>ERZ761584.224-NODE-224-length-20821-cov-14.878455_pt1 | contig 20821 bp, 24 predicted proteins | sample MGYA00512168_ERZ761584 | MGnify/ENA primary metagenome ERZ761584 (study PRJEB28899, sample SAMN03785564) | bioreactor sludge metagenome | biome: EBPR Sludge; feature: EBPR Bioreactor; material: 0.22µm filtered reactor supernatant | place: Saint Lucia: Queensland...
GCAATACCCGGAGAAATACCCATATTGATCTCGGTAATTGGTAAAACTCCGGATGTGCAGCTTTGTTCTTGAACTGCACTATCCTGCTGACAACAAACGAACAATCATCCTTCCCCATTTGTCCCAACATAATCCCCCCAACTTCCCTTTGGGGATCATAGTTTATTTTCAACTTTCCATTTCCGATTGTAATTAGATTGTTATTCCGCATCTGTCTTTGGTTTGTTGTTGTATTTAATAACAAAATAGGGGATTGCGTGGTTCATTGTCAAGTCTTAAACTCCCAATGACGAAGCAGGTGAACAATCACATCAATTGTCCATCCGTTTCCAATCATTTTGTATCTCTGTGCCTCCGAAACATGATTTGTGAAATTGTCAGGAATCGTTTGAAGCCGCTCACATTCTATCGGGCTTAGTCTGCGGATGCGCCCACACAATAGTTCAACCGCCTGACGATTTTGAGTATCTACCGAATAGCTTTTCCCATCTGTTTTTTGCAGATGCCCCTTGCCGCCTTTACCTTTCCCCATTCTTCGTGGCAGGTTATGAGTGATCACCAACCCTGCACCATATACATCTTCCCTCGCTCGTGCGTTCACTGTTCCTGTCTTACCGCTCCTCCGTATTCTCAAACCTTCATCACTGCGGTAATCGGCAAATACATAAGTTGCCTCCATATCTTGCCTGCCTTCGTTTTCTATTGTGTTTGCTTTTTGCGTGATTTCTTTTGGAACAAACTTGAATTTGGTGCCCCGTGCTTTGTTTTTCTCTGTTCTTTTTATCATACTTTCTATTTGCTTTTCTGTCAAATAATATTTGCTGTTCACTTCAGGCTCAATAATATCCTTCAGAAATAATCCCCTGTCTTCCGGCTCTTCAATACCGGGTATCATACATCCGAATAAGTCCGTATGTGTTGAATTAATGTTTGTCCAATATAGCCGCCTTCGGCTCTGTGCAGATACTAAAGCGGAGTTTATTTCAATCGGATAAACATTCAATGCTTGAGTAATTACAAGTTCGGCTTCTTTTTTCATCCTCACATTCTCCAAAAGATAAACTATATCAGGGTTTTTCTCCCTACATTCGTGCAGTATTCTCACATATTCAAAAAATAACTTGCTGCGTGGATCGTCAAAGTTCAGCATCTTCCCGGCAAAACTAAATCCTTGACACGGCGACCCGCCTATAAGCAAATCAATTTTAGGCAAGTCATACCCGCTTACTTTCGTAATGTCCCCTAACTGAATTGTGTTTGGAAAGTTTGCCATTGTTACTTTAATTGCATGCTTATCAATTTCCGACGCATAATAATTATCATAGCTGATCCCTGCCCGCTTCAATGCCAATTGCCCGCAACTCATACCGTCAAATAGAGAAAGGACATTCACGGCATCACCTCCACTTTTAGCATTTTCCTTTCTCTGTATGTTAATTCTCAAATCTGTTGCGCTTGTCCACTTTCAACCCCAATTCCCGATACACCTGCGGCACACAAAACTTTATCGTAGTGCATATACCTGTCGGATCATTCAGATATTTGGCTGTCTCCAGATCAGCATCCACATCCCAATCTCCCGGTATCTCATACTTCATCACCATTGTCCCACACTCCTTACACTTTGTATTCTCTACCTCATGCCCTGTTAAATGCCCACATACCTCGCAATACCAATGCTCTAAATCCTTTGCCACCAACATTTCAATTGGCCTTGCACTTCCGGGCTTCCTGCCTCGCTTCTTCGCTCCCTCTTTGCTTACTATCCCTTTAGGCATATAAATCCCCCCCTTCCTTATCTTGCCCTTTGCCCTGCTTATCATTTGTCAATTTTACAATCTTCTTGTGTTCTTCCATTAATGCTGCCAACAATTTCGTTGCTCCCTTCATAACTGTCATACCCCAAATTTCCGCCTCACAATCCAATTCTTTTGCACACTCACTTATTTGTTTTTGCAATACTTCTAAATCTTGCAAGGATTTCTTGTGCTGCAACTCACTCAATGCAAAGAAATACAATACTCCTTTCCGGTTTGTATGTTTGTAAAACTCCCGGTATTCCTTCACTTTTTGTTCAATGACATCCTTACTCATTGTTTATCTCCTTTCCCTTTGTTTGATTATTTGTCATAATAGCTCTTATCCTTTGCTGTAACTGAAAGCCATATTCCTCATACTTGACTTGCCTGATTATCTCTGCTATTGCCTCATTGCCCGGAAACAAACTGTTCACATCTCTTGCCAATCCCTCTTTCACCTTGCCAAATTCTTCTTCCCTCACCCTCGCTGTTACCGGGCCTATTTCCAAACTCGTTATCAGGATCATCATAGCAATCTCATATTGCCTACTCTTATCATCAACATCCACAATCAACTGCATCGTCAATTTCTCATCTGCCAAATCCTTCAACTCGATGTGCCTGTCCACATGAACATATCCCTGCTGTAAGGTCTCTAATAATGTCTTGTTCTGCATTTCATAATGCCGCAACATCCGGATAAATTCTTCGTGCTTGAGTTTGTAACTTGTCTCCTTTCTCTGCCTCTCGTAATTGCTTATCACATCACCAAATGCCAATAACTCCCTGCCATACTTCTGTAACCCTGCCGCCATACCTATCATTTCCTCAACTTCCCGGAAAGAATATCCGCATTCTGCAAATTTGTCAATCCATTTTTCAAATGCGTAATCCTCAACTGATTCATTCCGGAGGTCTGCAAGGTCTCCTAACTTCTCGGCAATCTTTATTCGTTGATCCTTACTGAACAATCTTCTTGACAAGCTCCCTGACTGCATCGCTGTTTCTGCTTTCCCTATCAAGACTTCTCCTTCTGCTATTGCCTTGTCCAGCTTTTCCCCCAAAGTTTTTACTTCCTTGTCCGGCTTTGTGGTCTTTACCTGCTTTCCCATTGTTTGCTCCTTTATACAAATTGTTAAAATTGTGGATTCCCCTTACCTTCTTTTCTTCTTTACTTCTTTTCTTCTTAGTTGTGTCGTTTGGCTGTTCACTTTCCTGTCGTTTGGCTGTCGTTTGGCTGTCGTTTGGCTGTTCATCTTCATCCGGCTCACCCTGATAAGCATCATAATTTACTACACTTACAACACTATATCTGTTGTTCGCTTTGATGTTCACATTGCCCATCTTTTGTAGAACATTTAGCTTTCGATATGCTGTCATGCCATTGATGCCTGTTCTTTCCTGCAATTTATCCCTGCCTACTATCAATTCACCTCTCCTGATCCGCACCATTGAACCATTAAAATACACTTCTTTATCTTCCCATGAAGCATTCAAGAGACAATGTGTCCAGATATGCAGTAACTCCGAATCCTTGTAAATTGCATTATCCTGAACCTTCCGGAATAACTTTATCCAACCTGCCTTCATCCCTGCATTAGTTTACGCTTCAATTCTTCTGTCGCTGCCACATTGTTGCGTTTACCAGATTGCTCTTTCCTCTGCTTTACCATACCCTGCAAAATGGCATTGTATTGACTGACCAATATGCCAATAGTGAATGCCCTCAAAACATAATCGTCATTTACCCTGCTTAGAAACCTGCGGAACATTTCTATTATCCGTTCCTCATCCCCCGCTTCCTTGCCGGTAATTTGTGAAGTCTGCATGACTTTCCTCAACAATACCTTGATCTGTGCCAAATCCTTCTTGTCCCATACATACTTTAGCTTTGTAACCTTGCTGTAATATGACGAAAATACACTAACTGCCTGATGATGCACCCGGCTCTCCAATGGCCGCAACTTCTCCTGATCCTTCTTTGCCTTCCTTGTCCGCAACAATGCATCATCTAAAACATCCAAAAACTTGCCAAAATCATTTTTGAATGCCCGGATTGTGCCTATCTTCTCAACCATTGTTGCTAACTCCGGAAATTCCTCAAACTTCCTTTTGCTCCCCATTGCTTCCCCTTTGTTTTTTCTTTAAATGTCTTACCCTAAACTTGTCTCCCAATTCGGCAATCAACCAACACCTTCTGATTTTTTCTCTCCTTCTCTCTGCTTTACCAGCATAACTTCTTTCCCACACATCAATGAATTCCATCTTTGAGAATCTTTCCTCAAATCTCTTGCTCGGCATCTTCTTCTGTTTTGCTTGTTCGTAGAATAGTGAATTCCCTCAAAGGAATCCCGCTTATCTTCCCCAATTCTGTCAATACAATGTCCTTGTAACCTTCTTCTTTGCCGTATGTGATAGTCTCAACCCTTCCCAACCGCTTCACATTATTACATATATCAATCACATAGAACCGATCCTTGCCGGGATATTTCCGCATACCCCTGCCCACCATTTGATACCATAATGCCAATGATAATGTCGGTCTGGCTACGGTTATGCAGTCTAACTCCGGGAAATCAAATCCTGTGGTCAATATCCCAACATTGCACAAATGCTTGATCTTGCCTTCCCGGAATCGCTTGAGTATCTCCGTTCTGTCCTTCATGCTGTCCTCACTCGTTATCCACTCGGAGCTTAACTTCATCTCTGTAAGCATCTGGCTGCATCGCTGCGCCTGTTCAATTGTCGAACAGAATATTAAGTTCCTGCTGATGCTTCCCTCTATGTCATCAATGCTCTTGGCAATGTCTTTCAGCTTTCCATCATCCCAAAATTGCCGCACATCCGCTTCCCTGTAATCCGCCCCTGTGGAATTCAACCTCAACTGCCGTATGTCATACTGCTTTCTCCCTTCCACATACTCCGGTTTCACTAAATATCCCTGCTCAATCAACTCCCTGATCCCCACAACATCCAACATCTGCCTGAAATAAAATGGCGGAATCCGGTTTATCATCTGTATCTCTGTTATTGTTTCAATTTCATGCCCCTTGTAAACATACCTCTGCTGTTGTCTGTATGGAGTCGCTGTCAATCCCACTATCCTTTCAGGTTTGACTTCCTTGAAAAACTTGTTATACATCCCACCTGAATTCTTAGGCGAATAGAAATGGCATTCATCCATTAGAATTGTTTTGTAATCCTGAAACATCTCCGGCTTCTTGTATATGCTCCCAATTGTCGCATATAGATACTTGCCTACATCCTTTCTCCCTGCACTCGCTGAATAGATTCCAATATCATCTATCCCGTAATTCCTCAACTTCGTGTAGTTCTGCTCCAGAATCTCCTTGCTCGGCTGTAATATCAACACCGGGCTGTCTGATTTATGGCATAACTCCGCAATCACATGGCTTTTGCCAGAACCTGTCGGCAATACCAATACTCCCGGCACTTCTTTCCTTGTGCTTCCCCAATGCGCCAATGCCGAATTGACTGCATTCTGCTGATAGTCCCTTAACATTTGTTATCTGTGATTGTCGTCAAATAATGTCCACTTGCTCTTATCCTGCAAGATATTCCGCAATATCTTAGCTGTGTGCAAATGGTCTCTCGCTTTTGCCTCGAACCAATCTGCTGTTTCTTCCAGCACTTTCCGGTCAGTAACATACGCATATCCCTTCGCTACATTGGATGCTATTGGCTCTCCTTCCTTCCGAAGAATGTGAACAAATCTCCTGATAGACTCCGGGCCAACACCCACTTCATCCCCTAATTTTTTACCGGTTATGAATGTGTTTGTCCTTGCCTTGAGTCTCTCCAGAATCAACAGCTTCATCCTAATTATACTGCTTATCACCTTAGTATCTTCCAGACTCGGCACTTTCATAATCCACTCTCCCGTGCGAATTTCCGCCTTGCCTTCTGGATTGTGTGCCATTGTTGTTTTATTTGTATTTGATCAAAACCAAAGATATTTCAAAATTACCCACTTCTGTGCTTTCCAAATGATACATCTTCTGTATGATCCCCTTGCATACCTCTGCCGAATACCCGGAATCCAGATATGCCATGTAATCATTCAACTGACAAACCCGCATCCTCTTTACCTGCTTGACTTCCCCTACACCCTTTGCAATCATTTCCTTGCCTTGTTTCAGCATGATCTTGTATTCATCACCCACCTTGTATTCTCCGGGCCTTATTGTTACAAATGCCATGCAGTCCAGCTTCCTGTTCCAATTGTTCTTAAACTCCATTGTTTTCATGGCTTCTCCCATCCTGTTTGCACTCCGTAACTCTCCGATTTCCCATCACCCCACTTGCTTTCAACACTCACATCTTCCGTAGTTACAATCAATGTGGGATAACACGTATATAGTGCATACTTCTTGCTTCTTTCCGCCACTCTCTCCAATAGCTCTATCTCATGCTGCGTCAATTCCATGCGGAATGCTGTCGTTTCGTGGCATCCTTCCAGCATAATGCCAATCAACTGCCTGTCTGTTGTATTGTTACTCACGGCTTACGGCGTTAATATTCTTTTATTCTCGACCGTTGGTTTGTCTTTGTGATGTTTCCTGCGCATTCTTTCCTTCCGGTAATCCTGCAATCTGCCCTTGTTGGCATACCATACCCCCATTAACACTATGGTTATGGTCAAGAACAATCCTAATCCGTTCAAGTAATCATTCGGCATCTGCATTCTCCAATGACTTCAATGTTAATGTCATTCGCCAAACTCTCCTATTGGCAATGCCCAATTGCCGTTTTCATCTTCCCCCTCTATCCGATTGTATAGCTGTGCCGTAAGCCATACATCATACTTGCTGTTGTGCAGTTGGCTTTCATCTACATCAATACCCATTTCCCTGCATACTGTCATTAGCTTGAAATTCTCCATTCCCGATCTTTGCATCCTCAAATGATTTGAAGCCAATACCATTACATCTATGGTATCTGCCCAAAACCAACTTCCGTAATACTTATCTCCCCGCCTTGCAAAAAACTCCCGGAGAAAGTTATCGTCAAATCCTCTGTTGTTGTAACCCATCAAATGAAACTTGTCGGTCTTGTCATATTTGTCCACTTTGCCGCCAAGCATTTTCACCATCTCCACATATACCATTGCCTCATCTTTGTAATCTTCTCCCTGCAACATATCCCTTGTGATTCCACCAACTTCCAGCGCCTTATCGTCTATCAAGGCATCCTCAAACGGCTTTACCTTCCAATCATACCACTCTGACTTGCCATCATGCATTACAAGCATAGTGATCTGATGCGGAGCATGAAGTTTGAAACTCAATCCCGTTGTTTCAATGTCGAACATTATTGTTTTCATTCTTGTCTGTTTGTTTAAAAATTTGCGGAGATCAAGGAATCGAACCTTGCTGTCAAGGGGATTAGCCCATACAGACCACCATAGTATCTCCCGATTAACCGGGAAGTGCGATTATTGTATTTCGTTAGGAGTAACAGTAATAAAGAACGAAGCACTTCCCGGAAACTTTTAAAAACCCAAATGTTTATATTGTTATTTGTTTGCTGATGCACCACTTTACAAACTTTTCATAAAACTCGTCAAATGTGCCTACTGCCCAATATTCTCCACCGGCCATCTTTACTTCCTGCTCAAACACTTTCTGATCTCCTGACTGCTTATCATCCTTTGTCTTGACCTCCACATCAATTGAATATCCTTTGCAAATAGCTCGTATGTCGGCCGCACCCTTGCTTTTGGATTTGCGCCATGCCATTACCTTGCGATCCTTCATAATCGGTATGCCGGATGTGTTTACTCGCTTGGCAAAACATTTGTTCAAATGCAAATAGCGGATTATTGCATTTGTCGTGTCGTTGGTCGCCTGTGGCTTTGGAGTTCTCATGCTATTTGTCGTAATACGCCTCATAGTCCTTGTCTGCTTTGTTATCCGCAACCTGACAATCATGGCACAACCTGTCCTCTACCCACTCATTTGCCGTTATCAATGTTCCGGATTGAATACATTCCTGCTCTGTCATAATGCAGTCTCCACACAGATAATTGCCGGATGTATCTGCATCACAAATGACGCATTTGTTCTCAATCGAATAATCGTTGGGCATTGCTGTCTCCTTTCTCGTTTGTTTCCGAATTGCCTTGCTCCCTTAAAGCTGCTTGTTTGATGAATTCCTTGTGAGTCTCTGCAATTTGATTCACCACTTCCATATCCTGAACGCTCATATACTTGCCATATTCGTTCACCATATCATCTACTTCCTGCATGGTCATACATTGTTTGATCCTGTCCAAATGGTCTGCAATCTTCTGAATATCGTAATCGTCTCCGGGATCGTCATATTCATAATCCGCAAAGACTACATCTTCTATGACTTCTTCTTGCCCTGAAAGCAATAACGGCTCGTCAATCGTCATTTCCAAAAGTGCTTTCGGCATTATGGCCGGAAGCAAATTCCAAATGTAATACACCTGCTCACCTTTCTTCCCTTGTTGGAGACTCAACCGGAATATCATCCCCCGCAAATTCCTTACCTGTGAAAGCATACTCGCAATGTTGTTCGCTGAATGTATGCTGTGAGAAGCAAAGAGATATGGCAACGGATAGATTATTTGTTTGCTCTTAGGATTGAATATGTATGCTTTTAGATACATATCCACCCTGCATGACTTGGCCCGGATTTTCGGATCATCACTTTCTGACAAGTTGTGCAGCTTACAGACACATTGGCTGACCTCTCCTGCCTGATACTTGTTGTTGTCAAACTGCTCCGGGATGATGTGTGTGCATTGCAATCCGTTGCAAGTTCTGATCTTTGTCTTGTTCTTGCCCCAACAATTGTAATTATCGTCAAAGACTGCATTCATATCATCACTCGGAAATGTGATGATAAATTCTGTCGGCTTCTCTCCGTATGCCGCAACAAGCTCCGGAAACGGAGATTCCTTCGTTACCGGATCAACGATAACGAAATGGTCTGCCTTTGACGGCATCCCCTTCTGATTCTTGTAACCTGTGGTAATCTTCCCTCGATTATCCACCGGAATCTTCTCAACTCTGTCCAATCTCATTGCTGTCTCCTTTTCATGTAGGTTTTCATTACTATTATTGTCGGCACTTCCAAATACTTAGGCATAATGTCTTTATTCCTCAATCTGAACAACTCATTCTGCTTGGTAAATGCATCAAAGTATGGCTTCAACTGCTTGACAGTCTTAAACACTACCTTGACACCCTCTATGCCTAACTTTCGCTTTGAATTCAAGTGAACAGCCATAACACCTACCACCTTGTCTTTTTGGTAATAGGCATTGTAGTATGCCGCCAATTGTTCCAATGTCCCGGATTCATCAAAGCTATTTCCGGTTTTCCAATCCAGCAATATCCTTCCTGTCGGTAACTTTAAAGATTGCCTCGCTACCGGATATTCCCCTGCCTTTACATCCCACACCTGATCTAATGTTCCGGCATACCACTTGTCGAAACTGAACACCTTCTGTTCCGCTTCGACTATCTTCGGCTGAATTACTTTCAGTAAATTGAAATACCTTCCTACCTGAACCATTTCTTCTTGGCTGTGGATCACCACAACCTTCTTCCTTCGTTTCCTTGCGTATGCCCTGATCTCCTTGTCAGAAATGTTTTGAGTTTTCAAGTTCTGATAAATAATGTCATACCCCCTTGATCCCCACTCAATGGCATTATGGATATTGCTTCCCCTGTTCTGCGCAAAGTCAATTTTGTAATCCGCAACCCTGTTGCCTACATCACCTCTCCATGTGGCAAGAAACGGCTTATCCTCAATACCCTGTATGGTAGTAACGGAAGGGAAATATACATTGATTGTTTTCTCCGGCTCGTCATCTCTCCACGCTGCCGGGCAATGCTTTAAGTATGCCTGATCTACTTCCTTCGGGAACGGAATCATATAGAATCTGTCATCAAAGTATTCTATACTCCTTCCCTTGCTCATCAGAAACTCGAACAATGCCTTTCCTGTCAATGTTTGTTTTCTCTGCACTTTCCTTCTCATCCCTGTCCCTCCAGACTTACATTGGAAACAATGGCTTTTGCCAATTCTTCTGCAAATGTCTTTGCTTCGTTTTCTTGTCGTTTTTCATTGAACACATCGAATATGTCCTCAAAGGACATTGGCTTTGCATCTTGTATTCCGTCAGTACTTACAGACATGACGACCTGAATAGTATATGATGCAAACATCCTTGACACCTCTGACCTCTGGTATTCCAAACGCCTCTCTTGCGCCTTTTTTGAAGCTATTGCTTTTGCCTTTTTGTCAATTTGTGCTTCAATGTTATTCACTATGACCTCCCGGAAATTACAGGTTTCTCGTAAATGCGAAGGCCGGGAATATCTCTCTTTCCCAACTTAATGGCGGCATTGACCTTCACCGAACTGACCTCGCAATAGTCTTTCGGAACTTTTGCTTCGTCAATGATTTCAAATGTCCACATCATCCTCACATTGCTTGATCCCATGCTTGTCTTGATACTGCTCTGTGCTTCGGCTGCGGCCTTCTGCCTTTCGGCCTCGATCATTGTTTCCTGCATCAATGCTTCTGCTTCGGCTTTTGCCAATTCCGATTTTGCCTTGTCCATCTGCTTCTGGAGCTTGGCAATCCTTTCGGCTTCTTCCCTTGCAATTCTTTCCTGCTCTACCCTTTGTAATGCCTGTTGATGTTGGTAGTCTCTGGCAATCTCATCCTTCACCTTCTGCTCTGCTTCGGTTAAAGGATTCAAATACTGCTTGAAGTCTGCCTCCAGCAACTTGATTGACTCTTTGATAGGTTTGATCCGGCTATCTCGGAATTCCATGACTTTCTTCTGTTTCTGTTTTATCATGGAAAGCAATGCCGAAGCGCCTTCCCTGCTTTTTTGGTCGTTGATCTTACAGGCGGCTGCCTGTTTGGTCAGTGTTGTTACTGTTGTGGCGATCGCCCCTCTTTCCTTCTCCGGTATTCCTGAAACGGCTACTGCCGTTGTCTTAATGCCTGTTGCTTTGCTCCCCATGATTTTTGTTTATGTGTTTGTAAATTCCGAAATGCACATTCTGTCATTCCGGCTTATCTCCTTGTCTGTGTGCGGAGTATCAAACTCCCACACATAAAAGTTTAGCCATGCCAACACTTTATTTCTTATTCGTGTCAGCATGGCTATCACCCACTTTTATCTTAGACTTCTTTAGCAGCACCCTTATCGCTTCATCCATCGTCTTTACCGGAGTATAGACTTTTATCAAGTCCAACTCCCTTTTGACTTGGGGGCTTATGTTGATCGTTCTGTATTTTGTCTTGTCTGCCATTATTTTTTCGTTTATTGCAAAATAGGGATTTTGCATATATCTGTCAAGTGTTAAATACCACAACCTTTCCAAAACCTTGCCGCCCTATTTGTTGTCGTTGGAAATATCCACATTTGCATACTCTAATAACTTAAACACACGACAATGAAAATTCTAAAAGCAATGCAACATGATTTAACACAAACACAAAAGCAAGAAATCGCCCTTATGTTCATGGGCAATGACTTAGGGGATGACGGCTTGCCCCTTGACATCGAAGCAGAAGCTGTCGAAATCCATAATCTGAAAGATGTTAAGACCGAACTATTTAACGCACTTGCAAACTGCCCGGCTGACAAAGAAGTATTGGAAGAATTGGCATTATGTTTGTCTGCTGTCTGTATGCACTTTGACGCTGTTATCCTGCCCATAGGTTCCCCTGCGTTTATGTTTGCGTTTTCAACACTTTGCAAAACTCCGGTTCTATTCTCGCACTCGGAAAGAGTAAGCAAAGAAGTAACAGACGATTCAGGCACAGTAACTAAAACATCTGTATTTGAACACATAAGATTTATATTCATTAATCATCACAACAAATAAATCATGTCAACAATCTATTTCTCAAGGAACGTCAATGCTTCACCCGAACAAATGTACTTTGCTTCAAACGGTGCGACAAGGCCGAATCTCTACATCCTGAATAAGTCTAATATCCGCCCTGAGTCCACATCCGAAATGCACAATGTCAGACTCGGAACTCTGGACAAAGGCAATAATCATTACATCTTCATCAATGACTCCAATGGCTCGGAAGCACACTCTGTCTATGGAATTGTTATGTCCAATGGCTATGGCTTTGAACTTCTTGAAGGAACTTTGCTGTGGTCTGCCAACTCATGTGGCGGCTATGGCAATTCCGAATCCGCTATTGGAGTATGTCTGCCCGGAGCAATCTTTAAACTATTGACATATAAGCATCGCACTCCGCCAACTTATATGAAGCTAACGGAATGCGGATGGATCACTTTGGCGGATCACCAATTGTTTCAACACGATATAGAAGATATATAAAGCATCTACTATCTTTCCATCGCTCCAAAAAAAATCCCTCCCCAAAATAATTGGGAAGGGATTCAAGGAGTTTCAGCAATGGGGAGCATCGCTGCTTCTATGTAAGATTGTCCTTTTTGGAATTGGAAGCAATATAAAAAAATCCTGTCCATTGCTGAACAGGATTCCCCTAACTACTGGTCAAACAAAGGAAGAGTTTCATTGCTTTGTAACTTAACCATTACGGCCTATATTCGCAAGGATAATGTTGCACATTTGTTTCAATAATATGTATGTCCTCTGCATCCACCAAACCGCTTCCGTTGGTATCTTCCGGGATATATCCCTGCCTGTATTCCTGTGCCGCATTGTCAGTCAATGCCACATCTGTTCCGTCTATTGTGCCATCCTGATTGCTGTCTCCGGCATACATTGATAGTTTTCTGCCTGACAGTATGCCGCTTGATCCGGCCACATTATCCGGGTTTGTCCAATCAAACACTACCGGCTGCACTCCCAGCTTGACCGGCTCTGCACTCCATTGAGACAATGAATTCCTGTGCCTTACCTGCAACAAATACGGCTTTCCTATGTCTGCTTTCTCAAATATGTGAAAGGCCGTATTGTTCCTGACTACCGCTACGGATGTATCAATTGCTTGATACGGCAATACCGGAGATCGCAATATCACCTTTATTGTGTCGGTCTTAGCTCCGTTTGGCTGATTCAATGCTTCCAAAGAATATGATCCCCTGACGCTCTTTTGCGGATATATCACAAACCTGTCAATCGTGTCTCTGTTGGCCAGAATGGTCTCTACTATTATGGAATCTCCACTTACTTGCATAAATGTTGCCCCATATCCCCCCTTAAAATGATACTTTGTTCCCTGCCTCATTACTCCGGATGTGTCCCAATTGCCCTGTGGCGCACCACCTAATGAACTGATAATGAATGGAATGCCTTGTTGTTCGTGTCTTTCGTATAAATGTGTATGCCCGGATAACACCGCATTGCATCCCATCTCTGCATACTTCCACCTTAACCTCTGTGCCAATGTGTCATTCTTGATTGTTAGAGTGTATGGCTGTCCATCACAATTGACTGTCGCTGTCGAATACGGCTGCGGATAATTGTAATATGGCGGATAATGGACGACTGCTATTTTGAACTTCTTTGTGGAGTTCCGAAAAGCGTTCCGGAAGAAATTGCCCTGAATAGAATTACTATCAATACCATCCCTTTCCCACACTTTATTCTTTCCCGGACAATAGCTGTAATTCCCGGCAAAATCTGAATTGATAACACCCAATCCAATCTCCCCAATTTCCTTGTAGTAATACCGCTTTGGGGAAGGAAGCCAATTAAAGTATTCTACATAATTGACTGCGTAGTTGTTGGCATTGACGCTGTAATTCACCGGATCAGTTATGTCGTGATTCCCCATACTCGCAAATAGTTTGCCCGGAATTGACAACTTCGGAAACCACTTCCCATACGGCTTCCGCACCATTGAATCCAATGGAGTGTTCGCCTTGTGGAAGTTGTCTCCTGTTGTTATCACATACTCCGCCCCGCATGAATCCACCAATCTGGAGACCTGCATCATTGCCTCATTATTCACTCCGTAATCACCCACTACTGCGATTTTCTGACATTCTGCCGGTCTCGTCAGGAAGATTAACCATGCCATTACCATTAATACTGCTATGACATACTCCTTCTTTGTCCTCTTTTTCATTGCGAACCGCCTGTTTGATTTGTTCCCTGCACTCTGACAATGTTATCAACCGCAAGGAATAGAAATGAATGATGCTGTCTAAGACTGCATCTACTGACTTGCCCATTGTTTGCTCCCTCGTTGGAAATCACATTGGCTTAAACACCTTTAACATGGCTATTGCCGCCTGTTTTATCTTCCACATTGGCGGCATATTCAAGAAACTTTCTTGTCGCATGAACGATTCAACTTGCTCCTTGCGAATCTCCAGATACTCCTTGCCCTTGCCGTTGAGAACTTTTACCAATGCATAATCGGATGATTGTTGCAAATGCTCCAACCATACAAGTCTCCGGTAAATTCGTCTCAACACAAGGATGCCGTAGAGCAGAAGGGAAGCGGATAATAAAGATATGAATGTCCGCACCTCTGCTGATACAAATAGTTGTTCCAATGCTTTCCAATCTATTATGGTAGAGTTTGGGGTTCTCTAACCCGGTTTATGAATGAATGTTAGTTATCCCTTAGTTTCACATCTCCCATTTGATCAGTCTGCAAGACTATGGACTTTGTGAATTTTCTTAACTTGATCGCAATCCATTGATTTGCCCACCCGAAAACAACTGCACTTAGTTCCTTGCCACCTTGCTGCCCGAATGTAAATCCCAATTGCTCCAATGCTTTCAGTTGTCCGTTCTCTGACAACATTGTCAATGTCAATGCTGCGCCAATGCCACCAAGTATATGGAAGAAATTCAACCCTAAATACTGACTGACTGCATCTTTGACGCTTACATCTGTCGGCAACCCTCTCTTGAATGTGGCCATATCCGTAAACAGATATGTGAGGATGCCCAAAAACAAATAAATGTAGATCATCGCTGATTGATTTAAGTTAATCCCAAGTTATTCGCCTGTATTTGACCGGCCTACTCCCACTCATAGACACCGCCTTCACATATACTTTGTGAGTATAGCTGTTCAGTATCTCGAATGTTCGCTTCCCGGAAACCGATGTGATGCTGTCCATATCCGCACCATAGCTTATGTCTTTCAAGCATTGTGGCATGGTATCTGCATTTTCGGTAATGTTGTAAATGATGATTTTGTCGTTTGTAGTCAAACTATCAAAATCCAAATACTGCTTTTCATACTTGCCACCACTTCCGTAATTGTCGAATGTTGCTCCGGCTGATGTGCTTATTCTTGTTGCAGTCTCTGAACCATTGTCCCACACCGCCCTTTGCACATCTCCTGTGGCGGCCAATAGGAAGAGCACACCTACTGCGAATAGAACAAATAATGTTTTCATTGTGCTTATTTTGATTTGAGAAATTTTTCAACCGCTTTCCTTTGGCTGTCTGCTTCGCTTGACAACATCTTGCCCTTTGATACCTTTTCATTCAATCCGTTCATATACTGCCTGACAAGTCTCTTAACTCTGTTGCTGTCCACCCTGCCTCTTTGCTTCTCAACTTCGCTCAAATTATAGTCATAATCTATACCATATCCCACCAGCTCTTTGTTCACCATTACTTTCTGCCGGGCAATGTCCGCCTGTTTCTTCACATTGAAAGATTTGAATTCCTTTGTCGCATTCGGGAAAGTGGCTACCTGCGAATATATATCTGCCAATTTGTTCAGTTCTTCATCATTGTTCTCCTTCACCGCCCTCGTTATCGCTGACTTTATCAGCTTTAACTCTTTCGCAAAATCTGTCCTGCTCCTGATAGTATTCTTCAACCCTTCTAACCCTGTCTTGCTCTCCGGATTGAATCTTTCATCCTGTAACTTGTCCAATTCAATCTTCTGCTTGTCAATCTCCAGCAAGGCCCTGTCCTTGTCTGCTCCTTCAGGCATTTCCGCTACCTGCCTTTGCATCTCCCTGATCCTTCTCAATAGCATCTGCCCTTCAATGCTTACCGGCTCTAACTTATCATCCAATTCTCTTAGCTTCGCATACTTCTCTTTCAGTTGTGCGTTGATTCGTGCAGCTTCTTGCAATCTCTCACTTTCCGGAATGCTGTTGTCTTTCAGTAACAGACCTTTCTTTTCTGACAAGTTCTGAATCGCCCTCTCCGTTTCATTCATCTCCGCATTGACAAACCTTACCACTTCAATCGGATTTGTCTTTAGTCCAAACATTGCTGATCCAATTGCCGGGCCTAAAGCAAATGTCCTTCCATAATAGTCCGGCCTACCGGTTACTGCTGACCGCAATTTTTCATAGCTGTAACCACCCCTCGTCAATCCGGGAATCTCCGGGAATAATGGCGGAAGCCACAATTTGTAAAGATAATCAAATGTTGCCTTCCATTTCTCTGCCGGGCTGTCAGTTTCATTGTATATTGGCTGATTGTTGTATCTCTGCTTATTAAATCCCAACTCAACTGCGGCCGTGAAGAAAGGATTGCCCATTAGCCCTAATGCTCCTTCTATTATCGTATCTTCGTCTGCCGTCATGCCTGTCGTGGCTAAAGCATAACCCAACTTGCCAATGTCATACAAATCCTTGTGTGGCATTAAGAATGTCAAATCCAATAGCTGAATATTGCCTCGCTCATCCCTTATAGGCAATAACAGGAATTGTCCCTTCTTCAACCTGTCCGGCATTAACTCCTTTATTTTTTCCCACTCATCATCATCCAAATCCAACTGCTTCAATGCATAGGCCGTAATTGCGCTGAATATGACGAAATACTTCCAAAATGTTGCCGGTCTTGTAATTGCCGCCTCAATTGTTCTCGGCAATGCCTTGTAACTCCATGTGATAAACGGCATACCCAATATAGATTCCCTTGTTTTCCTGATCCACATTGGTATCTCATTGTAATCAAATAGCCACTTGTTCGCCTTATCCCTTGCTTCCATAATCGTTTTACCCTTGCTCCGTTCATCCAGAAAGATAATCCCCTTGAACAACATTTCCGAAAACTGATACAAATCTCCAGCTACCCTGCCCAATGGCGTTTGCACCAATGATGCTTTGCCGTAAAGGTAAACTATTTGTTCCGTCAAGCTCATGCCCAAAAATGACTTGCCTTCTTCTGTTAGTTCGGCTGCTTCCAGAAACGTGCCCAATTCCTGCATATTGAATGTGCTTGATGCAAGTCCCGATGCTTTCCATGCCCCTGCCTGATCTCCATTGCCTCTCAACATTTGTATTGCCGGAATCAACAATTGCCCTTGACGAATGTGTGATACACCGGCATAATCCAACAAGACTGTGTTGCTCATTATGTTCCTGAACTGCGTGGCCGGGTTCATCACCACCTTTGTTGCCTTCCAAATGCCGTTCATCTGCTTCAAAAACTTGTCTGCATACTCCTCTGATGTGAACTCCAGCACTTCATTTATATCCTCGTATATCGGTTTCGGCACATACATCTGCTTTAGCTTCCCAAGTCTCCTGTCGTTTGGCAATTGCACCCAATCCGCCACCTCCTCTTTGGATGCCAAGTCCGGATTCTCCGCAATGACTTCAAAGAATTTACCGAATGATACATCCCTGCCTTCCAGCATTATGCCCTTTGCTACCGGATATGATGCTGTCAGTATCTCTCCCATCTTGATCCGTATATCTTCCGGGATGTCTTTCCTGTGTATTGCCGAAGTCAAATCCAACCTTGTCGGCTTTACATATCCGTATTTCCTTAATGCCTTCTCCTGCTCTTTTGTCAGATATACTCGCTTCAAATACCCCTCTCCCCCATGATGCCAATGATTCTGAATCTTTGACTCGATCACATCTATTTCCTTCTGAATCTTTTTCGCCTTCATTGTCGGCTCTCCGTTTGCCTTGTCCAATTCAGCGTTCAGCTTTTCTGTGAGATTTGCTTTCTCTCTGCTCAATTCTGCAAGTCTCCTGCGTGATAGCTTCGTGTTGTAAGTCTCTGTCGGCAATGTGCCAAGTCTCTTTCCTAATTCTTCCAACCGCTTGATCTCCTGCCTTACCCTCTCCGCCCTTAGTTTCAGCAATGGATCACTTGTTACTCCGCCTTTAATTATCTGCGCCAACCTGCGCTGTTCGGCCCGGCTGAACTCCACTTTCTTCTCCACATCCTTATACCTCAAGCTGTTTGCCAATTCGGCCGCCATTTCCTTGTATCTGTCGAACTCAATCAATGCCTGTCGCTTTTCCCTGATGTATATCTCCGGCAATCCGTAATTTGTAACCAACCCTCGCTTAATAGCTTCCGGAGTAATCCGCCTGACCGCCTTGCCCAAACTCTTGTATATTTTATCGCCCAACATCTTCTGCCATAGATTGTCCAGAATCTTGTCAATCTCCAGAATAGCTACTATCGGATTCCTGTGCCGTTTCTCAAATCCCCATGCCGCATATCTTTCTGTCGTTTGTAAATCCGCCAATAGTATCAGGAAATGTGATTCCGGCTTAAACACTCCCTTCCTTATCTTTCGCAAATATCCTCTCTCCGCCAAATCACTTAATGCCTTGCCGGTTTCGGCTAATGTCTTGCCTGAAAAATACGCTATCTCTTTCACATCATATTCACTCTTGCCCTGCAATACTGCGTATATGTCTTTCTCCTTATTGTCAATCGGCAATTGAAACCTGATGTCCGGATTGCTCTTGTCATACTGCAATGTTTCACCTCTCCGGATAAACTCATTGACAATATGAATATTGTCGTGATGTGTCTTGCCTTGTCCGCTAAAAGCCGTAATCACATTGTTTGCCGCATCTTCTTCCTTGCCTGTCGCTCCCAAATGAATCATCTTCATTGCCGCTTCATACTGCGTTTCTGTCGGCACATACATTCCACCTGCCGTCTGGTAATTGAACTGTGAACTTGCTCTCCGTTTATCTTCTCTCTCTTGCTTTCTGGCTTCGTATTCCGCCTTCTCATCAGGATTCTTCATCCTCTCGGCAAACTCCTTTTTCTGCGCCGCACTCGGTCTCCACTTCCGTTTGAACTGAAATTGCCACTTGCCATAATTCTCGCTTGGATGTCCTTTCTTTTTAACATCAATATCTACCCATTCATCTACAAATTCTATCTCTACATTGATGTCTTTGAATTTCTCCATCAACAATGCCTTTACTCGCCTTGCCTCCTTAACATCCTCTATTCCCACAACCCCATCACTCGTATTGCCATGCCGAGCAGTCGTGAATCGTATAAAATCATCACCCCAATCAGTATCTTCAAAATATGACGCACCCTTAACAAAGTCCCGAATCTTCTCTATGTCCTCTAATTTGTAAGGGTTCACCGGCTTTGCTTGAGAATCCGAATCCTTCTTCGGCTTAATCTGGAATTGTATCTTGTCTTGTGGCTGTCTTGTCTGCTGTATCGTAATTGCCCTTTCATCAAATATCACATAGTTACTGCCCTTCGGATAAGAGAATCTATTGCCTGATCTCGTATTCAATGGATATTTTATGCCATCAATTCCTGCCCTTGCCAAAAACAGACTTGCTTGTTTGTCAGTCCTTTCGCTCTTATTGCCATATACCTCAAACCAATCTTTTAAAGCCGAATACAAATTTGATCCTGTAATAGACCTGTCCAAATTGTCTCCGGAATTCTTTTCTATTGCATCTTTCCATTGTCTGCTGTCCCATCGCTTTTCCGGATATAAAGACTGCAATCCTGCTATGACTTTCCTTATCTGCCTTTGCGGAACAGGTTTGAAATACTCCAGATAGTCATAATCGCTTGGCATCTTCCCCTGATGCACTATCACATCGTATAACTCTCCGCCATGCTCTAAACTCAACTCTTTGGCTTGTTCTACTCTCTCGATTAGCTTCTTTATTTCTTCTCTGTCATTTTTTGTCAAATGGGCAAACTTCATCAATGGCCGCAACTCCTTCAATACACTTTCCTTGTTTATCTTTTTGCCCGATTCCTTCAAGAATGTAATTACTTGCGCCATTGCATTGTCATTGTCCGCATTTTCATCCCATATTAATTCGCCATCCAGATATATGGCTTTCGCCACATCGTTGCTGTATTTCCCTAAATCTTTTGCGTATCGCTTTGCTACTCCTTCCGAATCGGTTATGTATATCCCCCATCCGTAAGTCTGCCCTCCCTCGCCTGTGCCTACATACTTTGTGTCAAATCTGTCGAATACTGCTCCTGAACCATGATAGCCCTTGATCTGAAATTGTAGGTCTCCACCAATCAACAACTGCTCTCGTTGCTTCTGTGCATCTTGCCATAGCTTTTTTAGTGCCTTCTCGGATTGCGGCAAACTATTGAAATATTGTTCATACAATTGCTTCGCCTGAACCACCGGTAATATATCCAGCACTACTGCCTTTGCAGCTTCTTTCGGATGCAAATACAATTCATGCCCAAACCCCCTTGTCGCAAATGTTGATGTATTGTATTTGGCCTCCCCTAAATCAACAACCGCCACATATTCCCTTCCATTTTTTCTTCGATAATAGCCAAACTCATCTGCTTGTGGCTGTTCTTGCTTTGCCTTTGTTATGTCGTCTGTGTCATTGTAAAAGCTGTCCCATCTCTCAAATTCTGATGTTACCGCTAATGAACCCGGAGTAAACGAAGTGCCATCCGCCATTGAACTCAAATCTCTTGATCCCATTTTGTCTGTGTATGCCCATTTCGGATTGTTGGTAAAGTGATAATACAACCCTGTGTTCCCGAATGATGAAAATGACCTCTCAAAGTCTTTGAAATTATCAAACTTCAATGCTTCTCTTTTTAAACCTGCCAAAATATCCGCCCTGTGCAATGCCCTTACTTTGTTGTCGTGATTGCGTTTGGGCTTTAGCTGAAACTCTTTGTTGTCAATCCCCAAGTTATCATACAATCGCTGTTGTTTTGATATGTCCGGCAACGCAAATTGTATGCTTCCATTTGGCAACAGAACTGTCTTAGCCGTTACCGGACGACCCCCTATACTCTGCAAATTGCCCAAGTCCGTTATCTGTGAGTTCTTGAAGTCTGCAT
>ERZ761584.225-NODE-225-length-20764-cov-10.875320_pt1 | contig 20764 bp, 39 predicted proteins | sample MGYA00512168_ERZ761584 | MGnify/ENA primary metagenome ERZ761584 (study PRJEB28899, sample SAMN03785564) | bioreactor sludge metagenome | biome: EBPR Sludge; feature: EBPR Bioreactor; material: 0.22µm filtered reactor supernatant | place: Saint Lucia: Queensland...
TGCCGCCAGAGAAGTACCTCAAGGAGCTGGAAGAGTACGAGCGCCTCAAGGGCTACGACTCTCGTCTCTGGGAAGAAGGCGGCTGAAATAAAAGCCAGCCCTCTTGAGGAATAAGAAGGGTACGAAGGCCCTAGTGGTCTTTTTTCTTCCGTTGGAGGGAGACATGAGCACCGAGGCGACCGACACCCCGCAGGACCCCAACCAGATGGACGAAGCAGCCCTCGAGCGCGCCACCGCCCCCGATCCGGGGAAGGGAGACGCCGGAACGCAGGACGCCGCCACCCCCGAGCCCGAGAAGCTCGCCGCCACCCCGCCCGAGGCGGTGAAGCCGAACGTCACGCCGCAGAGCCCCAGCCCGCAGCACGCCCGCCCGGCCCCCGGCCAGCGGGGCAACGATCGGGGCCACTACGACCGCAAGAACGATCGGCACGAGCGCAACCAGCGCGCCCAGGGGGCGCCCGAGGTCCCCGAGCGCATCGGCGGCATCAAGGGCCTCGAGAACCTCTCGGGCGGCGGCCAGCAGCGCCATGGGCGCCACGAGACCCGGCAGGAGGATCGCCGGACGCACCAGACCCCGCAGGACAAGAAGGAGGAGCGCCCCGCCATGAGCACCACGCAGCCCGACCCCAACGAAGGCAAGAAGCTGGACCTCGAGATCGAGAAGGCGAAGGGCGAGCGGCTCAAGCTCCTCTCCCCGCGGCTCGAAGCGGCGGAGCGCATCTGGAACATCGACAAGCCCCTCGGGAAGCAGTACCTCGAGGCCCTCCTCAAGAACTTCTAGCCGCACGGAAAGGGGGTTCGGGGCCGCAAGCCCCGGGCCCCTTTTCTTTGCCCAGAGGAGCCATGATCTACTACCTCGTGGGGGATGCCACCAGACCTGAAGTCGTGGGGAAGAAGATCATCACGCACATCGTCAACGATGCCGGTGCGTGGGGAGCTGGTTTCGTGGTTGCCCTCTCCAGGAGATGGCCTGAAGCAGAGCGCGCCTACAGGGCATGGTATTCCGGCTTCGACTGGACCTATTTCGGTCTGGGGGAAGTTCAGTTCGTAGAAGTCGAGAACGAGATTACCGTCGCCAACATGGTAGCTCAGAACGGGGTGCGGGGCGGTGGAAGGCTAGTCGATTACTACGCTCTTCAAGACTGCCTATACACCGTCTCCCAAAGGGCTAAGGAACACGCTGCGTCCATCCACATGCCGCGAATTGGATGCGGCCTTGGTGGGGGCAAGTGGGAGGAAGTCGAGAGGCTCATCAAGATCGAGCTCGCTGGCCTCTCTGTGTACGTCTACGACCTGGAGGTGCCAACATGAAGATCGTCGTGGGGTCTACCAGCCCACACAAAGTGGGAGCTGTGCTGAAAGCCGTGGAAAGGCTGAGCAAACAGTTCGACCTCAAGGATGCAACTGTGCGAGGCATCAAGGCCAAGTCCGGAGTGCGTGATCAGCCCTTCGGTCTTCCCGAGACCCTCGATGGCGCGATGGCTCGCTCTGCTCAAGCCGCAGCGGAATCTGAAGGAGCCATCGGCCTCGGCATCGAGAGCGGGGTCATGATCATCCCTCAGACGCTCGAACGCGAGGCTCGCTACGTCGACCTCGCCGTCGTGTATCTGAGCGCTCCTGACGGGTGGACAACGATCACCACGTCGACGGGAATCGAGTTCCCGGCCAAGGCCGTTCGAGAAGCGCTGGACAAGCAAGAGATCGCTGGGGTACTCATCGCCAAGGAACTGGATGGAGACCCCACCAACTGCACGTCGTCGATCACCAAGGGCTTCATGAGCCGCAAGGACACCTTCGTCCAGGCCGTGGAACTCGCCCTTCTTCGCTACCTCGTCCGGTAGCAATTCGACCAAAGGTTCTGGAATAAGAAGATCGTGGGAATCGACTTCGTGTCGATCTCCCGATTTTCTTTTTTCCATCGTGGAGGGAAGAGCTCATGGAACAGGGAAAGCACGGTCCGGCAGAGCGTCTGATCCAGACGGCCCTGACCTACATGGACCACGCGTATCACAACCGACCCGGCATCGTGACCCGGGATCCCACCTCCGCCATCGGGGTGAAGTGGGAGATGGTCACGGACAGCCGCACCGTCTACGTGTGCGGGAAGTGCAAGAAGACGATCTTCGGTGGGGACGGCCTCCCCAACCTCAACTGCCCCGTGTGCAAGACGGACGGCGGGCTGACCCTCCAGAGCCGTGAAGAGCAGGGGAGCGTCGTCTACCGTCTCCCCAAGAACGCGGCTCCGGTCCGGATGGGTGTCCGGATGCCCGACAACCGCGTCATGGAGCACGGCCGCCAGGTGGGCACCTACCAGCCCGCCGGACTCTTCAACGCGGTCGTGGCCTGGCTCTACAAGCAGATCGCCGAGGTGTACAAGCTCGACGAGGAGTTCGCCGCTCGCTGGGCCAGCTACGCCTTCGCTCAGGAGCACCGCGACTTCAAGTGCATCATCGCCGCCTTCATGCTGGTGCAGAAGCGCAAGGGCGACCCCATCAGGGAGGGAGGAAAGATCCTCTTCTACGACGACGACTACCGCGACGTCGGAGAGGCCATGCTCCTCCTCCAGAAGAAGGACCGGAGCTTCGACGCCAAGATGATGCTCCGCGTTCACGACATCCTGGCGCTGCCCGAAGTGGCCGCCATCAACCGCGAGCTCGGCTTCGGCAAGAGCCCTCGCAAGCCGTTCCTCGGCCGCTGGCCGGAGGTCGTCGAGAAGTGGCTCACCTACCGCACCGAGAACCCCAAGCTGCTCACGGGCCTCGTCGGCAGCGGCTTCCGCACCACCGTCATGGCTCTCTCCTGCAAGGTGGGCTACAAGCCCACGGACCCCAAGTTCTTCGAGATCCTGCGCTGGAAGCAGCGTCAGGCCGATGACGGTCGCCGCAGCCTCATCATCGGCAAGGAGGTCTCCAAGGCCGAGTCGTGGGAAGGGCTGAGCGAGCACGACATCTGCCTCCGCATCATGGAGACGAAGCCGAACTTCAAGCGCATCGTCGGCATGCTGCCCAAGGGACGCGGCCTGACCCGGGCCATCGTCGCCGCGGCCATCGAGTCCGGAGCGATGGGCAATCGGGACCTCGTCATCTACGCCCCGACCCTCGAGGAGCTGGGACTGCTCGAGCAGCCCGGCATCAAGGAGCGCTACGAGGCTGCGCTCAAGAACGTGGACGACATGCGTGCGGCCAACGTCGCCCAGCGCATGAAGTCCACCGAGAACAAGGAGAAGCTCGAGCAGGCGGCCGATGTCGCTCTCCAGAAGCAGGTCGCGGAAGTGGTGAAGAACATCCGCGTCTACGTCATCGTCGACAAGTCGAGCTCCATGACCACCTCCATCGACCGGGCCAAGTGGCTCCTGACGCGCTTCCTCCAGGGCTTCCCGCTGGACAAGTTGCACGTCTCCATCTTCAACACGGTCGGCACTGAAGTCCCGATCAAGCACGCTTCGGCGGCGGGGGTGGAACAGGCCTTCAGCAAGCACAAGGCAGACGGTGGAACGAACTACGCCAAGGGTGTGGAGGTCCTGGCCAAGTACAAGCCGTCCCCCGATGAGGACACGATCTTCATCTTCGTCGGAGACGAAGGGCAGCACCCCACCTTCGAGGTCGCCGTGCAGCAGTCCGGTCTCCGCCCGATGGCGTTCGGCCTCGTTCGCGTTCCGGGCGACAACTCGCTCTGCGTGGTCAACACGGCTGCCCGTCTGGGCATCCCGTGCTTCCTCATCGACGAGAAGACGTTCGAGGACCCCTACGCCATCCCGCGCACGATGCGGACGCTCATCGCCTCGACCCCCGTCGGGCAGGTGCCGCGTCCCCAGCAGACCATCGTCCGCGAGACGCTCATCGACGTCATCCAGAAGACGCCCCTGCTCCAGAAGCCGGCGTGGGCGTAGTCGATGGCCGACGAAGGGTACTTCAACCGCAAAGCACCCAACATGCAGCGCGTTCTCGACAACCTCGCAAATAGGGTAGGTGACCGCACTGGCTCTGGCGTTCGCGTCAAGGGGAAGTGCGCCACCTGCCCCCGCGAGTTCGACCCCGAGACGGAGTTCAAGGACGAGCTCTCCAAGCGAGAGTACCGCATCACAGGCACCTGTCAGCGCTGCCAGGATCGTCTGTTCGCTCCCCCTCCGGGGGAAGAGGAGTAGTCATGCTCAGCCCGTTCAACAAGGACCCGTTCAGCGACTTCGACAAGCGCTTCGACAGGGCGCAGAGCCAGATGGGGAGGTTCGCCATCCTCGGCACTCTCCTCTCGCTACTCGTCTACGGCGTGCTCATCGCCGCCATCGTCTTCGCGGTTCTGTACGTCCACCGCAACTGGTAGGAGGACTCATGGGCTGGCAGGATCTCCTCGAGAAGGGGGATGAGCAGGTCGTCCTTCCCTGGGTCGGGGGAAGAATCCTCTGCCTCGACACGCGTCGCTGGGAGATCCAAGGCAAGCTCCCAAGAGAGCACGGGTGGTACGCCTTCCGCATCACCGGAAGGAAGGCGTACCTCTCGGCTCCCTCGGAGCCCCAACAGGACGCGCTCAAGTGGACGACCAAGGGATACTTGGTTGGGGACCGAGTCATCCCTGACGGTGTTCAGGTAGGACCGCAGGCAAGAGAGAACGGCCTCATCGACCTCTCCCTTCGCGTTCACCTCCTCGACGAAGGTCTGGATCGCTTCGTGCGAGTCGTAGCAGGCAGAGCCTTCGAGGGTGGGCCCCTGATCTACAAGAACCAGGACATGCCCATGGGGCCGGAGGAAGAAGTCCTTTCGGCATTCCTCGAGAATCGCGAACTCGACGGAGTGAAGAATGTGACTCCTGCCCTTCAAGTCGCCTTCTGGTTCGAGCGATGGCAGAAGGCTGAAGCTGCCCGCCGGCGCGAAGAACTCGAGAAGCTTCGACGCGAAGAGGAAGAACGACGCATCAAGGAAGAGCGTCGGCAACAGATCATCAAGCAGCTTGGGGATGGAGCCGGCCGTCGTGCAGCCGCGGCGGTGGACTTCGATTCGGCGGCGAAAGCCGCCTTGGCCGTTGGAGGGGCAGAGCTCCTCGACGCCAAGCGGTCGGTCAACCGTCACGAGATGGTGGTGCGGTTCCGGATGGACGGCCGCAGATTCGAGTGTGTCTGCGACGAGCGGACTCTCCGAATCGTCGACTCCGGCATCTGCCTCACCGCACACTATGACGATCCGGACTTCGATGGCGGAACCAAGGGAGACACCTGGTTCACCCTTGAATCTCTTCCGAGCGTCATCCGCGAAGCCATCCGCGAAGACAAGCTTGTCGTCTACAGGAGGGTCACTTGAGGACCAGGTTCTACACACTCGTCATGAAGGGGGGAGTCGAGCTGTTCAAGGAAGGTCCCTACAGCAGTCCGGAAGAACGACTGCGCCAGACCAGAGAGCTGGCCAAGGAGCTCAATGGCACCCATCTCGACAACGTCTTCTGGATGGATGTCGACAACCTGGGTGGAGTGTACGTCGGTAGCTTCACGAACACCGATGGCATCCTCATGAAGGACCAGCTCTGATGGACCACAAGGACATAGCAGGGCAGAGCATCAAACCCGGAGCATTCGTGATCTACGCGGCACTCTGGGATCGCTGCGCAACGCTGAAATACGGCATAGTCACCAAGCTGAGAATACGGCCGGACATCACTCTTCCTCCCAAAGGAGGCTACCCACAAGGTAGGCCCACTATCCGTGTTCTCAGCGTCGACCGCAGCACCCGCCACCATCAAGGCACCTGGACGGTCTACTGGGAGCTTCAGAAGGAGGGCAAAGAGATGGCCCTCGGCTTCCTCGACCGCCTCCTGGTAGTGCCCGAGAACGTCGTACCGGATGAAGCACTCAAGCTTCTGAAGGACGCCTACCAGACCTACACGAGGAAGAAATGACGACCGAGACGCACAAGCCCGACAAGACGTTCACCCACTTCCCCTGGCGCGGCGGCCACGTCACTGCGGCCTTCTGGAACCTCAACGGCAAGCCCGTCAACGTCCAGACCGCCTTCTCCTTCTGCTCTCCTCTCGACGCCAAGCACTGGAACCGGAAGCTCGGCAACATCATCGCTGGCGGCCGACTGGAGAAGGGCAGCAAGACGACCGAGGTCCCCATCGATCCCGCGCAGGAGATCGCCCCGCAGTTCAAGGCGTTCCTCGAGGACCCGAACAACCTCACCTTCATCCCGCGCTGGGCCGGAGGGCAGGAAGCCTCCCACCGATGATGGAAGCAGGCGTCCTCGTCGGCGAAGAGGGGAAACCACTCTACTGGCACTCGCCGCCCAACCGGACCAGCGTGTCACTCCCGGATAGCCGAGACCTCTGGTGGGACGGCTTCTGGAAGTTTCGAGACGAGATCTCGGGCTTTGCCCACAGTCATCCAGGTTCCGGAGATCCGTACCCCTCCAACGAAGACATCACCACCTTCTCGGGGGTAGAACTCGGGCTCGGAAGACGCCTGGAGTGGTGGATCATCTCCCGAGACAGCATCGCCCTCGTTACCTGGGTTGGCCCTGGTCAGTACGACTACCAGGTGGAACACAACTCCGGAGAGGGCTTCATCTTCCCTTGGCTGGACAAGCTTCGGGAAATCTCTTACAACAGCCAGTCCTGAACAAGAAGAAGGGAGGCTACGATGCCCGAGAACAACGAAGCTCTGGTGCGCGCCATCAGGGATGACGAAGCACGCCTCAACATCACCTGGAAGGGGAACAACGCGGATCTCCCCGACCCCGTCTCGGCCGATGCCACGGATGAGCAGCTCAAGACCTGGGCGCAGGAAGCGATCCGCTACGGGTTCCCCGGCATGCCCGCCGACCCCCAGGCGAACCTGCTGGACATGGTCATCGATCCGCCGGTGGGGGCGCCCGGAACGCGGCCCTTCCCGCCGACGGACATCCGTCCGTACAGGCTCTTCCAGCTCCGCCCGAAGACGCCGTTCGGGCTGGGTGAGTAGGTGGGCATCAAGATCGAGATCGAAGAGGAAGACCGACAGATGATCTTGTCGGCGCTTGCGGACAAGAGTCGGAAGGCCCCAGGCTTCACCGACTTCCTCGGACGCATCGCCGACAAGATCCCTGGTGGTCGTTCGATGTTCGAGGAGTTCCGCGCCCTCAACATCGAACCCTTCAGCCTCGCTGGTAGCCAGTACGCCCGTCGTCTGGCGGCCCTCGCACTGAAGCACAAGAACATGCCGGCTCTCCTGAGCTTCCTGGCCCTGTGGGTCAAGGGGGAGGCCACGGAGACCGACACCATGATGGGGCTCGTCGAACTCCTCACGGACTACCTCATCCGCACCAACCCCGGAGTGACCTGGGCGTGCGACGAGAGCAACGCACGCAACGTGCTGCTCGTGGGAGAGTCCGTGAAGAACCCACCGACTCCCGACCTCGAGGCCTTCCTCACAAGCCTGGGGCTGCTCCCCATCAAGAAAGCGACGCCATGAAGATCACCATCGTCGGTGTAGGGGCTCTCGGATCCCACGTCACACTTCTTCTACGCAACCTCGACGCGACCCTCCGCGTCATCGACTTCGACAAAGTCGAGGGGAAGAACGTCATGTCCCAGTTCCACGGGAAGCCTGGCGTCGGCAAGAACAAGACGGTGGCGCTCCAGGGAGTGATGAGCCTGCTGTTCGGAAAGAAGCTCGAAGCTACCCCGCACAGGCTCACCACCGAAAACGACGACGCTCTGCTGGCAGGTTCGGACCTCATCATCGACTGCCTCGACAACGCTGCCGCTAGGCGAGTCGTGCAGAACTTCGCCCGACGGTCGCACACCCCCTGCGTTCATGGCGCCCTCACCGACGATGGGACCTTCGGCCGCGTGGTCTGGGACGAGCTGTTCACCATCGACATCGAAGGGGCGGCCAACGCTCCCACCTGCGAGAACGGAGAACACCTGCCCTTCATCGGGCTGGCCTCTTCGCAGCTCGCCATCGCTGTCCAACAGTTCATCAAGACGGGGAAGAAGAGGAACTGGAACGTCTACCCCAGCAGCGTGAAGGAGTTCTAGCAGCGACGGTGAAAATGAAAAACTCTTGACACCCGCGCGATAAGGATTACAGTGGGACCCATCTGTGCCATCCGAGTGACCTCACACGCAAGTCCGAAAGGACACTCCAGGTTCGACTCCTGGGTCCCCCACAACGGGGGACTGGCGGAACGGTAGACGCACTCGTACATGGAACGAGAACAACGCAATCAGGTTTCTCACTCGGCACAGATACCCCACTCATCTTGATAGGGACGCTTTTGGGGGGAAGGCTCGAACAATCCAGCGCTGCAACTCGCATCCGTTCGGAAGCCTTCCGCTAGCGCTCACAAGAACCTCCCCCCCAAAAGCGCCCCTGTCTGACAACTGAATACGGGCGGATTTGGACACGGTGTCCACCAGACTCTTAATCTGGCCACAACACCAGCCTCCTCACTCGGACTCGGAAGAGACCAACCAAGAGGGCTCACAAGCTCTAGGTTCGACTCCTAGATCCGCCCCTAAGACAGGTTCAACCTGCGACGCTCACACGCGAACATGGCCCAATAGGTAGGGCAGTTGCCTTGCACGCAATCGGTTGAGGGTTCAAGTCCCTCTGTTCACACCACATCAGCGTCGCTCCTCGAACCTGTCCCCTTTCTTCCTCCTCACCGCGGGATCGCCAAGCCTGGCAAGGCACAGGGCTCATAACCCTGCATCGGGGGTTCAAATCCCTCTCCCGCAACCAAGAGCTCCCAACCCGAGTCGCTCACACGCGAAGATGCTCAATCGGTAGAGCATCGGCATGCTAAGCCGACAACAGCGGGTTCAAATCCCGTCACGCACAAACCAGCGTCTCTCCTCGGGAGCTCTCTCTTCTTCAACCCCACGGTTCTCCTCCAGTCTGGTTGCCTCTCATCCGGCGACCGGGATGAGCTGGTAGGAGAGCCCAGGCCCTTCGGGGCCGGAGGCGGTCGGACTCTCTCTTCCCCTGGGGAGAGGTCGGCCGCCTTTTTCTTTGGTCCCACCACAACAAGGAGCAGTGAATGCGAGCCCAGACCTTGGACCACATGTTCCACAACTTCAGCTTCCAGAAGAGCGCCGACGAGATCACGCTGAAGGCCGACGAGAAGGTCGTCGCCCTGAAGGCGAAGATCGAGGAGCGCATCAAGCGTGTCGCCAAGATCCGCGAGGAGTACGGCATCGACGACACCGCGCTCATCCAGATCCTCACCGAGGCCCGGAAGCAGGCCCAGAACCCTCGGCAGGACAAGATGAGCTACAGCTTCACCAACTCCGCGCCGGAAGGCCAGAAGATGGAGGAGAAGACGATCGGCGCCGGAGCGGTGAACAACCTGCTCACCGAGAACGACTTCATCGAGGCGGAGAAGGATCAGGTCGCTCGCCTCGAGCTCATCTCCCGCAACCTCAAGCCCCTCCACCACTTCGCCGACAACGGCGTGGCCTACAAGGACCAGTACTTCACCCTCGGCTACGAGGAACTGAAGTACCTGGGCTTCTAGGAGCGACATGCGACCCATCACCTGCCTGAACCGCGACGACGTCCTCATCACCGTCCACGTCGACGGCAAGCCCGTCCCCATCTACCTGGCCCCCGATGGCATGCCCTTCATCGAGGGCATGCCCGGCAAGCCCTACGCCATCTACATCGAGAACAAGACCTCGGGACGGCTGGAGATCCTCGCGAGCGTCGATGGCATGAACACCCTCAAGAAGGAGCCGGCCAACTGGCGCTCGAACCGTGGCATGGTCGTGGACGGCCGCTCCACCTGGAGGAATCTCGGATGGCGCCTCAACGACAACGAGGTGGCCGAGTTCAAGTTCGCGGACATGGAGGCCTCCATCGCCGCCAGGGCCGGTGAGCCGCAGAACATCGGCGTCATCGGCATCGCGACCTTCTCCGAGAAGAGCTACATGCGCCCCATCTCCGACTCCGGCTACTCCCCCAAGTCCTTCGGCGGTGCTCGCGGCATGTCCATGAACAGCATGGGATCGATGAAGGGCGGAGACGCTACGATGGACTGGATGGAGTCGTCCCGTGAGAGGAGCGTCGACATCGGCACTGGCGCCGGAGAACAGCGTCACGATGCTGTGGGCCGCACCAGCTTCACACGGGCGACGGACCGCCCGGCGAGCATCATCGAGATCCAGTACCGCACGCGGCCGACTCTCGAGAGGCTCGGGCTCCTCCGCACCTACCCCCAGGCGTTCGCGGGGGAAGAGGAGACCGGCTATCGAGAGCTGACCACCAAGTAGGAAAGAAAGGCGCCTGGGCTGGTCCCCCTCTGGCGCCTTTTCTTAGCTTGGAAAGCCAGAAAGAAAACCAGGAATAAGATCTATGTGCAAAAGGGGCACCTGCACATCTACACACGAGGCGCCGCTCATGTTGAGCAAACGCCAAGAGGCTCGCTCGATCCAAGGTAGTGAGCACTCACGGAAGGGTAGCCCCACGGGAACAATTCATGAACAGGGGAAAAGGAGGACTCTCCGGCCAACACCCGTCTGACGACATGAAGACAGGGGAAGATACCGAAGTAAGAGCACCCTCCACTATTGCCCTACTTTTGTGGTTCGACCTCACGGTCGAGGTACAAAGGCGCCTCTGGGCACCAGTTTTCCTGGATCCGGAGGCGTGAGAAACTTTCTTAGCTCTGGGGAGATAAGAATTGTGTGAGGAAACCAATCCTCTCTCGTTGCGGGGCTCTTCTTGCGGCAGGGTCCATGCGGTGAGTACACACACCTGGGAAGCGCGAGTGTATCTCGCTCCTCCCTCCGGTCGATTGACTTCTCAGGTGGGGGACGGACGCAGTGGTCCGCGTTTCGTCCCTTTAGCTTTCGAGAGATAAGAGAACTGAGCAGGCGCTTTGCCTGTTGTTTCTTTTCCCTCTCTGGGAGGATCACGTCATGAAGAACGCGTCGTTGGGAACCGTCATCGCCGAGCGTCGGGCCAAAGCTCACGCTCAGCCTCAAGGACCTCGGACGGCTGGTGCGCAAGGAGGATGGGAAGGGCGTCTCGGCCCAGTACCTCCACGACATCGAGCGCGATCGGCGCACGCCGTCGCCGCACGTCCTCGGGGAGCTGGCCCGCGCCCTCGGCGTGGACTCCGACTACCTCTCCGCCGTGGCCGGGCACTGCCCGTCCGAGATCACCGAGTACCTCTCCGACAACCCCGAGGCGGCGAAGGCGGTGGCGTCCATGTTCGAGCGGGCGCGCTCGACCAAGTTCACCGACTGGGACTCGCTGTCGCTCACCGCCAGCCGCAAGGCCGTGTCGAGCTACTAGGCGCCTTCGGGCGCTACGTTCCCAGGCGAGCGCGGACTACCCGAATAGGGGTTCGCGCTCGCGCTCTCTTAGTTGTCAGGTATTCCTCGTCGATGTCATCGAGACGCGTGCCGCAGAAGGGGCAGTAGTCAAGACGCACCTCCGCCACCTCGTACTGCACAGCGTCGGCATCCTCGAGGTAGGTGAGCATGACGTAGTAGCTCGGCTTCATCTGGGGGCGTCCGAAGATGTAGCGACCCAGCGCCTGGAGAAACCGATCACACGGGCTTCGCTGACAGATCGCGGCCATCAGACTCTCCCCTTCAAGCGAACGTCTCTTCCCCGTAGATAGGAGATGAGCTGCTCTTCGTTGTGTCCTCGAAGGGTCAACACGCGGATGGCCTCCTCCTCCGAGAGACCATCACACTCGAGTTCTCCAGGGAGAATCACTTCCACCTCGCCTTTCTCGTTGATGAACAGCGAGCAGATGCCGCTGTTCCTGAGCGCTCTGGCAGCTACCATCCCGAGAGCGGCGAGAGCTCGTGGGTCGTTGAGCGTGTCTCTTCGGAGTGGGATCTCTTCCACGTTGGAGCCTCCAGCCAGGTCCTTCATTAGAGGTACACCGTTCCCTAGGTGAGTGCAAGACCCCCACCTTATCTGTGGGATAAGGACTGTGAGAGGGAATCCCCCTCACAACTTGTCCACCGGAGGGAGACCGATGGCATTTGCACTCGTCACGTTCACGGATGGGAGCGTTGCGGCGCTCAAGGTCGAAGAGTACTGCGCGCTCGACATGAACCTAGTGCGCTCGGTCAAGATCGTGGGGTCCGAATGATCACGGAGATCCCCGAGGAACTTCGGAACCGCTTCGAGGCGCTCTCGAAGATGGGGAAGAAGACCATCCTCGAGAACCTGCCGTATCCGACCCTGGGGGCGCTGGACCTGGCCCTCAACAACGAAGAGCGTCTCGACCAGGAGGAGAAGGCCTCCCAGTCCAACGACGGCTACAGGTGCCAGTGCGGTTGCGGCTGCACGAACAAGCACTTCAACCCCACCGGAAGCTACTGCTCTTCCTGCGCAAGCGGGTGCTGCGGCGAGTAGTCAACTCGCGGTCCGCTCGGACCATTCACGCAGAGAGAAGCGCTCGGACACCGGGCGCTTCTTTTTTGCTTTCGGAGATAAGAAGGGTGGACGACCGTCAACTTCTTCTGGAGGGACACCGCATGAGGTTCACCGAACGACAGACCATCGTGGATTTTTTGGGCCAGCTCAGGGCCCACAACGTCCACATCTCCCTCGCTGCCACCGGCGGCGGGGCGCGAATCCAGGGGCTCCTCTGGGACCTGCCTGGGGCCTCCTCTTACCTGGGCAGTAGCTTCTTCTCCTATCCGCCGGAGGAGACCGACACGGTGGCGGGCTTCCACCTCAAGGCCTACGCGACGCCCCAGACGGCTCAGCACCTGGCGATGATGATGTACCTCAAGTCCTGCCAGGTCCTCGAGACCCGCATGCGCCGCCTCGAGCAGACCATCGAGAGGGAAGACTCCCTCGATCTCCTGCGCTACACCGCCGAGACCCAGCCCATCGGCATCGGGGTCGCCGCAAGCGTGGCGAGCGAGAGGATCCACCGAGGAGATCACCGGCTGAACATCGCCGTCATGACCCACGACAAGTTCCAGGTCACGTCGCTCATCCTCTCCAAGGATGCCGGCTACGCCGCCCGCGAGTACGACGGAGAGCTCTGCGACATCACGGCGCTCAACGCCCTCGCACACGCCATGGACTTCGACCAGATGCCGATGTACGAGATGACTCGCGTCGTCGGCGACTGCGCTCCCAACGTGTCGCTGAAGGGGCAGCCCTTGGGGCTCACGCCCAAGAACCTCGACGAGAAGGAAGCCCGTGAGCTCTTCCTCTCCCTTCCGTACTTCTCCCCCACCGGCGCTCGCATGCCGGCGATCCCAACGGGCGGCTACAACCTCGTTCCTGTGACTGGGCGTCCCTTGCACGAAGGGCATGAGGGGATGGCGCAGCGGCTGGAAGACCACACGGGCAAGCGCTCCATCTTCGTCGTCGCGACGAACGTGCCTCCGGGCTACAGCAAATCTCTGCCGTCGGTGCAGGACCTGCTGTCGCGAGCGGCGATGGTCCGCAGCTCCAACCAGCTCAACAACACCGAGCGGGGCATCTTCTTCTCCAAGAGCTGCCTCTTCGTCGACATGGCGAAAGAACACCCGGGAGCGGGCATCGCAGTGGGGGCAGATGCCCTCCTTCGTGCCTTCGACCCGCAGTGGTGCGGCGGGCTCGAGAACACCCGCTCCATGTTCATGGAGGTGGCGGACAAGGGCACCTCCTTCTTCGTCTTCGACCGCAAGCAGCAGGGGGACAATGTCCTCACCGGCGACGTGGTCCTGGCGCAGTCCTACAAGTTCCTCGACCCCATGATCGCAATAGCTCTGGTGAAGCCGTTGCGGGGACGCTGGGACATCTCCTCGACCGACATCCGCATGCGGCGAGGCCTGGAGTAGCCATGGAGATCTACAAGGACGAACCGAAGTTCGACCCCAGGACGGGAAAGCCTGACGGCACTCACCGTATCTGGAAGGAGACCCGGTGCGACTTCAGCGGCAAGGTGGTGCGTTCCTGCGAAGATGAGAACCTCTGCGGCTACGAGTGCCGCATCGACCTCAACTACGAGGACCAGGACCCCTGCTTCGGCTCCGGCGGTGAGGAGTACGCCTTCGGCCAGAAGTACAAGGTCGACGTCTACGCCTTCCTCAACGATGGCTACGTCATCTACTGCAACTGTGAGGATGACGACTACAGCGCAACCATGAAGGAGTTCATGAAGGCGCTCAAGGATCACGAGACCTTCGCCGGCGCTCTCCGCTCGATGCGCGTCGCCACTGCCATCAAGCTCATCACATCGGGAGAGATCAAGGCGGAAGACCTCCGCGGTCGCTGATAGTCACCAAGGGGAGGAGGTGGGCAACCACCTCCTCTTCTTAGCTTTTTCAGAGATAAGAAAGTCGGACAGGCACACTGTTGCCTACTACCGGAGGATCCTCATGAAGCGAATGTTCCGCATCGCCACCGTCATCGAGTCCGAGCGCCACAACCACGAGAACCCGGACGAGGGCTCCACCGAGCGCGAGATCCCGCACGAGAGCGTGCTGGCCTCCGCCGTGCTCACCGAGATCACCGCCCAGGACCCCAACGGCAAGCCCCGCCTCGCCTGGGCGCAGCGCATCGACAAGGAGTCCGCCCGCGTCCTCGCCGGCCCCGAGGCGGTGAAGAACCCGGAGGGCGCCGCCACCATCGTCACCGGCATGCTCTTCAACGGCTTCCTCGACGCCTCCAAGAAGATCGCCGGCGAGACCGGCATGCTGCTCGGCGCCGAGTCGCTCCGCGCCAGCACCCGCGACGCGCTGATCCCGTTCTTCGTCGAGTAGCCCCCGCCTCACCTCCCTCCGCCGCACGTCGAACGACCCCCTGACGGAGAAGACCGAGAGGTCTTCTTCTTAGCTTTCTGAGATAAGAAACGGAGGAGGGACTCACCCTATGCACACACAAGTCAGCGAAGAGAATCGCAAGAAGACGATCCTCACCGAGATGCTCAAGGCCTACTACGCCGTGGTGTTCCCCAACGAGTCCTTCGAGTCCATCTGCGAGCGAACCAAGAGCGGTGGACTCGTGATCACCATGCTTGCCATCCAGATGATCTACGAGGGCAAGGAGGCCTGGGGAGAGGCGGAGGAAGCCGCCCACGCCAAGATGGTCGAGCTGCGGGGCAACTGATGGGTGACGCCAATGAAGCACCTCAACACGGATGACGGCCCTCTCTGCGGGGAGGAAGGATCCGGCGAAGTCACCTACAACACCAAGAAGGTGGACTGTAGGGAATGCCGCATTCTTCTTCGCCAACAGAGGAAGCAGCGTCTGAGGCAGGAAGCGATCGATGCCGAGATCATCCGCATCCTGAAGAAGCGCGAGAAGAAACAAACCGAGCGGCTCGCAAGAAAGCGAGCAAATCACCAAGCAGGTCTGGGATAAGATCTGTAGCGACATCGAGGTTTCCTCGTCGCTCGCTAGCGCCCATTGCGTAGGCGCTCTGGCTAAATCGCAAAGGTTGTCTCCAACCAGGTTAGGCCCAGGGATCAACAGCGAATAGTTTCCCGGATTGGCTGTCTGTCGAAAAGCTTGAAGTATGGGCTCTAGACCACTGCCTCTGCCGCGAGATGATTTCGTTGTGGGCACCGAAGGAGTTCATCTGACGGGAAGGCCAGCGTCGGGGAGAGCAGGGGGAACCCTTGCTTCTCTTAGGTGTGAAAAGCTGAGCCCTCACAGAGATAAGAACTATGACAGCGGGCAGACGCCCCGCCGTGCGCTTCCTCCCCCCGGGAAGCCTCGGCCTGCGGCATCGCCCGCTGTCCCTTTTCTTAGCCATTTCCTGCGATAAGAACAGAGAACCCCACAAGGAGCTCAACCATGCGTTACTTGATCTTGACCCTGCTGCTGTCCGCCCCCGTCTTCGCTGACAAGTACACCTGCGACGAGGCGGGCAAGAAGAAGCTGTACGAGGACTGCATCACCAACTCCCGGGAGCGCTTCGGGGAGAGCGGCCCCAAGACGGAGGCGGACTGCAAGCTCCGCTCGGAGGTCTTCCTCAAGGGCTGCAAGCAGGACGAGAAGAGGCCGTGAGCGCGCCTCAGAAGGCACCCGAGTCCTATCTCCACTCTCGACGCATTCCCATCAACGAAGCCATGGCGCTGGAGGGCGACCTCCCGATGGTCGAGGCGCTGAAGAAACTGGAAGAGAAGGGCTACTTCACGCCAAACCCGCAGCCCTGGCAGGTCGCCTTCCGGGATCGTGGCATGGGTCATGGTGACTACCTCGTCGTCGACACCTTCGGAGACATCGTCGTCGACCACGTCACCCGGGAGAACGCCATCTTCATCGTGGAGGGCGCCAGCGCGATGGTAGAGCGGGATGCCTGGCGGGCGAACTTCGGCTGGGAACACGATGAAGGGGGCGGTGGCGGGTCGATGGTGGAGTTCAAGCCTGTCAAGGAACACACCCCCGGGTTCAATACCAAGACCTGCCTGCGTTGCATCATCGAGACGCGGATGAAGGGGCGGCTGGCGGCAAAAGGGGTCACGACCCTGGGATAAGGAGCAGGACCAGAGCCCACGCTCTGGGACAACCGGAGGGATCCTATGACCGCCCGCAAGATCGCAATCGAGTTGGCCCGCCTCGGTGTTCTCGCCATCCTCTTCCCGGCGCTCCCCACCATCATCTCCCTGCGCCTTCTGGAGGTGCTCGTGTCGTACTGCCTGCGCAACGACAAGCGCCTCTTCATCCCCACGCAGCGGTTCGCGTGGACCATCCACAACCTGGCGGCGCACCCGCTCTCCGAGGTGCTCTTCCAGCTCGGGCTGAAGAAGCTGGGCGACGACTTCCACTACGTCACCGTGCCCCCCGAGGCGTACCAGGAGGTGGCCCGTGGATAGGCATCTCTCCCTCCTCTTGCTCCCCCTCCGCGCCCTGCTCCTTCTCGACGAGGTCGGCGCCAGCTTCGTCCTCAAGACCTTCCCCCGCTACACGCACTTCACCGCTCGCCTCACCTCCTACCTGCACCTGGGCGGCTCCCTCATCATCGCCAAGATGGGCAACAAGGAGCAGGCGGAGCGCCACTTCCAGATGGCGATCGTCCAGCGCCTCGTCCCCATCCTCATGGAGAAGTGCGGGTACACGAACCTCGAGGCGACGATGGTGGCGTTCTACCTCATCGAGATGAAGCTCGAGGCCGCCATCTCGGAGTTCCTCCTCAAGGTTGCTCACCCGGACAAGGAGGTGATCCATGCCGGGGCGTAACCGAGACAAGTACCTCCCGGGGCTCTCCTACGGCATGAGCGGCGGCCCTCTGTCCATCGCCTGGCGGGAAGGCCTCAATCGCCCGCCTCCGCCCAACCGAAAGGTCATCGCCCTCTGCGTGCAGTGCCACGAGGCGACGAAGATCTGGGACTACGACAAGCAGGAGGAGTTCCCGATCACCAGCTACTACTGGCGCTGCATCTGCCCGACGACGCCCCACGTCCCCAACCCCGTGTCGGCGGCCGACCTGCCCGACGGCGAGTACTGGTAGCTCCTCAGAAGAAGACACCCTCCCACCCAGGGAGGCCGCTGTCTTCTTAGCTCTGTCAGTTTTCGAGCGCTTGCTGGGATAAGAACAGACGGAGGGAAACATGGCACTCTTGGCCCGTAAGAAGGAAGTTCATCCGGATGACGTTCCCCACCAACACGTCTGCCCGAAGTGCGGGACGGAGTGGGAACACACCCCCAACCAGGCCTGGGCTCAGGGCCGCTGGGAATCGCACACCTGCCCGAAGCCGGGCTGTGGCGAGGTCCAGTTCACGCCCAAGACGGAGGAGCACGACGTCTTCCAGTGATGATCGTTCAAGCGCCCCGTGGGGGTGTTGAACGGGGCGGCCCGAAAGGGCCGTCTTTTATCCCCCCACGAAAAGGAGGGCTACATGCTTACCCAGTTCGCTGTATCTTGGACGGATGAGAGCGGCGTTCCTCGCGAGTTCATCATCTACGCCAAGAACGAAGAGGATGCGAAGTACCAGGTCAGCGCACCCAAGGACGCCACCGTCAAGCTGTCGCACCTGACCAAGAAGGACCTGATGACGATCCTCATGAAGAGGTAATCATGCGCCAGGACATGAAGAAGGTCGTGGTGGAGAGGCCTCGCCTCTACCGCTACAAGAAGATCCACAAGCACCGCGACGAGCAGCACATCAAGGAGAACCTCGAGGACGCTCCCACCAAGGAGCCACTTCGCAACCGCCGCGAGAGGACCAAGCAGTTCAACGAGCACCTCCAGCCCCTCTACAAGTATCTGCACAAGCAGATCGGAAGGCCCTGGGACAAGGTCCACTCCGAGGTCGTCCAGACGCTGGGGGGCGGCAAGGGTACTCTCCAGGACCACGTTCTCCAGCACGTCGACCGCTACGTGGAGAAGGAAGTCGTCATGATGGACGGCATCCCCTACTCCATCCGTACCTTCGGGCAGGGTCTCATCCCTCTCACCAGCAACCGTAGCTATAGGCCGCTCTACGTCCATCCGGTGACGGGTCTTCTTCGCATCGCGAAGCCGCCGCGAGTGAAGAAGGAGCGCTTCGAGGTGTACCGCCTCGAGAGGCACAAGGCGGTCCTCGTCTACAAAGACACCTGGTACCTCGCCACGCTCAAGAGGGTCCCCGACGCCACCTATGATCCCGTCTCGAAGATGACGGTCTTTCCGAAGGTCCGCGATGCCTGGCTGGGTAGGGAGATCGCCTATCCGGCGCAGCTCAAGGACCTCTGGGGGGAGTGGAAGAACATCGTCGGCGTGTACTACTACGCCGAGTCCATCCGCACGATGAAGAAGTCCGAGGTGAAGGCGCTGCCTATCACCCTGCGGGTGTAGCTCTTCTAGGATATAAGACCTTTGACAGTCGAAAGCTCTGGAGGCTCGGAGCTTAAAGCGGTAGGTGAACACCTGGTGCGGTGTGGTGCAGGCCAGTACAGGTGGATCCCTTGCCCGAGGAACAACAGGAAAGAGGAAATGGCTCCGGCCGAAAGTTCCACACCGTACCTCGGACCTGCCTCAAGCCGCACCGACTGTCACCACTCCGCATCCTAGGAGATCGACGATGAAACAGAAATGCCGTCTCTGCGGGCAGGAGGCCACCACCCTCATCCTGGGCTTCTGCAAGAAGTGCCTTCTCATGGAGTAGACACAATGGCGAAGCACAAGCTGGAGACCTGCCCAGACTGCGGAGAGCAGGTCTCGCTGGATGAGAAGCACGACACGTACTTCTGCCGAACCTGCAACAAGTGGCTCGAGGAGACGTGCAGCGACTCATCCTGCCAGTTCTGCAAAGACCGCCCCTCCACGCCAAAACCAGCGCCCTCTTCGGGATAAGAAGGGTAGCCAGAAGGTGTGAGCCGCCTGGCGAACCATTCCACACCGAAGGGAGGCCGGCAATGGTCCGATCAATAATATGATGGCAAGACGGCCTGCTCACACGGGCCGTCTTCTTATCTAGAAATACAACCAAATCCGGGGATAAGGGCAGAACGGGGGACCTCTCCCCTTTCCCGGAGACCAGCCATGCGCGACCTCATCGACAAGATCATCAACGCCGCCGCCAAGCTCGATCCCAACACGCACCGGAACAACGGCTGCGTCCGTCTGGAGATCCGCCACACCGAGGGGCGTGGCGACGTCTCGCAGGTCGTGGCGATCATCGGCCGCACGGACAACGACGCCACCAACGGCAAGGCGGAAGGTGCCACGGAGATGGAGGCTCTCAACTCCCTCCACCGCGAGCTGGAGGTGAAGCTGGAGGCCCGCCGGCAGGATCTCCGCACCCAGCTCGCGAAGCTGGAGTAGTCCTCCCCGCCCAAAAAAATCCGGAAGGCACCCCCCATCCGCGGGGCTCGTCTTCTTAGCTATTTCTTGGGCATAAGAGAAGTACCAGGAAGTGACCTGGCTTTCATGGAGACCCGCAAATGAGAGCACTCTTGTTCGTCCTGATCGGCGCGTTCTGCGCAACCCCCGCGATGGCGGAGAAGACCTGCACCGACAGGTGTGTCGAGAAGGGCCTGAGCTGCTACGACGACGCCTACAAGACGCACGGCGACTGCGTGCGGAAGTGCCTCAAGGGGCCCGAGGACAAGTTCGCGACCTGCCAGACGACGTGCGCGTCGGACAAGGAGGCCGCCCTCGAGTCCTGCAAGACGAAGACGGGCAAGTGCCAGCAGGGGTGCCCGAAGGGCTAGACCTACAGGCGCCAGAAAAAAATCGCGGACTGGGGCCCGGCCCCGGTCTTTTAGTCCTTCCTGGAGATGAGAGATGGCACTTCATCAGGTAAAGCTCTTCTTGGATCGGCAGCTCACCATCCCCTGGATCTGCGCGGTCTGCAACGAGCAGAGGTACGGGGTAACCAACAAGTTCAAGGACATCCAAGTCCTGCTCCCGTGCAAGTGCGCGCGCCAGGAGAAAGGGAAAGGCGATGGCAAAAGCTCCGAAGGTCTCTGACAAGGAACTACTCGATGCCTTCGGGAGGCTGTGCAAGAAGATTGGCGTAGTCTCTCGTGGGTTCGACGTTGCGGCGATCACCGCGCCCTGCGATGGCGCCAAGCACGACGGCACTACCCAGTGGGCGATGAAGAAGACGAAGGGGCTTGGATGGATGGTGGTCTGCGGCAAAGGTGGATGTGGCTGCGCGCTGAGTCGCTGGAATGGCTACATCAAGGGAAGATGGAACTTCCTGATGATGATCGAGGCAGTTACCTGGGCTCTCCCCAAATCCCCCTGAAAAAATTTCTCTGCCACCCCCTGCCCGGCCCTTCTCTAAAACCCCCATGCCCGACTGGGTCTCTATGAAAACCCTCCCCACCGACTGGGTCCCACACTGTGTCCCTAGGTAGGGGCCTCATTCGTTTCCTCGATAGCCCTACTCATATACGCGA
>ERZ761584.226-NODE-226-length-20649-cov-11.520491_pt1 | contig 20649 bp, 19 predicted proteins | sample MGYA00512168_ERZ761584 | MGnify/ENA primary metagenome ERZ761584 (study PRJEB28899, sample SAMN03785564) | bioreactor sludge metagenome | biome: EBPR Sludge; feature: EBPR Bioreactor; material: 0.22µm filtered reactor supernatant | place: Saint Lucia: Queensland...
GCCGGTGCGCAGGCGATCACCGAGCTGCGCGAGCAGGCGGCCAAGAAGACGGGCACGATGCCGCAGGGCACCGATATCGGTTCGCCGACGGAGCTTGCCCGGTGGTTCGTGCGCAACGGGCTTGCCAACTCGGGACCGATGGCGGTCTCGATGGCGTCGGCCGTGCTTGGCGTGCCGGGGTTTGCCGCCGCATCGGGCACGATGGCCCTGGGCGACCTGATGGGCGATGCCGTTGAGCACACGCAGAACCTGGCGCCCGAGCGGTTCACCAATCCAGACCGCCGCGACGCAGCCGCCCAGGCACTGCCGGGTCTGCGCGCCGAGCGGCTGGCAGACGCAACCCCGTCCGTGGGCGCTGCTGCGGTCCCCTACATGCTGGCCGACAAGCTGGGCTATGAAGGCCGGCTGATGAAGAGCATGATTGGGCCGCCAGCCACCAGCGCCGGCCAAGCGATCAGGCGCGCCGTCAAGGAAACCGCGCTCGGCACTCCCAACGAGATGATCGGCGAGGGTGCGCAGAAGGTGGTGAGCATCGCCACGCAGAAAGAGCGCGGCGAGAGCCCATCGGACTGGACGCCCGAGGACGTGCATGCGATCGTCAACGAGGCGCTGGCCGGAGCGACTGGCGGCCCCGTCGCCGTTGCCGCGCGGGCACCCGTCGAGGTGGCCAGGGTTGCAATGGAGAACAACCGCCTGCGCCAGCGAGCCGAACAAGGTGATGTGGCGGCGGCAGTAGAGATTGCGCTGCGCGAGCGAGCCCAGCGCCAGCGCACCGAACAGAACACAGCAACCGGGGTGCCGGTTGACAATCCGGTTGACAATCCGGTTGCAGCGCAGGACCAGGGCGGCCCGCCGTCCGTAGGGGCCGGGGCCACCCAGCCGACGCCTGCCGCTGCGCCGACTGCACTGGCAGCACCGTCGATCCTGGACCGCATGGGCGTGACCCGCGTGGACGGGTCGCAAGAGGACTTCGGAGCGCTCGCCGACGAGATTGCAGGGCTTGAGGCCGCGCGGCGCCGGATCGAAGCGGCACCGGCAGAAGCGCCGTCCGAAGCCCCAACCACCACTCAACCGCAGGCCCGAAGCGATGCCAGCCCAACGAATCCTGATGCATCCGCTGCTGGCGTTCGCGCTGGAGCAGTCAGTGGTGACCTTGGCGCAGGCGCTGGAGATGCACGAGGCCCAGGAGCATCGCCCGGACCTGCTGGACTACGCCAACCCGCAACGCCCGCTCAGCCTGACAGTGACGATTCAGGCGCTCAACGACTGGCTGGCGACGGGGTGCAGGCCGACGCAATAGTCGACACCTGGACCGGACGCAAGGGCCGCGGCTTCGCCACTGAGGCCGAGGCAACCCTGGCCTTGCCGCGCCGACAGAAGGAGTCGCCCGACCTGGATTGGAGCCCCGAGCCTCTGGCCGACACCGGTCGCTGGCAACTGGTTGGACGCCCTCGGGTGACTCCAGCCGCCCAGCCAAGCGACGCCACCGCCGCACCCCTGCCATCAGCGCCTGGCACCCGAAGTGAGCAGACCGCGAATCCAGCGCCGACAGTCGCCGTCCAGTCGGATGCCGAGGCACGGGTGACACGTGTCACCCGTGGAAACCCTAATGAAGTGGCGCCACCACCGGCCGCAGGGGTGGAGGCGCCAGTGGTTCTTGGTGCCGCGCCCACCGTCCAGCCGGCACCGGTTTCCCAGCAGAGCGCGGCGCCGTCATCTGTGCAGGCTCCACAGTGGGGGCAGCGCACCGAGGCGCGCGGCATGGCCCGTCACCCGAATACGGTGATGGGCTCGGCGATGCTCGCCGATGTCAGCCGCGCAGTCGGCGGGCTCGATCCGGCCTGGCTGTCGGAGATCAGCACCCGATCCGAGACGCAGCGCGTGGGCCGCGACGGGCGGCCAGTGATCCAGTGGCGCAATCCGATGATCCCGGGCGTGGGCAAGCTCTTCCGCCCGGGCGGCACACAAGACTTGCAACTGTTGGCAGAGACGCTCGAAGAGCGCGGCTACCTGCCGCCTGGCAGCGTGGCGCGTGATGCGAAGGAGGCAGGCGAGCAGGCCAAGGGAATGATCCGTGCGGCGCTCAACCGCGAAGAGGTCAAGACGCGCGAGCAGGTCGAGCGTGAGGAAGTGGCCGCCGCGGACGCCGAGCGAGAGGCATACTACGCAGAGTTGGACGCCGAAGTCGCGCGCGAAGCGGAGGCCGAACGGCAGGCGATCATAGCGGCCAATGCCATCGACGCCGAGCGGCTGGACGCAACGCCGGACGAGGATATCCCGTGGGGCATGGGCGCCAACACCCAGACGGGCGCCGCAGCGATGCGCGCGATGGGGTTCACTGAGCAGGAGATTGCCGATGCCCAACGCACCGAAGCCCTACACAAAGGCCGAACTGGCGGCCAAGCTCGCCAAGATGGACCCGAAGGACCGCGCCCGCCTACTGGAACTGGAAGCACAACGGCGCAACCTGAAGGTTCCACCGCCCAAGAAGGTCTGACGCTCGAAGCGCAGACTGCCGAAGATCTACGCGCCAAGGCCGCGCGCGAACAATCGGCCGAACAGGCAGAGCGGGCACGCAAGACAACCGTTGAGGCGCGCCTACGCAAGGACGCGGAAGACCGCGACAACCGGGCGCGTGCTGACGCGACGGTTGATGACTTCGAGCTGGGCCAAAGCGCCGAACAGCAGATGTCCGGCATGGGCGACCTGTTCGCCGAGGATTCCGCACCCGCCTATGGCGAGTTCGACGGCACCCAGATCGAGCAACAGGTGAGGGTGGCCGAAACCGGCGAGGTGGCCACCATGCGCATGGACGCCGGCCCAGCCCTGCGCGATGCCGACGCGCGCGTTGACACCATGCGCCGCTTGGTGGAATGCCTGGCGCGGTAGCGCAACAGCCACCAGAAACACAGGGGCGCGACAGACTGCCGCCCCATGAAAGTGGTCCGTTCGATGGCCGATGCCGTGGCCCTGGCTGCGCGCACCGGCGCCACGCTGGACGCCGGCGGGCGAGTGCTCAACGCCAGCGGCGAGCGCGTGACCCCGCTGCGCCGCAATGCGCCTGCCGCTCAGCCAGCACCGACAGCACCAGACACCTCGAGGGCCATGGACGCCGACGCGGTGCGTGCGCTGCTCGACCAACGCGATGCCCACTGGCGCGAACAGGTGACACACCTGCAGGCGCAATTGGCCGCCCTGATGGGCCGCCAACAACCGAAGCCGACGCCGTGGCAAATGAGCGTCACCTACAACGATCGCGGCGCCATCGTCGACATGGTGGCACAGCCAATCACAGATCAGGAGCATTGACATGGCAGCAGGCGCCGCGATCATCAAGCAAACCAAAGGAAACTGACATGGCGAATATCACGTTCAACATCGCCAAGGGGCGAGTGGCAGAGCTATACAACCGGGTGGAGTCCAACGATCCGACCAACAGCGCCATCATCCTCGTGCCGATCGAAACGTCGGGCCTGGAGTCGGACGCCACGCTGATCGACAAGGATGACCTGGCGGCCGTATTGAGCGGCACCACGAACGAGCAGACCACGATGGGCCGCAAGACGCTCACGGATGCGGATCTTGCCGCGTTCCCGGCGCCAAACGACACCAGCGACTACATGAGCCTGAACCTGCCGTCGGTTACGTGGACCGCCGCCACCGGAAATGCGATCAGCAAGATCCTGGTTTGCTACGACAGCGACACCACCGCCGGCACGGACTCCAACATCATTCCGATGACGATGTTCGACTTCTCGGCCACACCGAGCGGGCTGGACATCACCATAACCGGCGGCGAGTTCTTCCGCGCTTCGTGAGGCAGCCATGAACCTGGACGCATCCCAACTGCCAGCCCTGCGCGCCGCAATCGACGCCGAGACAGACCCCGAGTTCGTGCAGATGCGCGATCTGGGGCAGTCCGGGCTGATGGCACAGTGGTTCAACCGGCCCGGATCGCTCACAGTCTGGAACAGTCGCGCCATGTGGTCGGACATCCAAGACGCGACCGACTATGCAAAGTACACCCCGGCGGTGGCGAACATGCCGACAGACGTGGCTGGCACGAATCGGCTGCTGGGCGTGTTGATCAAGCTCACCGTGCAGCAGAACATGCTGCTTGGATCGCGCGACGGCTACCTCGATGCGCGCGACGCCGGGGCCATGGACGCCCTGATCGACACCGTAACCGGAATCCAGTCCGGTGCCGGCGGCGCAGTGACAGCGCCAGGCGGTGCAAGCGGCGTGAACGTGGCCACGGCAGCGACTCGCTCCGCGTCGCGCGCCGAATCGATCTACCCCGGAGCCAACATGACCAAGGGTACCGTGACGGCAAACGTGCTGGCGTGGGAGGGGCAGATCAACGAGTACGACATTGGCGCCGCGTTGGCGCTGCCCTGATGCGAGACTGACCCATGGCCACCATCACGCAATCGGGTTACCTGGCGTCAGCCGCGTCCCTGACGTTCTCGGGCACGCAGACTCTGGCCAGCCTGACCGACAACGAATACACGGACCTTTCGGACGAGGTCGACAACAGCACGAACAAGTACCTGTTCGCTGACTTCTACTTCGACCTTGGATCGATCACGCCGGTGGGTGTGGATTGCGGCGTCGAGGTGTATGTGGTGCCCAGCGTGGATGGCACCAACTACCCAACCTGGACCGGAAACGTCACGTCCGACGAGAGCGAGAACGCACTGTTCTATGTCGGGTTCGTGCCGCTCAACGTCGCAACCGCGGCGCAGAAGGGCATCCTGCGCAATGTGCAGTTGCCGCCGGGGAAGTGGAAAGTAGGCGTGCGCAACCTGGCTGGTGTTGGGCTGGCGGCGTCGGGCAACACCCTGTATTGGCGCCCACACTCGTTCTCGATTTGATGGCGTCCTAACACCATGTTAGTGCGGCTGCCTCACCTGCGCCAGCCGCAGGACTACACCGGAGTCAACGACGACAGCCCCCTGACGCAGGGGCTGGTCGAACTTGTGGTGCCGCATTGGAGGCGATCCAGCGCGACCGGCAAGCCCATGATTCCGGGCAGCACCGGCGGCAGCGGATACCGCACCTGGCGTGCGGGCCGATACGGCATTCACCGGCACCTGGATCGGTCCAATGTGGCCGAGGATCGTTACCGCATCGAGACAGGCGTCACCGGCGACTTCACGCTGTTCCTGCTCGGGGGCACGGATGGAGCGCTGGGTGCGACACAGCGGCTGCTCTTGTTGCAGACCACCGGCGGCACGCGACGGGCCGCGATGGGCGAGAAGGGCACGTCAAAGTTCGCGGGGGAGACAAACCCATCGGGCGGATCGTCGGTGACCGCAACCGAATCGACCACGACGCTGGGGGAAGATCACTTATACGCCCTGCGGCTGTCGGGCACGGCGCAAACGCTGTGGGTCGACGGCGTCCAGGTGGCCAGCGCGACGCAGGCGACCAACAATTTCAGCGACGTCGGGCAGATGTCGCTGAACACCACGGGCTTTCTGTCGGGCGGATCGGGGCGCATCTACCTGTGTGGGTTCGCGGCGCGTGCCTGGACCGACCAGGAGATGGCGCTGGCCGCGGCGAACCCGTGGGCGATGTTCGCGCCGCGGCGGATCTGGGTGCCCACGCCTTCGGGCAGCACCTCGCTCCCTGTCGGCCTGGCCACCGAAACTGACGCGGCATATGCCCCCACAGGGTCAATGGCTGGCGCGCCCGGCCTTGCGATCGAAACCGACACAGCCTATGCCCGCAGCGGCGCCGTCATCGGTGCCGCCGGCCTCGCGCTCGAAACCGACGCAGCATTCGCATTGACGCCGACCCTGTCCGGTGCGGCCGGGCTGTCGACAGAGGCCGACATTGCATTCGCTTTGGTGGCATCCATGGCCGGCGCTGCCGGCCTGGCCACCGAGACAGACACCGCCTTCGCGCTTTCCCAGGGCACGAGCCTGCCTGTCGGCCTGGCGACGGAAACCGATGTCGCCTACGCACGAACCGGGTCGATGTCCGGCGCCGTCGGCCTCGCGACGGAAACCGACGCAGCCTATAGTCGCACCGGCGCGATGGCCGGCGGCGCAGGCCTGGCCACCGAGACGGATTCGGCCTATGCCCGCTCGGGCGCCATGGCTGGCACTGTTGGCCTGGCCACTGAAACCGACGCAGCCCTGGCGCTTGGTGGCGTGGTATCCGGCGCTGTGGGCCTGGCCACTGAGATCGACGCCGCATTCGCTTTGGGCACCGGGACCGCGCTTCCCGTCGGCCTGGCCACTGAGACAGACACTGCGTTCGCGCTGGGTGGCGCCGCATCCGGTGCGACCGGCCTGGCCACCGAGACAGACACGGCGCTCGCGCTCGATGTGGCCACGAGCGCCATCCGCCGGCCGAACAGCGACATCCTGACCACCGGCTGGACTGCGGTGCCTGGCGGAAGCCTGTACGACATGATCGACGAGGCATCGCCAAGCGATGCGGACTACATCACCCGGGCGCAGGCCGGGACCGAGCCGGCCATCTTCGGCATCCCGCAGGTGCCGGCCGGGCCGAACACCATCCGCATTCGAGCGGCGGCCACCAGCGGAGCCGGCCAGGTGCGGGTGCTGCTGCTCGATGGCAGCGGGTCGACCGTCGGCACCAGCGCCTGGCAGTCGATCGACGCGACACCCACCACCTATGCCCTGTCGGTCGTGGCAAGCGCGGCGGCCGAGCGAGTGAGGATCGAAGCATCATGACCGCCGCGACAATGCGCACCCACTATGACCCGGCGACCGATCGGTGGCTGGTCGAGTCCTGGCTGGTGCTGACCCCTGGCCAGATCGACGCGACCCGTCGTCATGTGCTGCGTGTGCAGCGCCAGCGCTGGGCGCACATGCCTGACGGTGACCGACGCGACGAGGTGGCGCGCTCGGTGGCCGCGCTGGAGCGGGGGGCGATCGTGCGCCGGGCGATCCCGCGCACACTGGAGCGCGAGGCGACCGTCTTCTCTTCGACCCCGGGCACGGGGCGCATCATCATCGGAGCTTGACATGGCACAGACATTTCGCACGTATTGCGCGGGGGTCGCGTTCGCGGCGACCAAGAACATGCACGCAGTGCTCAACGGCCACGCAACCGAGGTGCTCAAGGTGCGCCGCTGCGGGTTATCGAATGCGCAGACCGCAGCGGTGACTGGCGTGGTGTGCCAGATGGAGCACCGGCTCTACACTAGTGCGACGTTGACCGCCCCGACGGCAGTCACGCCGGTGTCGATGGACAGCACGAACACGGCCCCAACCACCGCCACCTACGGGCATGCGGGCACCATCGGCGGCACAGCGGCGTCTCTCAATGCGTGGATCTGGTCGAGCGACGAGGCGGCGGTGTCGTCCGCGACCAGCGATGAGTTGGAGTGCCTGATCCCGCTGAACATCGTGTACGACTGGATCCCTCACAGCGACGTGCAGCCGCTGACGCTTCGACAGTCGCAGATGTGCATGCTCTACAACGTGAGCGGGGCGGCGGGCCTGCTGCACAGCTACATCGACTTCACCAAGGAGTGATGTGGACGCTTTTGTCGTCACCGACACCGCGCCCTACTGCGCCTTCTCGCCGGAGCTGCCGAACACGGCGGTGACGGGGCACCCCTACCTGTCGCATGTGGCGCCGCTGGCGCTGTTCAACCCGACTGGGTCCGGCCTGGTGGTGCGGCTGCGCCGGGTGGATGTGCTGCCGCTCATGGAGCAGTCGACAACCACGCCGACCGTGGCCGAGGTCTACCGCATCACGGCGCACACCGGTGCGACCGACACGGTCGCTGCGACGGCGCTGGACTCGGCCAATGCCGCCCTGCCTGCTCAGGTGGTGTGTGCCCGTGCGCCGGCCTCGATCACGACGACGGGCGATCGGCTGGACAGCGCGCGCTCGATGCCGCTGGCGAACGACACCCGGGCCGTGGGGTACGCGTTTGCCCAGCTGCCGCTGTCGCGGCGACTGGGGCGCGCGGACGCGGCGACCGCCGAGTTGCAGCGCATCGTCTTGCGCGAGGGCCAGGGCATTGCTGCCACGATGTCAAGCTCGAACGGACTGGTGTGGCGCGGGCGTGTCGTGGTGGTGGTGCGCAACGTGAGCGGCGGGGCCTGCTACGCCTACGGCTTCGCGTTCTGCGAGGGCATGTCGCCCCGGTTCTCGCTGCTCAACGGGTCCGGCTCGGGCGTGGTGCTGGAGGTCGTGAGTGTCGACTACGTCGAGACGGGCACGGATGTCGTGCCGCAGATTGCGCTGGAGCCGATCGACGGCATCGGGGATGGCGAGGCGGTGCCCATCGTGCCAATGGACTCCACGGCCAGCGCCGGCACGCTCATCGCGCGGCGCAACTGCGCAATCCTCATGCGCGGGGCGAAGGCGGGCGCACTGATCTCAGTCCCTCATATGCAATGGCGCGTGCCGCCGCTGATGGGCATTGCCTCCAACGTCGGCAACCTCGTCGGCCGCACGCCGTTCTGGCAGCGCGGGGCTGGCCCCTACATGCCCGAGCTGGATCTCGTGCTGCGAGAGGGCGAGGGGGTCGCCATCACGTACAAGAACGCGGGCAGCCTGGGGCGCATGTTGCACGGGTTCACGTTCACGGCCACCGGCCCTGTCTACCCCGCTGTGGGCGATGTGCGCAGCGGCATCGACTACGGCCCCAACGGCACAGACTACGAGGGTACGCTGGTGGTGGGCGGGGGCGGCAACACCTACAGCCGGGGGAGAGTGGTCAATGCGTAACCTCAAGCAGAGTGCGACCGCGAACGTGATGGTCTTCATGACCGACTCGACCGACCACGTCTCTGGCAAGGCGTCGCTGACGCTGACGATCACGGCGAGCAAGGACGGCGCCACGTTCGCGGCGATCACGCCCACGGTGACCGAGCGCGGCAACGGCTGGTACGCGCTGGCACTGACGACATCGCACACCGACACGCTCGGCGACCTGGCGCTGCACATCACCGGCACAGGCGCGGACCCGACCGACCTGCTGTGTCGGATCGTGGCCGGCAGTCTTGACGCGGACGTGTCGAGTCGCCTGGCCTCGGCCAGCTACACCGCGCCACCGAGTGCTGCCGCGATCCGCGCCGAGATGGACACGAACAGCACGCGCCTGGATGTGGCTGTCAGCACGCGCCTGGCCGGCGCCAGCTACACCGCCCCCGACAACGCCGGGATCGCCACAATCTCGGCAGCGGTGGACACCGAGATCGGCGCAATCAAGGCGCGCACGGACAACCTGCCGGCCGACACCGCCGCCACGCTGACCACGATCACCAGCTACGTGGACGAGTTGGAGTCTCGGCTGACAGCGCTTCGCGCGGCGGCGCTGGACAACCTGGACGCCACCGTGAGTTCGCGCCTGGCGACAGCCGGCTACACGGCGCCCGACAATGCGGGCATCACAGCCATCGGCGCGGCGGTTGATACCGAGGTGGCGGCGATCAAGGCGAAGACGGACAACCTGCCCGCGAGCCCTGCGGCCACGGGCGACATCCCGAGCGCGGCATCCATCGCGGCGGCCATCGCGACGCGGGTGGCCGAGGGTTCGCTGACGTGGGAGCACATCCTGCGTGTCCTGCTGGCGCACGCCGCCGGTGACGCCACCGGCCTGACAACGGCGCCCACGTTCAAGAGCCAGGACGGCCTGACTGACAGAATCGTCGGCACGATCAGCGGCGGCACGCGCACGGTGACCAGCGTCGACGGGAGCTGACCATGTGGAGCGGCGCCTGGCTTGGCGGCTGGCTCGGGGACTGGTACGGCGCGACCGCGTATGACGAGATCCGCGTTCACTGGCTGGAAGTCGAGCCCAGCGCCGATCAGGTGCAAGTGTTCTGGCTGGAAGTCGAGCCGGGGCAGGCCATCGTCGAACAGCCGGTGCCTCTGTTGGGTGGCGGGCCGCGATCGATCATCGCCACCAAGGCGCGCGAGATCGGCCCTGACGCGGATGTCATCCGTCAAAACAACGCCGTGGTGATGGCCGCTTTCCTGCGCGTGCTGGCTGAAGCGGCCTGACCAGAAACCGCGAATCCTGGGAGCATTGCGCCCATGGACCTGTCGACATGCATGAAGCTGGTGGCCCGCATGAGCGAGGCCGATCAAGACGAACTATTGTCCCTCGTGGACGAGTACACCGGCGCCGGCATCGCACCCCAAGATGCGCAACGCATGGCCGCACGCGACATGCTGGCCGAAGCCGAACGCGACCGCGACGAGCTGCTGGCGCTGGCACGCGCCAAGACGGCGAGGCCTGCGGCCGAAACCGAGCAGCCTGCGCCCGAACCCGCCGAACAGGCGCAGGACGCCACGCCAGAGGTTGCGCCCGAGATCTACGGCGCTCTGCGCGAGGCGCTGGCCGGGGCCAAGACCAACGCCGGGACGCCAGACTACTGGCTGGGCCGCATTGACGCGGCCGTGATCCGTGGTGTCGTGACGAAGGGGGACGTGGCTGCATCCGGCATCGATGCTTGGCTGCGCGAGAACCACGGCAAGGTGCGCAAAGACGCTGTAGTGGGCTGGCTCGATGAGCGGGCGCCGGACGATGGCGGGACACAGTACAGCCAGACTGCGCGCGCCTATGGCGGACGCGACGCCTACGAGCGGGACGAGTCTGCCGGGCGCACGCGACTGACCTACCCGCAATGGGTGACGGTGCGCACGCCGGCATTCAAGGAATGGTTCGGAGACTGGGAGATCGCAGCCTCTACGCCGAAGCGTCGCGCCGAAACATTCGCCGAGGCTCGCCAGCAGGCATCGGCATTCCAGGGCCTGGACCTTGTGAACAACGCAACCGGGATGATTGCCCGCGTTTCGCGCAACGCACTGGACAAGATGCTCAGCGCGAAGGCTGTCGGTAAGTCGGAAACGCCACAGACGCACTCGTTGGCAGTTGCCAATCTGGACGCGCTGTTCGAGCGCGCCATCCTCGGGTGGAGCAAGCCGGATTCAGCCGGTGATCCAAGCATTGCGGCGATCCACAGGCTGTTCGCGCCTTTGCTGGTGGGCGGCAAGGCGCGAATCGTCAAGATGACCGTCAAAGAGACAGCTCGCGCAGATCAGCCGAACCCGCTCTACACCGTCGAAGCCGTAGAGCTGGAGGAAAAATCCCCCGCAGCTCAATGGGTGGACTCGACTGTTCGACCCGACGGGATCGACCCGACTTCCATCCGCTCTACGGGGGATGTGCGGACTCTAGCGCAGCGCATCAAGGATTTCAACCCAGACACCGTATCCAAGGCGGTCGACCCAGTGACCGGCGAGCCGCTGGTGATGTACCACGGCACCGCGGCGGATATCAACGTCTTCGACCCGGCGGCCGGTTCTACCCCAGGCGCTTGGTTTGCGGTAGATCACAACGGCGCAGCCCAGTTCGGCAACCTGATGATGCCGGTGTATCTGTCGATCAAGCGCCCTGGCGCTTTGACTGACCTTGCAGTCGCTCGCCGAAAAGCCGCGCAGCAGTTCGATCCGATGGATCTGCCGCGCAAGTTCAATGACGCTGTTTTCGCGGAACTGGTGGCCGAAGGTATTGACGGCATACGCGCTGAGAGCTTCGGCGGCGCTGGTGGCGATGCCGTTTGGATGGCATTTCGCCCTAACCAGATCAAGTCGGCCATTGGAAACAGCGGGGCATTCGATGCTGAAAGCGCGGATGTCCGGTTCAGTCGCGCCGATGACACCGAAGAAGAGAACGCCCTGCGAGCCCTGAGCGAGAACGACGAGCTGTTTGCGCTGCCGCGTTCGGACAAGACGACGCCCGAAGCCATCGCGGCCGATGTCGATCCCGAGATCACAGTCATCGAGCGCAAGATCCCCGGTGAAAAGCGTTGGGATCTGGTGATGCCAGATGGCAAAGTGGCGCGCCTGATCGTGCGCAAGCCGAACCCCTACGGCCCGACCCTTTACGGGTTCGACATGAACGAAGGGGAGATGGTCAACGTGTTCGAAGGCCGTCCTGGAGAGAACCCCGAGGACGTGCAAGACGACATCGAAGATGTGTACATCGATGCGTCGCAGCTGGAGTCTGGCGGGCGCGGAAGCGCGATCTACCAGATCGCCGCGACGCTGGCCCACAACACTGGCCGCATCTTCATCGGCGATCCGGCAGGCCTGAGCGATGAGGCGATGCGTCGGCGCAATGAGCACATGCTTTCTAGTGCGCTGAAGTTCGGCACGACGCGACACTTGGCGCCGCACCCTCGGCAGACTGTGGGCGCCCCGTCCCTCGGGGTGCCGGCATTGCGCTGGATCTATGGTGATGACCTCGGCAACATTCGCCGAATGATGGAAGTCAGTGTGGCGGCGCTTGACAACGCCATGCCATCCGCGCGTACACTCGACTTCGATGCGAACGATGGAAGATTTTCTGACCGATCACGTGGAGGACGACATGTTCCTCGACGGGCCGTTGACGCCGCCGGAAGACGAGCAGCTCAAGCGGGAAAGACGGCTCGCGCAGTGGCTGGCAGCCGAACGCTTGCGCGAGGCGCTGTCTTGCGTGCCCTTCTACGCGAAGAGAGCCGAGAAGGCGAGGCTGGCGGGCGACGAGATGGCGTATTGGCTCGACTTGCAAGGCTCGGAAGCGACGCTTCGCAGGAAGTCAAAGGCATCTTCTACGCCCGACGCGACGACCTGAGCGCGCGGCCCGGCAGGTCCGGGACTTCTACGCAGGCCCCGCCATCGGAGCGGGCGCGACTGCTCACCAAGACGCTGAACAACGCACTGGTCAAGTACGGTCTTGGGGCACACTGGGGCAATGCGTATGAAGCCGCTTCCATGCCTGACGCTCTTTCTGGAATCGGGCAAGCGTTTCAAGTTGCCTTCGGGCGAGACATTCAACCAGTTACGCCAACCGCCCGTCGATTCGGCATCTTCGACGGCGTGCGCATCTCCCAAGCGCCGGGCGTCGTCTTCGTCAACACGCAAGGCCAAGCCGGATTCGTCCAGATAGCCGGCCATGAGTTGTGGCATGACCTGAAGCTCACGCGGCCTGATCTGGCCGACTGGTTCCGCACCGTGGCCATGCCGTACTGGCGCAACCTCGATGCCCACCGCGACAAGATCAACGCACTGTTGCAGCCGGGCGAGAAGCCCTATTCGGAGAACAGGGCGCTCGAAGAGTTGGAAGCGGACTTCCTCGGCGACTCGCTGGCGGATCCCGACTTCCTGCAAGCCCTGGCCGATGACTCGCCGAGCAAGTTTCGGGATCTGCTGAACGCCATCGTGCAGTGGCTGGGCCGCGTGGCGATCAAGCTGCGCAAGGGCCGTGGATCGGCGGCCTACGTGTCGGACGTGGAGGCGCTTCGGGATCATCTGCGCGCGGTGCTGGTGGCCTACGCCGAGGGTAAGCCACTGCCGGCCGGGCCGGATCTGAGTGTGTCGCCCGAAGCAGACCAGGCGCCCGCCTTCGCGCGGGCGGCCAGGGCCACGACAAACGGAGGGCCAAGTTCTCCGCGGTACCCAAACGGAACCACGGGGAACCCGCAGGCAGCGAGCCCGCCAGCGCTGAACCTGCCGGCGAATGGGCTGGCAGACCAGGTGATCTATGAGCTGCAAGACAAGCACGTCGACCTCAAGCGCGTAACGGCTGCCGTGACCGAGGCCGCGGGAGAACTTGGCGACCGGGTTGACGCCTACCTGCGTGAAGAGCTGTACCACGGCCGTGTGGCCACGCGAGCGCGAGACTTCCTCGAAAAAGAGGTGCGCCCGTTGTTTGTGGAGATGCGCGCCGCGGGCGTGACGCTGGACGAGTTTGAGCGGTTCCTGCACGCCCGGCACGCCCAGGAACGCAACGCGGCCATGCAGGCGATCAACGACGAGCGCAATGACAACGAAGCGCTGTCGGGCATGACCGATGACGAAGCGGCCCGGATCTTGGCCGATGCAAAGCCGATCATGCATCGCCTGGCCGAGCGGGTGGACGCGATGACCGAGGGAACCCGGCACCTGATGGAAGTGTCGGGCTTGGAAACCACTGAGACCGTCGACGCCTTGCGAGTGGCGTACCAACACTATGTGCCACTGCACCGCGACGAACTGCACGACGATGCGCGGGCACTGCTGGGCTCGGGCTTCAACATGCGCGGCTCGAACCTCAGGCGCGCCACCGGATCAACGGCCCGTGTGACCAACATCATTGCGCACATCGTCGAGCAGCGCGAAGCGACGATCGTGCGCGCCGAGAAAAACCTCGTTGCCATGGCCGTCTATGCGATGGCCCTGAAGGCACCAGACTCGTCGTTTTGGCAAGCCGACACCCCGCCCGAGGTCAGCCGCATCGGTCCCGACGGCCAGGTGCATCGCAGCATAGACCCGGTATACAAGATGCGCGAGAACGTCCTGACGGTGAAGGTCAACGGCGAGGATCGCATCGTGGTGTTCAACGAGCGCAACAAACGCGCGCAGCGCATGGCCCGGGCGCTGAAGAATCTGGACGTGCAGGCGCTGGACGGGGTGGTTGGCGTGATCGCCGTCGGCACGCGCTGGCTGGCATCGGTCAACACGCAGTACAACCCGGTTTTCGCCATCGTCAATGGCATCCGGGACTTGCAGGGCGCGGTGGTGAACCTGAGCAGCACGCCAATCAAGGGCAAGCGCATCGAGATCATGAGCAACGCCATGCGCTACGGCTATGCGGCCGTGTGGCGGGCCGAGCGGCAGGCACGCGACACCAAGCCTGGGCAACAACAAGCGGCAGGCCAGCGCGACGAGTGGGTCGAGCTGTACCACGAACTGGCCTCGCGTGGCGGGTTGACCGGCTGGCGCGACAACTACGAGACCATCGAGGACCGCGCCAAGGCCTTGCAGCGTGAAACCATGCGCGAAGACAGGTCAATGGCGCGCAAGGGTGGTGAGGCCGTGCTGGGCGTGGTGAGCGACCTCAATACCGCAGTGGAAACCGGCATCCGCCTGGCGGTGTACAAGGCCGGGCTCGACTCTGGGTTGAGCAAGGACCGCGCCGCGAGCGTGGCCAAGAACATCACCGTGAACTTCAACCGCAAGGGCCGGATGGGGCAGCAGCTCGGCGCACTGTTTGCCTTCTTCAATGCCAGTGTTCAGGGCTCGGCCCGACTTGCGCAAGCTCTGGCTGGGCCGGGGGGTCGAAAGATCATCGCGGGGGGCATTCTGGTCGGCGTGCTGCAGGCGGCGATGCTGGCGGCCATGGATGACGATGACGAGGAGAACATCCCTGACTGGGAGCGCGAGCGCAACTTCATCATTCCGCTTGGGCAGGGCAAGACGATCAAGATCCCGATGGGGCTGGGTCTGCACGTTCTGCCCAACGTCGGCCGGCACTTGGCAGAAATGGCCTTCGCCGCAAAAGACGGCAAGCGCATCGACGCAACCAAGCACTTTGGTCAGATGCTGGCAACGTTGCTGGAAGCATTCAACCCGCTGGGCAGCGCCGGCGGTCTGGTGCAAATGATCACCCCAACCGTGGCCGATCCGATCGTGCAGCTTGCGACCAACAAGGACTTCACCGGCAACCCGATCTACCGCGAGCGGTCGCCATGGACCGAGTTCAAGAGCGGTGCGAGCATGGGACGGCACTCCACCACCCCGGTCTATGGCTGGCTGGCTGAAGGCTTGAACCGCGCCAGCGGTGGTGACGATGGGGTGCGCAATACCGACTTGCCCCCTGGCTTCAGCCCGCAGCCTGAGGCGATCCGATTCATCGTGGAGACCATCGGCGGAGGGGTGTGGCGCGAAAGCGAGCGGCTGATCGAAGCGATGATTGCAGCGAGTAAACCCGGCGTCGAAGTGGAGCCACACCGCATGCCGCTGATCGGGCGCTTCTATGGCGATCTGACCGGCCCCATGGCGCCATCGGCGAAGTTCTACGAGAACGCCCGGCATGTGCAAGAGCTGCAACAGCGGATCGACAACCTGGAGAAATCGGGCGACCCGAACGCTGACAAGAAGATCGACCGCATCCTTGACCAGTACCCCGAGGCCAGGCTGGCCACGCGGGCAGGCAAGCTGCGCAAGGAAATCAGCCGGTTGCGTGACGCGCGCCGTGAACGGGTCATCTCTGGCCAGAGTGAGGCCGACCTGCGCGAGATCGATCAGGAGATCGCCGTCAAGATGCGCGATTTCAACAACGACGTGCGCGAAGCGATGACCAGGATGCAGTGAGGGACCGGTGTAAATCCCGGTGCAAATTCCATGCACCAGAACGCAGTCAATGCGCCCGTTGAGCCGCCGCACGCTGCGGGAGCTCCTGTGCCTCCTGGTTGACCTCGGGGTGCACACGGTGCACACGGTGCGCGCCCAGCGGGCCGAGGGGCACGTGCTGCCCGGCGAGCGCCAAGTCGGCGACATCACGCGCGCCGAGCTGATGGACTGCCTCGGCCGCATGGATGCCGCGGGCCTGCACGTCTACGTGCGCCGGGTGCGCATGTGGTTGGGCCTGGTTTGGGAGTGGGCCGTCGAGCACGGCCATGCCGAGGTCAACGTCCCGGCGACCATCAAGGCCGAGCGCGCATTCGGCTCGCGCCCGGTGAAGCACTTCGCGGCCGTGTCGCTGCCCGAGGTGCCCGCGCTCATGCAGCGCCTGGCGCTGGAGGCCGACATCCAGTCCGTGCTCGCCTGCCGGCTGCTGGCGTACACCTGGGTGCGCACCGGCGAGCTGCGCGGCATGCTGTGGGCCGAGATCGACGGCGACGTGTGGCGCATCCCGGCCGCGCGCATGAAGCGACGGCGTGACCATCTGGTGCCGCTGCCGGCGCAGGCCGTGGAGATCATCGAGGCCCTGCGCGCTCGCTCGCGTGGGGCCGCCTACGTGCTCCCGGCCGACCACCGCACCGACCGCGCGATGTCGGAAAACGCCGTGCTCTACCTGCTGCACCGCATCGGCTACAAAGGACGGATGACGGGCCACGGCTGGCGCAGCGTGGGCAGCACCTGGGCCAATGAGCGCGGCTACCCGGCCGATGTGATCGAGCGCCAGCTCGCCCACGAACCGGATGACGACGTGCGCGCGGTCTACAACCGCGCCGAGTACCTGCCGCAGCGCAGGGCGATGTTGCAGGCGTGGGCCGATTGGCTGGACGCGCTCACAGCAGGTTGATTCCTGCCGCGCGCAGCGTGCTCAGGCGCCAGCCGGTGGTGCGCCGTGTCAGCGCCACGTCGGGCGGCGGCAGCTTGCCGGCTTTCCGCCAGCGCGCCAGGGTGTCGGGGCTGATGCGCAGAGCCTTGCGCAGGTCGGCGGGCCACAGTATGCGATCGAGCTGAGCGCTTTCCGTGGTGGTGTCGCTGGACATCTTGCAATCCTTCCTGGTCATGTTGGTGTGGCGGCGCGAGCTCGGAGGGGGTCAGCATGACCCCCTCACTATTGAGGCGGTCGTGCTGGCGCGATCGGTTCGGTTCCACTGCGCATCCGCTCCTGTTTGGTCCGCCTATCACGGCGTGCTCCTGGGGGTGTGGCCGCGTTAGGCCAACTTGTCGCCCGGCGGCGGGTTGGCCCATATCACGTTCGGCGTCATGCGGTCGCTCGTTGCGCTGTGCGTGCCAGCACCCAGGCCCACACGGCACCGCCGGCCACTTTCGCCACAAACTGCAGCGCGACGATGTGAGGCATCAACGCGCCGAAGGCCAACGTCGGAAAGATCAGCGAGTCCACCGCCGCGCCGGCCACGTTGGAGCCGTTGGCACGGAACAGCCACGAGCCGCGTAGGCGCGTGAACGTCGCCCAATCCACCAGCGCGGCAGCACTGAAGGCGCACGCACTCGCTGCAGCGATCATCCCGGCCTCCGGGTTCAGTGCGTAGGTCAGAATGCCCGTGCACGCGATCAGCGCGCCCATCTGCCACGCCTTCAGGCGCACATGCAGCCAGTCGCGCAGCGCAAGGTCCAGGCCGATCAGCACGAACGCATTGATTGGGCTCACCCACGTGCCGAAATGGGCGATGCTCAGGTTTGCCACCGTCATGGCAGCCGCGTAGATGGCAATTGCAAGGATCAGCATAGAGGTTCCTGAATGGGCCGCTCTTTCCACAGAGTCGGCGGGTTGGTTGAATCGATGCGCTGTGCCATGCACTCGGCGCACTGGTGGCCGTCTTTGAAGTTGCGGCCTACGTTGGTGCTGTCTGCGCTAGCCAGCGGCCAGGGGCCTGCAGCTTGGCCCAGCATGCGCAGGCCGTGCAGCCAAGGCACACGCCCGAACTGACGCACCAGCGCATTGAATGTCTCGTCCATCCGGCCGCACCATTTGGCGCCGCCTACCTGCCAGAACTCGCCCGAACTGCCGATGCACACGCGCGGCCAGTCGTTGCACAGGTCGAACAGGTACTCCAGCGGCAAACCAAGGTGCCACACTGGCGCGCCGTACTCCTTGCGGTGAGGCCACGTCTTCACCATCGCGCGCTGCTGCTCCACGGTGCCCCCAATCTCGTCTGGAACCACGGCCCAATGCGGGTGCGCTAGGTGCGGCTCGATCCACGCATAGAAGCCCTGCATGTCGAACTTGGCGCCGCGGGTCTTCACGCTAAATGCGCCGTTGTCCAGCATCACCGATTGCCCGATCTGCAGGCACGTCGCCAAGTCCTGCGGCGCCTGATGGCTCACGCAGAACATGCGGCCCGCCATCCGCGCAAGTTGCGCGCGTGGCGTGATCGGGGTTCCGTGGTAGTGCAGCAATCAGTGTCTCGCTTCGGATGCAAACGCCGAACAAGCCCATCGAAGCGACGCCCTACGGGCGCGCCTCATGGGCAACGTTGGGCGTCTTGCTGCTGGGGTAGGCCGAAACGTCCACCCACCGCACCTCGCTGAAGCCAGGCAGCAGCAGGCTCCAAGCCTTGCGGCCGTGAGGCTTGTCGCTCGGGTCGCCCTGCACGTCCAAGCCGCACACGTCCGCGATGCGTCGCACCAAGTACGCGGGGTCTTCTTTGCGGCCTTCTGTCCACGGGACCAGCAGAAGGTCCAGGTCGCGCGTGAAGCTCCCGTGTGCCAGGCAGGCCCAGCCGTATTGCCACGCCACGATGCGGGCCTGCGTGAAGATGCGCGCGTAGTCGGGGTCAATCACTCCCCACGCCTGCATCGGCGCGCCTTCCACCGGCCGCCCAACCCCTCGCTCAACCGGAGCCCCGTCGGCAGCCGGCACCTGTGCCTTTTCCTGCTTCATCTCGCCTCCGTGTCCCGGTTAGCTCGAACGTTAGGCCCCAAGAACTTTCAACGTCGCCAGCAGCACGCGGGCTTCGCGCTCGGCATCGCTGGCGGCCAGCATGGCGCGTTCGTGCGCTTTGCGCTCGTCGCTGCTGTCGCTGAAGTTTTCGCGGGCGTTCTGGTAGCTCATGGCCGCCGCTGCCTCACGGTTGCCCGTGTCCAGCACCTTCACCAGCGCAGCCCGCAAGGCGTTGACCTGGGCCACCAGCACCACGCGCTCCGACAGCATGTCCACTATCGTGTCGCCGGCCTTCTCCACATGGTCAATCGTGCTGTAGGCCACCGGGTGCGAAATCATGCTGTGCGCCAACTGCCGCGCTTCATCGAGTTTTTGCTTATCCACGTCGTGTAGTCCTAGTACGGTTGCATTGCGCGCTTCGGAACAGGGGCCTAACCACGCCATCGAGCCGAGGGCCTACGGCCCCGGCTCATGGCTACCGTTAAGCGGCAGGAACACCGCACACCTTCAGCAGCGCGTCACGTGCGGCATCCATGAGCGGGCTGTCTTCCGCCACCATCAGCGCCGGGTCGCTGCCCTGCTGCTGGGCAAGCACAAGCGCCTGCACAACGTCGAATAGGTCGGGAGCGGCAGCAATCAGCCGCGCGTTTGCTGCGTCGGCTGCCGCAGACCTGCCGTGCGCCATGAAGCAGATCGCCGCGCTGTCGGCACTCAAAATGTGGCGGTTCCACTGCATTCCTGGCCTCTGGTCTTCATCAACCAGCCACGGCCCTGGCGTCGGCATCGCCTGCCGCTTAACTGACGGTTCGAGCGGACCTCCAACGGCCCGGCTGCTCTTGCTCATTCATCGTCCTTTCGTTGCGGGCCGTTGGGTCCGCTCAACCTAGCGTTAGGCCCCTGAGGCGAGTCTTGATGCCATGGCACGACTTTGCTCACCATCGCCAAGACAAACACCGCCCAGTTGGTGCGCTCGGCCATGGAAATGGCTGCCGCCTCAGCGGCCTCCCGCGTCTCATGCCACCAAGGCTCTGGCTGACTCATGCGCTCCGGCAACGACAGATCCGGAACGTGCAAGTAATATCCCTTCGAGCCTGGCAGCGCCACAAAGCGTGGCCTAACACGTCGCTGCACCTGACCCACTTCGGCGGGCTGCTCGGTGGCGTGCGGGAATTCGGGTTCAGTCATGGTGTGTCTGCGCCTCAGTGGTCAGGTGAGCTTGGCGTTCGGCCCGCTCAAACAGCACCCAGGCCGCGTGAGCGTAGTAGTTGTGCCGGCCATTGGCGGCGTCATCCATGCCCAGCAGCCGCGCCTTTATGCTTTCGCGCTCTGCGGCCACAGCGGCATCAATGGCTGGTAGCACTGCGTCCCTGATCCGCTCGCGCAACTGCTCGGCATCGCGATACTCCAGCGCGACGGCTGTGATACTGCTAACCAGTTCGCGTTTCTCGTGGTCCTTCATCGCAATCTCCACCCTGCGTTGCCCTTCACTCCACGCCAAAGCCTCACGCTCGCGCAGATTGCGGATGACCCAGGCGGCAACTTCG
>ERZ761584.227-NODE-227-length-20620-cov-61.216533_pt1 | contig 20620 bp, 34 predicted proteins | sample MGYA00512168_ERZ761584 | MGnify/ENA primary metagenome ERZ761584 (study PRJEB28899, sample SAMN03785564) | bioreactor sludge metagenome | biome: EBPR Sludge; feature: EBPR Bioreactor; material: 0.22µm filtered reactor supernatant | place: Saint Lucia: Queensland...
CGTAAAATTACTATGTTTGAAAAGTCTAATTTTCTATAACATAATGCCCGACCAACAGAATATCAATTTAAAAGAAATGAGCAGACGCTTTAAGAGGCAGTTCGAGCGCCGCCCTACTATGCAACAGGTGGCAAGATATGCGAAGATCTCGCCTCCGCAGTTAACCAACATTATTGCCGGCCGCCGCAAGGCCAGCCCGGCCTTATTAAAGAGAATCCAGGAAGGATTCAGGAGATATATGCCGAATGATGCACATTGAGGACTATTGCGCTGCCAACGGCGTCACAAGACAGTGGGTTAAAGAATTAGTCAACCGTGGCGAGCTCCCCTCCGCCAAGATCAACGGCCAGCGTTACATCATCACGCCGCCGCGTATTGACGTGCCGGCAATTGACCCGAAGAAGTTCAGGGATGAGATCAGGTCTTATGTGGCTGAGGCAGGCAAGCCTTATGTAAAGGAAGCTCTCAGGAGAGTGGCCGAATATGAGAAGGCACACGGGATCAAGCTGAAAGGCCTGAGCAATAAGGTGCTTTACAAGATCGCAGACAACAAGCTCTCCGTGCACCACAAGAAGCGCAAGGACAGCGGTACCACACGCAACGACAACCTTCTCAAAGCCTGCAACAAGGCCAAGGCCATTGCCGCGAAGCTTCACCTTGAGTGCGGCCAGAAGAATGTAAGGTTTGTGGTTACGCGCCTTCACGAACTGGCTCAGCGCAATGAAAGCCTCTACGACATTGCCGCCGTGCCCTACGCCACTTTGTACCGCTTCATTGACAACTTCCTCAAAGACCTTTCCTCCAGCTGGGATTATCACAACCGGCACAAGGACTTTCTGAAAAGATTTCCCACAGTCCAGGGCGCGTTCACGGATAATATAGAGTTCATGGATTACATCGCCTTCGACGACCGCAAGGCGGACGTTGCCGGGAGCTGGTGGATTGACCCTGTTGACGGCAAGAGGAAGCTGAGAAAGGTATGGTACTGGACGGCTGTTGAGATGCTTACCTGGATGCCTGTGGGCTATGTGATCCTTCACCGCGAGCCCAACAGCGAGGACGTGATCAACGTGCTTCTGCAGTCAATGCTTCAGTACGGATTGCCCAAAAAGGGCTATTTATTCGATAACGGTATTGGGTATTCTGAGCGTGTTCAGAAATTCATGGAGCGCGTGAAGCTTCAGTCAGCCGGCTCAGGGTATTTTACGGATGATTTCATCCCGCGGGCGGCTTATGAGCCGACTCAGAAAGCCAACATCGAGAGGTTTAACAGACTGCTCAAAGACGAGCATGACAGCCTGTTCAAGAACTATGTCGGCGGGCAGAGATCTGAGGTAAGGCACTCTACGAAGCGGCTGTCTCCGGAAGAGTGCGACCACCTTGTAGAAGAGTATATCCGTTCAGCAGAGTCCTACCTCACCGGCGATTGCCTCAACCGCAAGCGGGACCGCGTCATAAAATCTGCAAAGCACAGGGCTTCTATTGCGGAACTGTGGAACAAGCATTCCGCTGACTACGAACCTTATCACCTTTCGGAAGAATCGCTGAGGTGGGCTCTGATGGACGACTCACAGGTTAAGACCTACAAAGGACAGATCTCCGTAACACGCGGCGGGGTTACATTCAACTACACAGCCGCAGATTACCTTCCCTGCCTCGAGGGCCGTGAATTCATCGTGTCAATGCTTCCGACTGACCTCTCGAAGATGGACATATACGCGACTGAGGATTTCATAGACACGCACACCGGAGCCGTGTATGAGAAGGGCAGATATGTAGCAACACTGCATTCAATGAGAGCTCTGCCGAATGCAGACCTTCAGGAAATGGTATTCAAGAAGCGCAAGCAGGCCGCAAAGCATGCGAGAGAGATGAAGGCAAAACTCCTGGATGCCGCCATTGCGCAGTTCCCGGAACTCTTAGACATCGTCAATACGCGCATCACGGTTGACGGCGAGGCGCTTGACATGCGCAGGAGACTGCTTGAGCGCATGAAGGGCATTACCGAATCCACGCCTCTCGGCTCGATAGCCGAGTTCATCAAGGCTGAATGCGGAGAGATAGCTGAAGGCCGGCCGGCGATGGAGCTGACAACAAATTCTGAATCAACAGAAATCATTAACGAAAATGCCATCCTTACAATTGAGGGTAGGGAATGGAAAATGAAAGGAGAATAGCTATGACCGACAGAATCAAATATATCCGTTACAAACTGAGAATACCGTCTCGTCATAAGGGTATTCGTCATAAAAGAAACTTCCTGCATAAAAAGATAATGGGTCTGCCAGGAGACGAGTTTGATTATCTTCGTCACTATTTATTTTCGCGGAAATTCTTCCAAAGACAACAACTTTCTCCATTAGAGAAGCTCTATTTCGAGTCCATATGTAGATGTCTATCATCCGGGACAAGCTGTACTCCAACAAATAATAAGACTTAAATGTGAGCATGGGCAAATCAATCTTTTCAGGGCTGAATCTTTTGAGCTTACTCCTGCGGGCTGGAGTCTCCTTCACAAACGATGCGACGGTCTCAACGTCTCCCCAGTTCCAGTTAACGAACCGGTGCGGAGATTTGTCTGTCTCAATTGCAATTAATCTCTTTAAGAGAGCGTCCTTAGAGGCTCTATCCATTGAAAGAAAAAGTTCCTTTGTGACTTCATTGGCCTCAAAGATTGTGTCGGCATCTATATACATGCCAAAATGTAACTATTCCAAAACTAAACTTAAACTACACAAATGAACGACTTAGTCGTCACAAAGAACGGCGTAGCGGCAGGGCTCGCAAACATTGAGTCAATGTCGGAAAAGAAACAGAAGCAGGTGATCGTGGCAGAGGTTCAGACAGTGACCAGCGAGATACTGCGCTGTTACGACAAGGCCGAAGAGCGCAAGAGCGAGATCAAAGAGCTTCAGCGCCTGCTTCGCGAGACTGACCAGATCAAGAAGCTCCGAAAGATGCAGAAGGAATTCAAGGAGCTTAATCAGACGGCGCACGCCTTGCTGATGGAGCTGAGGGGGATCAAGAGGCTTGTGAAGAAAGTGAACCCTGAGCTTCTGCCGGAACTGACTCAGCTGAAGGAGATCAGCCTGAGATGAACATGACAGCTCTGCCATATTATCAGGACGGCAAGCGGATTCTGTTCAGGGGTGCAGAGAACTTCGGGCCGGGCAGTTTCTGCCCGGTTTCGAGGATGCACATATTCAAGCTCCGCGGAGGATGCATATTGCCGTGCAAGGTGATAAGCCTGGCAAAAGACGAGATCTCAAGCAGGACAGACCAGTCAATGTTGGTTGACGGCATAATTATCAAATTATTTGAGAACTGACAATGCAGGGAATAACATTGTTCAGAAGGCTTTTGGAAGATCTGGAAAGCTGTATCACATACAGGATCGAGACTGAAGGCCCGCTTAATACAGGCATCTACCTTACCTATGGTGAGCCCGTTGACTTAGTGGTGTGGATCATCAACACAGAGTACTTCGAGAAGCATCTGCGCAAGTTCTTCACAATGGCAATCCACAAGCAGGAGCATATTGCATGAGCGGCCTGAAGGACCACATAGCTCTGCTGAACCTGATTGAAAGCTACCATGCGGCCGCCGAGTCCACCGTGATAAAGGGACTTGATTTGCTGGACGTGTCGGAGACACGCGGCAAAATTCATGTGAGGTTTAATCTTCCTGACCAGCACTTTCCGGATTATTCATTCAGTGTAGAGTTCAGGGTAACAAGGGACTTTTTCGAGAAGCATTTAAGGAGGATGCTCAAAGTTGAGTTATAGAGGGTTTCAGTCATACAGGCATTACATTAATTCAAAGCTTCACGGGCTTTCCGTCAGGATCTGCGGCGGCCGTGAAGTATTGGACGAGGAGATATACAAGATACTGAACAGCCGTGAGCTCAAACCTGCGGCGCAGGATTCGCTGAGCGGACTGTCAGGAACGGCAAGCGTATCCACAACCATGCTCAGCGATCAGGAAGCGCATGACCTTTATCGGCGGCTTTGCAAAGTCGCTTCCAAAGTGAGCGCGAATATCAAAGGCGCAAAGCAGATCATAGGCAATGATGATGCAATGACAGACGGCCAGCGCAAGGCGATCATCCGATTGTCGAAGTACGGTTTTAGCTGGCCTCCGGAAGCAATATTCAGCTTCATCCTTTACGTAGTGCCTGAAAAGAGAAAGAGATTGTCACCGTGGGAAATTCAGAACTCAAAGCTTCAGAGATTGTTCGGGCTTCTCAGCAAGAAAGATGCTGACCGTGTGATCAAGAGGCTGGATAGAATTAAGAAGAGGAATAGTAAACAATGACACCAACAACGTATAGGAAGCTGAAACAAAAGTACGACAAAGAATTATCGTCTGGTTTATTGTTCGTGTACTATCAGCAGTTTACCGGCGACTGGAATGCTGACAAAAGAAAGTGGGTCAAATTGCAGAGAAAAATAAATCATGAAAAAGTCGGTCGCATCTCAACAAAAAACAGTAGGCATATTTAATGAAGCAGATCATCTTCACATACAACTGGAACAACAAGCTCAACTGCAAAAGCTTCACAAGCCTGCGTGTATCAGGCATATACACTGTCGGAGATCAGTACAAGGTGATGCTTAAAGAAGGCAAAGACATTCATGCGATGGGAGTTGCAGAAGTAATTGCAATCCGTGAATTCTGGCTGCACGACCTAAACGAATACGTTTCATATCTCGATACCGGCTACAGCGTAGAGCAGTGTCAGCAGATTATTCTCCGGATGCATCCGAAGGTTGATTTCGACAATGTTAAACTCAGACTATTGCTACTCAAATACGTTTCCAAAAACTAAACCAAAATCAACAATGGCAAAAACAAAACCGCAAACAGAGCAATCTACCACGCTGAAAAGCTGGGAAGAAGTTGACAGCGCGCTCAAGGCAATTGCAGTCATCAAGTCGAAAGTAATGAAGGAAGAATCAGACTGGAACGATGACCGCCTGAAGCTTCAGAACAAATATCAGCCGATCCTGGACAAGTTCAACGCAGAGATCATCGGTCTTGAAAGAGACATCCAGCTATTTTGCCAGGACAACAAGTCTGTGTTCGATACTGCCAGGAGCCGCGCACTGAACTACGGCACAGTCGGATTCAGGCTCGGCACCGGTGCCCTGAAGACATTGAAGGGCTTTACCTGGGAAGCAGTCAAGCAAGTGGTAAAGAAGTCGAAGAAGTATGCCGGACAGTTTATCAAAACCAAGGAAGACCTGAACAAGCAGGCAATGCTCGATGCAAAGCTGAAGAAAGAAGAGCTCGCAAAGCTTGGTGTGTATGTCCACCAGGAAGACAGCTTCTATTACGAGGCATACCTGACGAAATCAGAAGCAATGCCGCAATCAGCGGACTAACCGGTCATTATCAATCAAATCAATATCATGATGAAATACGAATTCGGATACAGGCGCGGCTTCTGCAGGTGGTGGAAGATGAAACGCCGCCTCAGAATCCTTCGCGCCCTCGAGGCGCTGTGGAGCGAAGATATAAAGTCATCACGAAGTCAAACCGGAAGATCATGAATATTCTCAAAGATTATGCTGAACTGAAGCAGGCACAGGCAGATATATTATCTCATTTGGGTAAACTTGCAAGCTCGCAGGCCCGCAAACAGCGGCATGAGAATGTGAAGTCCACGCCGGTGATCAACTGCGACTCATGGACGATTGTCAGGCCCGCTACGGAGGCAGATAACAGAAAAGCCAGGGGCCGAATCATCAGCAGACTGAGAAAGGCATTCTGGCTATGAAGGCCCGCGAAGGATACTACCCCGAGCAGATCAGGGACGATTCACTCAGGGGAACACTCCCGGAGCTTGGCAAACTCCAGCAGGAAGTCTATGATGTGATCAGGTCATCCGGCCCGATCACAACGCAGGCGATTGCTAGGAGGACCGGCCGGTACATTCATTCCATCACCGGCCGGATCTTCGAGCTGCGGGATCTCGGCTATGTGGAATTCGCAGGCAGTACCATAAGCCCCGAGACCGGGCGAAAGGTCTCAATGTGGAAAGTGACGAACAAACAACTAACATTATTCTAATACCACAAATGAAAACACTTTACAAATGTAATTTTAATTCAGGACATGCAACCTATGTGATAGCTGAAGATCTTAATAGTGCTTCCGCCACTGCGGAAAAGAAAGTTATGGATGTAACCGGCAGCATAACGCACAAAATTGTCAGCATTGAGATTATTGCCAGAGAAGGCAGAGGTGGATTCAACAACACCCTGCACATCGCTCCTGAAGCTCAGCCGGAAACAACCTATGACGGTGCGCCCGTCAGAAACGGAGGAGTGTACTAATGAAGCTTATATACTACTGGCACCAGAAGTATTACTGCCGGGATGTGCAGAAGTCTGCAAATGGAATTAAGGGCTTAGTTTACAAAGAGAAGACCTGCGAACAAAGAAAATGGTGTCAGAGCACACTCGAGAAGTTCACGGAGGCTTATCACAATGGCAAGAGGGTTACAAAGGTCCCGAGTCCGGCAAACTTTTTACAAAGACAAAACTGATATGACAGATTACAGAATAGCTCCACAATGGCCGGTTGATCCAAATGCGCCTATCACCGGAGAGCTTGACCAAAGCGCATACATCTATGACGATGACAAGATGTACACATACAAAGGGTATGTCTTCGCTATTGCTATTGATGGTAAGCACTATTACTGCAGAGCCAGGAATACTTTTGAAGATTGGCAGCCTACTACACAATACTGGTATGAGCAGGCAAAGTATTACGGAACGAAGGTGTGCCAATGACACAGCCAATGATTGATTATGCGAAAATAGAACAGGCATACCACAAGATGTTCGCTCCCCGTAAGGGAGCAACTTACCGCGCAGTCACAATTGACGGCGATATTGTTGACGGCAGGCTTACATACTGCGATGACCACAAGGCGGAGATCCAGACTGCAGTAGGATTCAGATCCTTCAACAGATGTAACACCAAACTAATACTCATTGAACCAACGGACACTACATACTGAAGCTTATGCGGAGGAAAATTACTCAGAAAAACATAGCCGTAATCACAAAATGCACTGCGGCTTATGTGAGCCGAGTACTGAACAACCCCAAACAATACAACACGGAAAGAGCCAAGCAGATCAAGCGGCTCGCATACGACCATCTCGAGGGCATTATCACCAATCCCCTGTTCATGTCGCTCATCCGGAAATACAGGCCCAAGACACAGCACGAAGAAGATACGCTCGACGAATGGAAATACACTTTCAAGCTGTACAACAACAAACTTTCCGAATCGGAGAAGCTCAGATGAAGTGTCCTAAATGCAAGTTCAAAAAGTCGAAAGTCTTCGACGTCCGGAAATATCAGACGTTCATCCTGCGTTCTCGCCGGTGCTACCGCTGCCGGCATGAGTGGAAGACTCAGGAAGTTCCGATAAGCTTCGATGACTTTGCAAAGCTCTCTTATGACAAAGAGCTGAATAAGTCCAAGTTTGATGAGTACAATCACACACTCTTTGATAATCATAACTAAGAATAATGAGTAAACCAAAGTACTTTCAGCCCTTGCACAAATACATTGACGGGATAAAGACCTGGATATGTGATGAGCGCGGGAGATATTTTGTTAACCCTAAGTGGTCAAAGCCCGGGGAGAGAGTCCGGATGGGACCCAAGACTTATGAAATTCAGAAGGACTGTTCGCTGAGGAGGATTGACAAAAAAGCAAAGACTAAATTACCGTGAATCACTTCTCCACAGCTCTCTTCACCGCCTGCAAAATACCCGGATAATCCTCTTCAGGTATAACCAGAAACTGCCTCGGGGGTATAGTGATAGTGTGCCCCCGGGAAAAGCTTACATCAACCTTCTTCTGCTTTCCGGTGTCCCTGTTCTTCGAGGCAAATACTGACATCTTATTTTTCTTCGTGCGCCTGGCCATTGTCTTTGGCGGGACATTAATGGTGGCGCCTTCCTGCTGAGCCCGCGCGTAAGCTCTGGAGCCAGGGTTGGTGATCAGCGTCACCGACGATGCCGCTTCATCCTTCGCGGCTGATACTTTCATGAGCGTACCTGTTACAACAAGCGTCTTGGTGCCTTTCAGCTTGCCCTTCTTCTTTGAGGGTACCCACTTCGGCCGGCCTCCGGATTCGAAATTCTTTTGAATTGACCTCAGCCCTTCAATCTCAAGGACATTCAAAGCAGTAGTCCTCACCTGGTCAATATACTTGCGGATTTCATTGGTAATTCTTTCAACGTCATCTGCCATTTTAAAGTAAATTAAGAGATTCATACATTAGCACACCTTTTCTGTGCTCGTCAAGCTTGTCGTACTCTAAGGTTCTGAATTCATACGGCACATTATTGTTCACCTTCACAAGTTCAAAACCTTCAACCCGGTATCTTATGTAATGGAGTTCGGAATTCGTGACACCGTTGTAATTATAGGTTTCTCCCCAGATTTCATTAGCGTTATTAATGACCTCAATGGAATCAGTTTTAGACTTGCTCGTGTTACTGAAGGTTGCTAAATTTGTTTTACAATTAAGTAGGTCACTGCCAATGGTGAAGTGCTTCCATGGTATCTCAGTGAAGGTATTCATGGCCGAAGCCGAAAAGTGTAGTACTTCACCTTTCTTAATCTTACTTATCAAGTTTCTTAATTCCCTTCTCCCAAGCGATATGATTTCAACCAGCTCACCCTTGTGAAAACCCACACCAAACATGATTATCTTGTTATCTTTTTTCATAAATGACCGCACAAACAGGACTCCTCCTTTATGGTCTTTAATAATCATTGCCGGATCTTCCAGCGTAGGCTTCATACATCCGAAGAATCGAGAGCGGCCATCGCGTTTTTGTTCTACCTTTTCAAATTGTGACTCATAGTGTTTGGTGCCTCGCAGAATGCCCTCGCCAATGGGTGTCTGAACTTTATTGCTGGGAAATTCTGATTGCCAATTTTCATCAGTCAGTTCCAAGTCTCGAAATGTCGTCATATTCTTATCTAATATCCCTTCAACGAGTCCAGATTGTTCAAGTCGGCTTATGCTGTGTGAGTATTCAAAGACCTCCTTAAACTTGGAATACAAATCAACTCCTTCTAACTTAGAATCCTTCCATTTACTCCATATACTCCTAGACTGCCCCGGATTCCTCTCAAAGTCCTTACCTATTCTTCCTTCCTTAGCGATTTCATTGACCTTCTCCGGTGATGTTGTCGGCTGAACATTTGAGTTTGCTTTCTCATCCTGGCTCAATGGCTTGATATAACATCGGCAGTTCCATCCGTTGGGAGGCCAGATCTTATCCCACACCGGATCGTTGCTTGCCCAGATCATGTCATGAAGTCTCCTGTGAGCTTCTCTGACTCTTGCATCATCCAAAGTCTTATATTGATACGCAGGGTAGAAGTCTCTTACTGAATCATCCTGAAGCCGAATATATTGCGCCGCGTGATATGAGGACTGCATGGCAGTGCGAAGGTTAGTATTGAGATAGTTGGGCGGAGGCATTTCAGGAACTTCCATATACTTAGACATAATATTATAAGCCTCATCCGCCCAGATTTTTTTTATATCCTTTTCATCTTTTCTTTCCTGAAGCTCTATTGCTTTCTCCTTCAGTTCTTTCTCGCATTCGTAAGCCATTACACCGGCAACGGTGAAAGCCTCAACTTTAAAATTAGTCAGTGCAACTTTGTCAACGTCGGTATAATTAATTTTAAATAATTCCGGTGTATCGGCAAGTCGGAGTATCTCTTTCTTGTTAAGAAGAACTACACCGGCGATGCCTTTGCGGTATCCTTTATCAATTGCCTTAGTAAGCTTATGGGCGATGTAATTGTAGATGTATAGATTCACGGCTCAGCTCCGGGGTTGTCTTCTTAGTCCCGTCACTATCATCGGCTGTCTCTCGTCTTCTTCTACGCACAAACTTCGCGTGTTCCAGAGAGCGTAATCACCGGCATCAGAAAGATGCGAAAGGTCTTTCTTGGATTTGTCAATATGAAAGCCTTCCATGTTGGAGCTTGTGCGCTTCCAGCCCACAAGCTCGCGATCACGGATTGACCATTTGCAGTTATCGGCAATGTAGAAAGTCTTCTGCTCAAAAAGCTTATTGGTATAGTTCACCCGGTCTCTCACAGGCGGATTCTCATTCGGCACTGCCAGCGTGAAACTTATGTTTGAGCGAAGGAACCAGTCCTTGATGATCATGTAGTCAGACTTTCCGAAGCTCGCAGACTTCTTAGACCTTCCCGAAGCATCACCTGTGATGATCAGGCTCAGGTTGTCTGTCTTATACTTGTTCCGGAGTCCGGTTATGATGCTCTCGCACAGCTCGTCAGTATTGGAAGAGTGGATCAGGTATTCATCTGTCTGATACCGGATCCCGGTCTTGCGGTCAAGATATACTTCAACCGCCGTCATCGGGTCAACGTTAAAGTCAAAGCTGATAATGAGCTCAATAGTGCCGCGCAATTTGCGCTCAACCTCTTCCGGAACGACAACATTCTTTGCGCGTTCAAAGCCGTAATAGACCTTGCCCTGAGAGAGCGACATGTACTTGCCCATCATATACACTTCCTTTGTCTTGGAGTCGAACGTTTTTTCAAGAGACTTCAGATAACCCTGGGACAGATACTTATTGTCGTAAGTCGGTACTGTAATTGTAAACAGGTCTTTGTCATTATGGTCCTGTTCAAAGAACTCAAATCCCCACTCCATATTCTCCGGCTCCGGAGTTCCTGCCCAGAAGATCTCCTGCCTTGCGGCCTGGCCCGAGCTTGCCCTTGCTATCAGGTTCTCATAAGTTTCCTTGCGCTGGCTGAACGGCTCGTCAAGTCCTACAGCCGCTACCGTAATACCCTTGAAGAACTTCTGCCCGATCAGGATTATTCTGCCGATGTTGTCTTCACCTGCGCCGAACGTCATTCTGAAATCGCCTCCGTCCTTGATGAATGTGAATTCAATATCATTATCCCTGCAGAGCTCTTTGAGTACCGGCAACCCGGCGGCAATGGCAGAGTCTTCGGTCGGGTAAGATAGGATCACAGGTATCGGGCGATTAACGTAAGCGAGCAGAATTGCCTCGGCGCAGAATGCGTAGGTCTTCCCTGCGCGGTATCCGCCTTTGATGCCTTTGTGCCTTTGCTTTGCAAGATGAAACGCGGTCTGCTTTTCCTGCGGCCTGTAATTGGGAAGTATGATGCTCAGCTCGTCCAGTCTGGAGACGGGTTTCTTCGTCCCGAACCTTGATTCCAGATTCAGGCGCTTCTCTTCCATAAGTGCCTGCTGTAGAAGACTGCTGGCTGTCATTTGGCAAACTGTTTTATCAGACTGATTATCTCAGTGCGTGATATGCCGGGCTTCAGCGCTGAGCATACCCGGTAAACGATTTCAAAGTCTGCGCCGAGGTCATGGTCTTCCTGAATGCTGTTGTACATCCTGGTGATTGATTCAAGCGAGCGCAGGTCTGCGGAAGCTTCGGCAAGCTTAATGTTATATTCAAGCAACTGAAATATCTTCGCCCGGAACAGTTCATTCTTATCCAGCGGCAGCTTATCTGAGCCGGCAGTATCCGCCTGCCGGTTATAAGCATTGGTGAGGATAAGAATAATATCGCCGAGGTCTTCCTTGTTCACAATAAATGAGAAACTGTTGTGCCTGAGCTTTATGCCGGTATCCGGGGCAATGAGCTCATAACCGCATATCTTTTCAAGCAACGTCTTGACATCACCGCCGAAGCTTGACTCTATTATATCAACCGGCTTCGTCCTCTGCGCCACGCGCCCTGAGATGCGCTTGCCAGTAACTTTCTCTGCAACCTTTACCGCTTCCATCTTTGTCTTCCCGGCCCGCACGACCTCAGAGACGATCTTGCGCGCTTTAGCCGGCATGAAGCTCTTGAGCTTGCCGGCATCAGTCCTGGTCTTGACAAGTCCCGGGACTTTCTTTTTCATATCGCGGTAGATCGTCTTACAGCTGATTCCATACTTGACCTCAATGGCGGCAAACAGTTCAAAGTACTTTTGCTTGTCAACAGCCTTGTACTTCCTGAGCCGTTCAATATCATTAACGTATTGCGCTCCGCGCTTCAGGCGCTGATTGCTCTTGGGTATCCCGCGCTTCATAAGCTGTCTCTCCTCATCACCGGCTCTGCACAGCCGTATGTCGTCTTGTCGAGAAGGTCATCTTCTTCTTCCTCGTCAAGTCCGAGATTGGCTTTGCCGCTCTGCACATCCCTGAGCCATGCAATGCACGCGTCATAGCGGTCCTTCACCCATTCGGGAATGCGCTCATACTGGATACGCGAGTGCAGATTGAATATTGCAATGTCAACACTGCACTGAGTGATCATCTTGCCCGGCGTATCGAGGGGCACTGTGGCTACAGCCGACATGATGTAGCTGTTGATCACTTCATCGGCAGTTTCAATTGCCTCGTCCCGGATCTCAGCCGCCGTGAGCGTGTCTCCGTCAACAGGCCTGACAAGCTCGTCATAATCCTGCTTCGAGATCCGTTTCAAAAAGTCAGCTTCTGTTGAATACATAATAGTGGATTATGATTGTTTGGCTGATTCGAATATCTCTTTCAGATACTCGTCAATAATATCTTCCTGCTTGGGCTCAGTTTTGCTGACGGCCTTGGCATCACTTGCCTTGACTATCGGAGCGCCAGGCTCTGCCTGCTGTGATTCTTCGGGGACAAATCCGTAATCTTCCTCGATCTGTTCTTTGCCCGGCCTGTAGCCGATCGAGTTGAGGTTCACATATATCCTGGACTTGGTTTCAAGATCAGCCAGCGACTTCTCCAGCGGGAATGCGAACCTTGGCATCTCCGGAGGATTGGCAAAGTTGAGTCTGACCAGGTCCTCGATCAGTGTGTTAACCGTATCCTCAACAAGCAGTATGTCAGAGTCTGCAATCTCGTCACTGATTATCTTCGCTCCCATTACGGCAGAGTTACTGCCGTACTTCTGCACCTCTGTTGTAATGTTATTGCCAAGAACTCTGATGCTAGCTTTTGTATCCCAGTAATTGATGAACTGGTCATATACCTGCGAGCTCGCAGTCTTGTTTGAGTCCAACAGGTCAATTGAGTTGTCCTTGCTGATCACGGCCCAGTACATGGAGCCGAAGTTCTCAACGGCCTTCGTAAAATCATTAAGGTCCTTCCGGTTGCTCATTAACGAATCATACTTGCCGAGCCGAGCCGGCATGGCATAAAGCTCGAGGAATATGGACCAGTCCTTCAGGCTGAATGTCTTGAAGAAGTAACACCACATCAGCGAGTCTGTGAACCCGTTCAAAAATCCGTTCTGAGAATTGCCGTCGAGTGAATGAACCTCGAGAAGCTTCTCCGGGATTATCTCCACTGTGCTGATCCTGCTGAAGTCAATCCTGTCTTCACAAGTGGTTGCGCTTACGGTCCTCATCTCCATTGCGTCATTGCTTTTGGCATCAAGGAACCTGTACCGGTCCTCAATATCGTCATACAGCAGGAGATGAGCCGGCACGAGCGGAATAGCTTCAAGGTACAGCTTGCCCGATTCATATCTGAATATCTTTTCGAACACGCTGACGCCCTGTATCTCCGCCTCAATTATATCACTTATGAAATTGGCAAACTTAACCGAGCGTCCGGAGAAGCACTGCACAATGAAGTCCTTCCCCTCATCCCACTCAGATGTTATCAGCTGATTCAGTGTCTTGTCTCTGAGCTTGCTCATGATGGAACGTTTACGCGTCTGCAGTACCCCGCCAATGTGGAGGTCGCGCTTCCGGATCTCATCGAAGAGCAATGCCTTCCAGAAGTTCATACCAAGCCTGGCAGTCTCGAAATACCGTTTCAGGTTGTCAATGTTCAGCTGGCTGAACTCAGCGGTATAGGTATTGTAAAGCTGGCTGACATTGCGCGTAGTGGATACGCGTGTATCGTAATTCTTCGGGTAAACCTTCGAATTCGGCTGTTTATCTCCGAACAATCTGATCCCCGACAGAAGCTCTTTCCAGTTCATAAAATTATGTTTGAATTTCGGCTCAATTTCGCACTTTTTATTTCTGCCGCTCGAAATATGTCATAAAAAATCTGCAAACCCTTTTAGTTAACTCAGGTTAATATTGTTATACTTTTGTATAACTTTCTTATACTCTTGTATAACTTTATTATACAAATCTGTATAACTTTGTTATACTCTTGTATAACTTTATTATACAAAAGTATAACAAAGTTGACCTCATGTTAACAAGCTCCATAGAGGCGTTTTAAGCCGTTCATTCCGGCGAAGGCGTATCAACACTCGCCTGAGCACCCTTCGCATCCCACAAGCCCGTTTCCGTTCATTTAACCTCAACGATTATTTTATAAACCTCGACCGCGCGTATGTAGCCGTAAAATTCGAGGCTCAGATAGTTCACATAATAGTTGCACTGGCTTATCTCAAAATCCTCACCGTCGAGCACATTGGCAACCTTCTCGGCCAGCTCCAGTGAATCCAGCCGTCCGGCAACGAATATCGTTACCTGAGTAGTCGTCGTAATGGTCTCTGACTGAGCCGCCTTTGTCTGAGGCCGTGAATTTGCGATGTAAAGCAAAGCGCACGGAAGGACTGGATTCCACTCAAAACCTTCTTCGAATTCTCCGTGATAGCGCTTCACCATTCTGGCCGGCGTACCCTGAAACTCGGGAAGCCCGCTGATCAGCTCTGCAACATTTTCGAATATTTCCTTCAGCATGCCGCAATATGCGATTAAGTATTATCCTAATTAATAGGAATGTTCCTAAATGTCATATATAGGTTCATAGTGTTTGCTTGGCGCAGGGCTTATTCCAATATTGCGCCATGTTTGAGATCAACGGAGAAAAATATTTCAAAGTGTTCGAGTGCGGGAAGATACCGTCATACATGGATCCCCAGCACAGGTACAATGAAGATTACATTTCCCAGGTTGCCAGAAACTACGACCCTGAGAATGTTCACGAAGCTCCGTTCTGGGTAGGACACCCTGACTGGAGAAGCGAGCCCCGCGCAGGCGGATGGATCAAGAAAGTAGCGGCAATAGGCAAGGAGCTGTATGTATCATTCTCGAATATCGCGGACTGGATGAAGGACCTGTATGAATCAGGTGAGTTCAAAAAATGCTCCGTGGAAATGGGTGACCTGGAAGTGGATTCCGGCGGAACTGTGATCCCGTACCTCTGGGCGCTCGGGGCCACAAACATACCTGCGGTAAAGGGCCTGCCGGTCATGAAGTTCTCCGACAGGAAGTTTGACGAAAGCAGGCTCAGGAACAAAGTCTGCTTTTCGCTCATGAATTTTGATTACAATCTAAAACCAAAAACCAATATTCAAATGGAACAACTCGAAAAGCTTGCGGCTTCGCTGAACATAGCGCTTACGGGCAGTGAGACCGAAGAGCAGATAACCAAGTCAATCGAAGAAAAGACTGCGGCACTGAAAGCTTCGGAATCGGCCGCCTCTGATGCGCTCAGAAAGTCTGAAGAAGCAAAGGCGGTGAAGCTCGTTGACGATGCGATTGTAGCCGGCAAGATCGTTCCGGCGCAGAAGGATGATTTCACGGCGTTTGCTAAGAGCAATTACGAAGGATGTTTGAAACTGCTTGCCTCGATGGCTGGTAAGCCGCTTACCGGAGAATCCGGAGTCGCAACCGGTTCCGATGCTAAGCCTGCCACGGACCAACTGTCAAATGTCGCATATGAAGACGTGCTCAGGGAGCCGGAGAAGTATGTGGGAAAGCTGACGGATGAGCAGATGGCAAAGCTGAAGCAGGCGAGCGCAAGGTTCGCTGACACATCTGTCTGAAAAGAAAGAATTTTAAACACTGAAAACATATGGCATACTCAAAAGTATTAGTAGCTGATTCGGTAGTACAGAGGCTCATTGAGGCTCAGGGTATCTACCAGTACTGCAACAGAACATTTGACGGCCTTGTCAGCCAGGGAGCGACTTCGATTGACATCCCAAACCTTCCGGGTCTTATTGTCAAGACTTCCGGAACCGCCGCTGACGGAGCAGACAGGACAAAGACCAAAGACGCTACAACTATGGTAAATGTCCCGTTTGAGAAAGCCGTGATCCCGATCGCGGATGAAATTGCAGGCAGGTGGGAATCCAACGGCATGCTCCTGAAGGAGTTCACTATCTCGGCCGCCCAGACATTCCAGCAATACTTCGACACCCGCGTGATCACAGAAGCTCAGACTACAGACCAGACGATTGCGGCTCAGCCGGCGCTGACATGGGGAGTGTTCGGAAAGATCAAGGCGAAGTTCGTAAAGAACAAGGTGCCGAACAGAAACATGGTGATCTGTATCCCTGCTGACAGAGCGGAGGAGTTCTACTCGATTGATGTCGTGAAGAACGCCGCGGCATATCAGAAGGAATACATGGAGACCGGCACATTCATGAATGTGCTCGGCATGAAGTTCTTCATCTCCGGGCTTGTTCCGCAGGTCGGCGGCAAGGATACCGTTACTGCATTCTTCGGACCGGGCCTGGCATTCGTGCTCAGCAAGTACATGGAGCTGAAGCAGGCATGGGACGGCACAAATCTGGTTGATGTCAATGACCTGTTGTGCAACTTTGCGCCGAAGCTGCTTGACACAAAATTCGCAGTCACCTGCGCAATAGATTAACAATAAATCAGACACTGAGATGAAAACAATGAAATCAATAACAACCCTGCTGTTCCTGCTGGCAACAGCCTTCCTGCTCTCAGCGGTACAACCAAAGGCGGCGGCGCAGGAAACACTCTTGCAAAAGAAAGATTCACTCGTCTGCGGAGTGGACACAATTGCAGTAATCACGCCTTCCGGTACTTATGTCAGCGGAGCATTTACTATTTACAACTCAACAGGCGCAGCTACAATTGCGCCACAGGCGAGATATTACGGCTCCTCGGATTGGGTAACAATATCCGTGAAGAATACAAGGACACAATCCAGCGATACAACAATCGCGTCCACAGCATCGTCGTGGCCTGTTGATTATGTTATTAACGACCCGTGCGTTGTGGGCTTTCGGCTTGTGAAAACCGATGCTTATTCGGCTGGCGAAAAGGTATATGTGTATTTCCGCTTCAGACGCGAGTTTTGACAGAGTTCATTATCATAACGCTTCTCATCTGTGCCGTGGCCGCACTGCTGGCGTGGCTCAAACACAGGCCGGCAGACGGCAGGCTGATGCTGAAGCTGATCACAAACAACATAAACATAACAGGAGACATAACATTGCTATCACTCAAATCAACACAATACGCGCAGTCAGGCGAGCTCTCAGCCGTTGACAGGCTCGGCAACCCGGCACAGGTCGAAGCCGGATCAGTGCAGTTCTCAAGTTCCGATGAATCAGTGTTCAGAGCCGAGCAGGATCCGGAAAACGAGAAGGTTGTGAAAGTCGTTGCCGTCGGCCCCGGCGTTGCTCAGCTTGATTACTCGGCAGATGCGGACCTCGGCGAAGGCGTCGTTACGATCACCGGTTTCACCGGTGTCGAAGTGACTCCGGCGCAGGCAGTAGGTTTTTCAGGGCTCAGCTTCGGCGAGCCGCAGGAGCAGTAAGATATTACACAATAGAAAACGTGACGGTAACACAGGCCCGCCGTGAGCCATAACAATGTGAATCACGGCAAAGTGTTTCACCCGTTCTTTGTTCCAGGTATAGTAGTGAAGTGATAGCCCGGGCCGGCACAACCGCCCGGGCAAGATTACCGCGGGTTGGAACAGTGGCTGTTCGCGAGACTCATAACCTCGTTCAGGCAAGTTCGATTCTTGCACCCGCTACAATTTTTCAGAACTAACTCTAAGTTCATACATGCCAAGGTACACAGTACATATAAAAGTAGAAACAGATGTTGATATTGCGGCGACTGACAGAGCCGAAGCAATAGAGCTTGCCGGACAGCTGGAGCTAAACAGGTTCATCTCGCCGGCCAATGCAACAGTCGTAGCCGTGATGGAAGACCCTGCGGCCGAGATTCCGGACGAAAGCTCAGCCAGAGGTTCGGCTGAAGGCTCAGGTGAAGGTTCAGGAGAAGGAGACGCTGAATGATCAGCAGGTCCGAACAGAGCCGCGCATTCTGGAACAACTGGGATTTTAAGACGATCCTGATCATTGTTCAACTTATCGGAGTGATATGGCTGGTCGCTACTACATATGCCAAGCTCGATGCCAAAGTGGATTCAACCGATCTCAGGCTGGATGCAAAGGTAGAGGCGTATCGCAAGATGAATGAAATTGAGATGCTGAAGCTGAAAGAAGATCTCACACAAATCAAGTCGGATGTATCTGACATCCGCGAATTACTATATAATCCAAGGGGGCTTAAATGAAAAACTGGAAGACTACGGTTGCCGGAATTGCATTCACAATCGGAACTGCGCTGGTGGCCAGTGAAGATCCTGTGCTCAAACAGGTAGGGCAGATCCTTGTTGCCGCCGGTGGTTTACTCGGGTTCTATTTTGCAAAAGACAAAAGCGTGACCGGCATAGGCAGGGATGCCAGGACGGAGAGGGAGTACTGATAAATGGCCGCTACAGCTTTCCAGGTCTCGCAGAGTGTTTATTACCTCAGCCAGAACGGTCCGGCAAAGGGGACTATCACCAGTACTGTGAGTGCCACAGTAGATGATCAGGTGGATCTGTACTATATTGATCACGGACATGTGGGCTATGCTGAGTCACAGATACATGACTCGAAAGAAGACCTGATCACTTATGTAACCACACTCATTAACGCATTGGCATAATGGCAATCAAGTTTCTCATATCCAACTATTATACGGCCGAACGCAACTACGTCAAGGCCGTGATGAAGGCAGTTGATCCCGAGCTGACGGACGAGGATTTTGAGCTCTATGCCGGCGGCGCAATCTATCAGGGCATTGATTATGCCCGTACATTGGACTCCGGCGATACTGTCATCCTGGTTGCCCCGGAAACCGCACAATACAATGTCTCTAATTCTATTGGGTTCTATCCAACTCATACATACGTAGAAGCTTATCCGGATGTACCAATTATTACTGCATTTCATTCGTTGAGCGACCCGGGTGCTGGAGCACCGACAACCCTTGAGATGTATCCGGATGAACTGACACCTGCAATACTGGTCGGCGGTGGCCAAGGCGGAGTATCTGATTTCTACGTTGGAGAAGGGCTTGAGTTCGTTGATGAAGCGCAGGCACAGTATCTTAACGGCTCCAGCTTGGTTACCAGTATTCCAATTCAGAACATAACCTCAAGCGGCGGCAATACTGATATATACAGTAGCACGTTTCAGACGTTGCTGCCAAAGGTTGGTGATTACATATACTTGACCGGCGTCACGGGATTCGCCGACAATCCCAGCGGAAGATTCAAGCTCACGTCTGTTGCAGGACCCTACGTAAGGATAGCTCATACGGCGGGTGCGGGTACATACGGCGGCGGAGCGACATTGAAGAAGGAATGGGTGAGCGGCGCAATTGCGGCAGTCGCGGCTAAAGTCGGAAAGATAATGAGGGAGCGCGATTGCGGGTTCTGGGAAGCCAGGTACTGCGCCAGAGAAACGGCCTCGGAGGGAGGAACTCATGATGTCACTACGGGCTTTGGCGAGATTGATGTTGACGCGGCTATTGCATTTGCTGGAGCGATTCCCGCTGACCCTTATGACACGCTCGGAGCGGCTCCGGTCGTGACAGCCTCCACTGTTGACAGCCTCATTAGAAGATTCTCGTTCCCCGAAGTTGCGAACGCAAAGGAATACAGAATCTTTCGCAACGGTGTGAAAATCCACGGAAGCGGAGATCATACTGATTTTGCGCGTGATAAGATTGCCAATATACACGGAAAGGACCCTTATGTGTTTGACTATACGCCCGTTCCGCTTGGCGATATTGACTATGTAGTCAAGGCGTACAGAGATTCGCAGGTCACGTCGGATTCCAACACAGTGACATCAGACTTTGACAGTGTGGTTAATCAGCCGCCAGACGCTAAATTTGCCGTGGACCATAGAATCTACTATTTCCAGAACGGAAATTTGAAGAACGGAGTCATTGAGAAAGTAGTCCAGGAGGTCTCGAACCCAAATAATGACAATACGGGAGTGTGGTCTATCAAGTACTCACTTACCAACGGCGACACAGTTAATGAAGTCAATGCATACATTGCTCCCAATCAAGCGCTGTACAAATTCAAGGGCAATTACATCAACGAAATAGAATATGTAGGTCTTAACACATACGAGTTAAAGACAGACCTGTGCGGTCATGATTTCTTAGGGGCGGACTTCACAACTGACGGGTATGACTTTGACTTCACTGGCTGCATAGTGGCCAATACAACATTTGAAAACGCAACGATGCCTGCGGCATACACGGGTGGAGGCGGCGCGGCGGCATTCGTGGCAGCCTGCGAGTATGTTGATGTAGATACTGTGATCTGGACAGACGGTAATCCAATTTCTGAATCACTTTAATTATATAACCAATGGCAATCACAAAAGACAAGAGCCAGATAAAGCTGGTATCGGGCAACAACTTCAAAGTCAAATACAACGGCAGCTGGATCACGCTCGGCAACATCATTGAAGGCGAGCTGATGAACGAAG
>ERZ761584.228-NODE-228-length-20606-cov-5.651355_pt1 | contig 20606 bp, 39 predicted proteins | sample MGYA00512168_ERZ761584 | MGnify/ENA primary metagenome ERZ761584 (study PRJEB28899, sample SAMN03785564) | bioreactor sludge metagenome | biome: EBPR Sludge; feature: EBPR Bioreactor; material: 0.22µm filtered reactor supernatant | place: Saint Lucia: Queensland...
GTCAACCAGAGTTCAAATTCTGTAGCTTTAGTTGCTTCCAACATAGTTTCTAGCATCATATTAGCTCTAGAAGTAGCAACCCAAAGCTCATCATCTTCTGCTGTAGCAGCAGGAGCAAAGGCACAGGTATCTCCATCAATCAGTAAACGCACAAATAATCTAATGCTTTCTGTAATAACATTGGATTGTCTTTAAACTTTCCTAATCCATGATTACAATTAGTACAAAGTAATCCACGAATTTTTCCAGTCTTATGACAATGATCTACTGCCAGTCTTTTTACTTCTTTAGACCTCCAATCAACTACACTTTCTGGTTGAGAACAAATAGCACACAATCCTTGTTGAGATTCAAATAATTTTTGATATTCTTCAAGAGTTATGCCAAATTGTCGTTTTAAAGTACAGCTTCGATTGATTAATCTAACTTTGTCGTAATTTCGTTGTCGGTATCGTTTGACTTCTAAATTATTACGTTCTTTTTTAGTCAATAACTTCAGTTATAACTCCTCCGTCAAGGCCAGTATAATGTACCCTATTGATACCAACACTACAACACAAATTCCAGCAATGAGGGCAAGGACGAGCCAAAGCCACAGAGCCACCACGAGTAAACCGAGTAACATATATTTCTGATCCAGCTAGGGTGGATAGCTTCCCTTCTTTTAGAAGTTTAAGAATAGCAGCCGCCTCGGCGTGCAGTGTGGGCGTCCGTAGTACTGAAGAAGGACGCATTTGATTGTACCCAACAGATACAATGTTTCCACCCTTAACAATCACTGCACCTACTTTATGTTGCCGATGTAGGCTTTTAGCTGCTTCTTTAGAAGCTATCCTAAACGACATTATCTGTAATCTCTTTCTCTATCTCTAGAGAGTAATGTAACTCTTACAACTCTTAAACCATCTTCTACAGGATAGGAAGATACTGTAACCCTACAGGAGTGATCCCAAGCCCACATATGGGCAGATACTCTGAGGTTATATGCTTCTCTAGGTGTAATAGGGAACGTCTCAACGAAGTCCCCTGGCCGGTCTAAGTGTTTACTGAAACTATACTTATTCCGATGATTGCTGCGCTTGGTCCTTATCGTCCGTCGCATACACCCAATCGAAATACCGTTGTGCTAGGTCAATTACATCATTCGATGATACAGTTTCTCCACCAGCAGCCAAGGTAGCAATAGCATTGCTAAGACTAGACTGACGAACAATGCGAATGCGATTATCAGCGCGTTCTTGAGGAGTCTCATAATTGCTTCCAACTACACGACCAGAACTCGACGCTCCAGTAGTCGGCGAAGTTTCGCCACCAGTCGCCTTCTCTGCCTTTGTCCACTCGTTGTATCCAGCTTCATTTTTGGTAACTTCAACTTCAACTACATCTCCTGAACTGAACGTCTGTACGTTCTTAAACACAGCGGGATTGCTGAAGGACATAATCTTTTGTGTCCTAGTTTCTCCCTTGAAGTCGTAAGTAACGACTGCAATTTGATATCGGCTCTTGCCTTTAGTAACGGTCTCTACGTTTACTTCTTTAATGGTAATCTTAAATGCCATCGCTAATCTCCGATTGGCTCATGAACAAACTAGTTTGTGACATATGGTACTAAGTCCTTTTTGTTAGGCCCGATTATTGCCAAAATGAATTTTACGATGGCAATTTGAGCATAATAGTTTACATTTAGACAGTTCTGGCTCTATTTTTTCCCAACGTCTATCTAAATACTGTGCGATTCCAAATTCTTTTTCTTTTGGATTTATGTGGTGAAGATCGTAAATGCAAGGATCATCTTGCACACCACACACAGAGCAACAATTATCAAAATAATTAATAATTTTAATCTTGTTATCCCTACGACGATTTCTTAAATAATCTCGTTGATATTTTGCTCCTATTGTTTTTCTATATAAATTATTTTGTAAATTTTTACATTTTTTACAATAATAATTATATCCAAGTTTATTGTTAGATTTATAGAAGTGCTCTACATCTTTTTCAATTAAACATTTTGTACATTTTAAAGTTTTAATTCTGTTAATTCTTTCTTATTGTTACCTACTAAAATCTCGCAAAAAAGCGGAAGTGTGAAATCATAATTAAAATGTTCTCGGCAGAGGTCAGGCACCTTCTCCACCGCATTTTTACAGATCATACTAATATTATAACACAATTCTGAAGGAATGTCAAATACTATGGAGTCATGAATTGTTTGAATAAACTCTCCTTCATACCCAGCTTCCTTGAATTGTTTAAATGCCTCAATACGAGCTAATAATACTAGGTCTGCCCCAAGCCCCTGCACAGAATAGTTCTTGATCTTAGTGATTGGCCATTTCCAACCGTAAGGAGTTTGCGTTGGTTCAAACGCATAATACCTCCCACTTGGAATACGAAGGCAACCATTTGTCTTTGCTTCTTTTTCAATCGCATCATGCCAGGCTTTCAATCCTTTGTATTTGTCATAGTATTCATCAATGACTTCTTGCCAACGGGCTTTAGAGTATCCTACTGAGGCGAAGTCAGGATCCATAGAATAGCTGTAGGCCGAACCTCCATAAATTAGACGAAACGTGAAGATTTTAGCAATTAATCTACCCGCCTTACCTTCACCTAATTTAAAGCGATCCCTGTTAACCTCATGAATATCTACTTTATCTCTAATTTCTTGACAGAGAACTTTATCTTGAGATAACTCAGCAGCTACTACTACCTCCAATCCTTTTACGTCACAATTTACAAGTATGGTATAAACTCCTCAGGAAGATGCACGTTTTGGGGCACTCCCTTAAACATAGGGGCGATCTGTTCTGGTTTATAACCAGCTAAACCACATCCTACAGGGACTACATAAAATTGTAAGTGAGGATGCATTAGTGCATAATCTAAAAATACTTTAATATGTGGTTCTATTCTTTCTAAAGGAAGTGTTTGTATCTTTTCATCTTTAGTAGGAATAGCATAACTATTTCCATGTCTTCCTATTCCTTCCCCATAAATAGCACCATGAAAATCTTTAGCCCATTTAGCAGAACCCGCCCCATGTCTCCCTATTAAATTACTTCCAAATACAAAAATATCACTCATACCTACTCACTAATAGTTCATCCACCTCTGGTGGTATATTCTGAAGGTTTGGACCACTGGAGCTAAGCCTACCAGTAACCACAACATTCTGATTGAACTGTCCATGGATATAGTTATCCTGCCAGTTCATCTGATTAATTTTATTAATCACTGACTCAATCATTTCTTTAACCTTAACTTTATCCGACCGAGCAAGGAGAGCTTTGAGGATGCTGCGACTCTCTGCGGATCGTGTAGATAATTGTTTAAGAGTCGGAACATCGGTTTGGTATAGATGTAAAGACTCTTTGGGTAGTTCCAATGTTTTCTTAATTTCTGTACCATCAATCGGCTTGAACCTAACAGGGAAAGTAATCTGAGAGGTGTGCCATGAGTTTTTTGTGTAAGTCTGGCCTGTGTTTGGACCAGTCTTGTATGTCGCTTCCTTAGGTATAGCGTATACATATTCTAACGTGCCTCCATACAGTAAGCAAGAGAGATGATCACCAGAATCAAAGTTGAACACAAAGCCAGGTCCAGTTGGTACAAATTGAAGCAAATCCTTCTCCAACTGGTTGCATACCTCGCTAAGTTCAGTAAGTTTCTTTTGTGCCTTTTCATGATCAAATTTAATACCAGCATATTCAGCAGCCTGTAAGGTCAAGAGATCCTGACCCATCAGATAACAAAGATTAATCTGTTCCTTTGTCATCAGGGCTTGCTGATTTAGGTAACACTGGTAGGTACCTTCTACATCATAATTGTTGTATTCTTCCAGAATATCTACAGGAATATCTAAGGTATCAATTCCCTTGTCCCAGTAGTCTTTAACTAGGTCATGTTTGAGTTCCAATCCATAGGAAGCAAGTGTCTCATTTAATGAGATATAGGAGGCAGTTTGTCCTGAGAGGATGAATTCAGCCAACTGACAGTCCCATACCCTAGTCCCAGGCCGAACAGAAACACCAAGGTTCCTGCTCCAATGAATATCAAACTTGACATTAAATCCAATGATTTCGAGTGCGTTAGCATATAAATCCACCAAGCAAGACTTGAAATCAGGATCGCTATGATAATGGAAAGAAGCAGGCTCTGCGTCAGTCCTATAACTGTAGGACACCATACTATTCCTCGGATCGAACGGGTGCCCTGAGTTAAACGTGGTAGTTTCAGCATCAAGGCAAAGAATCATAAAACTCCTGTATCACCCAAGCAAGTTCATCTTCATGTATAGCTGCTTGGATGTGCTCTGTATATCTTTCTTGGTTTTGAAACAAATAACTGGCTAGATATCTACAAATTTCACTTGGAAAGGCTCTGTCAGAATCGAACTGACTACTGTCCGTGTTGTCCACTACCCTTGCCATTTGGGTTAGAGCCTCTTTATGCATATTTGTCATTGTCAAACTCTTCTTGTGTCATTGGAAACAATCCAAAATCTCGAATTGCAATAGCAGCTTCTTCTAGAAGATCAGCAATCCGATCTGGTTTTCCTTCTTGAACAGATTTCCTAGTATTAATTTGTCTCCTAATTTCTGCTCGTTTTTGCAATCTAAATATCAAATCTCTTTGGTAAGATGTGTCAAATTTAGTCGAATTTAATAATGTCTTCATAGCGTACAATCTCCGGTCTAATTAACACCTCAAACCTACCATGCTTCAGTTCCGGTCTACTGTCCTCATCCCCGAAGAGTTTATTCTTACTAATATTTAAGTATCGGACATACTCTTGGGCAGGATCGTGTTGCTTTCCAATTCCGATGATAAAGTCTCCCTCAGCTTGTTTAGACGTTTTAGCGTTGGCAACATATTCCATAGTAAGGTAACGTACTCCTTCTGCAGTTCCGTCAGCTTGGCATACTCCAATGGAGGCATGACCGGTTTTAGCGAGTTCTCTAGCCCATTGATATATTGCCCCCAGTCGGAGGTCATCACGGTCATTAACGAACCCTTTGATTTTGTCGATTTGGTCATAGATTACGAGGGCCGGTTTAGTTGCTTTAATAGTTTGTTCAATGTCATTTTTCTGTAAAATACCTTCGTCATACAATTGTAGGTTGTCTCCAACCTCATCCAAGAAGCGGAGAGTGTATTCTCTACGTTTGGCTGTAGCCTGCTCCAGAGTAATACCAAAATAAGCTTGAATAATCCGTACACCTACCTTCTCTCCCTGCTCTTCGTTATTGAACCATAATACAGGGCTTCGAACGTTCTTGAGCATGAAAGTAATCTCCGAAGCGAGGAAAGTAGTTTTTCCGGTTTCTGGTCTTGCAAACACAAATCCGAAATCACCTGCTCTAAGACTCCCAAGTGATTTGTTAAGGCAGTCAAGTCTCCATCTGAGTCCCTGAGATTGGTAGACATGCTCCAACATCTCCTCTAAATTGAGATTAATCCTGGTAATGGGGGCCTCGATTGCATGATCGACCTTCCCCCATTCATCAATTAAACTATTTAATTGATCTGTAGTACCGGATCCAGTGGCTACTTTAAAAGCTGCTTCAGACAGCTTTAAAGCCTCGCTACGCGATTTAATCTGCTTCAGGATACTCCCCCCTATCTCAGGGGATATTTGAGCCTCCTGGAGCGTTTTAAACAGGTTTCCGTAGATTCCTTTGTCTGCATCCGGATACTGGGTGTAGAAAGCTAACTGAAATTCATCTAAGGAAAGGTCTTGAGAGCTTTCCTCATGAATGACTTCCAGGACATTGTATAGGTAAACTAACTCTCTACAATTATCCTGTAGATATTTCTTATCTACATAAGAAGAATAGGACGCCCATGCGTCCTTTGTTAGTAATACTTTTAATAAAAGTAATTCTGGATTATATATATTATCTATATTATTCTCCTATAATATATACTATATGTACTTGAGGGTATACATGTACTCTCGGGCACACATACGTATAGTATAGCATATTTTTTAAGGTTTGTCAAGAGGTTTACTGTAAAATCTCCTTAATTTCCTTAAAAGAGTAGTCTTTCGGATCCTTAGTGGTACTGATAATGGTGATAGGAACATCCACCAAGATCTGTAGCCTCATGGCTTTCTTGGAGATATTCCCAAGCTGGTCTGGATCCAACCATAGGTTGATAGGACGCTGTACCTGCTGTAGATAGTATAGATGTGGTTTATGGACTTCTGTTCCAAACAATGGAATAGTAGTACCAATTTGAGCTACTTTATGAGCAGATATAATGTCTTCTACGAGGTTGATCGGAGTTTCTCGATGATTCGGGTACGCATCAAGGACCTCACAGTGTTTGTGGGAGTCACCCCAGACATACCACTTAGCTGCCTGGGAAGTGTCTCCAATAAACCTTCCAATAGAGAATTGAACAGGGTTACCGACTTTAAATACCAGTCGTGGTCCTTTTTCCGTAGAATAGCCGCAATATTTTTCCCAGTAGGAGTAGGGGAGTCCATATTTGAGGACCCACTTCCATGCCTCTGCTGGAATTTCTCTGGTGAAATCAGAAGGTATGGTAGCTTTGACATTTACTTCTTTAGTTTGATCCAATTTTGATTCAAGTAAAGCACGAACACCAGCATACTCATGATAGCCACAGGAAAAGCAATGCTTGGAGCCATCAGCGTATACACCAAAGTTATCAGCCCTAGTATCACGGCCCCTGGCAGCACATTTAGGACATTGCTCATAGTGACTAAATTTGGTTAATACACGTTGACTCATTCGTCATAATCTACATTATGATTGGGCCAAAGCTGCTCATCTTCCATGATGTCCCAGACATTCTCCTCCCCAGGAGCAGCTTCTTCTTGTTCATGGGTATTAGGTAATACCTTGATGTCTAAATCCCTAAGACATTTCCTACATATATTTAGGAAGTCTCCCGTAAGGGCTCCCCTCAACGTGCTTTCGTAGTCATTAAGATTTGTATTACAGCAAACACAGCGCATTACAATTTCCTTCCAAAAATACCTACAGTGTTGCCAGTTTTTCCGGATTTGAATTCATCGAATTTCTTCCAACCATTTGTTTCTAAGATATGCCGCTGTGCTTCGTTCTTCATGTCCACAGTACAAAGGGTGTAATCATACCCTAAAAATTCCATTTCCTCAAGACGTCGTACATGGGCAATTTTGCCGCGACCAGCAGCACGTAATTCAGGGCGAAGCCAAACATTGTGACTAACAGCAATTTGGTCACATCCAGGAAGATTAGTAATTTCACCAATTACACCGTCATAATTAAAGCGCATATTATCCTCCTAGCACTTGTTCAAAGAAGTCTTCAGCATCCACCAATTCATCCATCAATTGGGAACTTGAAGCCTCTACGTGGCCATTTACGGGCGGGATTTTTGTCAGGGTTGACATGTTGTACGAATAAGGTGGGATATACACCACGTTCGGCCTGCCGGAGTTTCCGATTGACCTCTCTCCTACGAGTTTGATACTCAGATGACGTTTCATTTTCCAGTCTTTCTGGGTTGATGATTAGTTGTTCAGTAGTCATTTCTTCTTAAGTGAATAGTTATTGATAATTGCATCACTATATTTCTCTAAGGTAGTTCCCATCAGTCCAGGACGAGAATTCACTTCAAGAACATATAGTTTATTTTTCTTTTCATTGTATACCACGTCAACAGCCCCGTAACGATAACCCAATGCAGTAACAGCAGCGCGAGCCAGGTCATACAGGCCATCAGGAGGAGTAATATCGTTCCTAGTATAGACATACCCGTTTGCAACATTCCGAATCCTTGTATCACGTACACCACCAAACTCTCTTTTCTTTTTCTTTTGTTGTACGTCTACAACCTTGTCTTGGAATACGTGGACACGATACTCAGCTTTCTTAGGAATGTACTCCGTGTACAGGGGAGCGTCAGGGATTGTAGTACCTTTCTCAAATTCTACAATACCCTTTCCATTAGTACTATTAATTAGTTTACGAGCAAAAACAGTCTTTGACTCAAAATCAGCTACTCCTTGTTTAGTAGTTGAGAATGAAGGGCATGAAACATTGTTCTGCTTAAACCGCGTCATCTGCTGAATCTTATTCAAAGGCTCAGCGGTAATGCGGAATAATGATCGTCCCTCCCTCTCCTTGACATTTCCTACAGAGTGAGAAACCCGATATACATTATTCTCTACCTTATCTTTAATAGTAGATTGTAATGCCCTAGCAAATTTGCTGCCTACTGGCCTGACGGCAATAAACAGTGACTTTAGTTTAGGAGCACGAATAGTACGAGTTCTACGCACTAACCGTGTTCTACGTTCATTACGATTCATGACAATTTGATCTCACGAATAACTTCTGGCTCCAGGAAAGGCTTTGCAGAAGTTGCAAATCCCCTCACTAATGCCATTTTTGTTTCTCCTTTAGTAAACAATTCAGACTGCAATGATGCAATCCTGCAACTAAAGAAAGCCTTCTCAATATATTCTTGAATTTCCAATCGAGTCATTTCATGGACTAACCAATACACAACAATAGATTTTAGATTATCAGCGTCTTCTTTACTAATGATTTCTCCGTAGACCCACCATTGTCGGCAATTATGGTGGTTGTTCGTTGGGAAGAAGCCCTTGGTTTCAACGTAGGTTCTACCGTCTTCTTGGGCTGCTTTGAGTCCTTCTTCAATGACCCCATTAATATTAGTGGTACCAATATGATACTCAGAAAGATTTTGAACGGCAATGTCACTGAATTGGATACGTAGATCATTAGCAGAATGGCTAGCATGATAATTTGAAGTAATGTTATTTCTTCCTGGGCTTGAGGGCCCCGGTAATAGCGGGTATTTAACTTCCGAGATTTCTTGTTTTCTACGAAAAGGCAGAGTATTCTCGATTACTTCGGTATTTTCGGAAGGAGTCCTAAATACTGTTTCCACATCATCGTCATATCCCATAAGATTTCCATACCAGTTTCTTTCATTGAAGACATGTCGTTGTCCTTGAAATTGGTATGTAGCATCAATTTTAGTTAGTTCTTTTTGATAATGATATGACTTATCAGATAGATCCAAAGTCAACAGTTCTCCAGGAGGAAGTTCTTTAATATCTCCAAACTTCAAATTGTATTTATTACAGGCATAATTAATAGTATGAATTTCACTAGCAAAGATCATACCAAAAGGTTCATTCTCTGCGTAGAACAGAGGCCTTTCATTATTACGAATCATGTAAAGCTTTTTGGTCTCAGCATTAAACCACACTAAGACATAAGCAGCATTTACTTTTTGTAATGCCTTTTCAACGTCTGCTTCTTCAGACAACAAGTGAGCAATAGCTTCACTGTCAACTTCTACTTCCTTGGATCCTTTAGCAAGGGTCTTGTGGTCCCCACGCATAGTACCATTTTGTACTAAAACAATCTTGTCATCTACATAGAAGGGATGGGCATTTTTATCATTCACATCTCCCCGAGTAGCAGCACGATTATGCCCAACAGCAATTACTCCAGAACGGATAACATTGCTTCTCCAGTCCTTAAAGTCTTTCTCCAAGACAAAATCTAGTCCATGTGAAGCTTGTTTAATAATCTCCACATTAGAATGTTTATCTACAGAGAATGTTCCAGTGCTGTCCAATCCACGAAAAGAATCAATTACCAGCATGTCAGTCAGTGCATTGGCCTCATCTTGAGAGAAACCATTACTATACCGACTTACCAAACCTACAATACCACACATTTATTTAGTTCCTTCCATTAAATTCATCGTCAAGATATTCATCTAATATCCACCTATCTACAGTATTTCCTTGTAGTTGTTGTGGGTTTCTAGTTCCAGTGGTAGTAAAGAATCTTGCTGGAAGTGTTACTGGTTGAATAAATGCTTGTTCCGGATTTGTCATAGGCCAATCAGTTCCACGAATCGGGCGTTCCGGAGGCGTTTCTTGAATTCTATTAGCTAATCTATCTCTAGCTATTCTAATTTCTTCTTCTAAATTTCTTTGTTGTTGCGCCGCTACCTCTGCTTGTTCAAAGAAACTGGAATATGTTGATTTCTTATCTTTAGCAACCATAAGACTGTACTTCATACTTAGTACCCCTTCTTCCAAAGCAGCCTCATAATTATCTCGTTTAAGCACCTCACCCCATTTATCAAAAATATTATCTAATGTTTGTCTATAAGCAGAAGTACTGTTTAAATCAATAATATACTTCTTGATGTCTTCAAGTGTTCTAGTAGTAGCTACATAGAACAAACGTCCAATCAGATTTACCCAGGTAAAGATCTGATTAAGGTCACAGGTTCCTGCCATATGACGGAATTCTAATGTTCCATAACGTGTTAGTGGAATTAGATTTAATGCAGTATATTTATGCCACTGTTTAATAGCTCCTTTATACCCATTCTGGTCTTTAATGTTATTAATCAAACCATAATGCAATTGTGTTTCAGACCATGGAACACAGAAAATATTCTTATTTCTATCGTTTCCAATCCAATTAAATAGGACACCCTCAAATAATTGGTACAGAAGACAAACAGAAGCAATTTGTTCTAATGTCATATCCAAGCAATTAGCATGAACATGCACTGAACAACGTTCAGAATAATTTCTTTCTTGTGATAGATTTGCTGCTGTAAAGAACTTTTTCAATATACAGTGAAGTACACTTGCTGTCATTGGATCTGTTACCAGTTCCATTCCATTATTACGTAGACTATGATCTTCTTTCCATAATACCCCGTCCGGAATACGAATGTCAGCATAATACCTCATATTCTCTATTTCTAATTCCACTCCATACAGTAAAGATGGATTAGAAACATCTAGAGGAATAGCGTCCCTATCATTATAGGGATGTACAGTAATGCCTGTAATATCTCCTAATGTACGAATAGGTTTTGGTTCTGCTTTTACTTTAGTATTTACAGTTTTAGCGATGGTAGCCATAATTTTCCTATTGTAGTACTTGAACATTAGCCCCAATGCGGCGTAATGCGTCTCTAACTTCTTGGCCAATGGATGGTTCAGACAATTGAATAATCATGTTGGTTTGGTTTCCTCCCTTACTGCCGGGAGGATGATATTCCCCACACTCCTGATTGTCAAAAAACACCCGATTATTATTACCACATATAGCAAAATGTTTAGAAATTGCCACATTTACTCTACTCTTATTACAAAATTCTTCCCATGCTTTTGAATAAGAAACCTCATTTTCAAAAATAGGAGAGAGTACTTTCATGGTTGTAGAGATGTCATTTAACTGCCCAGTAGATAAAAATACTTTAGCTCCAGTATTACCACTAGAAATGCCACGATGAAATTGCCTTGCAGGATGACGATATAAATATACTACATCTTTAAGAGTATTAAACCAGCCACGATTAACTGGAATAAACTCAAAATTGATACCACCATCTACATTAGCAAATAACTCTTGTCCTTTTGAAGTAACGAAAGTTACTGCCATATGATCGACCGAATTAATTAATACAAAGGTCTTCTTGTCATCCTGTAACAGCCAACCAAAAGTACCTTGGTATCTTTGTCTAAAGTCTTGATGATTTTGAGAGGTTAAAGAATCTTTCATGCTGTTTCAATACCAAAATGATCCACAATACTGTATGCCAATTCTTTATTATCTGTTGAGATAGCTTGTTGAATGCGACTTGCCCAAGTAGCGATATCAATACTTTGTTTGTCCGTTTCATCCAATGCTCGTTGTGTATTTCTCCACACCCAACGAATTAGAGCATCATCAAAGATCCAATAATTACTTAGGGTTCGGTATTCAAAGCCATATGGCTTAAACCTGAATGCACCAGGCCCTCCATAAAGACTCTTCCGAAGAATTCCTGAGTCCATAAACACAGAAGGAACCCCCAAGAATAGATCCATATATCGCACAGCAAGTGCACTATTTAAAGATTTATCGTCAGTTCCCACATGGACATGTCCACCACATGACCGTAAATTCTTATCCTCAGCTTGTGGCCTGGGATTTCTCTTCATAGTCCATGCATTGAAGTCTGGATCACATCCAAATTCTTGTGAACGAGGATCAAGCAATTCAATCTCAGGGAAAGAAACAGCACTGGCTCTACTAAAGGCCAGCCCCATAGAATTAACTTCTTGTTCCAGGAAGGATTTAACTTTAGTAATGTGGTCTACAAAAGCATCCTCATTGTTGGCCGGAGGAATATTAAATTCCAAGGCAACATTATCTTCTTGTACGGCATATCCAATACCTAAACTGGGGATAGGACGGGGGGCATGTTTGCTTCCTCCAATCTTACCAATAGCTGATACAAAAGCACCAGCAGCATCTACCAGGAAACATTCAGGATCACAACCAAGTCTCATTTGATATTCTCCATACTAATAGTGGGAGCATCTTTTGGAACATTAAACAAGTAAAAATTCAATCGTGCTGCATTTTCAGGATAATTCTTATTCTGAATATCGTGTTTAGAATATACCAGATACCTTTCTAGGTTGGTAGCCTTAAGGAAAGCAGTAAATCCATTGTAGTGAGGCATTTGTTCAGGAGTAATAACAAATAATAGATATCCCTTACGTGCTAGTACATCAAACTCTTTCCAAAAGTGTTTTTGAATAAACTTTAAACTATCGGTATATTTGTATCCTCTCTCTCGTAGAAAAGATTCATCATATTTTGGATACATAGGAAGATTATAATCTATATTCCAATAATTCTGTACACTCATCCAATACACTGTGTTAATGACAATATCACTCATAATTACAATTTCTTAAAGCCGTGTCTTCCAAACCTAATAGATAAAAAGTTTTCTTCATCTAATGGAATTTTTACAATCTCATCTCCAGTATGAATTGGAGAGGCGTCTATATTTACTCCTATATCAATACCGTAGGACTTACTACGCAAACGTTCTTCTGAAACTGTTGCTATTGATCCACAACATTCGGAAACAGTAATTCTTCCGGTATCTATCCCATAGAACTCATCTCCTGGAGTTTTAGTCCTTTTCCACATAGTATCAGACTCCTCGATATCAGGTTCTCTTACTATTAGAATGGAGTGTCCAGGTCTTAAGGAAAATGCGTTATTTTTAAATTCACATGCATAAGCCTTTACTGTTACAGTATAGAATTTAATCATACCAGTTTTTCTTGAATGAAGGAATTCAACCAAACATTAGTGGGATGATTATTACTCATTCCCTCTGGGTGCCATTGAACAGCAAATCCACGAATACTTGGATAGTAAATAAATTCTGGTTCAAAGTCCATGGTTACATGTTCAATATTACCGGAATCATCTACATCTGAGTATACATCACTTAGACTTGGAGATGCCACTGCAATAATTTCATATTCTCCATTAGCAGGAGGCACCATCATCTGGTGATGAATAGAATTAACCCTTAGTTCCTTATTATCTTTAAGAATATTAATGTTATGCCCACCACCAGAATGGTTGTTTACATGCTGAATCAAATGACCACCTTGTAAGGCTGTAATCATTTGTCCACCACGACAAACACCAATGATTGGAATGTTCATTGCCTTAGCTTGTTGCATCAGACGCCATTCTAATAGATCCCTACGAGAGGGAGCTTCGCTGGCATATGCCATTCCCACTGCTTTATTGTAAAGAGTAGGACTGATATCCCCACCACCCCAAACAACTAGAACATCTCCTTCTTTAAGTTCATCAGGATTATCCACAGTTTCAAACGCATTAAACACAGGGATGGTCATAAAAGGGCCATCTTCCTGGTACAAAGCAGATACAAGTCTCATTTGTTTCATGCTGGTAGCAATCCTTTCTTAGCATCAAATTTAGCTTCAGCAACTTCACTAACCACAGCAGAGAATACGCTAGTTACACTGACACAAGCATAACGATTACCGGGGAAAGTTTCTGCTAGATGTTTGGCAAGGGCTCGTTGATCATCCTCTGAAGTTGCCATATATAAATATCTATTAATGTCATACGGTATTCCATTAGGAATAGAAGGCTGTGATGTATAAAGCATTTGACCCTCTTCTGGCCTACGCCGAACAATATCATGCCTAAACAGCTTTCCTTCAAGATTACCTTCAATAGCTAATTTAATTACATAATAACGCATTGAATTAGTTCCTTACTTTAAGGTCTTTCGCATGGAACAAAGAAACAGTATCTTCATTATCCAATTGAACAACAATAAATTGAGGACTTCCTCCATCCCAAGGCATTTCATCTTCCTTGGTAATGACATGGAGAACCACTCCTCGTTTAGGAGATCCGCGTACCTTTACCCGCTTACCTTTAGGGAAACGATTAGCATGCCTCACCAGCAGGCGCTTCAGGATCAATGATCGACCTTCCGCCGTTTTCGGGTCTGCGTAAGCCGATTGTTTCCCAGAGTTGCTGGGCTTGGTTGACACGATCGAGTACTTGATCATTTACTACTCGTTTAATTTCTTCCTCTGTCAGCTTTCGTCTATAGGTTGGTGTTAGACATTCCCATTTACTGATACCCTCTCCAGTAAGCCATGCTTTGATTCCCAAAATACCTTCAGGTACTCCGGAATGAATATAACTATGGATCTTGGAGACATCAGTTTCAATGTGAGCAATACGATAAAGTGACCAAGTATCAATAACCTTGTATTGTACATGGCTACAAATCCAATCTCCTACTTTGAAGTCTTTCTCTTTAAGGAGGTCATCATATTGTTGTTGTGTATATTTAGCTGATGGAACATATCCTCCATGGTGTGATGTATAACTAACTGCGGGTACTTTAACTTTTGTAATCGAGTGTTTAAGCATTCTTATATACAACAAACAACTTGATATCAGTATTTCCGGTATTAGTATTAGGCATCCAGTCAAGCTCATAACTATTAGGAGCTTCTTCTAGACACTTAACAAACCATTCAGGTTGAACTACTTTTTTAGTTTTACATGTTCTAGTTACAGCAAATTGGAAAATACTTCCTTGACCACCATCAATGTCTTTTAATTTCAGAATAAGAGCATTAAATGCTTTTTGTAAATCTTCACAATAAGTAATAGTTTGTTTTGAAGGGAAAGACCATCCAGTAACTTCTCCTATACCACAACAGTGTAGTCCTTGAACACAATCATATGTAAATATTGGTTTATCTTTATACAATAATTGATACTCGTCAGAACCATAATAATATGATCCAGCATCTTTTAATTGAATAGAGAAATCATTAAATTCATTTTTTAGATCTTCTTTCTTTTTCATTGCTAATTTAGTAGCCATATTTACACCATGTACTTATAGATATAGTTGTAGCAGCCATAATCAGGAGCAACGCGATCACACTTCTTACGTAATGCTTCCAGGATAGGACCAAGTTCCCTGGCGTTCATCTTCACCACGGGGCGGGCCTTAACTGCCTTTCGACCATCTGCTTTCTTGAATTCTTTCTCAAGGGCAGCACAAGTAACAGCCTGCACATTGATCATGCGAGGCTCATTGGTAGGTTCCACGTACACAGTGAAACCACGCGGCGCGTGCATCCAACCGGCGGCGTCATTCTTGAGAACCGGGCGATTGTAATGCACAAAGAAAGGCTTGAATTGTTCACTCATGATTAATAAAGTTAATGAGTTTTTGAATACCAAAAAGAAACACAGGAATAAGTGGTATGCCAGCAACACATACCACAAGAAGATCAAAAAGATTCATTTCATTGGTAAATCATTACAACCCCATTTGTGACAATATTTGACAATTACGAACAGTGTCTTCTACTCGTTGCCCATAATTAATAGGCATATTAGGCGCCAGGATGTGATGCAAGTCTTTTAGATCATGGTGTCCCACCTTGATATTACCTGCAATAATATAGGTATTGTGTTTACCCTGCCTTACACGAGCCCAGTCATCCCATTGAGTGCCGAAGAACACGTCATACGTGCGATGATCGACCCTTCTGATCTCAAGCATGTGTATCTTCTTGTTGTGGGGGCTGTGCCTCTATCTTGATTTCTTCAGCTAGAGGATTTTCTAGACGTTTTTTCAGTTTTTCTAAGTTAGGAATTCCAAAAAGAATTCCATCAGGATCAAGGTAGACACGATCTTGGTTTCTAAGGTTATTAATCTCAGCCACCAAAGCGCGTGCCTCTTTGACAGAGAATTGCACACCAATTCTAACTAGCATTTTGCATCCTTAGGTTAAATGCATCAAACAGTTCAGGAAGATTACTAATCTTATTATAACCACGTTGAAGAATCAGTTCTTTTGCACTCCATGCACTGGCGGTGGTTTTCAAATCTGGATCGTCGATGCCAGTAGCTCGACAGAACCATTCCCCCATCATCATAGTGATGATGTTTACTGGGCGCTTAAGATAGTAATTAGCAATGAAAAAAGTATCAAGACTTTCAGATGGTTTGGGTTTACCCATTTCATTTCAATTCAAGATTGTATTCAATAGTGGTGCGTCCTTGGTCATACATAAACCTGATACTAGGACCTACACCAAAGATACCAATCCCACATCCCAGGCCATTAGCAACTAGGTCTCGCCATGATGCCGTACCACCAGGTCCTTTCTTTACATCATAGATTTCCTTAAGGACTCCAGGAACCATACAGCCACCATATTTAGCAGCAGTGGACCAGTCCTTGAAGGTAAGCTCAATAGCTGTACCAAAGATAGCATGAGTGCTGAAATGATCGCGTTTGTCTTTGGTATTCCAGGTATCAAGGGATTCATCCAGCCATCGGCCATGTGTATTTACGTTGACAGGTGGTTGATGATCGACCGCGCTTGTTTGCACCGGAGAAGGGATCTTTTCAGTGTGTGCAAAAACAAAATTGGCGCTCAAAAAGAGCGCCATTATAGTTGCTACCTTAAACATCAGTTATCCTCTCGTAAAGAAATGCCACCATTCATAGGAACACCACAAACAACGTAGGCGGTTGGCGGTTTTACCCCGTTGTTTGATTTCAAATTGAAGATGTTTACAAGTATTAATAACTTATTCCTTTTGGTTGAGGAGTGCGCGGGCGGCAATGGTGTCAAGCATTGCCCAGTTATGGTCAGACTTTGGATTGTTGTCTGTGAGAATTCCGCGGGCGCGTTCCATCCGCATGTGTTCTAGATCACGCTGCAGGGCTTCTATGGCGGATTGGAGGGCGTCTCGGAATGGCTTTGGATCTGGGTCGCCAAGCAGCACAAAGTCTACGTCCGACTCTGCGTACTTGTCCGCCAGCGCCATCAGTTCATCTAGCGTCTTCATGGTGTGCTCTTAGAATCTGCGTCTTTCGGCTTTCGTGGGGCGCAGATTAGGTACTTGAAGTAATCTGCACCCTTCCGGTTATATAGGTCATTCAGTGCTCGATAGCACGATTCCTCTGTTTGGTATCGCTCCTCGCGGAAATGCCCACAAAGGCCCCATCCGGCCGTACAAATAACAAGTGCCCATTCAATCATGGTGTGCTCTTAGGTGCTGCTGCTCATCTGTGAGTCTGATCATGTCTTCCCTCAGTAGTCTGGCGTAATAACCCACCAAGATGGCGCCACGTACTTAAGCGCCCACCTCCGGGCTTCTTCAAACGTCTCGAATGCATCAGAAAACGAATAGCCCGATCCGCTTCCGCTGTTGTACTTAACTCGATATTTCATGTCTTCTTCTCCAGTAGTGCGCGTGCGGTGGTGGTGGCTGTTGGGATTCCCCATTCGCGCAGTCTTTCAGATAGTGTCATTTAATTTCCTTAATCAAATTGATTGGTCCCCGGAGCCGGAATCGAACCGGCACGCTGTTAAGCGAGGGATTTTAAGTCCCTTGTGTCTACCTATTCCACCATCCGGGGATTAGCCCAATTACTTGTTCTTAATCAGGCCGATCTTGCTCTGTGAGGTGAGCAGCCTACGAGCCACCCACGGAATGGATGGAGTATGTTCCACCTTGTCGATGGGCACGCCCGACTTGATGATCGACCTTTGGGCCGCCTTGAGCATGGCCTCAGCCATGTTAGTGGCACGCAGGTTGTTAGTAGGTTGTTTCATTTGATGCTCCAGTTGAGGGATCAGGATGCTCGAACCATCCAGCCATCAGGGCCATACGGTTCACATGCTCGACTTCACAAATGTCCATCAGATGGGCAAGCTCCTTATCTGACAGCCATTGTGCACGCTCTTGAATCTCCGAAATAATTCTATTATTCGGGGTGTTCTTGATGTCAAGGAATAGGAATACGTCTGGTCCGAAGAACCAGTCCTTGAAGTGTTGCCAGAGGGTCAGCAAACGGGCAGCCATGCGTTCTCCAATTCCCTGAGGAAATGAGCAAAATCATGTGCGTTGTCGAACTTGATGCCGACATTCGGATGGCATGGGATGATTTCCACCTTGGTCGTGACACCCACATCAATGGTCCGGTGGGTGGCGAATAGCTCATACCCTGAATCATCGGCGAATGTCTTTCTTTCTTCCGTCACTCTCATGATGCTCTCCAAATGCTGCCAACATTGACAGCGGTATTAACATTATTAATATTAATACCCCTGCCAACGCAGGGGGAGCGGGTTAGTCCGCCCTCACCTTACCAGGGTATTGCCCGATGGGGATGATCTTGTTCGTGATGGGATCACGAAACGTGGTGCGTTTGATCCCTTGTTCCGCCATTTGGGCGGCACGCTTGGAATCAGCGGCCCGGCGACGGCCGGCAGTACCGCCAGTCTTTCTTGCACCCATGATGCAGTCCTTTCTTCAGTTGATGATCCATTCACCCTTGTTCACCCTAAACCACATGGTGAATAGGTGAATACACTTCCCACCATGAAAATAAATCCCCGAATAGGGGATTTGGTTAGCGATGGTCTCGAACTCCGCGTCACACCAGAGGTCAGCGATTTTCATCGGATTCCCTTTCGTTAGTGTACTCGCTGTTGTCCCAGAAGTGATCGCATTCCATAGTCGGGGCATCCAGCCCAGCCCTCACTGACCATGGGGGTTTTGTGAAGTACGCTTGCCGGTACCCAGAGGGGGTGGCGGTGTGCCTGTGGCACTGGTGTCGCTGAGGGCAGTCGCCCCCTGTGCACATGGTGATGTCGGGCATGATGATCGACCTTTCGTCGTTACCTGCCACATGGCAGGGGTGAATACAAGTATTAATTGCATTCACCCCTACCGGGTAGGGGATAGGATGATTAATCCTATTAATGCTGAATCAGGCCAGCTTGTTATACATGGCCACGAGGGCATCGTACAGCTCGCCGCCTTGCTTGTCGCCTTCCTCTGGCTTCGTGCGCTCCAAAAACTTGGCCACCTTCTGCGCATAGGTGTCGGGCTTGCGACCGGCCTTGGACTCGCTGAACAGTCGGGCATATTCCACAATGGTATGGAATCCGATATCCTCGATTGTCACTTGCCCGGCGTTTTCACGCATCGTACCTGCCACGTATTCCACGCATCCCTGCTCGGTGGCGCCGGAATTCCATGCTTTGGCGATGGTGCGCAGTTCACTGACACGGGTGGTGGCACTATTGACCCGCTGGGCGATCAGCTTGGAATCCGCCCCCTCGATCTTCAAGCGCACGAGGGCATTGCGGGTATCCTTCTTCAAGCCATCCACCGCCTTGATGAACGCTTCGCGCCCCTCCACGGTCAGGCCCCGGATCGCCTTCAGCGCCAGCGCATGCAACACGTTGGCCTGAGTCCGCACGGTTGCCCATGCTTCTTGCGCCAACAGATTGCCAGCCATCCGATCGTCAGCGGTATGGACCCGCTTCGCCCGATTGATGGTCTCGGACTTGTCATAGTTCAAAACAGACATTGCATTCTCCAATTGGTTGGAATGGGCAGGATTGCCCGATTAATAGTCTTAATAACCACTAATCGCGCAACCCATGGTTACGCTAGATGCTATACCTTTCAAGCATCCCCTGCCAGTATATGGAACACCTATGCACTAACCCTTGCCAATGGGGCGCCACGCGGCGCATACATAGGTCAAACGGAATTACTCCCCAGGGTGTATCGGTGCGGCGCAGTGTGCCTCTGCCCGCGTGCGGCTTCGCGCGCATATACGCGCTCTTGCGGACGTGTGGGCAGTGTCACGCACAGCATACGTGCACCGATCGCAGGTGGTTAAAGAGCGGGGTGCAGACTCCGCGCTGCACTGCTTACTAGCAGGATGGCCCCGCTAACGTCCCAGGGTGGATTCTCAGTGGCTGAGGATTAATCCTTGTAATCCTCACCGTCATCGAACACTACACCCTGCACGCATCATAGAGGGTCTAAATGTAACGTGCCTGTAACAAATGTAATAAAACTGTATCAAATGTAACAGTTTGTAACTCTCGCCTGCGCGCTCGCCCACACCCGCGACTACCACAGAATTTCAGCAAGTAAATAGGTATAAACCCTATATTGCAACAGGATGTAGCTTATCCACATTGTGCATAACCTGTGGACACACCCCTAGCGGGGCCTGTGGATAGCCCTAGGTTAAGCAGATAAGTATTTCAAGGGGGAGGGGTAGCTTGAAGGGTTGAAAACGCAGCCTAGAGCGTTCTGACGCGTTCTAGGGGTATTGTGGGTTTATCCAGTATTCCTACCATATAACTGGGGTACGCTTGACA
>ERZ761584.229-NODE-229-length-20596-cov-6.779125_pt1 | contig 20596 bp, 28 predicted proteins | sample MGYA00512168_ERZ761584 | MGnify/ENA primary metagenome ERZ761584 (study PRJEB28899, sample SAMN03785564) | bioreactor sludge metagenome | biome: EBPR Sludge; feature: EBPR Bioreactor; material: 0.22µm filtered reactor supernatant | place: Saint Lucia: Queensland...
ATATCTGGTCACGCACTTTCACCCCGCCGGTCCAACTGGTGGTATATTTGGTCCCGTTATTGACCCGAATACCAATCTGGCTGCCGTCCGTGTGCCAGCAATCAATCATGTACCACGTGCCCGTAAAGGCCGGGCTGGGCAGCGTGGCCGACAACGTGGTGGACGATCCGGCATCGTTGTACACGCTGAACGTAAATTTTGAGACCGAATAATTGTAATCCAGTAGATACTGGCTGCTGTTGGCCCCGCTCCATTTGCCCAAAATCTGCTGATTTTGCGCCGGGATGGTGGAGATCAACAGCACCCACAAGGCAAAGTGAAAATCGCCGTCAAAATTCAGGTCATCGCCCTGGCACCAATAATACCCGCTGTTGGCGGTCAGCATACTTTGCGACCGTCCAATTTTGCCGGTGTTATACGCCACTTCCTGGTAACGGGTCAGATGGTTTTTGCCCACCCAATCCTCTACCGGCTCGCCCAGTGATTCCTCAAAATTCCACCATGACACCAAATCCGTGTGCAGCGTGCTCGAGGTGACCGCCTTCCAGCGTACTCCGGTGTACACCCCTGGCCCGCTGGCCTGCGGCCAATCCACCCGCATCGATCCCAATTTGCGTAGCCGCATGGTGTCGTTGGGCAGCATTGTAATCCCCGGCTCGGCCACCACCGGCAGGGAGCGACCAAACCGCAGGGTAGGCCGTACCTCAATAGGGTTGGTGCCGCCGCTCGATAGCCGCCCTACAAAATTCACATCCCCGCGGATACGTTGGGCCGAGCCGTACCCGCTGTATACATCCCCGTTGGCCGCCGTGCCGCTGGCCGAGTAGGCGTCACCGGAGGCGCTACCACTGGCCGCCGTGCCGCTAAAATCAATGAATGTATTTTGATATGGCGTAAAAGTGGCGTCCTGCGCGTTTCGGCTCAACCAAAACCCCCGGATCAGGGTGCTGGGATTGGTGGTGCTTGACCCGCTGGGGGGATCAAATTTAATCCGGGTCAGCGCCTCCGTGTCGCCTGGCACATTGCCGATTACGGCATAATTGTCTTTGGCCGCCGCGCTCACCACCCCGTCCACCGCATCAATCTGGCGCGTGGCCCGCGTTTTGCAGTAAGTCACCAGCGCAATATTATTGCCCGCGCTTTTGATCGGCGACTCATTGGCATAAATATAGTCACTCTGGGTGCTGCTCAGGGCCGTGCTAAAAATCCGCAGGGCATCCAGATTATTGTTGGGCGTGGTGGCCACGCTGGTGGCCTCGCCCGCGTAGAATACCCCGCCGCTGCTGTACGTGGCCGTGGCGGTCACACTGAGTTGCTGCGCCCCGTTCACCCGGCCATAGGTGGTTGTGCCATCGTAGTACACGCTCACGTGGACCCAGGCCCCATTGGTCAGCGTTTGCGTGTTAAAGTTGCGCGTGTTCGTCACCCCGCTGCGGCGCTGGACCAATTCATACCGGCCGTCCGTTTGGTCCCATTCCAACCGCAAATAGTTGGAGGCGTCCACGTAATACTCCCAGATCACATAACTTGAGTTACGGTGCCTGACCCAGGTTTCCACCGTGTAGGTGGTGGCAAACTCGCTGCCGCTCAGGGTGATTTGCAAATCGGCGTCATCGCTCCCCGTAGGGATGGTGGTGCAAGCCAGCGCCTCAAACTCCAGGCTTTCGGCGTAGGGGTCGCAGGTTAGATTGCACAAAATATCATTGATGGCGTAGTTCAGTTGGAGTATCCCGCCGTGTAGACTCCTGGGGTAGCTGGGCACCTCAATATCACGCACCCGGATGTAGCGGTGCAGCGATAGCCCCCAGGCCGGCTCGGTGATCCCGCTCAGGTTGGTTTCCGGCAGATATTGCAGCCAGATCTCGCTGCCCACCCGCCGCTCCTCAAATTGCCGGCAGTGCTCCACAAAATTATGGATCTGGCTTTGCCAGTATTGCACCTCGCCCACGCTGCTGCCCGAATCCAACCCATAAGTCAAACTGAATTGAGCGTTGCCCCGGCTGCTGGCGTGCCGTCGCTGGCCGTCGCTGCGCGGGTTGACCTCGCCCCATATCACATTTTTCTGACCCGCCGCCGGCGCAAAGCCCTCCGAGCGCATGTAAATTTTGCGCCCGGATTGGTTCAAATCCAGCGTGGCCGTGGGGTTGTTTTTTGGCCCGTACAATAATTTTAAAACGGTAATCATATCCCTGGTACTCCACCCATCCGGCCATAATTGGCCGCTGCCTGGCCCTGATAGCCACCCACAATAGATCCAACCGTCCGCCCGTCCATCTGGATCGTAGCCGGCACATAGGTCTGCGTGGCTGCCGGCGCTGTGGCCGTTTGTGGCGCTGCGCCGCCGCCGCCAAAAGCTCCTTCGGTCCAGTAATTAGCTATCCCCTTGAAATATCCTCTGACGCCAACAGTGCTGGTAATCTCATTCCACTGGTCCATCAATCCGGCTGCAATCTCTGCCGCTGAGGCGACCTTTTCCAGTGCCCAGGCCAAATTGCTAATGCCACTGGTAATCCCGCCGATAACATCGATATCGTCCTCCCCAAACATTTTTGAGAACGCCTTAGAAATCCGGCTGCTGCTATCCTGGATGCTGGCAAACCCATCGGTAATACTGCTCACCTGCTCCGGTGAAAAGCCGATTTTTAGTAGCTCGCTTTGAAATGTTTGCAGACCAAAAGCTGTATTTCCTTCAATCAGCGGTTTAATTACCCCTAAGATTCTGCTAAATCCACCCGCAACTTGTTCCGCGTATGATTGCAGATTACTGTTGGCAATGACACCATTGAGTGACCCTAACCCTTCTGACCAGGCGTCAAAAATTGGTTTGGTCGCAATTCCGGCCAAAGTAGAGAGTGAATCGCTAAAAGTTGACCAGCGGCCCTGGGCCGTGTTGGCTAATCCAGAAACCAAATCGGTATCCAGGCCCATCTGCTTCATTGCTTTTGAGACGATCTCTAAAGCAGGCGTTCCCTCTTCCGCAAGTTTTTTTATGTATTGACGGGGGAGATTAAACCGCTCGATCAGGCTTTGGAAATCCCCTCCCAGCGCTTCCTTTAGCGCAAAAGCGCCCCCTTCCAAGCCCTCCGCCGGATTACTTGCCGCCAGAATTTCAGATAGTTTGATTAACTCATCAAGTGATTCGCCGCTTGCTTTTGTAACTGGCAGCAAACCAGCCGCAGCATTGACCATCTCTTGAAAGCTAAATGGCGTTTTATTGGCCTCTGTCTGGATTGTTTTTAAAATATCAGCGGTTAGACCACCGTTTTTGGTAAAAGCATTGATTTTGGCAGAGGCTTGTTCCATGGAGTCATTGAACTCGAAACCTGCTTTAGCAGCGCTGAGTAACCCCCCACCAAGTTTTTTCCCGATATTGAGCGCCAGTCCGCCTAATCTCGCAGCTACAGCGTCAGTTGCTCCTTGTAGTTTTCCAGCTAAACCCGACGCAAAAGAGCCAAGGGAGCTACTCGCCCCACTCAGCCCCTTGTCGAAATTACTTTTGTCCAGCCCTAGTTTGGCGTTTAAACTTGCAACCGTTACCGCCATCTCACCCTCCGCTCATGATCGCCATTTCTACCTCGTGGATATGCCAAATCATCGACTCGCTCAACACGCCCAGGTTGTCAATATATTCCAGCGGCCAGCCGGTCAACAGGGCAATTTTACAGCGGCGATACTCCGCCCCAATCTCTTCCGGCAGCGGGTCGCCGTACTTGGCCGAAAAATAGAGCGCCCGCCCTATTTTTTTTTACCGCGCTGCTCGCTGAGCCAGGCTAGCATCTCGGTCAGCGCTTGATCTACCAGGGTAGATTCTTCTAGTGACAAGTCCAGATACGATTCCTGGCTGATCGGCATTTCAAACGGCCAACTAATTACCACTTGTTCCACCAGCCAGGCGGTTAGTTTATCCCGCTGCTGCTCAAGTTGCACCGTCTGATCAATTGTTATATCAGGTTGATGCAACTCCTTCTCCAGCTTGTTTAGTTTTAACAGCAACACCCTTAGCCCCGCCCGCGTTAGCCGGTTAGGGTCAATCTCAGTCCCCATAATATCCATTATCTGACCTAGTACACTCCATACGTCGGCCCGGTGGGATTGTTATACGCCCATTCCACCGTCCACATATTCACGTCATCATATTTTAGGTTTTCCTCGCGTTTGGTCACGACCGCCGTCACATACCGCCGCGGCCTGCCCACGGCGCTGCCTTCCGGCGCCCATTCCAAAGTGCCGGTGGTGTTGGGAGCCAGGGCCGCCCACATCGCCGTACCCGCCGTGCCATCCTGGGCCACAAACTCGGCCTTGGCCGTGCCCTTGCTGCGAGTAGCGTAGTACACATCATGCGTGTCGCTGCCCGCCGAGCCGTCCACCATCCCCGCCTCTTCCGAGGGATTAAAACTGCGATAGTGCGCGTCATAGCGCACCCCGCCAAATAGCAACCACAAACTTTTACCTACATATTCAGCCATAATTCTCTCCTATTCTCCCCTCGCCCCCTGGGAGAGGGGCTGGGGTGAGGGTCTTAACTGTTATCAATCCTGATCCGGTACAGCCCGCCCACGCGGAATCTGACCACCTCGCCCGCGTCCGTCTCTACCAGATTGAGGTCTGTTTCTCTGGCCGTCCAAAAATTGGTCCAGCCGCTAATCGTGAGCGTGGCCTGGTGCAGCGCCGTGTCAATCTCCGCATCAATGGCCGCCGCCGCCGCCTGGCTGCTGGCCACCCCCACCACCGCGTACACCAGGTTCCGGGTGCGGTGTTTGGTCTCATTTTCATCGCCGCCGCCCTGCCATTGGAAGATCACATACTTGCCGGGCGCAGGCTGGGGCGCGATTTTGTTGTAAATGTAACTACCGCCCAGGGCCGTAATCAAACTGGCCTGGCCGGTCAACTTACTCAATAGCGCCGCTTCCAAAAGTTGCGTGCTCATCAGTCCACCGTGATGCTGTTCTTCAGCGTGCCCGTATCCACCGGTACCTCGGCCTTATACCAGCCTTCCACCAAAAAAGCCGCCTTCCAAAATACGGCGTTCAAATCCTCGCCTCGCTCCACGGCCGGGCCGATGGCGCTCAATAACACCTTTTTGACCCGTTCCACTGCTGGCACCAGGGCCGGGCGCGCGGTCATCCGTTCCGTGCCCAGCTCTACATACAGGCCGTACTCCGTGCCGTCTCGGATGGTGCGCGTCTCTACCGGTCGGTCGCCCACCTGCTTTTTGATCTGCTCCAGTACCCGCATATCCAGCTTAACGCTTACACTAGCCATTATCGACCCTCACCAGGTGCGCTTGTCGCTCCGTTTTATAGCTGCGGTTATCCACCACCCCGGCCACCTCATAGGTCAAACCGGCGTGGATCACCCGATCCGTCACCCCGATGGCCTGATCATAGGCCACTGTCAGCGTCCAGCCCGATTCCGCTTGCACGGCGCTGTTGCGCACCGTCTCGCTGCCGGGTTGCCCCGCATCCAGCCGGCAGGTCACCCCGGTGTAGGTGTTGGCGTAGCTGTAACTGATCCCGCCCAGGGCGTCCACGCTTTGCGTCCGCGTCTGGATGGTACAGGTATCCGGCAGCGGGCTGGCTGCGGTTTGACGCATCCGCTCCAATTCGCCCGGGCTGATCGGCCTCATGCTAATCTCTGCTCCATCTCTGCCAGCGCTGGCCGCCAATAGTTGGCCCACACCGCCTGGTCATCAAACACCAGCGCCTTGGCCCTGGCCACCGCCCCGATCTCCTCCAGGTTGCGCTCCCGATACGCCTCTTCCAGCACCGCCGCCACCGAGTCCGCGCTGACCGCATACCGCCAGCTATCGGCCCCGTCGCTCCACTCCAGCTGGCCGCTCAATTTCCAGCCGCCAAACAGCAGCTCATCGGTGGTAGCAAAATCCGCCGCCGCCACTGGCGTGCCGCACATCTGCGCCTCAATCAGCGGCAGACCGAATCCTTCGCCTTTGCACGGATTGAGCAGGATGTCCCCGGCCCGGTACACGTCGGCCATATAATGCTCGTCCAGCAAACCAAAATCATAGGCGTACTGATCCGGGTGCAGGGTGCGCTCCCGCAGGCCCAGGCTTTCCACCATCGCCATCAAATTTAATCCGCCGTCCCAGCGAGTATGGAGATACAAATAAGCCTGGGGATGCCTCTCCGCAAACTTGGCAAACCCCCGCAGGGCCGGCCCGAATCCCTTGCGGTCCGTGCCGTCCTTATTGGCCGCCACCATCACCGCCAAAAAGTCACACTCTGGCGGGATGCCCAACCGCTCCGCCGCTTTGCCTTTGTCGCCCGGTCTAAACACATCCGCCGGAGCCGACCCCGGCACATAATGCGCTTCAATCCCGGCGTCGCCCAGCAGGTCCACGCCCCATTGGCTGTACACCATCGGATAAAAGGCCTCCCGCAGGCACTCCACCACCGCCCGCGGCGCTGGATCGTGATCCACCGGCAGCCACGGGCAAAACTTAATCTCGCCCGTATGCTCCGGCGTAAACAGCCACGCATCGGCGCACACAATCGCCACTTCGCAACCCCAGCGCTTGACGCTGGCCCGCAAAGTGCCGGCGTTGTGGGCCGTGCTGGTGATGGCCGGGAGCACCGTTACCTTATTAGCCAGTCGCCCATCCGCCTCATACACCGGCCAGCCGATTGGCTCACCTTGCAGCCCGTAATACGTGCCCACGGTCACGGTGTGGCCGCTGCGCACCATCGGCGGGATCGCCCGCCGGGTCAGCACGCTGTAAGAGGATGGCCCCCAGGGGGCGCTGCTGTGCCAGTAAATCCTCACTTCTTGCCCCGCTTTTTCTCTATCATCACCGTCAGGCCCGTCCATTCCGGGTGAACAAATATTTCAGGCGGCCGGATCTTCCAGGGCGCAGCCAGGCTCAGCCTCAGCCCGCCCTCCACCGCCTTGATGGTCCAGCTTCCCCAGCCGTCCACCGCCACCGTCAGCGAGTCCCGCCCCTCTGCCTCCGGGATCAGCTCTACTGTCTGCGCCGGTATCGGATGAGTAGCCATAGCCAGCCGCGCGGTAAATAAATCATTTCCCAGGAAATATAATGTAACTTATCGTCACTACTTGCCCAGCCCGATCACCGTCACGGGATCACTCGCTCCTCCGCCGGCACATACCGGTATGGATCGTGGATATGGCTGATCGTGTCGATGCCCACTACATAGCCCGGCGTCGCCCCCAGGGTGATAGCCGTCTGCTCCGCCCTGGCCAGCGCCTCCGCCGCCTGCTTTTGCATCTGGCTGCGGTTGTAGGTGGCCCCGCCCGCGCTAAAATCGTAATCGGTACTGAGCTGCTGGACTACCAGCCGCCAGGCTTGCACCATCGCCAGCGCCCGCAGTTTGCGGATGTTGTCTCTGCCGGAGACGGTGCTGATGTCATCCGTGCCGTAATCCAGCAAAGCCTCATTGACCGCTTCCACATAAGACGCCGGCGAGGTGTAATCAAGCGCCGTGGCCACCGGCCCCAGCAGCGTGTGCATATAATCGGCCAGGGTGGTCTCGCTGTAGCTAGTCGGCGCTGCCACTGGTCAACACCTCTCGGATTTTCGTCAGGCTGGCCTTGGGCAGCCCGGCCTGGGCCACCTTGTCCAATACATCCTCCGCCGTCAGGCTGGCTTGCCCCGCCGCCGTCAGGCTGCTGACCCGCTCCAACGTGCTTTCCAACAGATCGGCAATCGCCTCCCGTTGCAGCATCGCCTGCACCAGCGGCCCGCCGCGCTCATCCCGCAGCCGTTCCAGCGCCGCCGGATGGACTCCAATCACCTCCGCCAGTTGCGCCGCCGCCTTGACAATCCGCTGCTGCGCCCTGGCGTCCCTCGCGTGCAAAATACCATCCTTCATCGTCGTTTTCCTCTACTGCTTAAACCAGATGGTGTAATCGTCGTTGGCTGTTGGGTCCGTAGTGGGCTGCGCCGTGCCGTTGGCTTTATCCACCGTAAATGAACTGGTGTAGGTGTTGTTGGCGGTAAAGAAAAACACATCGCCCGTACTCACCAGCGGCGCTTTGGTTAGGCCAAACTTTTTCCCCAGGGAAAGCGTCACCGAGACCGGGAATGTCTGCGCCGGGATGACTACCTGGGTCAGGGTGGCAAACGGCACCACGCCCGTGAGTACCTGCGAGGCGCTGATAGCCGTCATCGCCACCGTGTCCACGTGGCTAATGCCCCGCGCGTCTATCCCGTAAATGTAAATATTACCGGCGGTGCGGATGCCCGTATAGGTGCCCGTTTTTTGGGCGATGGTGATCTCAATATTGCGTGGATAATCGGGATTGGTAAAGGTGCTGGTGATGGTGGTAGTCCCGGTGGTGGCCTCCGTCTCGGCCCGCACGTTGCCGCCGCCGCGCACTTTAACATCTTGCAGCCGTAAAGCCGTGCTCCGGTCGGTGATGTAGCCATTGACCGTCAACTGCTTGGCAATCACCCAGTCAAACGGGTTACGGCTCAGGCCGCCGCCCTGGGCGGCAATCGGCGCAATCACCGCCGCCAACATCATCAAGGCCAGCCCAAAAGCCGCCACGGTTTTGATATTGCTCATCGTTCCTCACTTTCAAAATTGGGGGGGGTGGACCGCCCACCCCACCCAAATACAGGTCAGATAATCGCTATTATCGTGACTAGGCCGCTAAGGGGTTGGTGTAGCCGGTCGGGATAGCATATGAGGCGCTGCCGATGTACATCACACAGGCCGCCACCCGCATCGCCACGCCAAACCCGGCGTATCGGATCATACGCATCTCCTGCAAGTTCCCATCCGGGCTGAATTGCTCCGGGAAGAAGCCTTGCAGACTCGCCACCGGATACTCCCGCATCTTGAGCACCGGGCCGGCCCCGCGCGCGTGGGTGATAATGTAGCTGGAGGGCATTGAGCGCCATTCCGCTACCCAGATATTCTCACCCTTGATGTAGCCCAGCACTTCATCCGCCGGGCCGGGATCAACCGTGCCCGCCAGGGTGTCGGTGCTCAGGCCGTAGCGCAGATTGGGGTCGTTGACTTCCACAAAGGTGGGTAAGCCCTCTACGCTGGCCCGCAGGTCACTGGCGATATAAGCCACCAGCGGCCCGGTGTTCATCGGGTGCTCTTGCAATTCCTCACGGATGGTCGGAAACGGATTATCCGCCGAGCTGATGGCGTTGGCCTGGGCCAGATAGTGGTTATCCGTGGCTGCCGCCGCCCCGCCGCGCCGGTTGAACTTGACCGTGTCGCTGTTGGCCAGCGGTTGCACCGTGATATTGCCCAGCCCTTTGGCCCCGTCCGGCCCGATCCGGTCGTTATAGGTCCAAGTGGTGTTGCACAAAATCGCGCTCAAGGCGTGCCGGCTGATCCAGTCAGCGTCCCGCCGCTGCGCGTCCACGGTGTTGCGGTTGGCCTCTTCCACCGTCAGCAATTCCCGGCTCACCCGGTTAGTGCCCCAGGCCGTGCCCCCACCCTGAATGGGATAGGCCACCTGGTAGTAACTCCCCGGCTGGACCGGGACCGGATTGCCGTACTCATCCAGCGGTTGCAGCGTGCCGTCGCCCGCCAGTTCAATTTGCTCCTGAGCCACCGTGGTCCGTTCCACCAGGGTGCTCATAATGCCGTTGGCCTGCCGGGTGTACTCGGCGGCGCTCTGCTGCACCGCCGTATAAATCCGCTGCACGCCCACGGTCGAAACGCGCTGCGAAAACAGCGCCTGAAGATCATAAAAGCCGTAGCCTACTAAGTTTGCCATTGTCTAGGTCTCCAATCTCTCTAAATCTGGCCTACAGGTCCATACACAGCAGTTTATCGGCCGTGGTGTTGCTCCAGCCAGGCACCACCCGCCCCACAATCGTGGAGACCGTGCCGGCCGTGTCGCCAAAGGTGCCGTCCGTGTCGCTCAGGTACACTGCCGCGCCAAAAGCCAGCGACGCCAGGCCCTCGCCCACGTCCACCAGCCCTTTGCGCACAATAGTCACCGTGTTCGCCCCATCTTCGCCCACCACAATACCGCCAAACCCCACCTCGCCCGCGCTGGTGGCGTTGCCCAACTCAGCCTTGCCCAGGCTGCTCAGGCGTCCATATTTGCCCTTGGTCAGGGATTCCCCGTTTGGCCAGGTGTGCTGCTCAATCACCTTCACCGGCCGCGCGTTGGTAATCGTTAAAGTTGCCATGATAAATCTCCTTAATTACATCCAGCTTCTGATTTGTTGGCTCAATTCCTTTTGACGTTTTGACGCATCCGCCGGCGTGCTGCTGCTGGCCGGAGCCGCCGCCGCTGGCGTGGCCGGAATCCCGCCCGCCGCTGCCGGTTTGCCCAAAGCCTCCCGATTTTCAGCGATCCAGTTCAACTGTTCTACCGGGTCCAGCTTGTCCAGCAGCCCCAGGATATGCGCCGGCAGGCCCTCTTTTTGGACCTTCAAAAAGGTATCCAGCGCCCCCTGATACCGGGTCGCCTTCTCTTCCAATTCCGCCCGCGCCCTGGCTTCTGCCGCCAGCGATTCCTCCAGCGTGGTGGCCTTTTTGCCGTGCTTTTCCGCCAATTCCTGCCACTTCTGCTGCTCCGCCAGCGAGGCTGCTTCGCTCTCTTCCCTGGCCTTGGCCGCTGTTTTCTCGGCCTTGTCCCGCTCCCGGTCCAGCCGCTCCTTGATCAGCCGGTCCAGATCGGCCTGGCTGAATCGTTTTTCTTCCCCGCCGTTTGGCGCTGGAGGTGTCCCCTGCGCTCCGGTGGCGTCGCCCGTTGCTGCTGCTGCTCCGGTTGCTTGCGTCTCTTCCGTCATGTACTTACTCCCTGCTCCTGATTTTTACCGTCTCAGTTTGACGTAAAAAAAACGGCCCCACTGATCACAGTGAGGCCGCGCGTAACTGCTCAATTCCTCGTAAGGCGAGGGTGCCTGTATTCGATTTGTTCTAGTTTACCATAAAATGTTATGGCAATCAATCACTTTAATAATTCGCGCCAATCCGGCGCTGGTTTGCCCGTCGCCAGCTCAAAAATAGCCGCGCATAACCCGATGGCGTGCCGTAATAATTTACCAAAAGCCCGCGCCTGCTCGCTGCTCATTCTACAGTTTTCCCCGGTTCAAATAATGGCCGCTAGAACGCATTTTCTAATACCTCTGCGTGTGTTTGCACCTTAGCCCTGACCCCGCTTTGTACTCCAATCGCGCACCGCTCGATTTGCCCCGCCGCCAGTAGCCGCTCCAGAATGTCATTGCAATTTTTGACACTCATCCGAGGCAAAGCCAGCAGATCATTCAACGTCTGCGGCCCATGCGTCTCCAGGTGGACCAACACCCGCGCCTCATTTGGACTCATCTCACAGTCTCCATAAGCTCGATTATCTGACCTGTTACAACCCCGCCCCGATCATTATCCCCAGCAGCAGCCCGGCGATAAAGCACGCTCCCGCCTTGTGCTCATCCCACCACACCTGCCAGCGGCTTTTCTCGGTCAGCACCGCGTCCAGCAGCTTGCCGCCCTTCACCGGCTGCACTACCGCCCGCTTGACCGGCTGTCCCAGGTAGGCCGCTGCTAGCAAAAGCAGCGCCACAATTACCAATACGAGGTAGATCATCTCAATTCCCCTTCAGTAAATCCTTCAAACTGGTCACTTGCGCCGATGCGCCCCACACCTCATTTTCCTTGATCGTCACCAGCTTCTCAAAGGGCAATCGCCCTTCCTGCCACAGCTCCCAGCGGCCCGGCCCCAGCCAATCCGCCTGTACTTCCGGCGGCAGGCTCTTAAAATAGGCTTCGCCGCTGGTCCACTCCACGTTGGGCAGCCCCTCCACCACCGGGATCATGGCGCAACGATCCTGGGGATGCAGCGGCATTAGTTCGCTGGTATCATACTCCGTCCCATCCAAAGCGATGCACGCCAGGCAGGTCCGCCCCGGCTGTTTGGCTGCGTGGCGACGATAGCGCAGCACCATTCCGCTGGTCAAATACTGTTGCCGCCCGCCCTCCCGATAAGCCCGGATCTGCTGATCCCGCGCCACCAGTAAAATGTGGTTCAGCCCCTCGGCCAAACCCTCCTGCACCATGCGCCGCGCCGTCTCCCGTGGGTTGACCCCCAAAGCGATCCCGGTCAGCAGCCGGTTGGTGATGCCCTCCACCGCCAGCGGATAACTCCGCTCGATGATCGCGCCCAGCGGTTGCCCCGCCCTGGCCAGCGCCGCCACCCGCTCCGCCGCTTCTACGTTCAGCCGGGCAAAGGCAATCACCTCCGTCCCGCTGGCCGTCTGGATCAGCGCAATCGCATCCTGGATGCCCTGGGCCGCGTTTTGCAGCGCCGCCGCCTCAATCTGATTTGTGGCGGTCTGGTTGAATCGGGCCAGTTGCGCCTGGGTCTGCGCCAAAAGCTGCTGATACCGTTGCAGCCGGTACAGCTTGCCCGGTCCAATCATCTCCCCCGCCGCCCGCAGGTCAGCCACTTCCTGAGCCAGCCGCAGGGCCTGGTCACTCAGCGCCGCCTCCACCGCCAGCCAGCGCTTGGACATCTCCGCCACGCTGGCCGCCTCCCGTTGCAGCAGTTGCTCTCTAAACTCATTCGCCAAACGCACAATCAGCGGGTCAGCCATAGGTCAGATAATCGGGATTATCGTGCCACCAGCTCGGCCCAGGTGCTCAGCCGGTTTGAGCCGATGGTAAATTCCACCAGCATTTTGTACGGCGAGCTGGCCCGGCTCAAACTCTGAATCTTGGCCAGGGTGATCACATCTCCCAGCACCGTGGTGCTGCCGCTGGTCACGCTGGCCGTTACATCCGCGCCGGTGCGGTCCGTAATCGTCAGGCTGGGCGAGCTGGGGCTGCTGCCCCATGGCGTGGTGGTCAGATTGTAAATCACCTGTTCGGTTACGCCCTGAAAAATGGGCGACTCGATGATTGCAAAATCTGCCAGTTCCATATTGTTATCCGCCGCTGTTGATGGTGGCCTGGTAGGTAAACTGGATTGAGTCACCGCTGGCCACGTTAATGGCGCTAAACAGCGACCGATCCCACATCGTTCCGCCCCCGGTGGCCGCCTGGCTAAAAATGCCGTGCTCCGTCACCGCCGCGCTGCCATCAAAAGTCAGCGTTCCCACGCTCTGATAGATATTGGCGCTCGGTTGGCTGCGCGTGCCGGTGGCCCTGGTGCTGTCGGGATTAAGCGCCGTGGTGCTCTCCGTCACCAGCGCCGTCTGGCTGGCCGCCTCCGCCGTGCCCCCGGTCCCGCAGCCGTGGTAATTAAGCGTGGTTAAATCCTGGGCGTTATTGTCCCAGTCATCCACCAAAAAGGCCACGCCTGCATCGGTGACTACTCGCCCCCAGTTAACCGTACCGTAGTCAATCCACTGCCCATCGGCCCGCCGCACCCGGATCATTAACCGGCTGGTAATGGTTGGTACCTCCATCACCTTTGAAAACACCCTGGCCAGCCAATAGGCTATAAAGCCTTTCACAAACCCGTAGCGCAGCGCGTTGCGCACTCGCCAGCTAACCGGCGCTTTTTCCGCCCGGATCACTCTGGTCTTTACCGCCCCGCCAATAGAAACATCTCCGTTAATCATTGCTCCTCCAGCGTTAAACTAAATGACCGGTCGTTTAATGTCAGCGACGTGGCCCGGTCCGCCACCGTCAAACTAAAAGAACGGCTGTTCAGGTGCAGCTCCACCCGGCGAATTGTCGCCCCCGGCGTGCTGCTCACCCCCACCGCCGCGCCTACAAAACTCAACACCCCGCTCAATACCTTGCTGATCCGCTTGACCAGCCCGCCCGCCGGCGTAATCGCCCCGGCCACATTAAACCGGATCGACCGGCTTAACGCCCCGCTGGGGCTGATTGACCCGCCAATGCTTTTCAGAATCGTCCGCAGCGCTGCCAGGCTCCCCGCCGGGCTGATCGCCCCGCTGAAACTTTTGGCCGTCTGCTTGACCAGCGCCCCCGCCGGGCTGATGGCCCCACTCAGCGCCTTGCCCGTCCGTTTGACTAGCGCCCCGCTGGGCGAGATCGCCCCGGCCAGGCTCACCAGGTACGCCTTCACCGTCGCCAATGACCCGCTGGGGCTGATCGCCCCGCTGAAACTTTTGGCCGTCTGCTTGACCAGCGCCCCCGCCGGCGTAATCGCCCCACTCAGCGCCTTGCCCGTCCGCTTGACCAGCCCGCCCGCTGGGCTGATCGCCCCGGCCAGGCTCACCAGATACGTCTTTACCGTCGCCAATGACCCGCTGGGGCTGATCGCCCCACTCAGCGCCCTGGCCGTCAGCTTGACCAACGTTCCCGCCGGGCTGATGGCCCCGCTCAGGCTTTTGGCCGTCTGCCTGACCAGCGCCCCCGCCGGCGTAATCGCCCCGGCCAGCGCCTTGCCCGTCCGCCGCGCCAGCGCCCCGGCTGGACTGATCGCCCCGCTCACGGATTGATTATAGGTTGTCCCGCCCGCCTTGCTGTACGCAACGCGCCGCCGCCGTCTATAAAATTGCCGCCCCCGGATTGTTACCGGCATTTACCTACTCTTCTTCAATCCAGGCCGTAAATGTCCCGCTAATATCATCGGCCAGGGTGGTTTGCATCCGCACTACCAGCCCTTCGCCTTGTTTCACTTTAGGCGCGAAACGCTCATCGGGAAACCAAAAATCAAACGGCGTCAATCGTTCGTTCCAGCCCATTTCCATCAGCGTCACCGCCGTGCTGCTGGTAGTAGCGACGGTGGTATTGTTGCACTCGCAAGCCGCCCCCGCCGCCGCATCCGCGCTGTCCATCGGTGCTGGGGTTATCGCGCTGCCGCCCGAACCGCTGGTCACGGTAGCTGGCAGCCGGATAACGCTGACCCGCACCCCCTCTTCCGCGGCGTCGCCCACCTCGCTGGTCTGGCCGATCATGAAGCCGCGCAATTTCACCGGCTTGTCATCCGCCGGGAGTATTTCCAGTAAGTCGCTATCTCCCCCGGCATTGGTCAAAGTCCCCTGATACGAAACGGTGTAAATTCTACCCATTTAAAAGCTCCTTTTCCAAAAATAATGACGGCGGCGCGGTCGGACTAAACCTTTGACGGATGCCAGCGCCATCTCGAATATAATTCCGCCCCAGTTGCCAACCTGCTGGCCTAAATCGGAGCACGTCACCGCTGCAGTGGTGGTGCTGGTGTGATAAAACACGGCGGCCTGGGCATACGCCTGAGATTGGCTGACTAGGGCCGTGTAGCCGGTTGGCGTGGCAAAACCGCCGCCAGAATCCGCTCCAGACCCGAACATAGCCACCACTAGATTGCCGTTGGTCGGCGCACCCCCCAGCGTTAATGTGCCGCTGGCGCTGTCCGAAGCCGGATTGACTGATGCACCATTAGCCACGCTGGATTGAGCAAATGGTGTTCCGGGATTGTGTCCGGTCACGTCAAAGGCAATAACGCCGTAATACTCATTCGCGGCGCTGGCGTCTACCGTCACCGTCATCGAGCTAGGCGATGCGCCTATATCGGTGTACCAGGCCACCACGTTGAGATCAAAATTAAGATTTGTACTCCAATTCGACAAAACACTTTCGTTAAGTTTTGTCCAGGTTGATCCGAGCGTGTCGGAAATAGTCCAGCTTCTGGTGGCTGGCCCAAAAACCTGCTCCGCTACAGCAAACACAAACAAGCGGCTATTAGCCGCCGGAGTAAACGCCGCAGTTGCATAGTTGGCGGCTCCGGCTGTGCCGGAATTAACTGAGGAGCGAGAATTAATAGCAAAAGCCATTGCTACACTCGCCCCGCCCGATCCTCATTAGCGTCGCCACGTGTCAACTCCATAGGTCAGATAATTCACCTTATCACCCCTAAACGGGCTGGACTGCCTCCACCCCGTTGCTTTGCGCCCCGGCGTCCATGGCCCGTTGCGCCTTGAGCACCGCCGCCGCCAGGGTTTCCTGCTGCGCCGCCTGCTGCGCCTGCTGATCCGCTGCCAACTGCTCCAGATCAGCCTCGCTCCACCCCTGCCGGCGCAGAGCCGTTTTCAGCGGCACGCCCATCTCCACATACAATTTGGACTCCTCCGCCTGCTCAATATCACTGATCGGCAGGACATCCCGCTTTTGAAAATGGTGCTCAAAATCGCCGCTCTCATAGGCCCCAATGCCGCTAAAAATGCCGGCATTGGCCCCGATGCTCAGGGCCATCTCATTTGCCCGGATCAGCGCCGCCTCGGCGTTGCCCCGCGCCTCCTCCGCCTTTTTGATGGCCGGAGCCAGCAGCAATTGCAGCGCCCGCCCGCTCAGGTTGCCCGTTTCCCGCAAGCGATAGTAGGTCAGCTCGGGCAAATCCTGCTCCAGTTCATCCAGATCGGCCTTGAGCGCGTCCAGATGGGCCTGGTAGTCAACCGGCGGCACCAGGCTTTGCAATTCCGACGTGCCCGGCAGCCGTAGCAGCCGATCATCCCCTAATTCAATGGTATCCCCCGCCCCGGCGTCGCCCGTGGCCCCGCCGATGCGTGGGGCTGGCAGCGGTCGCCCGGAAGCGTCCACCCCGTTGGCCCGCAGCGCAAACAGGGCCTTATTGTAGCGGAAGATCATCTGGGCCAGGCGCGTGGCTTTGCGATTGACCTCATCAATTTTATCCAGGCTCAGGGTAAAGGCCCCCACGCCCCGCTCGTCCCCAATATCCCGGAATTTGGCGTGGACAAACGGCACAAAATCCACCCCCACAAAATCAGGCCCGTTGCCCGGAGCCAAAACCCGCTCCAGGATTGGCCGGCCCAACTGCTCCACCGAGTCATCCGGCCCCCGCTCGTGCTCCCAGGCCCGAAAGCTGACCGCCGGCTTATCCCACACCTCGGTGTAGGTGTAATGCCGTAGGCTGCCATCCGCCTCCCGCTGCGTGCGCGGGATGTCTACCCGGATGTAGGTCAAAAAATCCCGATGGTCTTTGTCAAAGCTGGTCACATACTCCGGCTCGATCAGTTGAAAATACACCTGGCCCAGGTCATCCGACTGGGCCACTTTGATAAACATATCGCCGTACAGCGCCAGCCAGCGCGCCGCTAATTGTTTGTTGGCCGCCCAGTTGGACCACTTCCACACCTGCTGAATTGCTTCCACAATCCGTTGATTGTCGGTCACAATCGGCAGGGCCTCCGGCAGCGTGCCCGGCCACAGGTGCATCGGGTAAAATTCAGTCACCCGCCCCGCCGGATTGCGCAGGCTTTTCAGCGCCTCTTTCCAGATCGCCGAGGCGTGCATCGTGTAAGACATGTAGTCGTAGAGGCCATTATTTTCATAATACGCCTCCAGCAGCTCGTACAATTCGCGCGGGTGCAGCTCCTTCAGGGGCTGCATCGCCAGCGCCCGCAGTTCGTAGGTGGATGGCGCGCCAAATATCCGGCTTAGTAGTTGCATTGCTCCCTCATTTCCTGGGAAATACTGTTTAGGTGTTTACCTGTTTAGCCTGTTTAGGGCTGTTTAGGCTGTTTAGTTAGGTGCGCTATTCCGCGCCCGCCAGCCCTCGGCCAGCAAATTCTCCAGATACAAAATCAACTGATCCAACGAATCTACCTGGTCGTCATGCGTCGCCCCAGGGAAGGTGAACAGCTCATCTTCAAAATCCACCAGCCAGGGCACGGCTACACTGGGCTGGGGGAGTAACACACACTCATTTTTACACCACACCGCCGCCTGCTGCGCCCGCTGAATTTTGTCGCCCACCGGTTGGAAGGCGATCAGTATCCGCCGCAACCAGTCCGCCGCGCTGGCCATCAGCGTTTGATAGGCGCTGGTCCCGCTGACCTTATCCTCAATAATCAGCCCGCGTAGCTTGCCGTCGTAATTGTACCGCCGGGCCACCGTCTCCATCTGCGCCGGCAGGTCAGGAAACTCCCACCGCTCCCGCTGCACCTGGCGGATAATCAGCCGGTAATCCGGCTGCAACTCCCCTACCGTAAAGGCGGAATAATCGGAGGTGTCTTTGGCTTTCAGCCCGGTGTCCCAACTGATCCAGCGGGCCACCGTCAAAATTTTCAGGCTTTCCTCATCGGCGTGATACCGGTTTTTCCCGGTCCACCAGCCCCGCTTGAATACCTGACCGCCCGGCGGCGTGGGGTTGCCCTGATAGGTGGCCTCCCAAATCGCCTCCGGCGTGGTCGCCTGAAGGCTGACCACCTCGGCCAGCGGTTTGTGTTCCGGCCACAAGGCCGGCCCGTTTTTGTGGACCAACACCCGATAATTAGTCACGCCTGCCCTGGCCTGCCTTCAAACCAATATGGATAATACACCGAGTACCACCCCCACAGCCAGGCCAATTGCCAGCTATACCCATCTTCGTGTCCCTTCAGCGGCTCCTCATAGACTATCCCAACGGGCCGGACCGTCGCCACACAGATCATATAATCTCTGTTATCACCACTGCACCAGCGCCGTAATCAAACTCAGCATCGCTTTCATTTTGCCTCATGCGCAAATTTGGTAGTCCAGACAATATCCGCATACCCCTGCCGGTCCAGCTCGTAGCGCAGATACTCCGCCGTGTTGGAGTGCAGCCGGATTTTAGGGAAATTGCTCACCAGCCACGCAAACATATCAAAACTGCCGGTGTAAGCCCGGCTCGCGCCCATCCAATCGGCGATCATCTCTAGCACGTAGCGGGTCGGCATTTCTACCGCGCCGTTTTGCACCTGGCTGCCCGCTGGCGTGTACCCATCCGCAAAAATCCAGTGCTGCCAATGGTGCGGGTTGTGGTGGATGTGATGCAACCAGGCGTAAGCAAACTGATCCGGCGCGCCGCCGCCCTTAAAGTGCAGCGCGTAGCCCGGAAACTCCCCCGCTGTCCATTTGCTTTGATCGTGGATGGCCAGTTGTGGCTCAGGCACTCGCAATTGTCGCCCGGCCTCCTGCACAAAAGCGATGTGCTTCCGCAGCGACTCGGCATACGCCTCCGCCACCGCTGGATCAACCCCATAACTTTGATATTGTATCTCGCTCATGATCTCGCCTCTCCTATTTCTGCCCCCGCCACCGGCTCCCCAATGCGCTCCCCGGTGTAATCGGCGGGATAACTAATATTGGCGTAAACCTCCGCGTCCTCGCTCAACAGCGGCGTGTGACACACCACCCAGCCGCCCGCCCGCCGGATCCGGCTGTAACTATCGTCATGGTGCCAACTGGTGCCGATCACCCGCACCAGCCCCACCCGCGCCAGCACCCGGCTTAAAAACGAATTGTGCAGCCAGGTGTCCACCAGATTGCGTTGATGCCCGGTCCGGGTGTTCTCAAAGTCCAGCAGGTCATCGGCAATCGCTTCCCGCGCCCGGCTGCCGATGATGCTGCCGCCCGTGCCATAAGCCGCCACGGTGGGATGTAACCGCCCCGGCTTGGGCAGCCCCTCCGGCGCGACGCTCCATTCGCCCCATTCCCATTTCATTTTACGCGCTCTTTGCACACCAGGGAAGGACTTTTGGAATTCTTCCGTCTCCACCATCCCCCGCAGGGCCAAACTGCGCTTCTCCGCCACCTCATCGCTCACCGTGCTGATAATGCGCGGCCACTCCGGCCAGAAGCCAATCGAGCAGCCCATCAACGCCTGCAACACCCAGGTGGTCTTGGCGCTTTCCGGTGGGGCGATAATCAATAACTTTTTAATGTCCGGGTTGCACAGCAGCCGCAACCACAGCCAGTGATGCGCCGCCGGCGTCAGGGGCGCGCCGCTCACATCATCGCTCAGGTGCAAAAAGGCAAACGCGGCCACCGCCTCAGGCGTCAGCCGGTTCTCTGCCTTGCTCCGCTGGATGATCCGCCGCTGGACTTCCCGCCGCCGCCGTTCCTGCTCCTTCAGTAGCAGGTAATAGCGCGTTTTTTCTTTTTTGCTCCAACCGCTCCAGCTCGCTGTCGAGTTCATCATCGCTTAAATTCATCACCAGGTTGACCGTGTTTTGGCCGGTGACGGTCAGTTCGCCCGGCTTGATCTGCTGCAATCGCTCAAAGTACAACCGCAGCGCCGCCACCCCCGCCGATCCGCCCTCATTCAGGGCCATCTCGATCAGCCGCCGGTGTGCGTCGGCGTTGTAATCCTCCAGCAGGGCCAGCCCGGTCTGGTTGATGGCGCTTTTCCACCAATCCTGCTGCCTCCACTTAAAAAATATCTGGGCCGACTTGTAATTGAGCAGCGCCGCCAGCTCCTCCTGGGTTTTGGGTTGGCGGGTTTGTTTTGGTGCGCTGTACCAGGCCGCATAAGCCGCCTGTTTGCGGCTGCACAGGCCGGAGGCCACCAGGTCATAATAGTGCATCAGCCAGGCCCCCCGGATTTTGCCGTTCTCCTCTTGACCCGCCGCCGCTTGCTCCAATGGCGATAATTCAGCCGCCATACACCCCCAAAACTAGAAAAAATTTACTAAACTCTGTGACCGCAATCCTGCCACCCCAAAAGCGGATGGTTATACGAATTATCTAAAAGCCACCCGTTGCAACCTCTTGGCGCTGCTGCTGCACCTGGTCTGCATAAAGCTTACAACCTTCTCTAACGAAAGTCACCCGTTGCAATGTACGGTTCACGATTTTTCGGTGTAAGCCGTTTTCCTTACAACCTTCTCTAACGAAAGTCACCCGTTGCAATTTTAGCCCACTTGCTTGTCGTTATCGGCTTGACTCTGTCTTACAACCTTCTCTAACGAAAGTCACCCGTTGCAATCTCT
>ERZ761584.230-NODE-230-length-20549-cov-23.919977_pt1 | contig 20549 bp, 23 predicted proteins | sample MGYA00512168_ERZ761584 | MGnify/ENA primary metagenome ERZ761584 (study PRJEB28899, sample SAMN03785564) | bioreactor sludge metagenome | biome: EBPR Sludge; feature: EBPR Bioreactor; material: 0.22µm filtered reactor supernatant | place: Saint Lucia: Queensland...
CAGAACGGCGTCTAACACAGCGTGCAGCGGATGTGGCAAGCTGCGCGAGTTGAGCATCATTCTTGACCACAATCGTTTCGGTCGGTGGCACGCGGCTGAAACTTACCGTTAGCAGGCACTTCGAGCAATGCTCTACTTCATCCCGTCAACGAATCTCAAACACACTTACAGCGAACACTTCGGCGCTATTGTTGTTCCAAGCAAGCGGCCAAGCGGTTCTGGTATTTTGTTCGCAAAAAGTGGCAGACCGTGGATTTGCGACAACGGGGCGTTCAAGGGGAATTTTGACGAATCTGTGTTCTTCTCGTTTCTTGAAACGATGTATGAATACAGAAACAAATGCGTGTTCGCCGTTGCTCCTGACGTTGTTGGTGATGCTAAATCTACTATCGCGCTTTACGAAAGTTTCAGCGAAAGAATTAGGAAGGCCGATTACAAGGTAGCGTTCGTGGCGCAAGACGGGCAAGAGAATTTGCCGCTACCAAGAGATTTCGATGCTATGTTTGTCGGCGGCTCTACGCGCTGGAAACTATCAAGCGCAGCAGACGAGTGCATTTCACGAGCAAAACAACTCGGAAAGTGGGTGCATGTTGGCAGGGTAAATTCAAGAAAGCGTGTTGTTCATTTCGCTTTAGTTGGCGTTGATAGCGTAGATGGTACACACATCGTCTACAAACCAGACGTTCACAAAGAGGCCATAACAAGATGGATGCAAGAAAAAGTTCTTTTCCAGTTGTAGCATTGTTCCTGTTTGCAATCGTCGCGGCTAATCTGATCACCACTGCATTTGGACCAGCGGCCAGCGTGTTTAATGCGTTCGTGCTAATCGCACTCGATCTGACATCGCGTGATCGTCTGCATGAAGCATGGCATAAGTCACACCTCGCGCTGAAAATGTCCACGCTGATCGCGTCTGGTTCTATTCTGTCTTATTTGCTCAACCGTGACGCTGGACAAATTGCGCTTGCTTCGTTTGTCGCGTTTGGCGCATCGGCCATTGCAGATACGCTGGTTTATCAGTTACTTTATAAACATCAATGGCGCGTGAAGGTCAATGCGTCCAATGTGGTGTCTGCCGCCGTTGATTCAATACTATTTCCAACGCTGGCATTCGGCTGGTTTCTTCCGCTTATCACACTTGGACAATTCGCCGCTAAGGTATTCGGTGGCTTCATCTGGTCGCTGATTCTAGGAAAGCCAGCCAACAAAGTTTTGCAGCCGACCACGCACGCAGCCAAAATTAGCAAGTCGCGCCGATCTGGGCGTGGCGGCTGAAAACAACCGTTAGCCAGCACTTCGGAGGCAAAATGGTATCTCCTGTTTGTGGTCATGAATATGAACATGACGGTTGGTCAAAAGACGAATTGTGCCCAGATTGCTATTTTGAAAAATGGGACACAGACGAAGAATGGTATGCAGGCGAGGCCGCTATTGAACGACAGAGTCAAGAGCGTGCTTGGTTTCAGTCATTGCTTACCAGGGATGCTGGCTAACAAGCGCGTGCAGCCGACCGCCTAAGCTGCGCGAATCGTGCGAAACTTTTACCCGTTTGCGTGCTGGCCGGTGGCGGCGGCTGACGCGCAGACCGTTAGGCGCACAATGAACGAGCAAGGCTTACTGTTACTGGAAGGCTGGGCAGGTCGCACTGAAACGCCTGTTGAAGTTGTTGGGCAGACGGAAAAGAAATACCGCATTCGGGCCATTACTGACACAAAACTTGCTGGCAGGTATCGTTGGCTCTACGCAGGTGAAACAGCACTTGTCCCTAAACATGCCGTGCGCCTAACAAGCGCTTGCACGCCGACTGGCACTCACGGTGCAACTGACAATCAATCGCATGATACCCGTGCCAGCGGGTGAAGCGCATACCGTTAGCCCGCCTAACCAGCGGGCTTTTCTTCGCCTGTCACCTGCGGCGCGGCGGTTGGCAATTCGCCTAGCACCTGTCGAAACGCCGTGATAGCGCCCTCGCAAGCGTTGACCACTGCTAACGCTTGTTGGCGCTGTTGCTCAATATCTGCAATCTGTTTTCTGATCTCCGCTTCGGTCATCATGGCATCACCTCGAAACGATCTTCGCCAGTTTGTTGATGTTGCTGGTCGGTGTGGCATACACGCCCAGCGTGTTTGACACGGCCACCAATGCGCCCGCCGCGTCCGTCAATTCGGCCTGGGTGACGTGCGCGAACTCGGACAGCGACTGAATGTCAGCGGTAGTCGGTGGAGTGGGAAACTCGTTTGTCCACATCGCGGTCAAGCGCGTCATCGTGGCCTGGTCTTCCGAGAGCCGCTCGGCTAGTTGCTGGATTTGCGACAGGATGTTTTGTTGTACTACGGTTAAAGCCATTAGATTTACCCTCCAACTTGTACCAATGTGATGTTGAGATGTTCCACCGAAATATCCGGCGTGCCGGTATCGGTCGTTCGGATCGCGAACTCTACAAAGTCATTTGCGGCCAATGAGAGAATCGCGGTGCTAGCCGCTACCATGTTGGCGGTCGCGTTCATGATCACGTGCTGAATACCGTCATTGACTGCCGTTCCATTGACGGCAACCGTTGTTTGAATCAACTTGTTGGCGACACTGCAACCAACCGTCGCGCCGTATGAGATGCGATAGCGCCCCGCCTTTGTCACGGTTAGTTTGCCTGAGCCGTCATGTGTGACGAGATTCAACCCGCCGCTGGAATCTGTCATGTCCGCATCGGACACTATGTACCACGTGTTCTGTGCGGCGCTGGCCTGAGTCCAGTTGATGTCGTTGCCGTAGCACCCGCCATACGGGAAGCCGCTACCCGCGCCGCCCTCAAAATACACATCTGCCGCCGCGCCGTCCGCCTCGATTGCTAAGCCTAGCCGCTCGGCGGTGTCATTGACAGCGAGTTGCATTTTCGCCTTGCGGCTGGCGTGCGTCGCTGTTGACCACAGCCACTTGATTGATGCCGCCGCTTGATCTGCCGTGGTGCTACTCTCTAATTGAAGTGAAATTGAGCCGCCGAAACCAGATGTGGGCGTGCCGGTGGTGTTATGCGTCAGCGTTGTAATCGCGTCAACTGCCGCAGTTGTGGCATTGTTCAACAGTACATCCAACGCTACGGACGGCGCTTTGCCAATACCAAAATTACCGGCATGATAAGACGGCCCGCCGTCGCAATACAAAGCATAGCTTGACTGACTCGCAATGCGAATGGCAGCGTTGAGCGTTGATCCCTTTGTCTGGTTTAGAATATATACACCATACTGATTGTTAATCGTGCCGCCGCCACTATTGATCGCATCTGCCGCAAAAAACATAGCTGCAGTGCCAATTGTTCCAGCGCCAATATTTCTTAAAAATCCAGAATAGCCGTACATTTCTGTTACTGTACCACTAGAAATGTTATACAGATCAACAAACCCACCATTCAAAATCCTGATTGTGCCTGTGTTATTGTGCTGAACCGACAGGTATAACGATCTTAATTGTGCGTTACTATACGTTACTGCCGCAGCAGAAGTGACAAGAGTTGCGTTGATTGCGTAAAAGTCTTGTGACCCAAGCGCATTACTGGATAACGCAATCGTACCTGTGAACCGATTGAATGAATATCCGCCTCCCGCTGGATTGGTTTTAGTCTGCGTTGTAACCAATACGCCTGTTGTCGCCGTTGACGATGGGCCTGTGATCGTCTGTACTGCCGTAAACGTGTTGGCAACGTTGCGCCCCGCAAAGGTCATCGTCTCTGGAATCGTGCCAGTAAAGCCGCCCGTAGCAACCGTGCCGCCGCCCGTCATGTTGCCGACTAATGACCCGTTGATTGTGCTGTTGCCTGCGATGGTAAGCGTGTTGGTTGACCACACCGCGTCTGTGCCGTTACTCTGGAGTACCTTGTTCGCCGCACCCAGCGCGTAAGCCTCGGCTAGATTCGTCGCGCCTCCGCGCCAGATCGATCCGCGAGTAAGCGCCGCGCCGACTGGTGAAGCGCCCGCGATGGTTACGTTGGCTATCGCCGTGATCAAGCCTTTGGCATTGGCCGTGACTTGTGCAACCTGCGTTGCGCTGCCAAACGTGCCGACATTGGCATTTACGGTCGCCAGTGTTGCGGCGACGCTGCCCGGCCCGGTCGCGGTGACATCGCCAGTTAAGGCAGTGATCGCGTCAACGTCTGCTGATGCTACCGCCGATGATAGCGTAAGCGTGTTAAGCCGCGATGCGTCGTATGGGACATCATTCATGCCTAGCCGGTTCGTCATTCAACCGCCTTTGATCGAAAGCGCAGCGTATCGGGCGCGGTGTATTCGACTTCCTCAACGATGACACGGCGCGGGTCGTCCATCGCGTCAGAGGTTTGATACGGCACAGGCGGCGCGTCGTCCACAATCGCCCAGCCAGGAAGCGCCAGCCACGCCTCCATTTCGCCGCCCGCTGGATTATACAACTTGTCGTTGCGATAGCGATAGGCGATGTCCGTACTAAACCGCGAATAGGTTAGCGCCCGATCCGCGTACATACCCAGCGCCCATAGATTGCCGCTTGAATCGCCCGCCGTTACGATGTTTTTTAGCACCTGCCATACCGTGATCGGGTAGCGATTGTCTGCCGTGTAAACTGTTGAGTTAGTGTCCACACTTGATGAGGCTACATAGTCGCGCCCTGATGCCAACTGCGTGACGTAATTACTCATGGTTGACTCGGAGAAATACGTGTTGTAAACCCACGGCAAGGTGAACACATAGCCATAGCACACCACGGACAGGCTGTACTCGCTTGCGCCGTTGCTGCTGAGTTCATCGGGCGCGAGCAAGCGCGGCCACGCCTTGCGCTTTAAGGTCGTGGCGACTTTTGCCGCCGCCGCCGCATTGCTCAATGCGCCCTCGACGAGCGTTTCTTCAAGCCGTCCATATTCGCTGATGCTGCCTGAATCGGTTGACCAGCCTGTATCAGCCGCGTTTGAGGCTTGCGTGAATACGGCATTGTCGCCGTACACCTGTAGTGAAGTCAACGTGATCGGGCTGTTGGTTACTCTGATCTGAACATTGCCCGTGTAAGTGTTCGTTTCGGGAATGGTCATCTGCAAAGTGTAAACGCCCGCCGTGCCGGGTGTAGTCTTGGCAACGATCTTGCCCGGCCCGCCGCCCACCGACTCGATGACAACCCGCGCAATCTGATTGACGATGACCTTGAGATCAATCGAGAGGTTATAAGTAATGCCCGCTTCAATCGGGATGCCCGTCTGAATGATCGCCCCGCTTACGGAGCCGGACGATACCACGATGAAGCATGAATACGTTCCCTCAGTCACCCATGAGGTTGATTGCGCGGTCGTCGCGCTGCCGTCCGCTGTCCACGCGCCCGATTCTGCGCCGCCGTTGGTCAACAGGTTGGCATACTGCGCAGTAAACAGCACCTTGACGGCGTTACTCACATCCTGAAACGAGCGCCGCCAAGTGATTGACCCACGCTTGTAAACCATGTCACCGATGAAACCCTGCCACGCTTGCGCACCGCCCGATGTCTCGCGGACTTCCTTCATCAGCCCGTCAAAAAACAGGTCATCTAATTCATCGGGGTTGCCTTGGTAGTCAAATGAGCCGGTCCAGAAGCCGCCAATGCGCCTAATGCTGCGCTTCCAGTTTTTAGCGCGGTCGGTGATGTCCGCAATAAAGCCATTGCCGCGCTTGACGCTGTTGTATAGGTTGAGCGCGTAGGGGAGTTGGGTCATTCGTTGCCCCGCAGTGTGCGCCAGCGGCGGAAGTATGAAATAGATGCTATCCAATCGGTTGTCTTGAGCGTGCTGTTATCGTCACTGGCGATTGCCCCGACAAGCGCGGATGGTTGCCCGTTTGACGAGACAGGCATGAACCAGTTGAAAATACTCAGACTCATCACGTCGAAAATCTCTGGCGCAGTCGCGTAGGTCGTGTAACCGTATGATTCAATGACAGGCGTTGTCTCGATAATGCCGTCGCGGCTTAGATCGCCTGATGTAACGATAAAACCGTCATCGGTGTAGAACTTCACCGCGCCTTCCATCGGGATAAGGATGTATGAATCAATTTCAAGATCGCCGGAACCGCTAACCAATTCCGCGTCAAGTTTGATCGACGTGCTGAGAACGGTATTAAACGCGCTTGAGCGGTCTTGCGGCAAAGTGATCACGCCCATTTCGTAGAGCGCGGGACTTGTGCCGCTGATCGTCAAGCGCGGGTAGATTCTATCGCCCGTTGATGCGCCTGTATAGCCGATCTTGATTCGCGCCCGTGCTACTGCCGTGCCGGTGATGTTGGCTTTCATCAGGCACAGATATTCACCGCGTATGTAGTCTGTGCTTGATGACTGAATGGTGATATTCACACCGTCGAAAGTCGTCACGTACTTGATCGGCAAGTTGTGGCGCTGGATAAGGGTAGCATCCGTGCCAAAGTCGCACACCAGTTTTTTACCGCCCATCGTCGCCGTGTCGCCAACAAATGTCACATCCGTACCTGCGCCCGCTTCGTAACCGTTCAAGGCGCGAACAGAGTAGAAATTGGCGGGGTCGTAATACCGATCATCCTTGAAGCCTAAATAGCCCGTGTTCTGGCGGTTACTGCCGACAACGTTTGAGTTTACAACCATCTTCCAGATGCGCGCCGGAATATCGCCTTCGGTGACAACCGATAAAACATCAGGCAGGTAATTGAAGGCATTTAGCGGCGATTCGATCTGCGGTGTGATCTCCTCCCAAAACGCGCTGCGCTCTAAGACAATTGTTAGCGTGCCGATGAACTTTGCATCAGCCCACAGCGTGCCAAAGGCCGACTCATTGATCGCGTACTGCATCCGCGTGATCAACGCTTGCCGATACTCGGATTCGCCCGCGACTTTGACGCGCAACCAGACAGCCGTTCGCATCGCCCGCGATTGGTAGTAGCCGACTCGCGTAATCCAGTTGTCCAGCACTTGCAGCCGGGTTGCTAGATTATCCTGCGAAGTCGCCTTGACGCGAAATGTCAACGTCTCAATCAACGTGACGTTATCGCCCGCCGGAATCTGTTGCACCCAGCCGCCCTCAGCCAACTCGAAGCCTTGCGCGAAGTTAAGCAAGTCCATCGAATCAACCAGGTTAGCCCCGTCGCCGTCAATGTGGTACACAAACTGCAAAGAGCCTAGCGCCATGTGGTCACATCCTCGCTTCGGCGGTCATCTGTTGCGCCCGCGCCATTGCCAGAGCCACGCCCATTTGGTCGGTCGTGATGTTGTTGGTAATCGTCGTGGTGATGTTGTTAGGCACTACGATACCCGCCTGTTGCGGCACAAACGTCTCGCGGCCTTGCTCCCCGACGATGTACGGCACACCCGCGCCCACCGCGCCGCCGTAGGCCCGCAGTTTGCCTGTTTCTTCCTTGCGCTGTTCCAACTCTTGCGCCCTGATCTCGCGCTGAATTGTGTCGATTGTTACCTTGACATTCTTGTCTTTCAGCCCAGCGATTGCGTCTTGAATCTTTAGAATGGATGTGGCGTATTCATCAGCGGACATTTTCCCGTCCTGCTGTTTGCGCTTCATCGACTCAATAGCCCTGACCGCTCCCTCTGCACCTTTATCAACAAGTCCCATGCGTGTAGCCAACGTTAAAGCCGCTTCAGCGCTCAGACCTTGCGCCGCAGTGTTGAAGATCGTCTGCGTAGTCAATTCCTTCATAGACAACGCAGCCTTGTCTATGCTTTCCTCGTATGGGCCTAATGCGGCTTGTGAGGCAAGAAAGGCATCTTCCATTGACGGGGTGATCTTTGAAAACGCGCCTACAGTCACCTCGGTTTTCAGCCTCAAGTCGGCCAGTTTATCAATCACCTTCTGAACTTGGACGCTATTTCTCTCAAATCCTTTTTCCGCCAATCTGATCAAGTCCCCTTCAAGTGATTCGATCTCTGGCCCAGTGTCGCCTATGGATGTTTTGAGCGCGTCCATTTCCGCTTTGACTTTTAGAAGTTGCGCGCTGCCTTCAACAAAGCCCTTCTCGAATAGCAGTTGACGCTTGATTTCAAGCGCCTCTATCTGCGTTCTGACATCATCCACCGACACGCCATAATCATACAGCGCTGTCCCGCCCGCTTTAACGCCAGCCGTAGCCCAAACGTTAGCGCTGCCATTTCTGATTAGCAAAGCGTTTTGCTGCTTTATGCCGTCGATTACCGCATCACGGCTTGTAGCGTTCCGCTCTAATTCATCGGTGTGCTTTTTCTGTACGGCAATTGCCAACTTAACCTCAGTGGAGTTTTCGCCATACATATTGGTTAGATACCGGATGATGTCGGCGTCTTTTTCTGCCTGAGTGCCTGTACCCTGCAAGTATTTTTCAAGCAGGAAAGCCTGATCAAGTAATCCGTTAATCGCAGGGATAAGACCCTTGCCTATTTTCAAGGCAAGGGCTTCGGCCTTATCCCCTAGATTGTCCAAACCGATCTCAAGATCGCGCGCTGCCTGAACATCAGCCTCGCTAAGCACTAAGCCTAGCCCCTCGGCTTCTTCCGCGCTTTCTCTGAGTGCATCGCCGCCCGCCGACAATAGCGGCGTTAGCGTAGTCCACGAGCGCCCGAACGCCTCAGTCATCGCCTCGGCGCGTTTCACGGGGTCTTGTATGGATTTGAACTGATCTGCCAATGACGCCAGTTTGTCAATCGACGGTGCAATCCCGCGCCGCGTCATCATTTCTAGCGCCGATGTCACCTCGCCTACGCCGATGCCGTAATCGTCGGCGGCCTGAATGATCTTTGACGTTTCCTCTACGCTGATGCCGATGTTGGTCGATAACTCGCGTACCGACTTGGCGTACTCCATTGTGTCGCCAATGGCCTGTTGCGCGAACTCTTTAGCCGCGTTGATGCCCTTGCCGAACAGATCGAGCGCGGCATTGACTTCAAGCAAGGATTTCTTTTGTTCCTTGTTGGCCTCAGCCGCTTTTTCGCCGGTCGCGTTGAAGTCCTCTTGCGACTTCTCAAGATTGGCGAGACTGTCGGCAACATTTTCCAGACCGTCCGCGATGTCATCTGCGCCGATCTGTCTTAGTTGTAGCAGTAATTCATCTTGAGTTGTCATTGGCTTTTTTCTCTTTGCGGAGTTTTAGCACGCGCTGAAATATCTCGCGGTCCTGATCGTTGAAGCCCTTGCCGCCGCTGGTGTACCAGCGTTTCATAACGTGATAAACGGCCTCAAGGTACTTCGCCCGCCGCAACAGGCCAGCGGGTTGATCGCGCAAGCCGCCCGCGTTCGGCGGTGTACCCGTGTCGCGCCAATCCCACAGTGTAACCAAGTCTGACGGCGGCTCAACAGCGCGGCCCGCTGCGATGTCTGCCGCCGTCAAGATCAGTTTGGGTCAAGCGCGGTATAACTCCGATACACCGCCAGCAGTTGCGCCCCGTAGTATTGCACGCGCTTGGCGGGCAGTTGGCCGGGGTTACTCAGGTCGTCCGAACAAGCCGTGATGAGGCCCGCCTTCACCGCGCCATGAAACAACTGCGAGCGCAACACCGCGATAGGCTGATCGTCGTCAAAGCGCAAGCCCCTCGCCCATGCGGTAAACTCGCCGTCTGTCAAGTCCGGCTTGATCTCGATGCTTAGGTCACTCATTAGGGTACAGCATCCTTCGTGATGTAAGCCGCTTCGATGGTCAATTCCAACGCGGCGATGTCCGCGTTATCCGCCGCGCCCATCGGGTAGGGCTGCGAACTGATGAACGAGTTTGCATCGGTCGTATAGCGGAAGTTGCCCGTGCTGTTGCCGCGCGGAATCCAGCGCAGTTGGTAATGCGTGCCTTTGTTCTCGTAGGCCGACAGCGCCACAGCGAACGGGTCGCTTGCGCCTTCGGTGTAGGCAATCCGCAAAGTCACTTGCAACTTGTTGCGCTTGCCTGGCAACACAATCGGCGTGTCGCCGCAGTAGGTCTTGAACTCGCCCACATCCCGATCTCCGCCGCTAACCGTGATGCTGTTGGCTTCGCCGCAAATCTCAGCGTATGCGCCGCCGTTGATGCTGACCCACACCGCCGCATCGGTGAAATTGATTGCGCTTGTCGTTTGTGTACCGCTCATGGTATCGCTCCTTTATCCAGCCGAAACTGCCAAGATACGCGCCCCAAATGAGGCGCTAGAGTAAGTGATCGTCGCGTTGCCGTTTGCGTCATTGAACAGCGCAGCGGGGAATGGCCCCAGCGTGGCATAAGCATCGCCGCCGCCCGCTAGTGTGATCGATGGGTCTTGAATTGCCAGTCCCCTGATCGTCGCCTGTGAAACTACGGTGATGATCAATGACTCTGCCAAGTCGGTGTTGTTGACCAATAGCAAAGTCCGACCATTATTGACAAACTGATCGCCCGTTTCTTCGCCGGTGTCCCAATCAACCTCGAAAGGCGTTGCCGTGACCGCCGTCCTGACATTGAGCGCCGCCATGTTAGCCTCCTATGCGCTGATCGCGGCCACATTGGTATCAGCAATGCCCGCGCCCGAATACGTGATGGTCGTCACGCCCGCCGCCGTGTTGAAGATAGCCGGATCAAATGCGCCAACTGTGCGGTAAGCGCCCGCCGCAATCGTCACGGCTGGATTTTCGATGGTCAACCCGTTGATCGTCGCCGGGCTGTCAATCGTCGCCACAGTTGACGAGCCGCCCGTGTTGTGAAACAACAGGATCGTTCGCCCGTTGTTGACGAATTGATCGCCGCCCGCGCCGATGCTTGCCCAAGTAACGGTTTCGCCGTTATTGTCCGATTGAACTACTGTGATGTTCGCCATGTGCTACGCTCCTTGTAGGCTTATCAGTGGTCACAATTCGATGATCTCGTCAACCATCAAAACGAAATGAGCGCCCAAAAACTGCTTGCCACTGGTCGGGTCCGCCAGATTGTAGTCAATCTCAGCCGACGCGGGCAGCACGCGCCCCACGCCCAACGACCGATCACGGCGCGTAATCGCCCGGAAGATCGCCGCGAGGTTACTGCGGATCGCCGCCTCATATTCGTTTGTGTTGAGTTGCTGATCATACTCAACATGCAAGTAAATCCAATCGAGCGTGTAAGTCGTCGTGCCTTTGTGCCGCCGCCCGCCGTTGCTGGCCGCGCCGAACGTGAACCGCTTGACTGATTGCACTTGCACAGTCGGATTACGCGACGGGAACAATAGCGGCGTGCGGCAGTTCTGCCCCAATAGCGGCTGTACTGCATACGTGCTTATCCCAAGTTGGGATAACTCGCTATCCGTCTCGCCTAATGCGGCGATCTGCGTTATCACATCATTCCACAGGAAAGCACTCACGCCAGCGCCCCAAAGAATTTACGCAAGTTGCGCACCACGCGCCACGCGGCGATCTGACCCTCTTTGTAGCCAAACGGCGATTGATCGTCACTCTGCGTCATGGTGAACTTCTCGACTCGCGCATCTCCGCCGAAAGCGCGGTCAACTTGCATCTGGTAAATCATGCGATTGGCCGAACCACAGGCACACACGCGCTTGCCTAACTCTGCCGCTGCGAAGTCAGCCACGGTCTTTGACCAGCGGCTTTCGTCGTCGCCCGCGTAGTAGCGAATCAACACCCGATCAGGCGGGCGGCAATCGCTCATGCTCACGCGCTGCCATTCGCCGGTGGTACTGTTGTAAACCGCTTCGCCTAATGCCACGATGCCATTTTCAGCATCGCGCACCGTGACCCGCGCCAGAGCGTAGCCCAGCGCAGCGGGATCGGCGCTGTTGGTCGTGGTCGGGGCGGGATAGCAACAACTGGCAAACAACGGCCATGGCTTTGTTTCCCAAATCAACACGGCTTGCGCGGTGTCTTGCGTCGTGCCGGTCGGGTCGCAGTAGTGGCGATACACCTCAACAGATGTGATGAAGTTGCCCGCGTCCGCAGGGTCAAGTGCCGCGCCTGATTCATACTTGATCGGCTTGACGGCTTGCCACGCCCGCCCAGTGATGGTCGCATTGCCGCCGCTGATCGTCACCTGCAAGGGCGCGATGACCCAATCGCCTAGCGTGCTGGTCAACCGATCAGCCGATGCAAAGATAACCTCAATCTGCGTTGCATCCGTAACGGTCGTGGCGACTGTCGCTGTAAATGTGTCATTCAGGCCGTCGCCGTCCGCGTCACTGTAGGCTAGCGCCGCTGTATCAATTAGCGTGCGCGTCTCAACCCCTACGGCGCGAATCTTGCCTTCGGGCAGTTGCACGCCCAGCCAGCGGCCCGTTGCATCGCCGTATGACAAGCGGTTGAGATTGGCGTCATACCAGCGCGGCATTGTCAAGATTTCCTCGACAAAATGCGGCGCGGTTGAGTAATGCAGCCAGTCGGCTAGTTTGCCCTCCGCCGATTCAATGGCGCGTCGAATGTCATCGCGCCCCACGCTGTCATTTGCTTGCCAAGCGTACTGGTACACCAGATCGGGGCAAGCCGTGTCAACGGGATAATGCGCCGCCGATGCCAAGCCCCAAAAGTGCCACGGGTGGTAACTGAAATTCTTGCGCCACGTTTCAAGCGGCTGGATGTTGGTCATTTGCTCATCGCCTCACGCCACATCACGATCAGGCCAGCCATTGCCAGCCATTCAAGCCACGACACGCCTATAATAACCGACACGGCCAACGTCACCCAAAACGACACACACAAGACGCAATTCAGGCCGCGCCCCACCCACGTCCTCTGGTGCTGGTCAATGCGCTCTCGCAACAGCGCAAACACGCCCAGCGGCCCTTCCTCCCGCGTGATCAGATACGACACGCGGTAAGCGGCCATTGCGCCGATGACTACAGTCAACAGATTCATGACCGGCGGCTCCGCCGCGCCTTTACTGCAACCTCGGCATTGGCCTTGACTTCGGCTGGTGTAGGCTTCGCTTCATCCTCCATCGGCTCAGGCAGGTTATACGCGCTGGTCGCCGCTGGTACAGGTTCGGCCACTTTCTCAACCACGGGCGCGGGTTGTGGCTCCGGCTCAGTGTCATCTACAATGCCATTTTGAACAATGCGCCATTGCCCGCTATTGACCAGTCGTTCCACGTCATCAGCGTGCGCGGTGATGTAACGATCTTCATCGTTATTGCCGCCGCGATATTCGCGCCCCGCCTTACCAAAGAACGAGATTGACCCTACACGGTCGCCAATGTACTCAAGCCGCGCCGTGCCTTTGGGCAACACGTTGATCGTCATGCCCGATAGCGCGGCCTTGGCCGATAGGATTGCATCGCCATTGCCGCCGCAACATTTCGACATCGCTTTTCCTCCGAGTTTCGTTAGTCGTTTCGACTTGCTGGGTTTAGCCTCATGGCGCGTGATGATCAGCGCCCGCCCCAAATGCTGCCCGCAGTAGCCGCCTTGCGCCAGTCGGCTATACATTTCGTCGTAGTCCGCGCTGTCCTTGACCTTGCTTGCCCAATCGGTCGGAATCAGCGCAGCGTGATGATGCAGCGGGTAAGCCCACACCATTTGTTTGTAGTCGGGCGTGACCAATGTCTCAATCTTGCCCGATTGCAAAAGTAAAATATCGGTGAAAACGTATCGCCCGCCGTTGTTGACGTGCGCTTTGCTCATTTCCTCAAGCGCGGAGTTGGTCAACATTTCGCCCGCGTCAATGAACAACACCAGCGGCGATGAAGCCACGCGCAAGCCCGCGTCAAGCCACTTGTTAGACGTTTTCGAGATCGTCACATGCTTAGCGAACGGGTAACGCTTCGCAACCTGCCACGCCCGGAAGTCGCCGCACCGATCAACGATCACCAACTCCCAATCGCGCATCGTTTGACCCAACACGCTATCTACCGTGTCAGTCAGTTGATCGGCGGTCGCCGCCGTGACGTTGATGATCACGCTGATTTTAGGCTCAGAGTAGGACATGATCAACGCAATTCGCTTTGACGGCGCGGCCAATGGATAACGCTTGTCACGCATCCACGGCAAGCGGTCGTCAATCGCATTGTATCGCAATCGGCGGCTGGCACTTTCGCCATGCAGCCGATACCAGAACAGCCCCGCCGCCGTGACTTTCAGCGCGTCGAAGCCCACCGATAGCCCGCGTGTCCAGAACTCGGCGTCCTCACCGGGCGCATACTCTTGTTTGTGCGGACCAGCCCGCAGCCACATATCACGGCGGAACAGGCACGCGCTAGGGATGCAATTCGCGGGCGGGTTGCTTACCGCCGCCTGATTCTCCCAATCAAACGCGGGCGGATAGTCGGACGGGCGCGGGTTGCCGTGGTCGTCAAACAGCGTCAAGCCGCTGTAAACGATGCCCAAGCCCCGATCAGCGTCAATTGCCGGTTGCAGTGTGGCGATGAACTCCGGCGCTAGTTTGTCGTCTGCGTCTAACAGGCAGATATATGGATTGGAGGCTGCCTTAACCCCTACCGTGCGTGCGATAGCGACTCCTTGGTTGTCTTGGCTGATTACCTTGACGCGACTACCAAACGCATTCAAGCGTTCTAGACTGTCATCGGTTGACCCGTCATCAACTACGATCACTTCATCGGCGGCTTGCGTCTGCGCTAGTACGCTGTCAATCGCTTCACCGACATAGCGACCGTAGTTGTGATTCGTGATCACCACGCTTACGCCGTGCGGCTCGGCTTGTGCTTCGGCGTAGGTCTGTTGGTACAGATCGGCATACCGCTTGATCACACTGCGCCAATCGTAGCCGCTAGCCGTTGCGCGGGCATTGCGCCCCAACTCGTCACGGCGCATCATGGCCTCTTTGATAGCCATTGCCAATGCGTCGTAGTCCCCCGGCTTGACGAGTAGCCCGTCATGGCCGGATGTGACAATCTCCGCCGTGCCGCCGTAGTTCCAGCCCACGACCGGCACACCGCAAGCCATTGCTTCGATGGTCTGGATGCCGAACGTTTCTTTCGTCGTCGCCAGATACAGCGAAGCGCCCATGAGGTATTCGCGCATCGCGTCCGGCTCTTGCCGCCCGATTACTTGTAGATTGTCGGGCAGTTTCACGCCTTCCGGCGCAAAGGTCGTCACTACATTGACGCCACGCCGCGCCAGTTCCAGCGGCGCGTCAGGGTAGCATACGTCAATCGGTCGGTTCTTCGCCCACAATACATAGCCTTGCGGCTTGCCCTGTTGCCAGTCCGCGAAGTCGATACCATGCCCGATCACTTGCGGGCTGATTCGCATGTCGCGCTTGAACGGCATGGCGACCCACTCGCTCGGCACAGTGATCACCCGCGCCCGCCGTGCCGCGCTGATAATCAAAGCATTAGCGCCCACATGGTACGCGCCGTATTTGCCGCTGTCTTTGTCGCCTAGCCAGTACATGCCATGAACGTGCAATACGTCAATACGCGGCATGGTAAATTGCTGAGTATGACCCGCGTAAATGTCGGCCCGATCATCTACCAGATCGATGCCGAACTCTGGCAAGTACTTGATCTGAGCGTGCAGCACGCGCCCGATGCCATTGTCGGGGCGCATACTCTGAGTTGACGGGAGTAACTTGACTTTGAGGGTCATTAGACTGTGAACACTTTCAATGTACTAATCAACTTGCCGCCGTTGCCCATGACTTCATCTGTGACTCTTGCCACATCCGGCCACACATCGCGCTCGTAGTCGTGAATCAGCACCACGCCGCCGCGCTTGACCAGCGAGAGCCACTGGCGCAAATCGCCGCGCAAGCCCGCGTCACTGTGATCGCCGTCAACGAACAGGTAGTCAAGTTCTGCCGCAATGGGCAGCGTCACGATCTTGCTATCGCCTGTCAATCTGTGCCAGTTGGGAGAGTCGGCCAAGCCAAATTCGCGCATCTGCGCCACGCCGTTATCGGGCGTGATGTCAATGTCATACATGATCGCGTCGGGCCGCGTTAGCATCACGGCCAATACCGACGTTCCCGCGCCGCTGCCAATGTTGACGCAGAGCGGGTTAGCGGGTAATGCCTCGGCCACTTCAATGATCTCTTGCAGTTCGTCTGCGTATAAGTAGCCGATGCCCGCCGCAAGTTGTTTGAGTTTATCGAGTTGTTTAGTCGGCATTACTTACGCTCGATAAAGTGCCATGTTCCGGGCTGATCAATCGTATCGCTTGCTGGCTTTACGTTTTGGTGGAACTGCAAACCGAAATTCTTGTCGCCATTTACGTTGTTGAGATTCGTAAACAACGCAATGTCAACATCTCCGCTGGCCTCGTCGTTCACGCCGATTATGATCGCGGCAAGATGACGGCCATTATATGCGACATAGTGGATGTTTCTACCTTCAATTAAGCCTTCCATTACTCTCCTTTTAGTACACCCATTCCGGCATGAGTTCACGCGGTATCCAATCCTGCGCGACGATGTAGGCCGCGTCATCTTGCGGCACGGCATAGGCCGCTGTTTGGTAGCCGCCGTCAAGCGCGAGTTTGCCCTGTTGCACGGCGATGGTATAGCGCATCGGCGGCTGAGTCGTGCCTAGCACGGTGTAGCCCAAATCGCGCAAGCGTTGATCGCCGTTCATTTCAGACTGCCACGGCGTTTCACCCGCCCGCAGACATTCAAGCAATAGCGACTTGCGCCACAATGCGGCCTGATAACTGAAATGGTACAGGCTGTGCGGGTCACTCTTGATCAGCGTCAAGCCGCCCGCGTCATCAAAGCGTGACCAATTCGACGCGCCCAAGCGGTCTCCGGTCACGTCAAGCCGCGCAATGTAGGGATGCCATTCAACATATCGCGCCAGATAGTCGATTGCCGCATGGTTCACTGGCGCGTTAAGCCAGTAATCATCCATCATGAGCAACACAATCGGATCGTCAATCAGGCTCAGGAAGTTGATCAAGCCGTCTGACCACTTACCGACAGGGTAATCAGCGAAACGCCCCAGCGAGACGAAATCAGCCGCGCCTAACTCAAACTCAGGCCGCGAATAGCCGCCGATGATCGGACGCGGCATGTCAGGCCAGTATTTACGCGCCAGATGCAACAGCGGGCGCAGTGACCATGAAGTCTTATCGCTGGTGATGATGATCGGTTGCATGGCTTTGGGTTGCCCCGCGTGAGTGATGCCGGAGGTTCACCACTCACGCGAGGCGCTAAAGGTTTACGTTACGCAGTCGGGGTGAAAAACGAGCGAAACACACCGTCACGACTGGTAGAGCCGCCGTTCACGAAGTACGAGGAGTCAGTGAACGAATCGCGCTGGTGCGCGACCGGCGTGTACTTGACGCTGGTCAAGCGGCCCGCCAAGAACGGCGTCCGCAACACCACACGCGGTTCGGTCTTGCCCAACAACTGAACACAGAAGTTGGTGGGCGGTTTCTTGTGAATCAGGAATCGCCCGCCATCCGTGACCTGATAGAAGCCCGGCGCGAACTGCTGCGCGAACTCATAGGACAAGCCCTGATCGAAGTATTCGAGGTACGTGACGACCGTACCGCCCAGCACCGTCAACGGCACAAAGTAGATCGTGCTGGTGAAGGATTCACCGGCCAGCACGGTTTCGGTGATCGCCTCATCCAAGATCACCATGACCTTTTCGCCGTCAATCAGCAGGTATTGGCCGCTCATGTCGTCAATGTTGCCGCGCATCGCGTCGCGCATCTCGGAGATAGCGCGGCCATCGTTGAACAGCGTTTGCGTGGCGGGGCTGGTCGTGATCACGTTGCGATAGGTGTGATACGCAATCGGCCACACTTCGGTCAGTTCGTAGAACAGCGCCCACGACATCGAGATGCCCCACTTGACCGGATTCAAGCCCGACTTGGCCGCAATGTACTTGAGATTGCGGTACATGTTCGTGATCGTCCGCACGACAGTCGTTCCGTTGCTGGCGACATCCAACGAGCCGAACGAGCGAACGATGCTATCAGCCGCCGGACAAGCCACGCCGCTTTCAGCATCACGATAGCCGGTGTTGATCAGCAGGTCAAGGCCATAGTAGTACTTGCGCCCGCCGCCCGCCGTGTTGTTGGTCGGGTTGCCGGTGTAGAGTTCTTTCGCAAAGTCGCGCTTCCAGCCCACCGCGAACTCGAACATGGCCTTAGCGAACTCGTTCTGCGCCATCTGCGCGGGATTGCCGGGCAGCGTCGGGACGTTGGTATTGCTCACCTGATTGAACGGGTTGTTCATCAGGCGCAGGTCGGTCATGTCGCTGCGGTTGTTGAGCAAGCCCGTGCGGTCAACGTCATAGACGCGAGATTGCCGCGATTGCCGCCCGAACGGTACGGACGTTTGGCAGAGTTTGGTTAGGCCGACAGTCGGCGGATCATCACAGACGCCGGTCGGTTCGTCGCCGGTCGTGGCCGTCTGGCCGGTGACGATACCATACAGCGGGTTAGCGTCACGCGACGGGTACGCGGGCAGCGCGTCCTGCAAGCCCATCACGGGCAGCGTCATGGCGGAGAACAACGGCTGCGCCAAGCCGGGGGCGCTAAACAACCCGCCGGGGCCGTGGCCGTAAGTCGTGGTCGGGGTGCTGCTAACGGTCTTGAGCGTGATGCCGCTCAACAGCCGGTCGGTCAGTTCTTTGTAGTCGATCTTGATTTCGTCGCTCATGCTATCCTTGTCCTTGTACTGGCGCAACGAGCCAGTCGTAAATAGTGCCAATCGGATTGGCGGTTTCTTTGGTTTGCATCGCGGGGCGCGTCTCGCTCACCGTCGATTCGGATTGCGAAGCGCGGTACGCTTGCTTCACACCACGCGGCAAATCGCCGGTCAATTGCGCGATGACTTCCCGCGCCTCTTTCAGTTGGGTTTCAAGCGTGGCGATCTTGGAGTTGATGCCCGCCTCTTTCGTGGCGGTTTCCTTGCTGGCCGCGCTCATCTTTTCCTCAATCATCGCGCCGACTTTTTCGGCAATCATCGGCATGAGGCGATTGATTAGCGCGGTGTCTTCCGCCTCATCTTCATGTTCGGCCTCTTGCTTCGTGGCCGCTTCAACCGGCGCGGCTTCGCTCACCACGGCGGGCGCGGTCGCGGTCGCATTGTCGGGCAGCGCGTCGCCTTCCTTGAACTTCAAGCCCTGCGCTTGCGCTTCCTTCTCGGTTTGTTCGGCCTTGCTGACGACGCTTTCCGCGAGTTGCTTATCGCCGCCAAGCAAGGTGACGAACTCATCAAACTTTTCCTTCATCGTCGCCATGTCTTGACTCTCCTTTGTGACGGTTAGCGCCGTCAATGGATTGCTGGCGCGGCCTTTCGGTAACAGGCTGCGCTCAAACGTGTGAATATCGGTAAAGACACCCTCGCTATCGGGCTGATCGTTCGGATGGAAAAAACCCAAACTGCCCGCGAGTTTGTCGGCGCGTTGTTTTATCGCCTCGCCAATGCGCTCATTTCGGAATGTACCCGATTCGATCAACACGCGGCCATGTGTGGCGCGAAAATCGCAGTCGCCAATGTCGATGCCTTCGCCGGGGCTGCGCGTCATCTTGTCGGGGTTGCCCACGTGCCACCAGCGCAGTGGGCCATAATTGCGCTCTTTGTCCGTGCGTTCAACATCACGCTCTAACGCGGCTTGCGATACAATCTCGCGGTCGGTGTCTTGGAACGAGTTGCTCGAAAACATCACCCACCGCAAGCGCCCTGATGCCTCTTTGAATACCAGCGGCTCACAATGCGCCCCGTTCGCCACGGCTAGATCGTGAATCTGCTGTAGCCGCGATTCGTCGCCGCTGCTGTTGCGCCGCCCTTCTTTCAGCACGCCTTTTAACGCATCGAAAGCGCGGGTGATAAATGAACCAGTCGCCTCAGCAGTGGGCAGTGGGGCGGGGAGTGCGGCCTCTTTCGCGCTGGCGTCCGGCACATTGGCATATAGCGCCCGTTGCTGGTCAAGCGCCTGTTTGCGCGTGGGGTGCTTGCCGATCACTTCGCCCGATTCGTCGTTGACCACTTCGAAGTCACTGCCTGTCGGCTTGATTGAGTACGGCATGCTACGCCCCCAATTCCTTATCGAGTGCAAGAATCGCGGCGGGGCAACCCTGCGCGAATGTGGCGCGGGCTACCAGTTCGGTTAATTCGCGCTCGGCGTGTGTCTGCTCGTCAAGCGCCCAGATCAGCCATGCACACGTTTGCGGATCGTCGGCCTCTTGCGCCTGAGCGTGGATCGTCTTGATGTATTCCGTGTTGATCATTTCGCGCTGTAAGGCGACTTGCGCGAATGTGGCGATTGCGGTCGTCATGTCGGCTTGCGGCGCATCGAAGCCCATCACGGACGACACGGCGGGCGATTCGTTGCGGTCAATGAGGTAGTCGGCAAACTTGCGGGCGTGCTGCGCTTCTTCGTCGGCGTGCGCTTTGAAATACTTGGCCGCGCCCGTCAGGTTGAGCGCGTCGAGCCGCCACGCCAGAGCGAGATAGACGACTTCGTTATACCGCTCGATGTTGACTTGCTTCAACAAACTGTCGCGTACTACCGCGTCAAGTGCCGCCATGCCCGCCCCCAAATAAAAAGAGCCGCGCCCCTCGTGTGAGAGACGCGGCTACCGTTTCTGTCGCCGCCCTGCCGGTTTTGGCCGGTGGGTTATTCGGATGTCACTTGGTAGTATAAGCCAAGTTTGAATCAAATGTCAAGTAGCAAAATCACGCGCCCATTTCAAACGGGAGCCGCCCGTCCGCGTACTGGCTGCGCTTGCCG
>ERZ761584.231-NODE-231-length-20425-cov-7.521699_pt1 | contig 20425 bp, 20 predicted proteins | sample MGYA00512168_ERZ761584 | MGnify/ENA primary metagenome ERZ761584 (study PRJEB28899, sample SAMN03785564) | bioreactor sludge metagenome | biome: EBPR Sludge; feature: EBPR Bioreactor; material: 0.22µm filtered reactor supernatant | place: Saint Lucia: Queensland...
AGCGGGGTATTCCGGGAATCGTTCAGGATTGCGGACAACACCGGAAATTTTGGCATCGGACTACGAAGCGGAAACCGGCCCTTGCAGTTATTAGACGTGAACGGAACGAGTCTGCATCGTGGTAGCGGGCGGTTCAACGCGCCTGCGGATAGTTCTGTTTTGTTCCTGAAAAGTGCGGGATCGCAGACATCGAAAATGTTGGAAATGACCAACACCGGAGGCGACGTAAACGCATTCGTTGTAACGGCAGACCCTAACTCGGTTGTAACAGGAAGTCCCGGAGACTTTGCATTGGGCACAAACGGGGCGGCATACCTGAAAGAAACCGGATCGGCAACAAATACCGGGTGGTCACAGGTTGCAACCGGACTTGCCGGAAACAGCATCAAGACATACTATCTGACCAGAACGCTACAAGCCGCAAACAATACAATAGAATTAGGGGTTTTTAATCACACGGGCGGCGGGGCCGGGTACGCGGAGTTGTTCGCCGTGGTGAATAACGGGGCGGGTAACAGCATTTCAAAAAAGTACCGAATTCCCTTCTATTTCGGCAACACCGGCGGAAACTGGCAAAACTTGCTTCCGGTGGCGAATACGGGGGCATACAGCGGTAACGACTTCAAACTCGAAATAAAATCTTCTTCCACGCGGGATACGGTCAGGGTGCGCACGGTTTCCGGATCAACCGGAGGTACATTGCTTGTCTCTATTGTTGTTTCGCCGTATCAGGGTTCGTCATCTACATTCACAGAAACGACAACAACCGCAACGGCTCCGACGGCGGTAACGGCTACCTATCTTGCAAACTCAATCGGACAGGAAGGACAAAAGACGGGCGTAAATACCCTAAACCCGACAGCCACAATGCAGATAACCGGATTGGGGGCTACATCTTCTACCGAATCTTTCAGGGTGCAAAATTCGTCGAGCACCCGGATGTTTACGATCCGGGACGATAACCGGACAAGTATCGGGAACAACGGCAGCCCGGCGCGAACACTGGACGTAACAGGCGAGGTTAGAATATCAGACCTCACAACCGATACTCCCACCCGCATAGTTGGTGCGGATGCGGATGGGGATTTGGACGATATAACGGTATCCACCGGGTTAACGCTTTCAGGCGGAAGCCTTACGGCGGATGACGCCAGCGCGACAAACGAGGCGTGGACGATAGACGGTGACGATGCAGATACGGAAGTTATTAGCAATCAGACCGTTAAATTTCAAGGGGCGGGAATTATAACAACCGACTACACGCCCGCTACCGACGTGCTTCTAATTACAGGGACAGAGGTAGACGGATCAGTAACGAATGAATTACAAACCCTCGCAAGCACGTCTGATGCGACAAGCCACACGGTAACATTATCAACGTCGGGCGGGTCTGTCCAATTCGTGGAAGGCACCGGAATAGGACTTTCAACGACCGGCACCGGGTTGGACGGCATTCTTACAATTACGAATACCGCAACCGGAGATGGATCGGTAACGAACGAGGGAATATTAGGGGTTTCGGCGGGCGGATCGAATGACGCTCTGCTAATTTCTAATACATCTACGGCGACGGGGGTCACATATTCAGGATCGGCAGGCATTGTAATTACGGAAAGCACATCGGCGAACGGGGGAACTATTACAATAGCAATGCCCGCCGGATCAACAAACCAGACGTTAAGATATACGGGTACGGCATGGGCCGCATCTTCGGAAATTATAAATGACGACGCGGCGGTTGGTATCGGCGGAAATCCAATTTCTGGATTTGAATTATACGTAAACGGAGCGAGCAGAAACGACGGCGCGATAGTCACACGGGGGACTGGAAGCAATTTTACGGCAGCGCTTACAACCCCGCACGTCCGAATCTGGAACACAACGGCAACTACGGGCGATACATGGTACTTAGGATCGGAGGACGACGGCGATTTTTCGATAACGTCCGGCAACCTTGGCGCAATTGAAATGATTATTGGAAATACGACCGGGTACGTCGGCTTTGGCAGTGTTACGCCAACGCAGAAACTTCACGTTACCGGAAACGCCCGCATTACCGGAGCGTATTATGATAGCAATAACGAGCCGGGCACGTCTGGACAAGTGCTTTCCTCTACCGTTACCGGCACCGACTGGATAAGCGCAGGAAGCGGCACATTGACAGCGGCAAACAACGGCCTATACGTTTCTGGCACTACCGTCCGCATGGGCACCAATCCGCTTGTAGAGGCGACGTTGATTGACCAAAATGCAAACGATATGCGGTTTTACGACGGAAAATGGTCTTATACATCGTGGTCTACATCGTGGACGCCTACGCAGGGTTTCGGTATTCAGGGTATAGAGAACAACCCGACTACGGGAAGCACACCGACACAGGATGGAATAGCAGAGTTTCGGGTGGTTAGTTCCGGCGGGTCATTGCAGCCTAACAGCCTAACGATAGGTGGCCACACGACGGATGCAAACGGAATGTGGGCGCAAGTTCGCTCCGGATCGGTTCCGAATGTGTACTACCCGTTTGCTGTTCAGCCGAACGGCGGCAACTTTTCAGTAGGCAGGGCGTCGGCAGCACTTGCAAAGGCTACGTTTTCGGCGGTGGCATTGTCCGGTAGCACGGCATCCGGCTCGGTCGTGCATTGGGAAAATACGGAAGGGAACGCGAAGGCGGCGGCTACGTTCGGAGTAGGAACAGACCTTGTAGACGGAGAAATCGCGTATTTTGACGGTGCGGACGCGGTAAGGGTGACGAACCGGAATACAACCACGGGAACCTCGTCTTTTCGTATCGCGGTAGGTGGCGAGACATCCGACCGGGTAACGGTCGTTGCGGCGACGGTCACCCCGTCTGCACGAATGGGAATCGGGACAACCGCACCTACCTCTACGCTACATAGCGCCGGATCGGTGGCGTCCGCCTGCACGACATTCACCGGCGCGTTGACGCTGGACGAGCGCGATAATTGGCGGGCGTACACGGGCACAACAAACGTAACGGTAACGCTTCCGGCGGCATCGACTTGCAGTGGCAGGGAATATACGGTGCATCATCGTGGAACGGCGGGAACGCTTACGCTGTCAATTGCGATAAACAAGGGCAACGGCGGCACGTTCAATACGTTAACGGCGGGGCAATTTGCTTTCATAAAATCGGACGGTACGGCGTGGAATGGAATAAAATTAGGTTCACTGTAAAACAAAAAAACCATGGCAACCTTCACAAACGAGACTGTAAGCGCTGACATACAAACCGGGATTGCAACGGCGGGACAGCCCGCCGAGGTTATTGAGGCGGGTACTTGTTTTTGGGATACCTCGACATCGGCAATGTACTTGGCCGTTATGTCCATTCCGGCGGGTTATCGTTGCATCGAGGACCTGGTTGGAGGTATAAAAGACTATTCTCCGTCTAACCCGGACTTGGTGAAGGCATGGACAATTCGGGAAATTCAGCAGTGGCTAAACGGACTGATGCTGACGGTAACATACGACTATACGACGATAACCTACACGCTGACTATTTCCGGGGATTCGTGGACGGGCGTAGATGCAGACGAAACGCAGGCAATTGGGAAGGCTTGGATAAGCCTATTGAACGACGTGAATTTCAACGACTATGTAGCATGAAAGGACTTGTCTCCATATTGCTCGTTTTCTGTTCCGTTCTCGTTCGTGCTCAAACGACCGTAAATTATTCGTTCGACATTACGGATCAGGGTATTTTTCTGGTTGAGCGGGTCGAAAAGGTCATTGCCGGAAGTCCTCGGAAACAGGTTTTGGAGACGCCTATGATGTTTCGAGATACGTCGGAAGTTTCCGGATACCTGTCAGCGCTGCGAACAGAAAAAGCGCAATCAGACGCAAGGCTTCGGGCCGAAACGACAGAAAACAGTTTCTTAAGATCGAAAATAAACGTGTTGACCGGGCTAACCGATAGCCTGTTTTTTAAACCTAAAACGGTTGCAAAACAATGATTAAAACACTGATATTCATTCTTTTGCCTTTTGTGGCGTCGTCACAGCGGTACACCGTTCTGGATACTACATACACCGTACAGGACAACCTTTTTTACGAAGTTCGGGAGGTGACGTATTCGACCGGGGAGTCGTCGTACACAAAAACCCTAATCGGCGACAGTTCAGCGGTTTTCAATGCGGCTTTTCTGAAATTCCAGGATGAATCTAACCGAATGGCTCATGTTGCGCAACAGGTATTTGGATTCTCTAAAGCACTGAACGCCCTGAAAAAAGAAAGCGATTACGTTCTTTCAATTACCGGCAAAAATCCGCTGGATACGATTACGGCGCGGCAGTCCGATGCGGTATTAGCAACGGGCTGGACAATCCGGGACACATCCGCGCTTGACATAGATTTTTTAGTCAATGCAAACGGGCAACTTCGCTATCAAATTCAGGGATATGTGACAAGAAACGCAGACCATTTTGGCAGTGCGATTATTCTGAATAACTACCTGGGCAGCGGCAAGGATCGGTTCTTTTTCAAAACGGAATCGGGCAATTTCAGAACGCTTGACGGTACGATCCTTTTACGGAAACCGGGCGGTGCATTACAACGCGCTGCCATTGTGCCGGTAGTTGAACCCGTTATCATTACTCAGCCGGTAAAAGAACAGCCGAAAAAGAAGCCGACAAAAAAGGCAGCGAAAAAGAATAAAAAGCAATGACCGCAACATCCGCAACCGTAACTACCGGGCCTGTTTACTTGCCCGTCGAACTGTACAAAGGCGACAGTTATGCCTCTGCCGTCTTTACAATCAAGATCGGCGGTGTTGTACAGGATATTTCGTCAGATGGCTTCAAATTGCGGATACGAGTAAGACGAACAGAAACGGAACTACTTACGCTTGAAATTGCAAGCGGCATTACATCGCCCGGCACCGGGCAAGTGTATTGGTTTTTGACCCCGACGCAGACAAACGCGCTGGCCACAAATAAGGAACTGGAATACGACTTACAATGGACGCGGGATTCAGACGGGCAGGTTAAAACATTGGTTGCCGGAGTGATCCGGGTAACGAAAGACATAACACCGGCATGAGCGATATAACGATAGATTTTGTAACGCAGGAAACGACAATAGACTTTGTTCAGCAACAAATCACGTTGTCATTTCCTAATACGGTTCCGGGGATTGGGGTTCCGCCCGGCGGCGATGTGGGTGATGTGCTGACAAAAACCGGATCGGGGGACTATGCGGCGGATTGGGAGCCGCCGGGGGCTGCGGCGAATCTGGAAGTTTACCCGGCGGGGCAAAATCTTAGTACGGGGCGGGTCGTAATAATAGACGGATTAGAGGCGTGGTATTTTCAGAATACAGACGCGACACACGCAGGGCGGGCATACGGCGTAACAAAAACAAGCGCCACAACTGGAAATAATATAACGATCCAGGTGCAGGGCGTTATTCAGGACGCGGCTTTCAATTTCACGGCGGACAGGATTGTATGGGTTGGTGCGGACGGAGAGATTTTCGATACCCAACCCGTTACAGGCGTTTTACTCCAAAAGGCCGGGGTTGCGGCAGAGGACAAAAAAATGATGATTGATTTTTCGATTCAAATATTAAAAAACTAATGACATGGCAGAAGTTAAGCCACTCAAAGCCGGGGCAACCGGCGTAGAACAAATCCCGGCAACGGATACAATTCCCGTCGCAAACGTGCCGACGCTAACCGCATCGAAGATTTCGGACTTCGACGAAGCGGCACAGGATGCCGTAGGCGGCATCCTTGTAGGTTCGTCTCGGATAGGTTTCACTTACACGGACGGCACCCCGTCCATTACGGCGGACATAGTAGCAGGCTCAATAGGGCCTACGCAATTAGAAAGCACCGCCGTAACGCCGGGAAGTTACACGAACACAAACCTAACAGTAGATGCAGACGGGCGTATTACGGCAGCATCAAACGGCAGTAGCGGTTCGGAAACATACACGGCGGGCGAGGCGCTTTCGGCAAATGACCTGGTTTATGTCTCCGCATCCGGCACGATTATGAAAGCAGACGCCAACTCGGTAGCAAAAGCCGCCGTCGGGTTTGTTCCGTCTGCGATCAGTAACGGCGCGTCAGGCACGGTAATTTTCACCGACGGCAAAATGACCACTTCCGGCCTTACGCTTGGAACGCTGTATTTCCTTTCAAACTCCACGACCGGGGCGTTTGCGACGTTCGCATCGTTGACCTACGGATCGGCAGACATTCAGCAGTGCGTCGGGATCGCGGAAAGCACAACCGTACTTCGTTTCCACGCCGGGCCTACTATCCTTATTGCGTAATGGCAGATGCCACTCCACTAAAACGAGGCGCTACCGGACTGGAAATGTTCGGTTCTACCGATACCGTTCCCGCTGCAAACATTGCGGGACTTGTGACTATTTCTCCTTCGCAGATAACGAGCGATCAGGACAACTACGCGCCTACGGGTTTTGCGGATGCGGACGTAGTGCGGATAAGCTTCGACACGACCGGGAAGGCGATAACTGGGCTGACGGCATGGACGAACGGGAAACCGAAACTGTTGATAAACACCGGGGCCAACTATGGCTATTTGCCTTCGGAGCATCCGGACAGCACGGCGGCTAACCGGATAGCGGGCGAAATAGACCATATTTTAGAGGGAAACGGCGCGATACAGGTCTATTACGATAGCACAAGCAGTCGGGTAAGGGTGGCTCAAAACACCTTTTCTCCCAATAACTTAGCCTATAACGGAAAGGGACAACTTTTCTATGTTCCTCCGGCTTCTACCGTTCAGGCAGACCACCCGTTTTTGGGCTTGGCACAGGCCAGCGGGTCGAACGGAAACACCGCCCCGACTTCCACGAAGCCGGGCCTCTGGGACATTGATACCGCCAGCAGCGCAAGCGGCGCGAGTTCGATATACATTAGCAAGAACAATAACGGTATTGCGTTTTTCGGCTTTGCGCACATCGTTTGCTCTTTTTCGATGTACATTCCGACGCTTTCAACGTCTGCACAGCGATTCACGTCGCAGGTTTCAATAACCAACAACCCGTCCGGAACGGCACTGAACAATAACAACAGCGTCGGGGTACGGCACGAAGACACGGTAAACAGTGGCAAATGGCAGTTTTTCGCAAGGGACAACGGAGGGAGCGAAACTACCGTAGACACGGCGATAACGGTGGTGGCGAATACGGTTTACAGGGGAGCGATTTACATAGACAAGGCGCGGGCGGAGGCCAGGTTGTTTATCACCGACGGAACGAACACCTACCAAGGAAGGATAACGGCCAATCTTCCAAACGCTGTTTTGTGCGGAGCGCGGGCGATAGTCGTAAAGAGTATCGGCACGACATCACGTATTTTTAACGTGGCAATCGGGGCTTACGAAATGCACGTTTAAACATAGAATCATGCTATTTTCGATGCCATACTGAAATTTGTGCTAAAAACGGTATTGTTTGCGTAGAAAATAGCACGATATTTGAGCGGACAACAATAAAAAAGGGTAAATTTGCAGGGCAAGACAAAACGCCGGCAACCGGCAGAACAGCAATTAGGTATTACCGCATTTTTGCGACGCGGACAAATATACCTTTTGGCTTACGGGTTTGCCACGGCGCGGCGCGACGAAAGACCGTCGGAAAACTGGATCGAGACGGCGCGGGCCTTTAAACGGCGGTTCAATATCCCGAACGACATAATACAGGAGGAGACGCTGGTTCGGGAAATGATGAGAATGACCGCCGATTTTATCAATGAAGGAATTTAAAAAACAGTTTTTTCATGCCTACATACCAAAACAAAGACGGCAAAATTTTCACCGCTGATGAAAACAGCCAATTTTTGAAGTCTTCAAAATCGGTCAAACGAATACCTGACGGCGTTCTTCCAAAGGTCGAAAAGCCCGTGGCTGAAACAAAGGTAAAATCCGAAAAAGAATAAATAGCAATACGCGCAACGGGTCAGGGGTGACAAACTTTGCGCAATAACAAACATCTGAACACATAACCTTAACGGGAATCTTCCGGCATCACGCCGGAGGGTTCCCGCTTTTTATTTCCAGGCAAAATGGCAAAAGTTGAGAAAATACAGGCGGTAAACCAGGAAGGGGAAACCCTGTTTTTCCACCCCAATGAATGGCGGGCGATGCCGGTAGACGAAAAAGGTCTTCGGTTCGGTTGGCAACAGGTTTCCAGTGCTGGCCATGCCGAAAAGCCGGTGACTAAGGTCGCAGGCAGACCGGCGGGGCGTCCGCCGATTGGTGATGTAAACAAAGATTAAGTTCAATATGACTGAGAAAGAAATTCTCATTGCGTTTTTGGGCAAAACGTTAAACATGACCCCTGAGCAGGTAGCGCCCCTGCTTTACAAAAAAGGCGATGACGATACCCTTACGGAAGAAGTTTCCGATACTGCACTCGCAGAGATTCAGCGCCTTGACGCCGAGCGGGTTGCAAAACTGAAACCGAACACAAAAGAGTTTTTCGATAACGGATACAAGAAAGCGCAGGCAGAAATAGCCGATGCACACGAGAAAACGTTACGCGCAAAATTCAACGTGGATTCCGAGGGTAAAATGAAGGGCGACGACCTGCTGAATGCCATCAAAGCGGCGATGGCAAAACAGGATGATACGTTGCCTGCCGACAAGGTGAAAATCCACCCGGAATTTCTTGCTATGGAGGCAAATTACCGAAAGCAGTTAGAAGACCTGGAAGCGACCTGGAAACAGAAAGCCGAAACCATGCAAAGCACTTTTGACCGGGAAAAATCCTGGTCGGATGTGTCTGGCCGGATCAGGCAGGAGTTTAAGGCGCTCAACCCGATTCTTCCAAAAGACGCCGCAAAAGCGGACGCTTCGGTAGAATTGTTTGTCAACACGCATTTCCGGGACTACGACTTTAAGCCTACCGAAGATGGCAAATTCCTCGTAATGAAAGACGGTGCAAGGGTTGACAATGCACACGGGCACCCGCTTTACCTGGGCGACCTCGTGAAACAGTCGGCAGAGCGCCTTTTCGATTTCGAGGCACAGCCGCCGGCAGGACAGGCCGGGAATACAAATGACGGCAAGGGGGCGGTAAACATTCGTTTCAAAAACGAAGATGAATACTGGACGAAGTTGGAGGCAGAGCCGGACGGAGCAAAAAGAACAGAAATGACAAAGGCATGGGTAGCGCAGGAATCGCAGGCGGCAGGGGTGTAATGCCGCGATTTCTAACCGAGACAAACACAAATCTGCAATGGCAGCATTTAACTTGAGCATTCCCAAAATGCAACTTCAAATTGAAGAGGCGTGGGACGATGCTATGCAAAGGGCCGACTACATGGCAAAAGTATCGGCGCTTACCGGGCAACTTTCCCGGCAAACCGCCCGCGTTAGCCCGGTTATTACCGGCAGCGGGCAAAACGCGAAAAAGATCACAAAAACGATTATTTGGCCAACGATCTGCACAAACACCGTGTCGGACTGTTCCGACGAATGCGCCGTTTCGTCTTCCGAAGCAAGCGATTCGAGCATTGACATTACCCTGAGCCTTTGCAAGTCCGTGGACTTCAAAGAATCGTACAAGCGCTTCCGTTCGTCGAACCTGGATTTTGAAAACGTAGTGGCCCGTCAATTTCTGACGAAAATGAAGGCCTTGGACGAGGCGCTTGCAAACGCCTTCATCGCTTTTGTGGCCGCATCCAAAGGCACACACGAATACAGTTTGGCGGTAGGCGCAAACAGTTCCGGCGACTGGCAGATTCCGGCAGTGGATTGGTCGGTAGACCTTATCCCGGAATTCATGCTGTCGGCTGAATTCAGCCGCTTTACGAACCCCTATATCCTCGACGGCCTGAACTTCTGGACACAATCGGTTCGGGCATCCGCCAACCAGCCGAACGGCGAGGGCAAGGGAGATGCCAACCTGTTCAGCGTTTTCCCGCTTGTTTCCGATCCGGTGAACATGAGCGTTACGGCTCCGGCAAAAACGTACCTGGTGAATGCAAGCGCGATTGCCCTCGTTACCGGCAACTTCTGGGACACCCGACCGACTACGTTTGCGGGCGACCACCGGATGTGGAAACAGCCCTCGCGCAACCTTCCCGGCGTGATGTACGATGTACACGAGGTTACCGCCTGTTCGTCCGATGATTTTGTGGTTTCCTACCGCATTTCCGCGAACTACGGATTTTTCCTCAACCCGGTAGGCTGCACAGCAGGCCGAAAAGGCGTATTGTCTTACGAAAAGGTGTAAGGCAGGATTTTTGAACACTAAAACGCATAAAAAGAACATGAAAAAATATCTTATTTCGGCGCTCGCTTGCATCGTTTTAGCGGCGCTTGCCATGAGTTTCAGCGGCTCCGGTGTCGAAAGCAAGGGCATTGCCGTTGTCGATCAAAACGGGGCCGTGCTGAACGAGGCAGACTACGGCGGGCTGACCTCGAACCTGCTTTACCGCACGTTCACGAAAGACACGATCACCAACGCCGCGAACGACACGCTTTTGATCGGCCCGACCGCAACGACGTATTACGACTTGCAAAGCCGGTATGTCTGCGGGGTGTATTTAACCCGAACGAATATTTCCGGAACGACGGCATTAACCGTGACTATTCAGGCAAACGGGCTATCTTCGTCCGGCACGGGCGACTGGTCTACGGTAGCGACCTCTGCGGCAACCACTGCGACAAATGAGCAGTTGTCGCTATCAGAATGTTACGGCAGGCGGCTGAGGGTAATTGTAGACGGCTCCGGCACCCAATCCAGTTCATACCAGGTAAACTTCGTTTTAAAACGATTCCAATAAAACAAGGCGTTTTTTCATTTTGGAATTTTTCTCATTTTGCGGCGCGGAAAGGCGATTGTCCGCGCCGCTTTTTCCTTAAACAGCCCATCGCAGGGGCAAAAAACGGGGGCAAATGGCGAGTTGTTTCGATACTTTAGTAGGGCTTTCGGACAAGGTTTGCCCGTGTTTCGAGGACGGGCGGCCTGCGGGCGGCGCAACGGCGGAAACACGGCAAGTTTGGAAGCACCAAATTTTTGAAAGCGACGGCAGCCCTGCCGATCCGCTCGTATTTGTAACTACATTCAATCTTCCGGAAACACTCGCTGCTGACAACATCCAGTTGTTCGAGAACGGCGAACTACTGGCCATTACTACCGACTACACAAAAACGGGGGTAAGAGAACTATCCATCGACGGGCCGATGTCGGACGCCACCTACCAACTTTGGTATCTGGCAGATATTCCGGCAATATCTTTTGTGCCTGCTTATGACACATCTGATTCCGGGCTATTCATATCGCAACTGCTACCGGAGGAAGAAATAAAGGGCCTGGTTGACTGTGACCGCACGGTATGGGACTTATTCACCGAAGCCCGCACACTTGCGATAAAAGACCTCACCGCTTCCATAAACGCAAATATCCTTCGCCGTCATACGCTGAAACGGAAATCGTGGAACGGATTTGTCGGCACTTCCGATTTGGAGGGGACGCTTAGCAGTACATCTGTCTACGCCGGTATCCGCATCCGGACAAACCCAGTTCGATCAGGTTATTTCCGGATAAACCGGATAATGTCTATATTTTCGGCAAACACGGTTATCCCGGTTACTATTTACGCCGGAGATGGTACGATAATGACGCCCACATTCGACCTGAATACGCTCAACGGGAAAAAGGCATTTACCGAGGTAGGCGTAACGCTTCCGATGCTCGGAGACTTCAACGATTCGCAGGACTATTTTATCGTTTTCGAGATCGACCCCGCGAACCCGCCAAAACTGAACAAAACATACTGTTCCTCGTGTAACGGGCAAAAAAATATTACCAACGTTGCCCACTACGACCAAAACGCCGAATGGGACAACACATACCAAAAGGGGTTGGGCTGGCAAAATTGGCTGATTGTCGGGGGATGGGAAGGCGACAGCGTTTCAGACTTTTCTGACGCTTCCGATACATTGAGTGCTTACATGAACGGAATCTCCCTGGATATTGAAGTAGGCTGTGATGTTGTGGCCGGACTTTGCGGTATTGCTACCGGAACGGGGCCGGAAATGCAGGCAGCAGCGAAGTACATTCAGTGCCGGGCGGCTTCTATCCTTGTTTCCAAGCGGGCAAGTTCCTCTACGCCAAATCGGGCTAACTTCGCAAACCGGGAACAATTAGAAAAAGAGGCTGCCGGATGGGAGGCAGACGCAGCAGAGGCAATAACCTATTTGACACAAAACGCAAACGAAACCATGAACGACTGCGTGGCCTGTAAGCCGCGTATTCGCATGGGGGGCGTTATGACTTAAATGACCATTGACGAACTGAGAAACGGCATTGCCCGCGCAAAGGCGGAAATTCTTGCAAACCTCGAAGTCGAGGGCGCAAGGGTCGGGGCCGACGCTGCCGCACTGGTCGAGGATCGAATCGTGACAAAGGGAGAAAAAAACACGGGCGGCAACTTGTCGCCATATTCGACAAAACCCGTTCCGGCGTTTCTGTATTTTGGCAGAAGCCGAAATCAGGCAGGAGAAAAAGCCGTTCGCGATAAAGCGAAAAAGCGCGAGGGAGTGAGTTACAGAGAATTTCGGGCATTGAATGGCCTAAATGTTTCGCCGAAAAACTTGCAATTTACGGGTGAAATGTGGCAGGGTTTCGGGGTGATTGGGGTTAGAAAAATCGGTGAGGGCATTGTCGAGGTTGAAATAGGGGGCAAGAATCCACGCAGCAGCCTTTTGCTTGCTGCGCATTCTAACAGGGAGAATACACGAATAACCGCGCCGTCTGACCGGGAACTGGCATTGATAAAGACCGGAATCGAGGAGCGGTTAAAAGCAATCATTCAACGCAATTTATCATAAAATATTCAATATCATGGGACAAACATTCACTGAGCAAGAACTGATTTCATTCGGCAACTTCCTGCTTTCGGAAAAGCGGAAAAAGAGTTTCACGGCAAGGGCAATTTCTTTTGGCCTTCACAAACAAGTGAATCACGCCGATTTGGAGAACTGGAAACACGCGCAAGAGCAGCCCGTATCGCAAACCGCGTAAACCGTGTACGAGTACATCGGAGAATATATCAGGGCGCAAGTTTTAGCCCCCCTCACGTGGGTTAGCCGTCCGGCTGGCCTTGTGGAAATATTGGAGGTCAGAAACGGCGAAACACGCACAAAGTTTCCCGGCGCAAAGCCTTACTACGGGGTTAACTGCGAGTCGGGCGACTATCTGAATATGTCGCCTGACGGGAAAGAAACGTGCATCGCGTTTGTGGATTCCGCCGGGGATATTCGGGTAGACCAACACACGACGCATTTTGACCGTATTTCTGCCTTTTTCCGGGTAGTCGTATGGTACGATGAGAAAAAAATCCGGTACGACGGTGCGCTTGACAGATCGGCGCGGATGACACAGGAAATCGTGAATCTGGCAAAAGCCGCAAACCTGAATAACGCCGGAATCAGAGGCTGCAAAGTGATTTATGAATCGCTTACAACCGACCCGGCAAAAATTTGGGGGGCTTATGGGTTCAAGCCTGACGATCAACTTTTCATGTTGCCATACCGGACGTTTGCAGTGTCGTTTCGGATGACCGCTTTTCTGTCCGGCGCGTGTCAGGATTATTCAATACAGGTTCAAAGCGTATGCTGACAGTCACCAACGCCTTTCATGCCTTTCAGGTTTTTTGTGTAGCATGGACAGTGCAGGTGCTAATGGAAGACGGGCAATTGCTCGAAAAATACCGCCGTTGGCTCGAAAAAAAGTCTTTTGAGTGGCAAGACGGATGGATAACGAAACCGATGGGGCTTTGTGCCAGGTGCTTTCACGGGCAAGCGGGATTATGGTCGGGACTGATTTTGTTCGGCGGCATTTCCGGCATTTCGCCTTTAGAGGTCGCCACTAAAATAATCATTTTCACATCGTTCAACATCGTTTTTTTTGAAATAAAGGGGGCATTCGCAGCATGGTTACAGAAATAAAAAAACTACCTGAGAACTGCAAGGGGTTCGAGGGCGCTGAAGGCAAAAAGTACATAGTACATGAAATGATAAGCGTAGAAGCCTATCAGATCATGGAGGAACTACGCCTTGAAATGGAAACCGGAAACAGCGCCGGTGACTTGGTAAAATTACAGGGGAAGGCAATCGGGCATTTGCAAAAAAACAACATCTATGATGCCTCTGTGTGTCTTTACAACGCCCTGAATATTTCAGAGCGCGTAATGACAAGGCGATACCCGGCATGGTTGCTTACGCTTACGCTTTTCGTAAGGCCCGAAGGCGCAGACCTTTCCCGGTGGGACGAATCGGAGGCGGCGATTTGTATAGAGGATTGGAATTCCGCAGGCTACGGTATGGATTCTCTTTTTTTTTTGTATCAGGACTGTCAGGCAACCTTCGGCACCGCCTTCATGCCCAATTCCCCGGATATTTCGCAAGAGCCGCCCGAAAACAAAAGCCCCGACCAGAAAGAACAAATGCAACCGGAATAGCCAAACCACGACGAAGCAAGGAGCCGCCCGAAAAGACCATTTTGGAGTTGGTTACGGATATGCAGAAATTTTGGGCAACGGCGCGAATGGTGGTTATGAACCGGCAGCCGGGCATGAGTTGGAAAGATACCGGGTCGATGTCAATCGTGGATTTTTTACACGTCCTTTCCGTGTCGGAAAAGTTTGAAAAAGAACGGCATAACGCATTCAAAAAGTGATGATTATGAAAAACATTGTCTTTTTCTTGTTACTTGTTTTTATTGCCTGTTGTGGCAAAGAGGCAATCATGCCGTGCCAGGCGGACGGGTTCGGCGTTTTCAAAATTCATAACGGCTTTCACCTCCCTTTGGAGGTATTTATTGCCCTGGATACGCCCGGAGACATTGACAGTACACAATATGCCCGAAAAACGCTGAATCCCGGCGAAAACTGGCAAAGACAAATGCCGGTCGGGAAATATTACACGGTTGCCACCGGCGAAGAGCCGGGGCCGTTTGCGCATAACAAATACAAGTTTGAAAAAAACGTGGTTTTGGATGACTGTGAAGCCACTGAAATAGAATACTAAATGGCGGGCGAATCGACAAAGATAATTACCGATTTTAGTCAGACCATTTCCGGCCTGAATCAGTTGGATGCGGCGCTTGCTAACACCCAAAAGGGGTTTTCGTCTGTGTCGGAGGCTGCAAAAAAAACATCGCAGGACACGGCGAAGGCATTTCAGCCCGCTGTGGTCAGCGCAGAGCAGGCAGCGGCAGCCTCCAATGAGTATGCTGCTGCAATGAAAGAAGCGGAAGCGGCTACAAAAAAAACAGGCAATGAGGTAGGCGGGGTTAGCGGAAAAATCAAAGATTCGATACTGAATATAACCGTATTCGGCAAAAGTATTGGTGAATGGAAAGACCAATTATCTGGCGCTATTAGCAATCTTTCCGGCGCGGCAAGCGGATCGGGGCTTTTGTCCGGGGCGATAAAGGGCATCGGCACAGCAATTAAGATTTCCGGAATAGGGCTTTTGGTTGGCATTGTGGCAAGTCTTATCCAGTATTTTACCCGCTTTCAGTCCGGAGTTGATAAGGTTGCGCAAGTGACCGCAGCAGCGAACGCCGTTGTAGGGGTTTTGATTGATCGTTTCCTGAAAGCGGGCAGCGCTATTTTGAATTTTACCACCGGCATCGTCAAGTTTTTAACGCTTGATCCGGCGGGAGCGATGGAAAGTTTTGGGCTTGCCGCCGATGACGCTGCCGATGCGGTAGACGGCCTTGCTACAGCAATAAGCAGCGCAGCAAGCGCGGCGGCGCAACTTGAAAAGGACAAACAGGCACTTCGGGACTTTGTATCTATTTTGGAAAAAAGGACAGCACAAAGAGAGGCGGACGCAGCAGCATCCCGGCGCGTATTCGAGGACGAGAGGCGATCAACCGGCGCAAGGTTAGCGGCACTGGCACAGGAAGGCCGGGCAAAAAAGGCCATTGCCGAGGACGAATTGACGGCGGCAAAAGAACGGCAACGGATAGCGCTTCGCGACCTAAACTTAAACGCTGTGAGCCGGGACGATGCCGAAAAGAAAAAAGAAGCGCAAGCCGCTGCAATAGAAGTAATAAAAGCCACCGGGAAAGTGCAGGCGGCGATATTCGACAATGAAAAAGAGCAGCGGGAGTTTCGCAAAAAAGCGGCAGACGAACGGCAAAAGGCGCTTAAAAAGGAACTGGAAGACCTGGAAAAACTAAAACGCGACATTGAAACTTTGCGCGTTGCAAGTCAGGATCAGGGCATTGATGCTGATTTGGCAGCGGTAAATAAAAAATACGATGACTTGATTCGGGTTTCTGATGAGGGGATAAAGAAACTTACGGATATTGAAAAACGCCGCGTCTTATCGCCCGCCGAACTTGCGCAAAGGCAGGAGTTCGGAGATTTGGCAGTAAAGATTGAAGAAAAGCGATTGGCCGCATTGGTTGGTGTGTTGGAAGGGTTCAACGAAAAAGAGTTAGCGCTTGAAAAGGAACAATTAGACAAACGAAAGGCGCTCACAGAAAAAGAGTTGAATGCGCAAAACGACCTGCGGGTACAGCAACTAAAACAAGGCGAGGCGGCGACAGAAGCATTCCTTTTGCGCCTGAAAGCACAGGGGGCAACCGAGGCGGAAATTGCGAAGGCAAAAGGGGAGTTTGACCTGCTTATCCAACAGGCAAGTCTTCGGCAGGCGATTGAGTATCAGGAATCTATATTGGCAGTTACCGACAAAACCGATACCCTTAGAATTGAGCAGGTAAAGGAGAGTATCAAAACCCTGAAAGCGCAACTTGGCAATATTGATTTCAAAATCGACAATCCCGACAAGCCGAAAACGTCTATATTCTCCCTCTTGGGCCTTGACCCGAACGATCCGAATTTTGAGCGGGACAAAGAAGCCTTGCAAAAGGCGGCGGCACAGGCGGTGTCTTCCATTCAGGCGATAGGACAAGCCCGGTTAGACGCTGCACAGGCGGCGGTGGAAGCGGCAGATCAGGAGGTTAAGGCGGCAGAGAACAAAACACAGAAAGCGCAGGAGGCACTTGATCGGGAACTGGAATTGTCTAAACAGGGCTTCGCGTCTAACGTATCCCTGAAATTAGACGAATTGGCGGCTGCGCAAAAGGTCGAGGAAGAAAAGCAGAAACAGCGCGAGAAGGCGATAAAACAACAGCAAGCGGCAGCAAGGACGCAACTTGCTATTGATTCAGTCGTTCAGGCGTCTAACATCGCCGCTTCGATAGCGAACTTGATTAAAACATGGTCTACGCTGCCTTTCGGTATAGGTCTTATATCAGCCTTCGCACAGGCCGGAGCCATTATCGCGTTCATGGCCGGAATACGGGCTAAGGCGGCGGCCATTTCCGCACAGAAATTCCGGCATGGCGGATCGGGTTGGCTGTCTGATAGCGGCTACGTTGACGGCAGAACGCACGAGCAAGGCGGGCACCTGTTGGAGGTAGAACACGGAGAGATAGCACAGGTCGGGGATGATGGGGGTAGGAAACGGCTGTCCATTGTTCGGCGCGAAAGGGTGCGGGATTACTTCGACCTGTTGGACGCCGCAAACCGGAACGACAAGCGGGCAATTATTCACCATGCGCTCAGTCTTGCGGGTGGGTCAGTTCCGGACTATTCCACAAAATTCAACACTACCGGAAACGACATTCACATTGACCGCGAAAGCGTTTCAAAGCGAGTATTCGGCAGCGGCAAAACGGATCACGTTACAATATCCACCCAAGACGGCAGTGCCGATGCGAAGCGTACGAACCAACTGCTCGAAATGATGCTAAAGCAGATGATGAAAGGTGACAATAAAGAGACGTGGAGCGCCGACGGGAAAACACGCACACGCGGCAACGTCCGCACTACATATTTGAATTAAACAGGGGCAATGGCACAGGTAAGGGTAAAAATCGGTAGTACAGACTATTCGTTAGCCACCGAGATTATCCCGGTTGGATGGGACACGGTTTTGAACTATCGTAAAGATACAGACAGCCGCAATTTTATTGAGGAGCCTAAAAACGATTTTGTGCTGTACTGCCGGGCATTGCCCGCATCCTGGGAATCGGGCGGTACGGCATGGGATAATTTGGCGGCGGCAACCGGCGCGTGTTACACATTTCAAATCAATATCGAAACAAAATGCTCCGGCGCGTGGTCGTCCGTTTGGACAGGCGAATTTTCGTCAAAAGACTGGAAGATAAATTACGATAAACAGACGATAACCGTCAAAATAAAAAAGAATAGCGATCTTGATTGCTTGAAGTTGAATTGGGGCAACGAGGTGAATTTGTACGATTTATCGCCCGTTGTTTCCGTAAAGCCCTACTATTTCACCTATAAAACACATGAGGAATCAATCACGGCAACGCCCGGCGTTGAATGCTCCGTTACCGTTCCTTTTGTGTTCGGGTATTGTAATTTTGATATTCAGCGCATCCCGTCCGGAAGCAGCGAAAAATGCGTGTATTTTTATCACCGCTTCGAGCGGCCCGGCACGTGTAGCGGGTCGTCACCTGTGCCTCCGGACGATTTCAGTAGTTGGGCGTATTTATCCGGCTCATGCCCGGCGGGAACCCCACTTTTTTGGGCCTGTCCGGAAACGGAGCGAACGCCATACGAATACCCGAACGGGCGGTATTTGGGCGATGTGATTCAGATGCTTATGGACGAAACCGGGTGTGGCCTTTTGGTTGTATCCGACTTTCTGAATATCAATCCCGACGGGTCTGCGCCGTCAAACGTGGCATACGATGCGGCGCTCGCATACCTGCAAACGTTGGTTATTTTTCAAAAGTCCGACGTAAAACGACCGGACGCAAGCGATACGAGCAGGTTTACGGCATGGAACATGAAACTGCAAGACTTGATAAACGATTTGAAAATCCTTTTCAATATGGATTGGAAAATCGCAGATGGGGTTTTCAGGATCGAACACGTTTCGTACTTTCAGACCATTGCCGGGGCCGATTATACTTCAGAAAAGTATGTCCGGGAATTGCAGCATGACAAAAGCAATATCGCAAAATTCACCAAATTTCAATACCGGGATGTTCAATGCTCGAATTATTTCACCGGATACCCGATTGAAATTTACTGCGGCGAAGGCACGGCAGAAAAGAAACTATCTCTTTTTTCCTGCGATATTGATTTCATTTCAGACGTGGACAACGCCGAATCGGTGGGAGATGACGGATGGGTGTTAATGTCCACATATATCGATACCGGAGTTTTGTACAACCAAAACAATAACCGGGAATTGTCATGGTTTCAGTTGCATCAGGATTTTTACCGGCACGAAATGGCCGGGGCGGGCAAAATAAATGCGGTAGACGCAACGCCGCTGAGCCTTAAAAAGAACAAAAAACAGCCGCCGTTTGCCGTTCGGCATTGCTGCAATGACACATTCGATCCGGACAATTACATAACCACGTCTATGGGGGATGCAGATATAGAAGTGGCTGACAAGAATTTGGCGCAAGATTCGCTCACGCTTGACGTAAAATATTGACAATGAACATACCGCAAAATTTGCCGATAAATTTGCCGTTTTGGGATGCGCTGCACAAACAGACCGCCCGGCACTCGTACTGCCGGGGGCTGAAAGAATTGATCGCCATTCCGTGCCGGTATGATCGGCTATTGCCGTGGACAATAGAACAAACACCGGAAGCGGCGGCGGATTACGTGTACCTGGTTGAAGAAGATGGACTAACGGCGCTTGACATTACAAGCCTGCTACTGCTTCAATCCGACACGGTAGACGGTGTTGGGTACACGCACTTTGACAGCGACTTCGATATAGTACAGGATGACGACGTTCCGGTTTATCCGCGTGATAGCGTAGACGATCCGTGGGGGACATCCGCGCACAGCGATGAGTACGAAAGTTGGGTTTGCTCCGGCTCTTATTACTATTTGGAGGTAAAAATAGGAGATAGTATATGGCATTCGGAATTGATGCACCTTGTAGACTTTCCGGAGTTTGCAGAAGAATCAGACAGCCCGGACAATACCCGCGTTCGGTTCGAGGTTTTGGCAAATTGTACTGTTGCTGGGGTGCCGACAGTCTCTATAAACAACCCGCTTATTTATTTCTGCAATGCCCGCGCAGCGCGTCCGGAATACAAAATCGACAAAACGGTTGCAAAAGACGGGGACGAGGACGAGGCGACGATTTGGGCGAAAATCGTAAAGCGGTATGTGGTAGAATTTTATGCCCCGGAAAGCGTAGCCGATTTTTTTGCCACGCTCCCGCTATATAGTACGGTCAATTTCACCGATCAATATGGCCTGCAATCGAACGTTACGGAGGTCGAGGTAAAAATATCCTGGAATGAAGAAGGGAATGATTGTGCCGCACTCATCGAGGTGAGTTTTAAAAGGGATTTTGTGACAAACTCGGAATGCTGCTAAGGGGGTATATTTTAGAGAATCAAA
>ERZ761584.232-NODE-232-length-20218-cov-26.876011_pt1 | contig 20218 bp, 40 predicted proteins | sample MGYA00512168_ERZ761584 | MGnify/ENA primary metagenome ERZ761584 (study PRJEB28899, sample SAMN03785564) | bioreactor sludge metagenome | biome: EBPR Sludge; feature: EBPR Bioreactor; material: 0.22µm filtered reactor supernatant | place: Saint Lucia: Queensland...
CCATCAAGGCCTCGACCAGCTCGTCGCGCTCGGATTGGAAATCAAATTCGTACATGCCGCAGTGTTCGCCGCTGGCCATCTTGAACTCCACTTCGTAAACCATTGTGTAATCTTGCAAACTTGACATGATATGCCTCCTATTGGCTGCCGATTGGCTGTTTGTTATAGGGGGAATTGTACATCTTTTCTGACATTGTGTCAAGTATTCTGACAAATTAGTTTTGTAAATTGACGGATTGTCCGAAAATAAACTGACACGCTGCATATAAAGAAGGCGGGATGGAAAGTTGACATTTTTTCCTGCGGGAATAATACTGACTTTCGTGCTGTTTATTATGACAAAGTGTACAAATATATTGACACTTTGAGGCTGTGGGGTTAAAATTCCCCTCATATCAAAGGAGGTTGCAAGTGACACAAGAACTGAAAATTCGACTCGTTGAGCTCTTGGCCGAAAAAAGCAGACGGGACAGTGTTCTGTACGCAATCGCCGACGTGGAGCGCGAAACCGGCATCGAACGCCGACGCCTCTACGACCTCCGCGATGGGAAAGTCCGAACCATAAAGCTAGAAGAAATTACCGCTCTGTGTGACTATTTTCCGTGCGAGGTGGGCGAGTTGCTGCACTACCAGTCCCCTCTTGAACAAGGCCAAGAGTACGTGACGGCTCCGAAGTTAAATTTCGCTGCTGCTGCGTAAACGAAAAGACCAGCAGCTTTCGCCACTGGCCAATTTCGTGCCGCCAAAACTTCCATTTCAGCGACGACTATCTCACCCACCCTAATCAGTTTCGCAGGCCGCTTAGGGCGGGGCAACGAACAATGAAATATCAAACGATCAATAATCTGCCAGCTCATCAACTAAGAGAACTGGAAAACAGAATAATTTCTCGCACCCACAGACGGGGCGACTGCCACGAATGGCAGGGCGCATTGACCTACAACGGTTACGGCCGTATCGGCGTCAATGGCAAGGTTCAGCGGGTGCACCGTGTAGCCTACGAATTGGCCCACGGCCCAATCCCCCAGGGGATAGTGGTTTGCCACCGCTGCGACAATCCGCGCTGCTGCAATCCAGATCACCTCTTCCTGGGCACTACCCAAGAGAACGTGGATGACAAGGTGCAAAAGGGTCGCCACAAAGCCTTTACCAGCGAGCAGGTAACCGGCGAGAAAAACCCAAGAGCTTTACTGACGGCCGCTGACGTGACTAAAATTCGCCAGCGGTACGCCAGGAGCAATGTAACTCTTAAGCAGTTGGCTAATGAATATGGTGTCCACTTCGACACCATCAGCAAAGCGGTTAATCGCGTGACCTGGGTTTCAATCCCTTGAAGGAGTTTTATGTCTTATCCCAAGTTAGCCCTACTGGTCACCGCAGTCGCCACGGCCGTTTACTTACTCGGCCGTCGGCAGCGGACTATCGTTGTTAAAGAGATTCAAACGGCCGTTGCGCGGCCAGCTCGTCGCCAAAAGCTCGATGCCTACATGGGCATCACTCGCTAAAACGCGCAATCTCATTCATGTGTTTATCCCGCCCGGCTTCAAAATGCGGGCGAAAGGCAAGCAGGTAACCCAGCTGACGTTTCCGAACCTCGTTGCCCTGCTGCTCTTTTATAATCAAATCGTTAAACCGCTCGACCTCGGTTTGGTCATTGGCTAAAGCGGCCGCTTCGCGGAACAGGTAAAGATCAGCAATGGCTACCTTTGCCTCTGCGATACTTGATTCAACCGTGGCGATCAGATCGTTTAACATGTTTCAATCCCTCAAAGGGATAGGGCCAGACCCGGCCCAAAGATTTTCCCGTCAAACGGCCGGGTCTGAAACCAAACCTTAACAACTAAATATTTCCCTTTTTCAAGTTCAATTTTTAGTCGTCAGTGCCCCGTATGGGGTACGATCCCATGTTTTAGCCTTGAGAGAGCTAGCACGAGTGGCGCAGCTTCCAGGATTTAGCCCTTCTACGGCTAACACCTGAACCCCCACCCTGTTTTTAAGCAATTATCCAATTTATTTTTCAGCATTTTCGGCCGTGTACTGGTATCGAGGTATGGGCACGAACGGCCGTTTGCACTCGGGCGGCGGGGCTATTCTATTAACCATTCAAAGGGCGAAAGCCAACAACTACAGCGAGGTTTTGGGCAACTCGACTTGCCGCCAAAGTCTCACCCCCGTCGCCCTTCCCTGTCCTCTACGGCCCCCTCCTGGCCGTGAGTTTCTTCTTCTCATTGGGCAAGGGGTGCGTCAACACCCCTTGCCCCCTCACCCACCGCAGCGGATGCGCGCTACGGCGGCCGGTTCGTTACCGGCGGTGGGGCAGATGGTCAGCGCACAGGGCTAACGTTGTGAGTGCGCAAAAGGTGGGCATGACCAGTACGATAGCGCCAGCCGTCCGATTAAGGCACGGTCAGCGCGGCCTATACTGAGACCAGCTCACGTCTGGAACTCGGCCTACGATCCAAATACAACAGCAGTGAAGGCTGTATATCCCTCACCTCTCCAGGGCCGTTACCGTGGCCTCCTGCCACGGTTGAGATGGAAGGCGGTTCCCCGATTCAGTCTTTACGGCCCTGCCATGAGCCGATGGACCCTCCTTTCCCGACCAGGGCGGCTGCGACCGCCGCCCTGGTCAATCCTTACTTACTCAACCACTCACCGGCTACGGCCGGTTTGCAGAATCGCAACTTCGGCCATGTGCCGGTCAGGGTCGTAGTAATGCTGCCGCACCACCTTGGTGCCACTAATGTGACCCAACGCCTCGGCTGCCAATTCGAGATTAAACTCCCTGGCAATTTTGGTTCCGCGCAATCGCCTCATTTCTTGAAACGTGATCACCGGCACTCCGGCCAGCTGGCACACGTTACGCCGGGCGTGGCCCAGACCGTTTTCTTGCAAGGGCTGCCCCAGCGACGACCTGCGCACGTGCACAAACAGCCGATTGGAATCCTTTACCGCCGACGGCCGCACCTCCAACCAGCGACGCAAGATGTCGGCATGCCACTCACCAAACACCACGCTAATGGGGGTTTTGCCCCTGGCGCTTACACGGTAAATGTTACCGACCGTCTTGTCGTAATCGGGGTGGGCCAGCGCCGACACTGTTTCCCGGTGAGGCAGGTAAACGATGTTGGAGCGACGCGCCCCGGAGATGGCCGCCAAAGCAAATACGGCCGCATCGCGCCGCTGCTGAATGTTAGCCGAGCGCGACATGAAGCCACAAATGGTCAACGCCTGACCCAAATGTTCCTCATCGGCCGTGATCACCTGTTTCGGCCTATCATCGTAGCGCGGTAGCTGACGGGCCGGGTTGCTGGCCAACCAGCTTTGAGCTACGCAGTAGTTGAGGAACGTAACCAAACAGCTGCGCGTCATGGCCAACGTGGCCTCCGCGTAGCTCCGCTCCATCTCGGCAAACCAGCTGTTGATCGCGCCCGGTGTTACGGCCGTCAGGACCAGCTCGCCGTGCCGCTCCAGAAATGGCCGCAGCTTATATGCGTATTTGGACCTTGTGATCAGCTTGCGCCCAGGGTCAGCCAGGAACAGCTCAAAGGCGGCCCGCACAGTAGTTTCGCTCATATTCTTTCTCCCTTTGTGCCCATTTTCAGATGTAGATGTAAGGACCGCGCGACCGGGATGTGACATAGAAAAACGCGGTCTAAAACCCTTCGGTTTCATCCCGCGCTTTATCGTGTCATTTGACCTACTGGGCGGCGGAGCTGGCTGGTAACTCGCTCCGTCGCTCACTCACTACTTTACCCACAAGTGCAGGGTTTTTCAAAATTTGTTTTTTGGAGGTGCTTTGTGCAACCAGACCCAGGCGAAAGCCGCAGGGCGCACAATGCCGGGCTAGTCTGGCAAGACCTGGCCTCACAAGCCAGGAGCGCAAGTTCGAATCTTGCCCCGGTTGAAGCGGAGCCGCAGCCGCAGCGCCAATAAAGACGGCACTTTCATTCACAGTTTACCCGGTGCAGCTGCCGGGATCGACTGGCCCCGGTGCGAATTGACTCCACCGGCGCAGTTCCTCTCCCCTCCCCTCCCATAGACCTGGTGCGGTTATGCAGACCGCACCAGGTCACTGTATCTATCTCAACAACGGAGGCTCCATGATTGCATCAAGACTGACCACCGGAAAAGCACTCGTCGGCCGCAGCGGATTATCAGCGCACGGCCGTGACCGGCCACCAGAGCCGCAGCCAGAGCCGCCTGAGACAACCGCCAGCCAGGCCATCGACGATATTTTCGACCTCGCCCGGCTGCGAGCGCGTGACACCAATCGCGTCACGTTTGTTATTTCCCACTGGAGCAACGACCACTGGAATCTCGTATCTGCCGACAACTTCCAGGTCACCGACGATGACCTGATTGAATACGTCGCATGGCCGCCCCAGTGGGTACACCGGCCAACACCCGGGCGTCTGAATTGGCTCCGGGCGCGACATTCAAACCCGCAAGCCGCCAACGGCTCGTTGGCGGCCAGGCATCATACTTGACCGACAAAGGAGAACCGCAATGGACGAACAAACCTACGCACCCAAACCCGGTGAAATCAAAAAGGTAATCCTGGTCACCTACGGCGACCAGGGCAAGGACCAGATCAAAACCTACGACGACTTACCAGAGGCAGCCACGGCCGTTTACCGGCTCGATGCCGAAGCCACGATGGCACTGTGGGCCATCCTCTCACCGAAGGAAAGAAAATGACACGGCCGTTGACACAGAACCAGATCGAGTCGCTGTCTAAGCTGCCCAGCCTGAAGGGACCGGCGCTCTCTATCCTGGTGGCGCTGCTGATTGCGGAACGGCCGTTACAGGCCCAGGAGCTACAGACATACACGGGCTACGGCGACAACGGCATCACCAGCGGTCTGCGCACCTTAATGCACCTGCGCGCGATAGCCGACATGGGTAAGGGGCGCGGATTCATTTTGGCCCCGACCTGGCAGCAACTCACCTTACCCCTGAATTGGGGAGATAATCGGGAAAATCCCGATTATCTTGGACCAAATCGGGAAAATCCCGATTTTCTCGGTCCCCATAGTAGTAGTGGTGGATATATAACCAATAACCCTGATATATCCACCACTACCACCAAGCAGCCGCCAAATCGGGAAAACCCCGATTTAGCCGCGGTCAACATAGCCAGCGAACACGCTGCGCCAGAAATCACAGCGCGCAGCAGCGGCCCCGAAATCACTGCGGTCGCACGCTGGCTCCAGTCAGCAGGCATTTCCCCCGCGTCTCACCACTGGACCAAAATCATGGGCATGGGGCACAAGGAAGCTTACGTGAAGGCACACGTCCTTGAGTTTTTAGCCAGCGAAGCGGAAATTGAGGACGCCGGGGATGTCAAATCAGGCGGCCTGATTTATCGCCTGGAGCACAACTGGAAAGCGCCCCCGATGCGCTGTCCAGAATGCCTGGAGCGCGAAAGAAACTGCCGCTGTCGTGGCTACATTCCCGACGAGTACAGGGACATTATCAAGCGATGACCAATCTGGTCGCAAACAGGAGAAATCATGAAAGTTACATCTGTCGAGTTTGAATTTGGCATGACCCAGAACCTGGGCGATTACACCAACACACGGCCGTCGGTGAAGCTGGTGGCCGAGGTGGATGAAGATGACGACCCCAGCAAGGTACTGGATGATTTGATGGGCCGGGCCATCCTTGCCGTTCACCTCATCGTCGACGAAGAATTGGAGGCCGCCGGTCGCCAGGTCAAATATTACCGTGGCCCGCTTTACCGTGTCTGGCACTCAGAGCTGCGCCGGTGCGTTGTCATCACGGAAGCCGAGGACGAACCACCCATCGAAGAGAACTGGAAGCACCGCGACCACTGGAGCAGCTACATCTCCGGACACAACTTCCCCACCAACATGCGCTGGGAAACGGCCCGCAGAGCATCGCTCCAGGTTCAAAAAGATGATTGGGTATTTATCGATTGCAGCGACGGCGACTTCAGCACCATTCCCCCACTGCCAGATGCTGGTCCGGAGCCGCTGTGGCATCAGAAGGACCTGGATTACTACCTGCGCAACATGTGCATTGACACGACGGTGTGGGAGAGCCTGGCTGCCTTGGAGCACGTGACCAAAGGTTACCTTCAGGAAGTGTATCACCGCACATACGGCCGTTTATCCCCCGACGACTTGCTCATCTTCATCCGCGAGAATCAGCCGTTTGAGGTGGTTGAGTCAGAGCCAGAGCCCGAAGACGGCTACGACGAAGACGAAGACTACGACGATTGGGACCACGAAGGCTAACGCCGCCGCCGAAAACATGTTTGCGCGCAAACCCACTTCGTGACCCAAAGGAACCGCCCTATGCACACCGCAACGTCCATGACCCAACCGCCCGCGCTGGGTGAGATAAGCCCACAAGATGTTTACTTGCCGGAAGTGCTGGCCATCGCCAGGGAAGAGCGGGCTTCTATGCAGCCTAACCTGAACCGTGTCCTGCGGCCCGATGTCCTGGCCGTTTGGGATAGCTGGCACCAGAGTGGAGTACCGGCCGAGAAGATCGGCCTGCGCACATACAACGGCCTGATCAATGTCACGGCCGAAGAGGTCACCAGGCACCTGGCCAGACACCGCCAGGGCGCATTGACCACAATCGTTACCAGGCTGCGCGCGGATAATCCGCCGCCAACAAAAGGAGCAACCATGAGCAATACACCCGATATTACGTTTGATCAGTGGCAGGCCACGCGCGCCCAAAGCAACGGCGCGGCCGTGTCAACGAAAGTGGACACCCCAGCCATCAGCCCCACCAAAGGCGAGCTGCTGGTACTGGACCCAACGGCCGTTTACCCCGCCGAAGTTATCCGGGCCGCCAAAGAGCAGGAGGCGTCAGACGGCCGTCGCGACCTGACCAAAATCCTCACCGACGAGGTTCTGGCCATCTGGCATCGCTGGAATACCGAAGGTGGCATCAGCATGGCCGCAATTGGCAAGAAGCGGCTCAACGGCCTGATCGACGTTCACTTGACCCAGGTCTCTGCCTATCTGGTCAAATACCGCGAGCGCCTGGCCGTAGCCGAGCTGGCCGAACCGCCAGCCGACGAGCCGGTAGCCACGGTAGAGACGACGACGGCAAGCAACACCACCGCTGATGTTCGCGCGCAAACCATTGCCGCTGAACCGGACAGCGTGCCCGCGGCAGAAGCGGCCCCCGCCCCGGCTGCTACCAGCCCCGGCCGCAAAGCCGTCGTGGTGAAGAAGGCGATTGCCGCTGAGCCAGCGGCCGACGAACCACCGGCCCCCGCTTTGGTCGAAGAGCCGGAAACGGCCGCCATCGAGCCAGTGCCGGAACCGGTGAGCGCACCGGCGGCCGAAGCGACCGCCGCCGACCCGCTGCCCAAGCCAGAGATCGAACCGCTGGAAACGGCCGTGGCCGCTTTCGAGCCACACCGGCCAGAAAACCTGCCGCCCTGGCTCGACCGCCAGTGGGCACCGCCGCCAGCGCCACGGCCAGGCGATGCACTGGGCGCGCTGGTGCAGCTGCTCAATGATGAGCGCATTACTGTGAAAGGCTCCGTCAAGTTGAATGTTGAAATTGAATTTGGCGGGTGATTTTTAGAGAAGTGGGCTGGTGCCGTCAACACCAGCCCTGCCGGGAAAGGAGCAACCCAACCCGGTCAATTAACGAGTATATCAAAAAAGGAGCAACATCATGCAGCAAGCAAAAAATATTTTCCTCACCCTCTTAATCGGCCTCATCGCCCTGGCTGGTTTGGACATCGTGTTCAACCAGGGCCAGACAATCGCCGCCCTCGTGCCCGACAGAACGGCCGTTTCCGCCCCCTCTATCCTGGACGGCCAGAACCTGGTCAACAGCGTGCCCGACCCCCGCGTCGTCATTGACACCAGCGCACCACCTACGGTTGTGTTCACCCAACCGCAGTTTATGACGGCCACCCCACCCGCGCCGCCAGTGGTGGTCCTGGAGTCCCCAACCGCAACCCCCACCCAACAACCCGAATCCGTGATTGACTACGCCGAAGACATTTTGGCCCAGCCCACGCGCGATTACCAGCTGACTGACGATCAACTGGCCAGCTGCATCGCGGCGCAGGTCGAGCAGCGCCGCCTCGCCCCCTACTGCCCGCCCAACCCGGCCGAATACGCCGGTCCAGGACGGTGAGTTATGTTGTTTATCATCGGCGTCCCACTTTTGATTTTGCTTATCGGCCTAACCGCCTCGACCGGGAGCTGGCTCGTCGCAGGGCTTGCGTTTGCCGTGGGCGTGTTCCTGCTTATCAAGGCGGTAGTTGCGCTGGGAGAATTGGACAATGAACCTGGTTAAATCCGTCACCCCTATCCTTACCCTGTTCGGCATTGACACCGGCCGAGAAACGGCCGTCATCGCCTCCCCCGCCCTGCCCACGTGGCAGCCAGCGGGCGAGCTGGTGCAGCAGCGGCCCGAGCGGGTGATCATCCCCGGCTACGTGCCCGCCACGTGGCCAGACCAGAGATTGTCCACTTTTCTGCGCATCGGCCGCCTCTACCACCCGCTCTGCCGCAACACCTTTGTGCAGCGGGTACAGCACGGCTACTACGCCTACGAACGGCGCGAGGAGTGGCGCACGTGCGCCCTGGCGGCGGCCTATGCAGGCTGTTTTGGATTGCAGGCGATTGAACAGCCTGAATTCAGCTACAGCATGGCCGTGTGGCGCTTGAGCCAGCGCGTGGGCTTCGACATCGGTCAGCACCAGGTCAACAGCCCTGGCGGCCGTCGTGGCAGCGTGGCCGAGGAAATGGTCAAGCTGGTGGATGTCAATCTGTGGACACGGGCTGGCGTGGCCGAGTGGCTGGCCAGCATGGGGATGTAGCTATGAAGCAATTCAAGAGCTACCGCCCCACCCCTCCGCCCCGCCGGGCAAACACGGAAAGCGCCACTGGCAGCATTATCCGGTTTATGGTCGGCATTGGCCTGTTTCTGGCCCTGCTGTTGATCATCTTGGGAGTGAGCCTATGAGTTGATGAGCGACGACTAAAGCAAAAGAGGCCAGCCGGTGGAGCTGACCTCAGTGGACCGAAACTATCAGGAAACGGCCGTCAACATTCTACACGATAAAACGGCCGTTTCCAACAAGCTCACGAGAGCAAGGAAACGAAAATGGATAACTTCGATTTTGATGACAGCGTAGACTTTCGCCTTACCGATGAGGAAGGCAAGAAAAATATCAAACGCTTTGCGATGGTCGGCCTCTACGCCTTGTTGGCCGTCGTGGTGGTGGTGACTGGTGCTCATGCCATTATGCTGGTCATGGCCCAGGCCCCGGCCGAAATTGGCGCAGAAAACAGCCTGCTGGCAAAGTTTTTGAACGCCATCCGCATTACCTTTCCCATCGTGGTGGAGGCCGCCGCCGTGGTGGCCGGGCTGGGTTTCATCGGTGCCAAGTGGCGCAAGGGGCAGAAAACGGCAGCTTTTCTTATCGAGCTGGTTTGGGTGATCTTTGCCGCTGCCAACATGATTACCTTTTTCCGCATCGAGCGCGGCCTGGCGCTGGAATCGTGGCAGGTGAATTGGGTAGATTACGGCCTGCCCCTTTCCGCCCTAATCGCCGGGGTGCTGACCTATGCCCTGACTCGCACGGATCCGGATTTGAAGCGCAAGGATGAGGAAACGGCCGCCGAGGAAAAGATTAAGAGCATCAAATTTTCGTCCCGGCGCGACGTGGCGATTAGCGCCCAGCGTATGGCCATCGAAAAGCAGCGGGCCTGGATCGATTTTATCAAAGATTTGCAGACGAAAGGCTACAGCGACCAGCAAATCCGCTTCATGCTTCAGGGTGTGCCCGAGCTGCTGGTGGATGGCGACGGCGACGGCCGTATGGATTTACTGGAATCTGGCGACGGGGCGATCCCCGGTACGGCGCAACCTGTAGATGCTCGCCACACCTACGGCCGCAACGATAACCAAATCCTCAAGCCCCGCAAGCGGTACGGCCTTTCCCGCAAAGGCTACATGATTGACGAATCTGACGACATAGAGGTTTTGATTCGCAATCCAGGGTATGACTTCGATGCCTACATCGTGGATCGGAATGGTGCTGTTATCGCCAATGTAGACGCGGAGCGGGAGCGTACCACCCGCCCTACGCCAGCGCCCCAGCAGCCGAGCCGGGCGCAAGCGAACGGGCGCGTGGGCCACAACGAGGCCGGGCTGAATTACCCAAACGGGAGCACGTACAGCCCGGAGTAATTGACGCAGCGCGTCATAGCAGGGAAACGGCCGTTGCGGTTGTGGATGTTGTTGAGGAAACGGCCGTTTCTTCTGGGGTAGGTGGGCTGGTTTACACCAAGCCAAGAATCACCAAGCAGGCCGCGAAGCGGTTTGCCCCTCCCACAAAAAGCCGCGATGTGGGAGGGGCAAAAATTGGGAGGGGCAAAAATTGGGAGGGGCAAGAAAAAACCAGAGGTCGCCCCTCCCAAGAAAGCGAAAAAACAAACGCCTTGCCCCTCCCAACTGATAGACAGCGATCCCGGCGCTGGATAGAGTTTAAGCCAGGAAAAAAGCGAAAAAACGGCACGCGAATGTATTACCCAAAATACCGCCGCTGGCTACCCGGCAATGAAAAAAAAGAATGGCTGGGGCCAGTCGCCGACCTCGACCCAATGACGGAGACCGAAAAGAATGATTATGTCAACAACAGAAGAAAAGCAGAACAGCGCCGCAAGCGTGAAAAGCGTCGAAGAAGTAGTTGATTTCCTTCGCTCCTCTGGCTTACCCATTCGTTCCATGACCGCAATTCATAACGTAATTGCCGGGGTCATCATGGGGGAGGTCGGTAGCGTTGACCATGAGCAAGAGCTGGCGGCCGGGGTCTCTTACCTGGTCATCGGCTTGGGCAAACTGCCGACTGAGTTCCCGCGAGGCATCAACTTTATCGACGATTAAGCAGCAGGGTGGGGCGGCCGCGAAACGGCCGTTCCTGCCCTCATCTAAGGAGTAACCAATGGAAACAAAAACAACTCACAAAACATTCACTGCCAGCATCGACACCACGCCCCGCCAGACCGGCACCGTCAAATGGTTCGATAAGGTCAGGGGCTACGGCTTTATCATCCCCGACGACGGCAGCGCCGAAGTCTTTGTCCATTACAGCGCCATCGAAGGCGACGGCTACCGCAACCTGTACCAGGACGATCGGGTTACCTATGACCTGGTAGAACGGGGCAAGGGGCCGCAGGCGCAGAATGTGCAGGCGCGGGGCGGTGCGGCATGAAATCAAAAGCCAGAATTATCGCGGGCGGCATTACGGCCGTCGTTATCACCGTCACCATTTGCTACCTGCTCACCGGCCTGGTGCTGACCAGCGCCGGGTATCCGATGTGGTAGCGGCAAAGGAAACAAACATGAAAAACACGAACGAATTCCAGAAAAAGTACGTGAAGCTGGCTCACGCAATGCAAACCGGTATCGCTTCTTGTATCGCTGTCGGCTGGACTGGCGCAACGCAAAAGCACCTCCGTGTTGGCATTGACACATCAAAGTCGGACCACGGGGCATTGGTCAAACTCTTGCTCGAAAAAGGCGTCATTACCGAAGAGGAATACGGGCGGGCTCTTCTCGAAGGGCTGGAAAATGAGGTCAAGAATTTTGAACGCCTTTTTGAACAGCTGACTGGCAAGACGGCGAAGTTTTATTAGGAGCAACCCTATGACCGAACTCGAAGTGAAACTAATCAAACTCGACGGCGGCACCCAGGCCCGCGCCGGTACCGACCGCGATACCGTAAACGAATATGTCGAGGCCCTGCGCGAAAGTGATAGTACGTGGCCATTCCCGCCCGTCACCGTCTACTACGACGGCGACGCCTACTGGCTGGCCGATGGCTTCCACCGCATCACCGCCGCCCGACAGCACGGCCGTTTCGTCTGCGAGGCCGACATCCGCCAGGGTACACAGCGCGACGCCATCCTGCACGCCGCCGGGGCCAATGCCGACCACGGCCTACGCCGCACGCCAGAGGACAAAAGACGTGCCGTGCTGCGGCTGTTGGAAGATGCGGAGTGGGGCAAGTGGAGCGACCGGGAGATTGCCCGGCGCTGCCGGGTCAGCCCCACCTTTGTGGGCAACATCCGCAAAGAGCTGCCCGGTACTGTCCACGCGGACAGTGAGCGGGTTTACACCCGCAACGGTGAGGAGCGGGTGATGGATACGGCCGCGATTGGGGGCAAACCGCGTCCGAGCACTGATGACATGCGTAAGCGCCTGCGCCAATCGCTGCGCGATGAAATGTACGCAACCTACCAGGTGACGGGGATTACCGACGCAGATCTGCGGCAGGTGCTATCTCGCGACTGGGGCCTGGGTGGCGGCAGCTCCGGACCAGACATGACGGCCGTCTACAAAAAGGGTGGGGCCAATCCGGGATTTTGGTACAACAGCTACCGCGACTCAGGAGCGCCGACACTAAGCGGCCGGGAGTTGATTACGTGGGTCCGCGAAGTCCTAGAGCTGCCGTACCCGCAGGAAACGGCCGTTACCCAGCCTGCCCCATCTCCCTTCTATGTCGGCCCAATGGCGCAAGGTCCAGAGGTCCGTGCAGCGCTGGAGCGTTACCTCGAAGGACAAATCAACAGCGAGATGATCATTCGTCGCCTGGCCAACCCAGAAGCCTCTGGCCATGTAGCAACGATGGCTGATACGGTCAAAGTGTTGGGGGCAAGCGATTCCGCTATCTACCATCAGGCAATGGTGCTGCGCAACAACCTGCCTGGGCCGTCGTGGGAACGTGGAAAGCAGGCGGTGGAAACGGCCGCTATCGCCCCCGAATCTATTACCCAGCAAATTATTGCCGACGTGGAAGCTGGCTACGAAAAAGAGTGGGAAACGGCCGTTACCGAACCCGCGCCTCGCCCCCACACCGATCCCCGCCTGGCCAACCTCAACACCGCCCTGGGCCTCGTTACCCGGCTCACGGCCGACACGTCGCTGACCGTGGACATCGTTGGGCCACTCGCCCGCGCCCTGGGCCTGATGGAAGACGCCAAAAAGGCGCTGACCAAACGGCAGGAATACATCACCTGGCTGCGCGATTATCGGGACGATGACGGCCGTCGCTGGACCGACCTATCCGATACCCAAACGTGGCACAAAAACAGCCCATGCCTCCAGGCGTTTGTGAAGGCGTTCCCCAAAGAGGATTTTGTGAAATCGGCGCTGATGGATGCTAAGACGCAATTGGAGAAGGAAGCGGCCGTCTCTGACCCGTGGGTATGCGGGGTGTGTGCCCAAGAATTTAAAAACGAGGCCGATTTGCTCGCACACCAATTTGCTACCAGTTGCGAAAAGGAATTACAGGAAACGGCCGTTGCGCAGGAGGTGAGCGCGTGAGCAACGTAAACGGCGAACAGGTAAAAACGGCCGCCATGACGGCCAATATCAGAACGATAGAACACCACAGCTGCGCCATCTGCGGCTATATGACCAGATACATTCACGACGACGGGCGCCTCTTCTTCGACGCTGGTTGCTACTGTGGCCGAACCATGTCCAACCTTGAGCCACGGAGTTGGGACGAGGCTGCCAATTGGATCAACATGCAGAGTAACGAGGCAGTCCGGGTAAACATTGCCAGGAGATTTGGCATTGACCTGACGGCTGTTTCCAGCGAGGTGACAGATGAGCACTGAATTCGACAAGGGCCGGTACGCAGAATCGGTCAAACAGATGACCGCCTCCTGGGCAAACGGTGCCCACAATAACGCCGTGCGCGTCATGCGTGAGATACAGGCAGAGCGCCAACGCCAGGATGAGAAGTGGGGCGAGCAAAACCACGACGATACCTGGTGGCTGGCCATTCTGATGGAGGAGGTGGGTGAGCTGGCCCAGGCCATGCTGCACAGCAGCTTTGGCGGGCCACACGCGGGCACAGAGCGCATCGAGTTGACGCAGGTAGCGGCCGTGGCGGTGCAGTGGTTGGAAGCTATGGGGCGGCGGGAAACGGCCGTAAGCGAGAAAACAAACTGATGACTATCCTAATCAAAACCATCATCGCCGCCGCCGCCTGGCTGGCGCTGGCGACTAACGTAGAGCTGACCACAGTTGAGGCGGCGCTGGCGATTGCGGCGCTGGTTGTCTACCAGGTCAGCGGGGAGGTAGAGGTATCATGAGCTTCTGTCGATTCAGCGACGATAATTTCAAAAGCGACGTGTACGCCTACGAAAGCGCCGACGGCTTTGTGGTGCATGTGGCGAGCAATCGCGTAGTGGGTGACGTTCCCGCCCGGCCTAGCATCGCCGACATTCCCTACATCGCACCGGGCGAGTTTTCGCGTGCGCACCAGGCGCAGCACGAGTTTCTAGAAACGGCCGAACGCGCCCCCATTGGCGGGCCGTACGACGGTCAATCATTCCGCTACGCCACGCTGCGCGAGCTGCACGATGGCCTGCTACAGCTGCGGGCCGATGGCTACCACGTGCCCCAATTTGCCCTGGATGATATTGAAGAAGAGTTGAATGAGGAGGACGAGGCGTCATGAAAACCAAAGAAGCCCCACCCCTCGTCGATGTCCTGGCCGCCCTCGTCACCCGTCAGACGCCTGGCAAAACCGAATTGTCGGGCAAACTCATCCTCGCCTACACCCCCGGCTCGCACAACCAAACCGAGCCAGGTGTGTACCGGCTCACCCTGTCGCGCCGGGGCGTGTGGCCGTCAGAGGATGAGGTGCGGATTGTGCAGCGGGATTTGCGCGAGGCGCTGAAGAAACACGGCCGTTTCGCCGCTACCATCAATTGGGAACCCTGGCTGCGCGGCAAGCCCGGCAAACGCGCCAGTGACCAGGTGCTGTACCACGTCCTGTTTTGGGAAGAGATGGTGCAGGCGAGTTTGTTATAAGGAAAACGAAATGGAAACCGTAACAAAAGCAGAATTAACAATTACTTTCAACGCCGCAGCACGGCCGAAAATCGTTTGCCTCTGTGGCTCGACCCGATTCTGGCGCGAATTCCAGCGAGCCGGGCTGACCGAAACGCTGGCCGGTAATATCGTGCTCAGTATTGGCGCGGCCAGCGGAACCGACGACGAGCATTTTGGAAACCTGCCACGCGAAGAGTATGACCGGGTAAAGACGATGCTCGATCAGCTGCACCTGCGCAAAATCGACATGGCCGACGAGGTGCTGATCCTCAACCCTGGCGGCTACATTGGCGAATCAACCGGCCGCGAGCTGATGTATGCAGTGGGGGAGGGGAAGGAAATCCGCCTGTTGGAGCCAATCGCGCCGCGGCCGGGTTGGCAGCCGAAAGAGCCTGCCACTAAACTGCCGATGGACATCTATTGGCGAAAGCACGCTCTATCCGATTCCGGCGAATGGCATCTCTACTGGCAAGCAGTTGACGAGTGCGGTGAAGCAGACGAATGGATCGACCACACCGGCACGGAAATAGATTGGCCATTCCCGGTCAATTGGGCGCGGGCCGAAGACATGACGGCCGCGGGGTTCGAGGTTGTATGAGCAACGATGACAACAAATACATCACCGGCCCCGTGGCCGACCCCACCGTCGTCAGGCAGCTGACCAGCCGCCTGATGCAAACCTACGAAGATTTTATCAATGGTTTCGACGGCCGTGTCAATTACTCCGAGGGTTTCATGGCCGCCCACAATTTTCACGTCTTTGTGGTGGAGCACCTGGTGCAGGAAACGGGCAACCCCGTCTGGCGCAGCGGGGCAGTGACTACATTCGAGCGGCGTATGAAAAATCCGGGCGAGTATGATACGAAGACGGGACCGGGTGATTAGATGGCCACTGACTTCACCGAAGCAAACAACGCCATCCTCGTCCACGCACGCCAGCGAGAGGCAACCATACCCGGCCTCATCCCGGCAGTACAGCAGCAGGTGGCCGAAATCAAAGAGCGGGGCGGCTTAACAGCCGCTGAAATCCAGCGCGCGGCCGAACTATGCGCCATCCTGGGCAGCGAAAAGGGTGAGATCGTTCTCTACGGTGGTGGTAAGCCGGGCGAGCGGGCCGACCACTACAACCAGGTGGCCCACGCCGTCGCCGTGCTGTCGCTGCTGCCTGGCGGCGTAGATCTGTTTGGGTGCCACTTTGAGTTTCACTAAAGATGATTTTGCGCGAACCTTTTTGGCCAGAAGGCAGAATGGCATCGTGTGCGATCAAGATGCCCTGGCGGTTATCAGATGCTACATCGAAGGCGGCGGCCGCCTGTCGCATCAAATGATTGCGGACCTCCACGAGACAACAATCGTAACCGTCTGGAAAATAACCAGCTTCCGCAGCCCCTACGGGCACCTTGAAAATGCCTTGAGCGAGCACGAGTTGAGCGAGCTGGTAGCGATAAGGAAAGCCACGAAGACGCCATTGGCCAAGATTCGGAAAATCAGGCAGCTGTATGACGCCGGTTATTCGATCCCTCAATGTGCGGCCGCAACTCATGTGGGGTACACAACCGCTTACCGGATAGCCCACAGACTGTCCTACAAGGATGTCGAATGAAACAAAACGGCCGTACCCGCCAGCTCAACAAATGCCTGCGCAAGAAGCGATACGGCAGCCTGGCTGAGGCCCGGCGCTTTGCCCGCTACCGCGCCCAGGCCACTGGCATTGTCCACACCGCTTACGAATGTCCAGTTTGTTACTGGTTTCACCTGACCACCGGCGGGTACGTTGGCCAGGACAAGGAGATCGCACCATGCCCACCTACGCCTCGCAGACTTCGGTAACATCCGACAAATCCCGCGCCGAAATCGAGCGCACCCTGACCCGCTATGGGGCCAGCTCCTTCATGTACGGCTGGGACCAGCTACGCGCCGTCGTGGCCTTCGAGATGCACGGCCGTCGCCTGAAATTCGTCCTACCCATGCCAGACCGCGACGGCCGGGAATTCACCCACACCCCGACCAAAAACCAGCGGCGCAGCGCGGCCGCGGCTGAAGCTGCCTACGAGCAGGCGGTGAGGCAGCGGTGGCGGGCGTTGGCGTTGGTTATTAAAGCAAAGCTGGAAGCAGTCGAAGCGGGGATCGCGGAGTTTGAGGAAGAATTTTTGGCTTACATCGTGCTGCCCAACGGCCGTACCGTTGGCGATTTTATGGTGCCGCAGATAGCGGCCGTTTACGAAAGCGGCCGTATGCCGCCGCTGTTGCTGGGCGGGGGCGAATGACCAAACTCACCCACCGCCGCGCCCGCCGCGTGGCCCGCAGCGACGCCGAAGCCGCCGCCAAAATCATCGCCGTGCAGGAAGCGCAGATTGAGGCGCTGAAGGCGGAAACGGCCGCGTATGCGGCCGTTTTGGTGGGGGTGTGTGAATTGTACGGGCTGTGGGATTACGTGGACCCGGCGACGGGTGAGGTGGTGACCGGGAAAAGCAAACGGCCGTCTTAGGGAAGACGGCCGTTTTTGTTTTCAGGGGATGATCAGGGTTTGATCAACCGGCGATCAGATTGGCGGGGGCGGGCCGTCGCCAATCACACCGGCCTGGCGCAGGCATTCGGTAACGGCCGTGGGGTCAGCCTGGTAAGCGGCCGCCAGTTTGTCGAGCAAATCGGCGGGGGAGGGATTGCCCAGAAAGCGGCTCGGGGCCGTGACGAAAAAGTCAAGGTCGCGGGCCATTTCTACCAGGCGCTGCTGCGTAATTTTTTGAATGCCGACTTTGTAATGGTATTTGCTCATGCCTCTAGTCTATCCGATATGCACATACCTTGTCAACACGAAAATTGATGCTTGACACGGTATGTACATATCGTTTATAATCCATATGTACATACGAAAGGGCCACCGCCCTAGCCCTGGTAAGCAAAGCGGTGACCCACCAATCAGAACCCGGAGGCTCATCATGGCACAAATTCTAAAACATTCCCTCAGCGAAATCAAACCGCAGAAGACAAAGCTCTTCAACCCCGTTTCTACCATGCAGCGGCTCAACCGCGCCCTGGCCGAAGCCATCGGCTACGACGGCGACGACGCCTGCATGGCCAACTACCTGGTGAACTACTACCTGCAAAGCCTCGACCTGTACCACGTCAACGGCCGTGCCGGTTCCCTCCTCCCCAAAGAGGAAGAAGCCATCCCCGCGCAGGCGGGGACAACGGACGCCCAGGTCATCGCTGCGGCCAACGCCGCCTATGACAATGTGTACGCCCCACGCATCCCCTATATGCTGGCTGGCACCATCGCCGACGCCGCCGCAGCGCACCAGGCGTTTCGCGCCGCTCTGGTAGGTGCCAACTAATGATTACCCTCCTACTGCTGACCAAATACACCGACAGCGATTTGTACAGCGCCCGCTGGCTCGATGACGCCTACGGCATCAACTACGAGTTCAACGCCGTGCACCAGGCCGACGGCCGTCCGCTTGCCCGTACCGAGGATTGTCCAGCCCCGGTACTCACGGCCGAGCAGCTGGCCACGGCTCAGCCGTTCATCGAGCCAGCGCCCGCCCAGCACCCCGCCTACGAGCTGGCCGCCAAAGGCACGGCCGTCAAGCCGGGATGGGCCAACCGCTACCAGAAAGCCGCCCAGCTAGTGGAAGCGGGGCAGGTGCGATTGACCGGGCCGGAAACGGCCGTCGTCACCGGCAGCCAGGCGTACACCATCACCGGCAGCGGCAAAGAAGCCAAATGCAGCTGCAAGTGGGGCGAGTTCAACAGCGAGCCGTGCAGCCACATCATGGCCATGCGCATGGCCCGGGCTCTCGGCCAGGCCATCGAATCACCAATGGCCCACGGCATGAAGCGACGGATCTCCGTTGACGATATGTGGACGTCCATCTACCGGCAGCACAACCGTCGCCAGCGGCAGCAGCGCCGCTGGCAAGCTGCCGGGGTAGGGGGTGACTGATGGAATGGCAAATGATGTGCAACTGGACGGCCGTGCTGTTCTTCGGTCTGGTCTTGGCGACGCTTTTTAATTTCAGAAACAACAGGTAACGGAGGCTCTCATGTTTGACAAGATTACGATCCATACAATTAGTCCGCATGGCTGGCCAGTCGATTTTGAACTGACCCCCAAAGAAAAAGGTGATTTAGAAGAGGCCCTGGCCAAGCTGGAAAGGTGGGGCTACTCGCCCACATCCGACGCCAACCGCGACATCCAGTGGACACCTGACGGCCTGCCCATCTGCCCCAAACACGGCGTCGTCATGCGCAAGCGGGAAAAGCAGGGGGATGTCTGGTACTCACACACGGTCACGGATGAGAACGGGGCCGCCCACTACTGCCGGGGCTACGCCAGCAAGAATTCGCCCGGCTGGAATCTTGATTAACGGTCAGATGTTTGCGCGCAAGCACAAGCGCAGCGCCACAGCCCTGCCAAAAAGGAGCAACCCCGAGCCGGGGCGGGCAATCCCCGGCGAAGGAGTATCATGGCCGACAAAGAGCAAGCGGCCGTTACCAACGGCGAATTCTGGAAGGATGGCCAGCTTTATGTGCAGTGCGGCGCAGCGGCCGTACCCATCCGCAAGTTTGACAGCAAAGGCGAGCCGGTGAACCCACCGGCAGAGAAAGTGAGTAACTCAGAAAATAATTAGACGGCCGTATGGCCAAAGGAGTTGCAATGAGCAAGGGCAGCAAACGCCGCAGCTGGCGAAAGGCGGAGCAGGATTTCAAACATGCTTTTCCTCGCCCAAAACAACCCGCACCCACGCCACCGCAGAAGCCGTGGCTGATAATGACAGATGAGGAGATCGACGCGGCATATTGGCGAGTGGGTAAGGCGGACCGAACCAGGATGAAAAAGGAAGCGGCGACGGAACGCCTGCGGCAAGAAGCAATGAAGGTGTTGGAAAACGAGTAACGGCCGTATGGCCAAAGGAACCGGAATTCGAGCGTGATGTAGTAGTCACGTACTCGACAAAAAAGATAGGGGAGCCGCTTTTTGATGCGGCTACTTAAACAACAAAAAACGGCCGTTTCCCGGCCCCAGTCCGCAGCAGCGCGGAAACGGCCGTTTGGCCAAAGGAACAGGCGATGAAAATTATCGACCGACTGAAGCTGTATTTTCTTCTGCGTGAGTACCGGAAAAAGCCAAAGGAGGGCAAATACTGGCGGCGTGGAACCGGCGCGAATAATCAACATTCACTTTACCCGACGAATGAGCGTCAGCAACTCAGAAGAAAGATAGTCAGACTACAAGACAAAATCAACCCACAACCCTGGAAAAAATAGCAAAAACGGCCGTATCCCGGCCCCAGGCCGCAGCAGCGCGGCAAAGGAACCAAAAATGCAAAAGCACCCATTTCTCATTGAG
>ERZ761584.233-NODE-233-length-20188-cov-19.317936_pt1 | contig 20188 bp, 29 predicted proteins | sample MGYA00512168_ERZ761584 | MGnify/ENA primary metagenome ERZ761584 (study PRJEB28899, sample SAMN03785564) | bioreactor sludge metagenome | biome: EBPR Sludge; feature: EBPR Bioreactor; material: 0.22µm filtered reactor supernatant | place: Saint Lucia: Queensland...
CCCTCCGCCCAGGCCCGCCACCTGCCCCGCGGGGCCGCCAGCGTCGAGCCCGGGCGCCGCCGCTGCCGCCTCGGCCGCTGCCGCTTGCAGGGAGTCCGCCCCCCCGCCAAAGAGATCGGAGATGAACCCCCGGGCGTCTGCGATCTTGTCGCTGAACCACCCCGAAATCGACCCCAAGGCCCCCCGCACGCCGGACACTACGTCACCCAGGCCGTCCGCGAAGCTTGAACCTATGTTCGAGGCGAAATTGGTGATCGATGAGAGGATGCCTGCGAAGGGCCCCCCGTCCTCGCCTCCGATGCTGCCCAGGACCCCAAAGAGGGCCTGAAACTGCTTGACGATCCAGTTGACCGCCTTGCCTATCAGGCCCGTGAAGGCTCGGAGACCGCGCTGCCCCAGCTCGACGAGCTTTACAAAAAAGTTACTCACCCCGGGCAGGATCGACTCGACCGCGCCCCGGAAGATCGAGATGATGCCGCGCCAGGCGGAGCCGAAAAGCTCACCCATTTTCTGCCAGATTCGGGTAGCTGCCTGCCCCAGCCAGTGAAAGGCTGAGACCACGCCGTTGACCAGGCTGGTTGAGACGCGCGAAACGGTGTTCTTGATCCACGTCCAGGCGGTCGAAAAGAGCGACATCGTCCGCTGCAGCAGGGAGGCCAGGAAGCGCCCCGCTGCCCCAAAATTCGTGGACAGCCAATTGATGAGACGCGCCGCGACGCCGGAGACGGTCGTGGCGATCCAGGACCAGGCCCGGGAGAAATTCGCGCTCACGCGCACCCAGAGGCCAGCCAGCCAGCCGGCCAAGCCGGACCAGGATTCTTGCAGCCAGAGGATGAGACCGTTCGCTGCGCCCGAAACCGCGATCCGGATGTTCTCCCAGATCATGACCAAGCGGTCCCAGAGACCCGACGCCAGATCGACCACCGAGGCAACCCCGCTGGACCACATGCCGGCGAGGGTATCCCAGAGACTCGACGCCTTCTGCGCCACGTCTGACGCCCACCCCTCGACGGTCGCGACGATGGACGAGCGCCATTCCTCGAATCGCGCTGCCAGCTCGTCGAGCTTTGCGAGGGCTTCCGGCCCGAAGATCGCCTCGAAGGCCTGACGGGCGCCCGCGGTCGCGCTCGCGAGGTCGCCCGTGAGAATCCCCTTCAGGTACTGGACATAGCCCCCGAAGGCCTCACGCCCGCGATCCAGGGCACTTGCTGCGCCGCTCCCGAAGACCGATTCGACCACCGCGCGGTAGCTATCGAAGGCGCCCGACAGGTCGCCCGAGAAAAGCGCCTTGACGGTATCGATCAGGCCAGAGAAGTAGCCCTTCACCGTCTCGATCACCGATGCGGTCGTCTCTCGGATTCCACCCCAGTTGCCCGCCCAGGCTGCCGCCAGGACGCCGATCAGGGCCGCCAGGCCAACCAGGGGCAGGGAGAGCCCCAGGATCGGGGCGAGCATGGCTGCGATGCCGCCCGCTGCGATCCACGCCTGCACGCTGGCGATGCCCGCAGCGATCGCGAAGATGCCCAGGGCCGCCGCGAAGCCGATCACCACTTCCTTGTGCTCGACGAGCCAGGACCCGACCGCGCGAGCGGTTTGCAGGAAGAGCACCAGGCCAGTCCCCAGGCTCATGAGCAGGCCCTTCAGGCGCTCGAGGCCGCCGCCCTGCACCCACGCGTCGAAGGCGCCCTTCGCCCATGCGATCCCCTGCGAGAACTGCCCAGCAAGCAGGCTCCCCACCCGCTGAAGCGTCCCTTGGAAGCCGTCGCTTGACAGAACCTCGTTGACCTTTGCCACCCCGTCCTTCAGAACGTCGAAGATGGGGGCAGCCAGGGTTCGCTTGATCTGTCCGAAATTGTCGGACAGAGTTGACATATTCCCCTCGAAGGTCGACGACAGGTTCTTCATGCCGCCGCCGAACTTCTCGTTTGCGATCTTGAGGGCTGCCTGCAAGGCTTCGGGCAGGGGGGAGGTCAGCTCTCCGCTCTTGGAGAACTCGATCCCGACGCCGCGCAGCTGCTCGCGGGTGACGATGCCCAGCTCTTGCAGGCGCGAGATCGCCTCACCCGAGGCGCCCGACGAGAACTTGCCCCACGTGTTCGCCAACTCAGCGAAGTTGACGCCCGTCCCTGCCGCCATGTCACCGATCGAGGTCCGGAGCCCTGCCAGGTCGACCCCAAACTTTGACATAACAGAGTTGCCCGTGAGCCCGAAGCCCAAGAGCACCTTTTCTGCTGCTGCTAGCTGGGGCAGCTCGAAGGGGGTCTTGGCTGCGAACTCGGCAAGCTCTGCCATCTTCGCCTTCGCCCGCTCAAGCCCGACCTCATAGGACTCCGCCCCCTTGAGCAGGGTTGCGAACTGTGTCTCGAAGGTCTCGAACTGAGCGTTTCCCGAGACGAGGCCTGTCAGGGCTGCCCCTACGCCGACCAGGGCACCCTTGATGGCGTTGATCCCGATCGACGCCATACCGATGCGCCCGAGCTTGTCGATCCACCCCTCGGTCTTGCGCTTCGCGTCGTCGGTCTTGGAGCCCACGTCCCGGACGCCCGACCCGACGCCGTCCAGGCGCTCGCGGTAGCGGGAGACCGCGTCACGGGCACGGTCGACGACTCCCGAGTCGAAGACGCGTTGCAGCGATGGAGCAAGCTCCTGAAGGCGTCGCTTCAGGCCCTCCAACTCTGCGGTGTCCGCTTTGCCGCGGACCATGAGCGTCACTTCGACCACGGGAAGCCTCGCCTACCTCTTCTTCTGTGCGCTTTCGATCTGCTGCTCTACCCACCCCGCCCACTCTTCCGCGATCGAAACCCCCTCTGGCGTCAACTGCATGACGCGCTCGAGAGGGACGGTCGCGCCGAGCTGGTTCAGGCGTCGGGCGAGGCTGAGGGTGTTCCAGATTCGAAGTGCGTCCCGGTCGTGGAACTCGCCTCGCTCGTCTCGCCAAGATCGGAGGACGAAGCGGTAGGGTTTGCCGAGGCGTTGCCCTTGCGCTCCTCCTCGTCCATCTCCTCACGCGTCAGAAGGCGCTTCTCGTCGAGGATCGCCTGGTAGTGCTCCCGCACGATGTCCCGCAAGATGCGGGCCGTGTCGCGGTTCAGCTTGCCCAGCTCCTCCTCGCGAGGCTTGCACGCGAAGCCCTTGTTGCTCGTCAGGCTCCATCCGACGATCCACGACGTGAACGCCTTGAGCGAGGCGCCGACCGCGTTGATCCGAATCGCCTGCGTGTCCGCCTGCACCGATTCGACCATCGACGCCTCGAGCGCGGTGTACTCCTTGTCGGAAAGCTCCGTTCGGAGGTCGACCCAGTGCCGTTCGGAGTCGCCGGTCTCGCGATCGACCACCTCGAAGTGCTTGCGGGTCGTGGCTGCGTCGTCGACGAAGAACCTGATTCCCATGATGTAGGGCCCTCCTGAGGCCGATGAACTCTCTGTCGTACCCTGGTGACGGGACGGCGGGGCCGCCTTTCCCCCGCCGTCCCGTCAGCCAGGAGGGACAGTCAGTAAGCGATCGTCACGGTCACGGGTACGAGGGAACCGTGGTGCTCGTGGGCTCCGTCGCGGTGTGGAGCGGGCTACCGAAGGGCTCCAGGGTCACCTTGTAGCGGGTGAGGCCGCCCTGCTTCGGGGGGCGCGCGTAGTCGATCAGGAGCGCGCGGAACACGAACCAGTTCGTCCCGCCGTCGAACGACTCCGCGATGTGGAAGGTGTTCCCCAGGTTGGCCGCGTCGTCATAGAAGAACTCGTCGACGTTCGAGGCTGCGGGGTTGAAGAGACCGCCGAACGAGGTCTGGCCGTCCCAGTCCTTGGTCCCAACCTTGACCTTCTCGCCCCACTCCGCCCCCTTGGGGTGCCACACCTCGAACAGGGCCTTGAGCTTGGGCATGTCCTGCTCGTCGACCCACGACTTGATGTCGGTCCAGGTGCCGCCCGTTCCGTTCTTCGCCTTCAAGCGAAGGTCCTGCCAGCCGTAGTAGGCCATCGTGTACTCCTTAGTTGCGCTTGAGCGCGACCGAAACGTTCGCGCTGGGAGATGTGCCGGTACCGGTGAAGTCGATCGCGATCGCGGTGTAGCGGTTGATGGTTCCCGTCAGGGCCAACGCGCCCGACCCCTCAGTCCCCGTGATGGTGGCGAAGGTCCCCTTCGTCGCGTAGGTCACGTTGTCCGAGGAATGCTTCAGGAGCACCGACAGCCCGTCATGGCCATCGAGATCGATTTCCGCTGCGTCGAGGAAGGCGTCCCCGCCGCCGGAGGACGAGGCGCTGTTGTCGAGGGGGCTCGACTGCGTGTTCCCGTCCGCGGTGTAGGCCGCGGGCGCCGCGACGAGCTTGCACCCCTCGTAGATCTCGCCCGAGGGCTCCCACTCGACACGAATCTTGTGCTTCTCGCCCTTCTTCGGGGCGATGCTCCACAGGCTCTGATGCGCCTTGAAGCACGTAACCTTGTCGCCCTTCGCTGCGCCGCCATCGGTGCCCGCGAAGACGACCTGCACGTACACGTCAACGCGATGCGCCCCTTCCACCCACGCCTCGAACGAGCCCGTGTCCGCGGTGTCGTCGTAGAACACGTCGAAGGCGAACATGCCGTCCGCTTCCTTGATGCCCAGGTAGTGCTTCGACGCCCACTCGTTGCCTGCTGCGTGGTAGGCCTCGAAAAGCGCCTTGAGCGTGGGCATGTCGAGCCCCACGATGTTCTGCTGCTGGACGTTGAAGCCGCCCGTCCGGACGTGGTTGATGTCCTTCCAGCCGTGGTAGCTCATGCCTCACCCGCCTCGTCCGCCTGCGCCGCCGTGGCCGGCTGTGCGCCCGTCACGGGCTCGATCAGTTCCTGCTCAATGAGCCACGGGATGGAGCACGCGGGGATGTCGCGCACCAGGTCGCCGGGACCGCGCGCGACCATCCCCCGCTCGCCGAGCGGGATCTGATCCCCACGCACCAGGCGCGCCACGATGTCGGGATCGGTCGGGTACTCCAGGGGCACCAGGACGCGGTAGGCGGGTGCGCCCCCGCTTTGCGCGCCCGGGGGCGCCTTCGGAGCGCTTGCGGGGCGCCCGCGCGGAGCGCCCGTTACAATGGTGGACACTGTCATGTTGCGGAGGCCTCCAGAACCTCTGTTCCGATTTCCAGCCGAGCATCCGCGAAGTACTCGCCGTTGGCGTTGGTGTAGGTGGCCCCATAGAGAATCTTGGGCTCCACCCCATCGGTCGCCCACAGGACGCGCGCGCCGTTGGCGTAGTAGTCGGGATCGTTTCCCGCGCCCATGTCAATCAGCATCTCCCACACCGCCAGGCAGTAGCGGGCGAGCTTCCGCTTCACGTGATCCGCGGGCGTCAAGCCCTCTTCGATCGAGCCAGGCGCGTAGGCGACCACCCAGAAGCCCCACCGCTGGCGCGTGTTGACCGCGCCGTAGCCCTTTGTGCCCGCGATCGTCGCCTCTTCTGGGGTGCAGTAGAGCGCGGGGAACACGGAGTCGTGCTCGCGAAGCGGGTCTGAGAACCGGAGCGCCTGGAAGTCCGTCAGGTCGCCAACGTCGACCGCCCAGCCGCGCGCCTGGACGTCCGTGAGCTTCGCGGTCTGGTGGTCCCGGATGTACGCCAGGGTCGCATCCGCCACCGCCTCGACCAGCATCGGGCCGCTCATCGGGCACCGCTCCAGGCGTTGGCGCGCGCCTTGTAGTAGCCCTCGACCAGGGCGCCCCAGGCGCTGTCATCCCGCGGGCCCCACTCAATGGGCGGGCGCGGATTCCGCCCGCCCTGGTGGAAGCCTGCGTACTCGATCGATGTGCCCAGCACCATCTCGCGATCCGAGATGCGCCGGACGCTGCCGGGGGCTCCGCGAGCGGTCAGGGAGCGCCTGACCGCGCTTGTCCGCTCCAGGATACCCTTACCCGGGTAGCGCCTGGCCTTCCACCGGGCGTAGTCGGGGTTGAGGGGCTTCCACCCCCCGGAGTCCTGCCGCCCTTCGGTGTCGAACTGCCCCGCGAGCTTGGTGTAGAACGCGGGCTCCAACACCTGTTCGAAGACGGGCCGCAACTGGCGCGCGTCCGCGATGACGCGATCAAGCGCCCGGATCGCGGGCGCGGTGTCGATGGCGACCTCGAAGCGGAACACGTCACCACTCCATCGCAGTCGTCAAGACGGGCTCCACGTTCGGGTCCGTCGGGTTGTCCTGCCAGAAAGAGGTAGGCTGCATCGCGGTTGGAGCGCCGAGCAGGCCGTCGATCATCGCAGGGAGGCGGTCAAGGCCTTCCTGGTAGCGCTTCTGGAAGAAGCTCCACTGCGACTCCTGATTCGCCCCGCTGCCCTCGCGGAAGCGCGCGCGCTGGACCGCCGCTGCTGCCCCTGAGACCGACAAGTGCTTGAGGTATCGCACCGCGGTCTCAGGGGCAGTCACGGGTACCGCATGGCCGAGCCCCGCCAGGACCACGTCGATCTCCGCGTCGATGCCTTCGATGATGGCGTCGACCTGGGAGGTGGTCAGGGGGGCGAAGGCCACCTCCCCGCCTACGCGGGGGAGGCGCCCTTCAAGGTCCGTGCGGGAGCAGTAGGCCATGGTGGATCACGTCACGATGATCGCGAGCCAGGGCAGGCCGTAGCCGACCTGGAAGGCCCCGCGGGCAGCGAAGATGAACTTCTCCTCCAGGATCGCAAGCTCGCTCTGAGCGGTCGCGATGGTCTCGACCTCAGGGCGGAACTCCTCCTGCATGATGAAGGGCGCGAGGCCGGGGGAGATGTGGTAGAAGTAGTAGGCGCCCGTGTCGGACAGATTCGCGTCCTCGATCACGGTGTACCCACGCGCCGACCAGATCGGCTGACCGCTCGGGGCAGCGGGGGCGACGCCCGGATCGTTGGCGCCCGGGCCGGTCAGGAGGCCTTCGTAGACCACCATTCCGTTGTTCGGGTGCGTGTGGATCACGTTGGGGGCGATGTTGAGCTTCCGCCCCTTGGAGTCGCCGAAGCTCATCATCTGGGCGCGCGCGCTAGCCAGGTCGAGGCGGAAGTTCGCGACGCCCGTCCCCGCACTTACCAGAATGTTGTCGATGGTCCCGCTATCGCCGTAGGCGCGCGAGTTCGAGAAGAACGCTGCGCCGTCGAAGACAGGCGAGTCCACCGACGCGGAGGCGCCCCCGTTTACCAGGGCGGTGATGAGTTCGCCCGGGTAGCGGGCCGCCTCTTGGGCGAGCTGCTGGGTCTTGGGGGTGATCATCCCGAGCTGGTCACGCTGGAACGCCAAGCGCTCCACCTCGAAGGCTGCCTTGTGCAAGGCGTTGGTCAAGGTGAAGCTCTTGGCCGTCAGGCCGCCCAGCTCGAGCTTGCCACGCCACGGGCTCATCTTCGGGACGTCGGTCATCCACCCGTACTGCGCAGACGGGCGCCCATCGGTGCCCTGCGGGCCGCCGCCCAGGACCATCCGGGTCCAACCCTGGGCACCCTCCGCCGCCGGAAAGGCATCGTTGAAGACCTTGCGGGACGCCGTGAGGGTGGCGCTCAGAAGCTCGTTGCTTACAACAGGCATGAGGTTACCTCCCTTACGCCTTCATCAGACCAGGCACGTAGACCCAGCCCGACGTAGTGCTCACGAAGTCGGTCAACTGACCAACGTAGATGTCGTTCGTCGGGCCGGCTGCGTCGTCGACGGTGTTGTCGTCCACGACGCACATGGCAGCGCCAGACGCGGTCATCGCGCGGGTGATGGAAGACGCGGTGAACAGGAACTCTGCGTCGTACTCGACGATCACCCGGACGTCGCCATCCGAGGCGCCGCCGGTCTTCGACTCGATCGCCACGCCCACTACGCGGGTCGACGCGGTGTCAGCAGCAGGAATAGCGAAACCATCGGAGTCGAGGGCAACAAGCCCTCCCTTGTGGATCACCGAACTCGCGTTGACGGGTACGGAAATCTGCCGGCCGACGCCGCGCTTCGGGCGGGCAAAGGCCGTGGCCAATGCAGTCATGGTGTGCGCTCCTTCCGGCGCTCAGCGCGCCGGGCGTTGGTGGGGGCTTGCGTCTCGGGCCCTGACTCGGGAGCCAAGGGCGGGACTTCCCCCGCGGTAGTCGTTTGCGTAGCGCGCGGAAGCGTGACCACAAGACCCGCCTTGGCGCAGTGCTCCACCGCGTTAGGGCCCAGGCCTCTCGCCTGAATCTCGGGCCAGCCCGCCTCGATCATCGCCTCGACGCCGTCCCGTCCCTCGGACAGGAGTTCCGCCAGGCGAATCCAGCGTGGGGTTGCCATCAGGCGCTCTGCGAGGGGACCTTGATCCCCAAGTCGCGCGCCTTCTGGGCGCGGAACTCGTCCTCCGAGATGCCGTTGGCGCGCGCGACGTGGCGCTCCGTCTCGGTCAGGGTCACGGACGAGAACTCCACCGAAGCACTCGTGCCGACCTCGCCCGTCGGGACCCGCTGGGCGGACGCAACGACCGCGTCGAAGAGGTCGTCCTTGCCCTGCAAGGAGAACTCGACCAGGATCGGCAGCACGGTAGCGGGCAGCGCGTGGGTGGCAATCGCCTGGCCCGCCTTCGCCTCCGCAGCCCTGCGCTGCTCTGCGATCTGCAACTGAGCGAGCTGAAGCTTGGTCTGGTTCAGCTCCGCCGCCTGGGCAGCAAGCTGAGCGGAGAACTGCGCGGACGCGCTCGGGTCGGGAATCTGACTCATGGTGGTGGTTCCTTCCGGGGTGGGGGTCGGGTCGCCGGCGCCGTCGCCCGCCGCGTTGCCAGCGTCGATGAGCTGGACGGTGGCCTGGTAGATCGCGGTGTAGTCCTCGGGACCCTTGCCGAGCTTGGCAGCGAGCATCGCCACCAGAACCTCGGGCGAAGAGATCGTCATCGGGGCCTGACCACCAGAGGGGTCAGCACCAGGCACGGGCGGGGCGCCCGGGGCGCCCGGGTCCGCGAACTGCGGAGTGGGGTCCTGATCCATCGGGGTTGCTCCTGATAGGTTCGTGCGCACCACGCGATCGATGCCCTCGCGAAGCGCGCGGAAGAGGTTGTTCAGCACGGGGTTTCCAGGGAGCCCCTTCGTCAGGGTGTTCGCCTCGTCCTGGATCGCCCGAAGGCGCTCGTTCAGCGCGGTCAAGCGGTCGTCGATCTGCTGCTCGGTCAGGGCCACCACCGCCGCGAGATCGATCTGCGCGCCCGCTTCGTCGACCCCAAGGCCAAGCTCAACCGCGATGTCCTCGCCCTGGGCGAGCATCACGGGCTTGGCGAGCCCTGGCACCGCGGGGGGCTCGTCGCCGAGCCAGGCGACATGCTCGAGCCACCACGGGTAGACCTTCCCGTTGATGACCTTGTTGTGCCTGAGCCCCACGGACCGTCCCTGGTAGGCGCCCGCCTTGAGCCACTGGTAGGCCTTCGCGGGCATCCCCCGGAAGTCCGCCACCAAGCGCCCGCGCTCGTTGACCCGCAGGTTCGCGGGCGAGCCCAAGGCAGGAAACCCGTTCACCCCGTCCGAAAAGGCAGACAGCTTCGCGTCGTCTCCAAACAGCATCGTCGCGATGCGCTGCTTCGCATCGTGCCCAAGGCGTGTCTCCGGCGGCAGCTCGTCCGCGGTCTCGCGGTAGGCCTGGACGATCCCCTCGATATCCTGAGGCGTGATCGTCACACCGTTCCAGGTGCCGGGAGCCAGGACTTCGACGTCGTTGATCTCTACCGTGTCCATGTCGCCCTGTGGGGAAAACAAAAAGCCCGCCTTGCCCCCGACGCGGGGCCCTGACGGGCTTGGCGTTGGGTGCTTGGCGGGCTGGTCGGCGCGTTCCGACGGACCCTTAGTCTTTGTCGCCTCTCAGTCTACCGCAGGCGCGTCGTTCTGTCAACCCGTGTGCTGCCCAGGCGCGGGGGCCTCGACCACCACGACGCGCCCGCCCTCGACCCGGATTTGGCCGATGGCGGGGGCGCCGAAGCGGTTCGCCATGTCGCGAAGCTCCGCAATCGCGCGTCTCCGGGTCTCGTCCGCCTGATTGGCTTCGCCGACCAGACGATCCCGCTCGCGCCTGAGGAGCCAAACCAAAGCTGCGTTGCTCGACAAGGGGTCTCCAACAAGGGGCGGGGACTAGGGACGTTTGGGCGGGGCGGGCACCCACGTGCATCTGCACCGGTTCCCGCCCAGGCAACCGGGATTCGGGATCGGGATCGCGTCGGGTCCCGTGGGGTCGAACTCCTTGCCGTCATCCTCCCTGCACGTTTCGCACGTCCCGCGATCCATGACCGCGGTGTAGATGACGCGCTTGCCGCCGCGCGCGACGATCTCCGCGCGACGCCCGATCGCGAGCGCGGACGTGGTGGCACGGGAGATCAGGCTTTGGAGAAGGGACGCAGGGGCAGCGGCGATCATCTCCGCAAGACGCGCGCGGTCGATGCGCCCGGTTGCTGCCTGGTCGACCGCAGCAGCAGTGGCAGCCTGGACCAAGCGATCCGCCAAGCGGGCAGCCACCACCACCGCGAGCGCGCCCAGAAGCCCGAAAGCCTCCTTGTCAGGCTCAAGTGCACCCGCCCGATCGTTCCATTCGTCCATCTCGCGCCCCGCGCCGCTTGCCCCCGCGCGGTAAAGGGCTTCGAGTTCCGCGAGGATGACCTGCTCTTCCTTGTCGGTCGAGAGGCGAAGATCGGCCAAGGCCGCGATGTCGCCTTTCTCCAGAGCCTCAACGGTGCGCCTTACCACGAAGGCCGACGCGGTCTTCTGCAGGGCCCCCAAGCGCTCGAGCAAGCGCGCGTCCGCCTTGTCGAGCGCGCCCGCCATCGTGACGAAGTCCGGGGCGAGTCCAAGGGCCTGCATCTTGGACACCGAAGCGAGGGGCGGGGCACTGGCAAACGTGGCAGGGGACGAGGGGGCACCGGCGGGCCCATCCGATGCGGGCGTCGCATCGGGGGCGTTGACGTCCTGCGTCGCGGGTGGCGCTTCGCCCGCGGGGCCCGGGATCGTCGCGGGCTCGGGGCTCGCGAGGCGCAGGAGGTCGCGGGCGGCCTCGCTGGCGATGTCGCGGTCGATCAGGAGCCCCGCTTCCATCGCGATCTTGAGGGCGCCCAGCCACTTCTCCGCATCGCGACGGGCGATGGTGCCGTGCTTGATGCGGGGAAGCTGGTCCTTCTTGAGGGTCCAGTTGTAGGAGCACCACCGGGGGATCAGGTATCGCGAGTAGGCGCCTTCGATCGCGCGGGCGTAGGCCTCCAGGCTCATGAGGAAGAACGAGGTCTGATCCTCCGAGAGCGCGAGGGAGCCAACGTTCTCGCCGCCCAGGAGCAGGAACTGGGTCCCAATCGCCTGGTGGATGGCGCGCCGGTGAAGCTCAATTTGCGGGACCGGGTCGACCACCGCGCCCTCGACGCCCTTGATGCCCCAATCTGAGGCGCTTTCCAGGTCTGTCATGAGCAGGTAGGCCTTCGCGTGCGCCCGGATCGACGCGAGCGCGGCCGCCATGCGCTGGTAGGCGGTTGTATTGCCCCCACGGTAGAGGGCCCAGGGAATCCCGAGCGCGTGGCGGTCTGCTGCCACTGCGCCGATCTTGGCGAGTTCGGTCTTCAGGAGCCAAGGACCGTAGGCGGGACGGATCGCGGGGTTACCCAGGAGGGAGCCGCCCTTCTGGTCGTAGGTGAAGACCAGAAGGCGATCCATGTCCATCGAGCGCGCCTTACCCTTGTCGTCGACCTGCTTGACGCCCTTGGGGCCGCCTGTCTCTTCGTCGACAAGCCAGTCCTCGATCGACTCAGACGGGCGGAGCGCGAGCTTGCGCAGGTGCCAGAGCTTCGAGCCCTCGCGGCGCTCATACACGGTCTCGAAGACCCGGTTGCCCCACGCGCAGGCATCGAGCGCTTCGGAGCGGTGCTGTTGCAGGTCGACGGACATGTTGTCCAAGCCCTGCTCGATGAACTCCGCTACCTCCCTGGCCTTGGGCGTGTCGTCGCCGGGCTCGACCCGGAGGGGTGCTGCCAGGATCGGGAGCCGGATCGCGTTGACCGCGGACGCCACGTCGGGGTCCGCAAGCATCTTGTCGATGGTCTCCCACCGGGTAGGCAGGTTCCATGCAGACACGCGGTCCAGCTCGTCGCCGGAGACCTTGCCCGCCTGCGAGGCGACGCCTGAGTACCCCTGTTCCCCCGCGGGGGCGGAGGCGGTCTTGGCGCCCGATCGCGCGAACTCAACGAGGCCGGCGCCGGCTGCTGCTGCGAGTCGATTCAGTATGGCCATGTGGAAGCTCCTTCCATGAAGCCCCAGGGCTCCCCCAGGGCGAAGCGGCGCAGCAAGCGCGCCCAAGGCGACGCGCTACCAGTCCATCTCCGCAAGCGTCAGCCCGGGGCGGTTGTCGTATTCGAGGTCGGGATCAAGCGTCAGGTGCGTCGTGTCTGGCCGGGCGCTCGCGACGTCGTCCAGGTAGGCGACCAGGTAGCGCATGGCGTCCATCCCGTGATCATTCTCCTTGACGGGCGCCTCTTTCTGCGAGGCGCCGCCTTCGCCCTTGGGCCACCGGTAGACCTCGAATTCCTCCAGGGTGGATGTCGGGCGCCTGGCCCCTGCAAGCGCTTCGTCGCGCACCACCAGGGCATCCCGCATCAGGAACAAGCGGGGGCGCCCGTCGCCCGCGGGGCGGAGACGCGCTTGCACCGCTTGGATGCCGGGCGCTAGGGCCTTGTAGGCGGGGATGGTCCGGATGCCCAGGTGCTTCTCGAGGGTCGCCCGGTCCTCCGCGTCGTGATCGCAGATGAGCGCTTCGGGCTCCACCTTGCCCATGAGGGCCTTGATGTCGCGCGCGTGATCCTCTACCAGGCGCCCGGTTCGGTAAATCTCGTTGGCCAGGAAGGCCCGCCCGTCGGAGTCGACGAGCCAGTCTTGCCACACGAACGGGTTGGTGAAACCGAAGTCGACGACCCAGACGCGCCGCCAGCCCTCGGGCTCGAAGCGGTCGACCCAGTGCGTGTCGCGCTGGAAATCCTCGTAGACCTGCCCCTCCGCAGCAACCCACCTGCCGAAGCGCCCGCGTTGCAGGCGCACGCCCGTCAGGCTGTCGAGCACCGCCATCGTGCGCTCCCCCCGCTCCGTCAGGGCGCCCGTGGTGCCGTCGGGGTTCTGGGCGAAGAGCGTTGGGTTGTCCTCGTGGCGCGACGTGATGAGACGCAGGGTCTTGCGGTGCAGAATCCAGTGCGAGGGGGGGCCAGGGTTGGCGTCCGCCAGGACCTGCGGGTAGGGCGTGTTGGCTGCGCGCCCGGTTGCGCGCCCGACGAGCGCCTGCCAGTCATCCTCCGAAAGCTCCTCCGCCTGGTTCACGTAGACGAAATCCCATTCGGAGCTGAGCAGCTTGTCGGGCTTGTCCATGCCACCCAGGACGAGAAGGGATCCGTTCGGGTAGGTGTAGGCGGACGGGAACTGCCCCCCCGACTTGCTGATCGGGCACCGGGGATGGCTGGGCGGGTAGGCGAAGACCTTCGTCTCGAGCGTGACGCATGCGCTTTGGAGCAAGCTCTTGTAGGTCTTGCGCACCATGAGAGCGCGGGCGCGCGGGTACTTGCACAGGAGCGCGTTGAGCTTGTGGAGCGCCGCAATCGTCTTGCCGGTCTCATACGGACCTGCGATCACGACTTCGTGGTCGCGCGCCTTCCACAGGTCGAGGGCGCCCCCGTAGGCACGGAAGCCCATCGGGTCGCTGTCCGGCAAGACCGCCAGGACCGCCGCTGGGCGCGCGGTGGCGCTCACCCGTCATCTCCGTGCTCGCTGAGCTGATCCTTCAGCGCCCCGATGGCCATGTCGTATAGCTCCGGGAGGTCTGTCTGAATCACCCTGGACTCAGCGATGCGGGGCAGCACGTACATCGCCGCGATGGTGCGTGACGACGGGAGCAGGGCCGTCGCGAGTAGCGCCAGCGCGGCGACAGCTCCAAGGACGAGGGGAGGGCGAGGGAAGTCTTCGAGCGTCGAAGCCCCCAGCCATATGAGGTAGGCGGGCGTCGCGAGCATGCCCACCGCGTCGGCCATAGAACGCCACTCATCTGCCTGTAGCCACAGGTAGACTATCCACGAGCTCATTCGCCACCCCCACACACGCGGTCCACCGCGCGCACGATGGCCAACGCGCCCTCGGCGCACCAGCCGGCGAACCCGTCCAGGTCACCGCCATTGCGATCCATCGTCGCCGCCAACCCTGCCGCCACCCGAAGCACGTCCGGGCGCAGCGCGGCCAGCTCCTCGCGGGCTTCCTCCTCCGACGGGAGCAACTGCACCCTGTAGTCCGCCACGTCTTCCATGCTCATGCCTCACCTTCCTTGTCCAGCTCGCTGTCTGTTTCGTCGTGGCAAGCCAGCACGATGATCAATGCCTCATGGGCCAGCTGGCGCGCCGTCATGCGGCCAGTGACCTCTGGGTTGGCAGCCAGCCCCGCCGCGATGGCCATGTCGTATAGCTCCGGGAGGTCAGCCTGAATCACCTTGGACTCGGCGATGCGAGGCAGCACGCACATCGCCGCGATGGTCCGTGACGACGGGAGCAGGGCCGACACGAGAATCGCCAGCGCGGCGACAGCTCCAAGGACGAGGGGAGGGCGAGGGAAATCATCATCGTCGGAAAGCGAAAAGCCCAGCCACACGACGTAGATGGGCGTCGCGAACAAGGCCACCATGCTGGCCATAGAGCCCCACTTGTCCGCCTGTAGCCACAGGTAGACCACCCACGGGCTCATTCGCCACCCCCTGCCCCCGCGTCGACCTTCGGGTCCTCCCGCAGGACGGGGAGCACATCGAAGCGCAGGGACTCTTGCCGCACCGCTTCGGTATCCCCGGTAGTGGGGATCGTGTAAAAGTCGAGGGACACATGGGGAAGGTTGTTGGGACTGAGTCTGATAACCGCCTCTGCCCCGCGAGCCCGCACGCACTCAGGGATGCCAAGCATCCCGAGAATCGCCTCGTTGAAGCCTTCGATGTCAAGCGCTCCGCCGCGCACCGTCGATCCTGCTCCCATCACATCCACTCCACCAGGTCATCGCGTGTCGCCTTGACCCGCCCGACGCGCCACTTGCCGTCCTCGAGCCGGAGAGCGTAGCCCGCCATCCCCAGGGACGACTTCAGAGCTTCGTGTCCGAACCCAAATCCCCCGAGGACGCAGAGCAGGGCCCCTGCAAGGCCCCACCACCCGCCCATGTGGGCGAGATAGGCGCCGCCACAACAGAGCACCAACACCAAGAACACTGTCGATCCCATCCTGACCCTCCTAAAGGTCGTCGAGCGACATCCGGACGATCGCGATGATCGCCTTCGTGTCGTCTCCCGGTTCAACGGGGAGCATCCCCCGTGCTTCCCGCTCCTCGCGCGCGGTCATGGCCAGGCCGCGGGCTGCGTCGGGGAGCGTGACATCCTCGAAGATGTCGTGCCCCATCGCCTGCGCCTGCACGCTCCTGCGCGCCAGGGACGTTACGCGCGTAGCAAAGAGCCCGTGGGCCATCTTGGCCGCGCGGGCGTGACGGGCCCGAACCTCCGCGGTCGTTTCCTCAACGATGCGCGTCGTCCGCTTCGCCACGTCGCGATCGAACGCGTCGCACCGCTCAACCCACTTGTGGATCGCTGAGCACTTCTGTAGGTAGTGGATGCTCTTCCCCACCATCCCCGCTGCCCGCTCCAGCGTCCGCTCTGGCCCCAAGTCCCGATAGCGCGCGAACCATCCGTACTGACGCGCGTTCTCCCCATCTTGGATATCCCAAGGCTTAAGCTCCCCCGCCACTGTTTCAACCGTTGACATTACGCGACACTCGCGCTATAATATGACATCATGAGTACACCAAGGCGAAGCGGGGGGGTTCCCCACGCGCTCGACAGGCGTCTGCTATGGCCCCTGGTCTGCCCCAAGGGGCACGAACGGGGGGCGCTTCTGCTATGGCGCGGGGGCGTTGTGGTGGGCATTTTTCCCGTCCCGTCTGAGAAACCGGACCCGGATCGCTATGACCCGGTGCCCGGGGCGCTTGCGCGCGCTCGAGCGTGGGCACGCGAGCGGGGGCTTGTGGTCGGATCATGGATTCACTCGCACCCGTCGCTCTACCACGCGCGCGGGCCATCGGAGTTTGACCTAGAGCAAGTCAGGCGGTTGAAGCGCCCGACGATCCGGGCGGTGTACCTGGTCCCTGAGCGAGCGGTGGTCTGGTATGGGCAGGGGGGCGTGCTTGCGCGCGACCCCCTGCCCTACCAACCCGGGGCCTAGCGCCCGCGGAGCGTCGGACCGCGACCGCGCAGGGCGTCGCGAGCCGCGTGGGCCGACCGGATGGCCGCACGGGCCACCCAGAATGCCGAATCGTTCACCGGTTACTCCTTGGCGCTCCGCGCCACGCCATGCAGGCTTGATTCTACCACGGATCGGGCGATTATGTAAGGGTAGCTACCGGTTATGCTGCCCGCTCGAACGGGAGCGCTGCCATTCGTCAGCAGCGCTCCAGGCTGCGGTCAGGACCGCGCGACGCATCGGGGCGGGCACTTCGGGGCACCGGAGCGCGACGACGTCTTGCACGTAGGGGCGGAGTTGGAGCGCGGTAGGGTCCGGGAAGTCGAGGTCGGACCCCAACGACGCATCCCCGCCCGCCTGGAAATCGCGCACCGCCTCTTCCATGCGCCGGTAGCTCCAGCGTTGGTCCCGCGCGCGCTCGAGAAGCGCGGATGCCTCTTGGTCCGGGATCGCGTCGTTTGCGACCAAGCGATGCAGGGACCAGTCGACGCCATCGACGCGAGCGCGGGGGCCTTTGGACGGGAAGCGCGCGGACACCCATAGCTCCTGACGCAGGACCGCGTCGGAAACGGGGAGCGTGTCGAGGTCGAGCAGTTGTGTCCACCGGTCGCCCAGGTAGGCGCGCGCCTGGACGAGCACGTCGCCGCGCTCCCACTTGGCGCTCGACACTGCGCCCGAGGCTCGGGTGAGGCGTTCTTCGAAGAACGCGATCCGCTCGTCTGGGGCGGTGCCCGGATCGTGGTAGGCGGAGGCGCCTGGGGCATCGAACGAAAGAGTGGCCTGGGTAGCGGATGGGGCGATGTCGGTATGCATGATGGGCTCCTTTGGTGCTACGGGGTGTGGGTGCGGTAGGGGTGGTGGCCGTTGCGACGGTCGCCCATGCGTTCGAGGGCGAGGCGGGCCATGATTCGCGCCCGCATGCGCTCCGCCTGGGCGGGGTCCATCTCGGGAACGGGGGGCATGATGCGGGCCCCCAGGTTGATGAGCAGGGTTCCGATTGCGAGGCGTGCGCGGGCGATCATGGCTCGATCCCATCGCGAGGGGGCATGAACGGCCGGCCCCCTCTGGTGCTATGGGGAGGCAGGGGGCGATCCAGATGCTCGGTTCCTGCTCGGATAACCCGCCCAAGGACCAACATCATCGAGAAGCCGCCGGCGACGTAGGCAAGGACAAGGAGGGCGATCATGCGACGGGGCTCCCTTCGGTTGGGGCGAACCTGACCGCGAGGTGGTCTGCGCCGGACGGACCCTTGCGCGCGATGATCTCGCGCACCTGGGCATCGTCTTCCCAAACGATGCGGTTTGCAGCATCCATGACCGCCTTGACCACGTTGTCCAAGTCGTAGCGTCGACGGGTGCGCCTACTGACCACCACCGTCACAGCCCACTCGCCAAGGGTGTCAGGGGTACGGTGCCCAGCAAGGGCAGAGACTCTGCGGATGGCCAGCGCCAACGCGTCCTTGGATGCCAGGTAGCGTGTGGCGCGCGGGGTCCACCGCTCGCGCCCCACCCGGACGTAGGGAGAGACCTCGTCGGTGTAGAACAGGTTGATGGGGTTCATGGAAACACCCCGATTGCCCACAGGACGCCCAGGGCGACAACCGCGAGCGCTGCGCCAATGCACCAGCCCTCGCAGAACCCCCGCCAGAACGAGGGCAGGTTCGAGAATGGGCCACGATGGATCATCGCCCTGTCCTTGCTGCCCAGTAGCTCCGGGCATCGTGTGCCCGCTCCCGCCAACCGTTGCGACGGCAGAGACGGGCGACGGGGTCGGTATCGACCAGACCCCCCGGCCAAAACGCGCGGGGCGGCACGGGGCGCAAGCGTCGGGCGCGAGGGGTGGGGATAGTGAGGACCAATGGCCTGGTCATGGCTGCCAATTCCACACCTCCGGCTGCCCACTGATCTCAGGGAAGTAGCGGCCATCGACCTTGTCGGGCAGCACGTACTTGGCCAGGAACTCCACCTTGCCCTTGCGCTCGACCCTGTACACCACCCCCTCGATTCCGTCGGGGGAGGGCCACCGGTTGGCCTGGTGCATCCTGACCGCGTCCGCCACCGACACCGGCGGCCCATAGCTGAGCAGGTGAGGCGTGGCGAACACCCCGCCCACTCGGGCCTCGAAGTCCCGGTAGGGCAACCGAGCTTGGCCTTGCATGATGTCGAAGGCACCGAAGGGCTCGCCGCCGGCCGCCGCGATGTCGTACCGTGTGCCGTGGGCCTGGGCCAGCCACTCGCCCACGATGCGCTCCCCGTCCTCGAGGGTGCTCAGGAAGCGGTGCGCGTTCAGCCGGACCCAGTAGGCAAAGAGCTGGTGCTGGCGGTGCGGGGAGGACTGCGCGGGCCAGCCGGCGCGGCCAAGCGCGTGCAGCTGATCACCGATCCTGGCCACCGCGACGCAGGAGCCGTCCAGCTTCTCCTGCACGATGACCACGTCGTGCTTGTCGCGCACGCGCGCGCAGCAGATGGCCGCCTGCCCTTCCGGAACGCTGCTGTCCGATGGGCCAAGCCGGCTGTTCGGCAGGTGGCCGATGGAGCCGTAGGCCTTGATGCCAAGCGGCTTGCCAGGCAATTGATCAGCCACTGAGCACCCCCCACTCCTGCAGCTCGCCAGCGGCCGGCTGCCACGGCGCGGACTGGACGGTGGCCCCGTCCAGCTGGACCCCAGGGGCGACGTAAAGGCGCCCGCCGATCTTGGCGGAGTGTCCCCGATCCGTTGCGGCCTGGAAGGGGCGGCCCCCGACCCGCTGTACTCCGCCCGACAGCCACACCACGCGGGCGCCGGTTCGGGCCTCGATCAGGCCGCGCTTGCCGCCGCCGATGATGCGATGGGCGTGCAGGTGGACGATACCGTGACGGGCCAGGGGGGCGCGGGCGGCTACGTTCTCGAATGTACAGCCGATGTAGGAGACGCGAGCGTGACGGTCGTCAAGCGGGCCGAGGATACCAGGGAGGGGGTTGCCGGTCCACGGCTTGTCATCCCCGCCGACGAGGCTCCCCTTTTTGGCCTTGCCCCCGCCGTAGATGTAGGCGTTGATCACTGACACGTCGGTGCTGCCTCGCACGATGTCGATAGCGCCGTCTGTCCAGTTGCGCCCATTGGCGTTCACGACGGACACCACGCGGCTACTGCTGACCTCGAAGGCATCGCCGCTCAGATCATCTGCCTTGACGTCGCAGACAATCACGTTCATGGCCCGGTCAACGCGGACCCCATGCCCCGTCAAGGTCAAGGGGCCGACAAGCGTCTTGTTGTCCATGCGGATCACCAAGGGGCCACCTAGCCGAAGCGTCGGCGGGCCAGCCCAAACGACCCACGCGGAATGGGGTCGATCCAGGGCCAACCGCAATTCTAGATCGGTGCGGACTACCATGAGCGGGCCAGCCAGCCCCCCGGTCACTGCCCCCGGCTGGAACGGTTGGCCGGGGTTGACGCCGGGGCGTCCGGCGAAGCCGAGGGAGGCGGTGCGGACGAGCTGGGCGCGTTGGGCGTCAGTCATGGCGCACCACCTCGGCATCATCCAACGCTCGAGCCAGCCGCGCCACATACAGCGCGCCATGGGTTGCCAGGCAGACGGCGACCAGCGTCAACGCCGGGACGATAGGCCAGCGGAAATCAGTCGCAAGCACGGCGATCATGCCCCCTACGTAGATCTCCGTGCATGCCAGCCATGCGCGAGTGTAACGGGTCACGGTTGCACCTCCCCCGCCGCGTCCAAGCGGTCTAGTAGTTCGATAGCCTCTCGCAAGGCGTCCTCCTCGCAATCGTTGGCGCGGCGCTGGTATTCGGTTGCCAGGGCCAGCCATTGCTCGATTTTCGCAGCCGTCGACAGAGAAACAACCCGTTTGCGCGTGCCGACCCGCACGCGGACGCGCGTTTCCCGCCCGGCCTCGGCCACCCTCTGGACAGAAAACGTCGGATCAGTCATGGTTGCACCCCCACCCGGCTCCCCGGTTTGGCCCGGCGCTTCACGTTGTAGGCCCACGCGGCGGCGGTTGCGTCGTTGTATGTGCGGATG
>ERZ761584.234-NODE-234-length-20110-cov-4.702269_pt1 | contig 20110 bp, 18 predicted proteins | sample MGYA00512168_ERZ761584 | MGnify/ENA primary metagenome ERZ761584 (study PRJEB28899, sample SAMN03785564) | bioreactor sludge metagenome | biome: EBPR Sludge; feature: EBPR Bioreactor; material: 0.22µm filtered reactor supernatant | place: Saint Lucia: Queensland...
GGTAGGCGTAGCCGTGTCGGTCGCCGTGAGGGCCGCACGCGCCGCGCTTGCCGTGCGAGGCGAGGGGGTAGGCGCGGACGACGCCGGGCGCGGGACGACCGTGAGAGCCAGGGCGCCGGCGGCGAGGGTCGCGGCGGCGAGGGCTACGGGGCGATCGAGGGATCGGATCATCCTGGGTCCACTCCTTCTCCGCACGGATCGCACGGCAGGCTGAGGACCAGCGTGCACGTGAGGGGGTTGAATGCGAGGCTGATCGGGTGTCCAGGGTTCAGGACCACGCTGAACGTCGCATCCTCTAGGCAGCAATCGCAGGTCGCCGCGGCATCGACGTCCAGGCCGATCGCGTGCTTGCGTGCCCACGGTGTCTTGTTGATGTCCACGGTGTCGTTCGGGGAGTGGAACTGCAGCCACCCGCGCTGGTCGAACTCCACGTACGTGTCGGCGCCAGTGCCCTGCAGCCATACGCCGCGCGGGATGTTCAGGTCGAACGCCAGCGTGCGCTCGACGCGGCCCACCCGCACCGCGGAGGAGCGCGCCTGAGCAACGACGCTGCGACCGGTGCGCTGTCGCACCCAGTCGGCTGTTGCGCCAAGTCGGCGGTCGGAGAGAAGGCCCATCGGCTACTCCATCACCGCCCACAGCTCGACGCCGAGGTCGAGGCTGCGGACTTGGCGCGGCAGGCTCTTGGAGTCCGCGCAGTCGATCGTCATCTGCTGGACCTGGGCGATGGCCCGCGTGAACAGGCCCGTCGCATCCGAGCGAAACCGCGTCTCGACGAGCTTGCCGACGCGCAGCCGTCGCACGAACGCGGGCGTGAGGTCCGTCACGTGCACGTTGGCCACCTGCGGCGGGCAGAGCTGTGCGCGCACTGCAGCTTCGGCCTGACTGTAGAGCGAGGGCAACGCGCCCAGGTCGGGGCGGATCTGCGCGCCGCCCTGCCCGGCCAGCGCGGACGCTACCGGGCTCGACACCGCCGCGGTCAGGGCGGCCAGGCGGCCCAGGACCGGACCGCCCGGCGCGCGCGCCATCATCACGCCGTCGATCGTTGCATCACCGAACGAGCGACCGGCGACGAGCATCGCCTCGAACGGCGGCGTCAGATCGGCGTCCGCCTCCCACTCGCAGTTGACGCCTTCCTCGAGGACGACCAGGCCGCGCCCGTCGTCCCGCTCGGCCAGCTGGTCGCGCCAGTCCGCCACGAGCCGCGCGCCGCCGGGCAGGGCCGTGAACTGCGCGCGGCCGAGGGTCATCTCCTCCAGGCTCGTGATCGCCTCCCACAGGGACGCGCCCGCGAGCGACATCTTCACCGGGCCGCCGCGGTCGATGTCGCCCAGGCGCAGGCGGAGCGGGTTCGGGTGCGAGGCGATCAGCTCGGCGAACACGGCGCCCGCCGATCCGTCGAAGGCCACGCGGGCCGGAACGGTCTCACGGCCAAGCCACGAGTGCGGGCCCTCGCAACTGACTTCAAGCGCCGGCTTCTGGCTGCCGCGCGGGATGCGCATCGCCTGGCCGAGCCACACGTCCTCGATGCCCAGCCCACGTGCGTCGATCTCGACCAGCACGCCCTGGTTACCAGGCATGAGGCGGCGGTACGACAGCGCCGGGTTCAGAGCACCCGTCGACGTGCGAAGCGGCAGCGTCACCGTCGCCTGCTCCGGGCCGTGCACGCCGAACGCGATCTCGCAGCCGGTCGGGTCGAGCCACTCGTCGACCGGCGCCAGCGTCGCGGCGTCGTACGTGCGCACGACGAGGCCCGACGGTACGGGGCCGGCGAGGGACTCGGGGCCGGTGTACGCCGTCGAGGCGCCCCAGCCCCATGTCCCCAGCCAGGTCGTGAGACCTGCCACTAGCTGATGCTCGAGATGTGACCGTCGCCGTCAGTGGCCACGGTCTTCGTGCCGAGCGTCGTCGAGCCGTCCGTCTTCTTTACGGTCAGCGTCGTCCCGCTGATCGCCGCCTCCTGCATCTGCTGGATCAGGCCGTAGAGACTGGACAGGTCCAGCGCATCACCGTCGCTGGACGCCTCCACGTTGTCCTGCTGGCGCCGCAGCACCACATCCGCGATCTGCGCGAGCGCGGCGGCGCCGATGGCGCCCGACCCGATCGCGTCGGCTTCGAGCGTGGTGACGCTGGCCGCCTCGAGCACGCCCTGCACCCACGAGGCGGGCAGCACCGTGAACGTGGACGTGTTGTCCGGCGTCGTCGTCCAGTTGGGCTTGATCGCCGCGACCTTCGTCGCGCCCGTGTAGCCCGTGATGAACCGGCACTGACCGGCGCCCGTGCCGCCCGTAAGCAGCACCCACGCGCCGGTGTAGAGGTCGTTCGTGGCCGATGCCGATGCGTCCAGCTTGATCGTGCTGGACGTGCTGCCCGTCTGCGCCGTGTTCGCGCGGATCACGACGGCCGCCAGGATCGCCGCCACATTCGTGACAAGCGTTGCGATCTCGGAGTCGATGTAGTCGTCGATCGCCGTCAGCTGGGTGTCGAGGTTCGCACTCAGCGCGCCCACCGACTGCGCCGCCGGCAGTCGCATGTCGCTCGTGAGCACCTGGTAGGTCGTGTCGCTGGCAGGGTTCGTCTCCCAGTTCGGGACCACGGTCGCCACCTTGGTCGACGTGTTGTAGGCCGTGATCACGCGCGCCTGGTTGTTCAGGCTGCCGCTGCCTCCCCCGCCCCCCGTCCCGCCCGTCGTCTTCACGATGCACCCCGTGAGGTCGAACGCAGGCGCGCCGTATGCCAGCGTGATCGTTCCGGCGGCCCCGGCCTGCGCCGTGCCGCTGGACACGATGCCGAGCACGCGCGGGAACAGCGTGGCCAGCGTGGCCTTGGGGCCGGATGCCACCTTGGCGCAGACGGCAACCATCGAGCCGTCGAGCTCGTCGCCACTGAGCGTGATGTAGCCCATGCCGTTCGAGCCGCTGATCGTCGAGACCTCCTCGGTGCAGTCCGCGAACGCGCCGGCGTCGATGCTTCGCTCCGTGTCGGGCGTCGTCGGGTCGGTCGGGTCGCCGTCCGCATCGAGGTAGGGCACCAAGATCGTGAACCGCGCGCCGCGAATCGGGAACGGAAGCGCGGCATGCGAGACGTGATTCGCCATCGGACTACTCCTCTACGCGGCCAGGCGCGCAACGCCCGGCAGGCGCGCGACGGATGGCGAAGGGACGGCCCAGACGCCGCCCTGGGACTTGCGGCCGAGGTCGACGGGGCGGAAGGGGAGGCGCCCCAGGCGACGGCCGGCTGGTTGGCCGGTGGACGCCGGGTCTTCCTGGAGGGCGATGAACAGCGAGGCGTGGTCCTTGCTGTAGAGCGTCGGATCGCTCGTCTGGGTGGTGGCCGTGGCGATGATGTACTCGCCGCGAACGATCATGGACGTGCCGTCCGTGCCGGTGTTCGCGCGGCTCAGGTTCATCGTCGTGAAGCCGCCCGAGACGGTCAGCGCCGTGATGTTGTTCGACTCGGATGCGATGACGCGGATCCACAGGTACTCGCGCGACGACAGTCCGCCGACGGTCATCGAGCCCGGATCGGCCGCATCGTTGGCCAGCGTTTGAAGTGTGCCGGCCACGCTGATCACGCCGCCCGCCGTGAACGACGCCTCCCAGCCCATCATGGCAACCGCGGTTCGGCTGCTGAAGTTGCACGTCACCGTGCCCGCGCCGGATGTCAGCTGCGAGGCAAGGATCGAGTACCACAGCGAGGCGGTCGCGCCCGCGCCCGCCGAGCCGTTTGCGTTCGTGAACTCGCCGAGCTTGTTGTAGGTGTTCGCGCCCGTCGAGTCCGTGACGCTCGTCACCTCGCCATTGTCCCCGTCCGATGTGCCCGTGTTGTCGAGGGCAATCGCGATGATGTGGGCGTTGCCCGCCTCGACGGTGTTCGTCACGGCGCCGGACGTGAGAGACGTACCCGCCGTCGTGCGGTTTGCCAGGAAGGTGCTGTTGATCATCGACCAAGCCATCGCCTACGCCCCTAATTCCACGCGCTGTAGTAGCTCGTCAGCCCGAGCGTGATGCTCGCGCCGCCGGTCAGGCCGGTCTCGGTGTAGGTGAGGTTCGAGGACTTCGGCGGCGACGCCGGGTCCGCCGGGATCGTCACGTCGCGCAGGCCCGTGATGAGGTGGGCGCGGCCCGTGCCGTCGTCCACAGTCGCCGTGCCGTCCGTGACGCTGACCGTGAGCGTGCCGCCCAGGGCCAGGACGATCCCCGACAGGTACATCGTGTTGCCGCTGGAGTCGGCGAGCGTAGCCGGTGCATCGGGCCGGCCGATCTGGTAGGCGTCGGCGCGCGAGCTCATGAACACGAGCAGCCGCTCGCTCGTGTCGAACGTCACCACGGCGTTCGCCGCGATCGAGTAGCCGTCGCCGTCCGTCGGCTCCTGGGCCACGGTGTTGTCGCTGCCGGACGTGTTGTCGTCCTTGTCGGACGGATCCCAGGGCTTCACCGTGTGGGCGATGTAGAGGACCGGCGGCGAGAACGACTTCGTCTCGCTGTTGGCGGTGTTGCCCGCGTAGGTGTCGACGACGGTCTCCGTGCCGTCCGTGGCCACCACACGAAGCTCCATCTTCCCTTCGTTCGGCGGCCCTGGATGGCCCAGGTTCGTCGTCGTCTCGACGAAGTCGTAGCCGCTGATGCCGATGGGGGAGCGCAGTTCCCAGCGCTCGGCCAGCGGTCGGCCGGCGATCGCGCCGTCGTGGTTGTAGACGATCTGCAGCGTGGTCGCCGGCGAGCCGACGGACCCGACGATCCAGTTGCGGTACAGCTCGTCGCGCCCCGTCCAGTCGGGGTACGGCCTGCGCGCGAAGCGCCAGCTCCCCGTGCGGGACTTGCGAGCGGCCAGGTCGGCGGCGGGGTCCGTCTCCTGGTAGTTCGCGAACGTCCATGCCGCGTTCGTGGAGGACGCGTGCGAGGCCGGGATCGGCTTGAACCGATCGTCCACGTAGTAGGGCGTCACCGCGGACGTCCAGCCGTAGACGATCTCGACCGTGACCGGCATCCACCACAGGCTCGCGCCCGACGTGAACGTCGAGGCCGACTCGCCGCGCTGCGCACGGACGATCGTGAACTTCCCAGCGGCCTGGTCGTAGGCGGTGACGCGCACACACTCGCGCGACGACCCGTCATAGATCACGCCCCAGAACGGCGTGGCCGGAACGTTCACGAGCTGGCGCGACGTGTAGAACTCCGTCTGGCTGTTCGTGAGCGATCCGCCCGACGCGTTCGGCCACTCGCGCGCCGCCGGCAGGTCCAGGTTCGCCCACAAGCGCGTGCCCGCCTGGTTGGCCGCGGCGGCGCCCGTGCCGAACCAGCGCATGTCGCGCCGGCCGTTCACGTACACCTCGACGTCGTTGCCGCTGGACATCGACCGCGTCGCCGTCACTTCGGCCGCGTGATCCCACCCGCCGGTCAACTCGACCGGCCACGATCCGGCGTCCCGCTTGGCACGGTGCAGGATGTTCACGTAGTGCAGGTAGCGCTGGCCGTTGGCCGCCGTCTTCGCGGCCGTGGGCTGGAACGTGACGACCAGGCGATCGGACGGGACGGTGCCAGCGTTCGACACCGCAAGGGTCGCGGGCGTCGACGTCTTGGCGGCCCCAGCGAGAGAGGAGGCAGACGCGGCGTAGAACATGCCGCCGAGGATCTCCCACTGCCCCGAGACGACCAGGCGGCGGGCGTTGCTCTCGTGGGGCAGCATCTGCAGCGCGCGCGCCTGCACGGTCATGGCCGTGCCGTTCATCGAGAACGTGAGCGTCTGCACGCCGCGGCGCGGATCGTACAGGCTCTTGCAGTTCGCCAGGTTCGCGTCGTGCGACGCGCCGCCGGCGATCTCGTGGTCGACAATGACGGTCTTGGCACTGCGCGTGAGGCCCGTCGCCACCGGCCACGCGCCGGACCGCTCGGCCGAGAGGGGCGAGACGCCGCTGGACATGAGGCGCGCGAAGTCGACACGCGGGATCGACGTGAACGCGCCGCTGGCTGGGTTCAGGTCGCGCGACCCGTGGGTGGTCAGCGTCGTCTTCATGGCGCGCTCCCCAGCCCGACGAAGTCGAGCATGGCGTCGATGAACTCATCCGGCGCGTCCTTCGCGCTGAAGTAGTTCACATCGCCGTACTGGTTGTAGACGCGGTCGCCGCCGAGCGGAACGGCCGGCTGTCCCGGTCCCGGCACGAGGCCCGGCGGCAGGACGGGCATCGGCGGGAGGCCGCCGATGATGGCGCCGATCGACTTCAGCCGCTCGATCGCGACGTCCAGCCCGCTCGTCATCGGCGCGAGCCAGCCGGAGTTGATCGCGCTCGCCGCCGCCTCGGCCGCCAGCTTCACGTTGCCCAGGTCGCGCTGCATCTTCTGGAACGGCGTCTCGGCGGCGCCGCCCATGCCGACGCCCGGCCGGCTGACCCCGTTGTGGGCGCGCGTCAGGGAGTCGGGCGGGGCCATCCACGCGGGCTTGGCGTTCTCCTCGTCCTCGGCCTTCTTCTTCAGGTACTTCTGGCGATCGGCGTAGTGGTGACGCACGTCGCCGTACTTGTGCGTCCCCCAGTAGTCCTCGTCATCCGCGCCGTGGTTGTTCGTCTTCACGCGCGGCAGCGCGCCGTTCATCCCCAGGCCAGGCGCCTGCCCCTGCTCCAGACTGTCCACGAACCCAGCCCACGCCGCGCCCATGTTCACCACGGATGCGACAAAGCCCGTCTCGACGGACGACCACGCGCTTCCGATGCGCGCGGACGCCCCGACCCACGCGTCTGCGGCGCGGCGGGGCGTCTCGGCGGGGTCGCCGCCGGTGCCCACGCGAAGGCCGCGGCGCGCCGTCCCGCTGGCGAGCGCGGTGCCCAGGAGCTCGTCGAGCATCGCGGCCAGCACGGCGCCCGCCTGGCCGCCGATCTGGAGCGCGAGGGCCGCCAGTTCGCGCAGGCGCTGCTCGAACGCCTCGGCGGTGCGGCGAGCGGCATCGGCGTCCGCCTCGGCGGCGGCGCCGGCCAGCCGCGTGGTCGACGCCTCGATCTCGGCAACGGCGGCGTTGTAGCGGCGCTCGGCCTCCTCGGCGATCTGACGCGCCTGGAGCGCGCGTGCCTCCAGGAGATTGCGCACCTCGTCGGCCGTCTTGCCGACCTTCAGCAGCTCGAGCGCGTACTCATCTTGGATCTGCTTGATGCGGCTGTCGTGCCGCTCCTTCTCGGCCTTCTTCAGGTCGTCGATCGCCTGCTTCTCCATGGAGTAGCGGCGGTCCTCAGCCTTCGCCTGGTCCTCGAACGCCTTGGCGGCCGTCTTGTGGCGGTCGTCCTCGGCCTTCTTCAGCGCGTCGATCGCCTTCAGCTGGGCGTCGCGGTCCTCTTTGCGCTTGGCGGCCGCCTGCTCCTCCAGGTCGAGCAGGTGCTGCGCGTGGTCGACCTCGGCCTGCTTGCCGTCGACGACCTTGCCCTGCGCCGCGGCCGTCGCGTCCAGCTGCTTCTGGATCGCCGCCATGACCCGCTCGGCGTCGCGCGCGCGGACATTGCGCCCCATGAGCAGGAGCTGCACGAGCCGCTGATCGCCGGCGCCAACCTGGCCCTTGTCCAGTGCGCCCTGGAGCATCGCGCGCTGCTCGTCGCTGGAGAGGCGCACGCGCTCGGCGGCGGCCTTGCGCTGGTTTTCGAGCGCCTTCTTCGGGTCTGTCTCGACGCGCTCGAGCTTGCCCAGGGTCGACTTGAACGCCGAGGCGGCGCTCGTCAGGGCGTCCAGCTTCTTCTTCTCGCCCTCGATGTCCAGGACGGTCTTCAGCGACTCGACGCCCTGCTTGGCGGCGGCCATGCGAGCGTCGTCCGCCTCCTGGAGGTCCTTGATCTTCTGGGCCTGGTCGTCCAGCGAGCGCATCGCAAGGTCGTGCGCGTCGCCTTCGATGTCCTTGCGATCCTCGATCGCCTGGCGGATCGAGTCGTGCAGCCGCGAGCGGCGGTCGCTCTCGGCCTCGATGGCGTCCATGACCTTCTGGTGGACACCGTTCTCGCCGTCTTCCTGCGCCTTCTGGGCCGACTTGATCGCGTCGCGGGCGGCCTCGAGCGCCGCCTTGCGCGCCTCCTCGAACTCCTGCCAGTTCGCGCCCATGCGCTCCCAGCCGTCGTTCTCGGCGTCCAGGTTCTGCATGGCGAGCTCGTGGCGGCGGTCCTCCGCGTCGACGATCGCGCCGATGCGGCCCGTGTTCGTCTCGCCGTAGATCTCCTGGGTGCGCTTCAGGTGATCCGTGACGCGCTGGTGGTAGTCGTCCTCCGCCTTCTTGGCGATGTCGTAGGCTTCCTTCCACTTCTTCTGCGCCCCGCCGTAGTCACCCTCCATGATCAGGCGCTGCGCCTCGGCCAGCGCCTCGTTTAGCAGCTTGATCCGGTCCGCCGCCCCGCTGATCGCCGGGTCATTGAAGAAGTCGAGCAGCGCCTGCCCGCCCCACTTGGCCAGTTCGTCGTTCGTCAATCCCTCGGGGCCGAGCGCGAACATCTCCATGATGCGTTCTTTGGACTTACCGATGAGCCCCGCGTCCGGCACGAGCTTGGCCGGATCCCACGAGGCGATCATGTGAGCCAGACTGCCGGGCGCATCGGGGTTCGGCGAGAAGAAGATGTCCAGCAGCTTCTGCCAGCCAGCCGAGATGTCCGGGCCCTTCTCGACCAACGCGTAGAAGTCCTCGACGAGCTTCTCCCACACCATCTTGCCGCTGCCGTCACTCATGACCAGCGGGTCACCCTCGGCGTCCATCGTGATCAGCAGCCCCTTGGCCGACGTCGTCGAGGCCAGCCGGTCGACCGCCTGCTGCACGCCAAGCGTGCCGTTCTGTGCCATCGCCATCGCCGGGTGGCGCGGGTCGTACTCGCCGGTGAGGACGACCGGCCCGCGCTTGTCGACGACGGCATAGATGTCCTCCAGCTCGTGCTGAAGGTTGAGGCTGTGACCCTGGTCCGTGGACGGCGGCGAGCCGGACTCATAGACAGCCTTGAGGGTCGTGGTGATCGAGCGCGGGATCTTCTTCAGGTCATCCGCGTACGTGGCCAGTACCTTGAGCGCGGCCTCGACTCCGGTCTGAATGACCTTCACCGTGACGGTCTTGGGGAGCTTCTTGTAGGCAGTCGCGAGAGCATCGACGGCCGACTTCTGGCGCGCGAGGGCCGAGACGGCCTGGCGGCTGCCCGACGTCGTCGCACCAGCCGTATCGTCGGTCGCACGCTTTGCCGTCTGCATGGACGTGGCCGTCTGGCTGCCATGCTCCTGTGTGCGGCGCAGCAGGTCGCCGTACGCTTGCTCGACGGTCTTCGTCTTGCCCGTCACGTTCTCGGCCGCGGACGCCTGCTGCCCGTACGCCTCGACCGCCGCGGCGCCGAGCTGATTCATGCTCTGGCTGCCCTTGGTGCCGACGGAGGCAATCGCGTTCGCCGTATCCACGGACACCGAGCGCATCCCTCCCGTCGCGGCCGTGAACTGTGCGCCGGCGGCGGCGACCCCGCTGGCCGCCGAGCCCCAGGCGGACGCCGTGCGAGCACCGGTGGCCTCGGCCTCGGACGCGATCGCGCCCGTCTGCGTACCCACGTCGGCGGCCAACTTCGTGCCGGCGGCGGCGCGGCGCTCGCTCTGGGCGACGTCCGTCTCGGCGGTGCCGGCGATGTATTCGCTCTCGACGGCAAGCGCGCTCTGGACACCGCTCGCGCGCGACGCCGCCGAGGCCATGATCGCCACGTCCGCCGCCTGGCTTGCCGACGCGGCCTGCGACGTCGATGCGGCCCAGCCCTCGGCCTGCGCCTTGGAGGCATCGGCCGTCTTCTGCATCTCGTCGCCGACCGTCTGCGCCTTGCCGACGAGCTGGCTGATCGCCTCGTCGCTGCCGGCGGCCGCCTTTCGGAGCGTCGAGAGGAAGCCGAGACTCGCCTCCTCGACGGGGTTGATGATCTCGACGCCCGGGAACGCGGTCGACAGCGCGCCGAAGATGCGCTTGGCCGTGTCCTCGCTCGTCTGGCCGATGAGCACCTGCTGCTTGATGTAGTCGACGGCCATCTGAGCGAGCGCCGTCTGCTGGACCTTGACGAGCTCCTGGAACTGCGCCTGCACGCGCGCCACGTTGCCGGCGCCGCCGGCAGTGATCACCGCACCCAGCTTGCCCTGGTGCTCCGTCTCCTTGGCGATCGCGGCGGCGTAGCCCTCGTTCGCCTTGTCCAGCGACCGCTGGGCGGCCATGCGCTGCGCCTCGGTCTTCGCCTTGCCCAGCCGCTCCTCGGCCTGCGCGCGCTTCACGGCGTAGTCCGCCTCGACGCTCGCCAGCTTCGCCGAGCCCTCGCCCTGCTTGCGCACGGCCGCTGCCGCCGCCGCCGCATCGTCAGCGCGTGCCTTGGCCAGGTCGCTGTAGTACGTCTTCTGGGCGCTCCACAGGGTGCCGAGGATTTCCATGGAGCTGTCGGCGGCGGCCTTATCGGCGTCGTCGCTGACCTTGGTCTTCTCCTCGTCATCCGTGACGCTGCCGGCCTTGAACTGCTTGGCGAAGCCGGCCGAGTACGTCTGGCCCATCGACGCCTGCGATGCCGCGGCTGCGCCTTCTTTGTCCTTGGCGATCGCCCGCCCGCGCGCCTCGACGTACGCATCGAGCTGGCGGGTCGCCGCTTCCTGGGTCATCTGGTGCTTGGCTACCGCGTCCGACAGGGACGAGACGACGTGCTGGTAGTCCGCGTCGCCCTTCAGAGCCTGGAACACGGCGTCGCTTCGCTTGACCGCCGCCTCAGCCGACGTGCGCCACGCGGCCGCGACGGTCTTCTCCTCGGTGGTCAGCACGCGCGCGCCGCCGGCGGCCGCCTGAACGCCATCCGCAAGCTTCACGACCGCCGCCTGGTACTCGGCCGCCGTGAGCTTGCCCGCCTGGTGCTGGCGCGAGAGATCGTCCAGCCCGCTCTTGAACTTGCCGCTGGAGAGCGTGGCCTTGTCTACGCCGACGGACAGCTCGAGGAACGCCTTCGCGCCCTCCTTCATCGTCTGGAGTTCTCTGGCTTCCTTCACGCCCGGAAGAGGAATGGCCGGCGTGCCGGCGGCCTTGGCGGCAGCTGCCTGATAATCGGCCATGCTGGCCGTCGCACGATCCAACGCCCCGACCGATTCCGCGAGCGCCTTGTTGTGCGCCGCATTGGCCCGCGTGATCAGCACGAACGCGGCAGCGACGGCGGCGAGCGGCAGGACGATCGGCACGAGCGCGGGGATCACGGTCGCGGCGGTACCGCCCAGGACGCCGAGCGCGGCCGACAGTCCGCCCGCCGCGACGATCGTCGGCCCGAACACGGCTGCGGCGCCGGCGATGGCAGCGCCCACGGTGCCGAGCACGGCCGCGAACGCGAGGGCGACAGCGGCCGCCGTCTTCACCGGGCCCGGGGCATTGTTGAACCAGTCGATGACCCGCTGCCCGACGGAGAGCAAGCCCATGATCGCCGGCTGCACCTCTTGCCCGATGGCAATGCCGGCCGCCTGCAGACTGGCCTTGAAGACCTTGCTCTTCTGGTCGAGCGTCTCGCTCATGGCGGCGTACGCGCCCTCAGTCAGCCCGGCGCTGTTTCGCATGTACTCCAGGTCAGCGGCGGCGCCCTTGGCGTTCTCGCCCGTCAGGCCGAGGACGGCGTTCGCGCCGTCGACGCGCCCCATCGCCACCACCATTTGGACGCCCATCTCGTGCGTCGTCGTGGCGACGTCGTTCATCGTCACCTCGTAGCCCCGGGTGCGCAGCGCGGCCTCGCCGAGGCTGATTCCCTGCTCTTGGGCGACACGGCTGATTTCCGGGAACTTCTGGGCGATGCGGTCGAGGACGGGCTCCATCTGGGCGTTCGGCTTCAGGAGCGCCACCATCGAGGCGCGCACCTGGTTCATGGATACGCTCGCGGGCGTGCCGCTCTTGGTCAGCGTGGCCGTCGCGCCGACGACCTCTTCGATGCCGACCCCGAGCGAGGAGGCGAGCGGTGCGGCCTGGAACATCGAGGCCGAGAGCTGCTCGAAGGTCATCTTGCCGACCTGCACGCCGGCGAACATGACGTCCGAGGCGCGGCCGGCGTCCAAGCTCTGGGCCTTCCACGCGTTCACCGCCGTCGACAGGCCATCGACGGCCGTCTCGGTGTCCGTGGCGCCAGCGATCGCAGCCTTCGACGCCGTCGCCAGGAACGACATGGCATTGTCGGCCGGGATACCCGCCGAGATCGCCTGGTACAGGCCGTTCGCGGCGTCGACGGCGTCCTTGCCGAGCGATGCGGAGAGCTTCACGACCTGGTCGTTGTACTGGCTCACGTGGGCGGCCGCGTCCGTGGACAGCGTCCCGGTCTCGACGATCTTGGCCGAGTAGTCGGCGGCCGCCTTGGACCCCATGAACAGCGCCGCCGATGCCGCCGCCCCCATCGTTCCGAGCGCGCCTGAGACGGCCAGCATCGACTGGCGCGTGAGATCGGCCTTCGCGCGGGCCGTTTCCATCGACGCCGCCAGCTGGTCCTGCGCCGCGGCGACCTTGGCCGTCTGCGCGGCCATCGCCTCGCCACCCGCCCCGCTCTCACGGTACGCCTTGAGCAGCGCCTCCTCGGCGGCGACGACGCTGCGCGTCCCCTTGACGGCCGCATCGTGGCCGGAAGGGTCGTAGACGTACTGCAGCTTCGTGGTGAGCGTATCGGTCGGCATCGGAAGAAGCGTCTCCGCTCTTCCCCGCGCCGCGCTCCTGCGCGGTCTTGGCTGCCTGGCCTATCAGTCCGGCACGAACACCTCGACGGCGTTCTCGTGCCCGTTCTCTCCGTCGATCAGAGGGTCCCCCGTGATCGGCTTGTAGATCACCATCCGGCCCCGAACGGTCAGCTCGCCGCTCTCACTCTTGGCCGCGACCCCGACCACACGTCGGATCTTCTGCTTTACCCAGAACCACCACGCCTCCTCGCGCTTCTCCTTCGTCCGCTCGGGGTCCACCTTCTCGGGCTCGCCTCCGCTGTCCTTGGACCTGCGCGCATTCGACTCGCTCACCTCATCCCAGTACGCCCGCGCGGCCTCGTCCATCTTGCCTTCGATGAACCGGCCCCACTCGGCGACGGCGTTGTCCAGGTCAGCCGCGACGAGCAGGTCGCGTACGCCTGCGATCTTAGACGGCCGCGCCCAGCGCGTCGTGCGCCAGGTCGTCCAGGCCCGCCACAGAGCCTCCCGGTTCGTGGCGAAACAGAAGCAGCGGCGCATTCGGCGGCCCCGCTGATAGCAGCACGGTGATGACGAACGTGAGGTCGTTCACGCCGATGGACAGCGTCGGTGCACCTTCCGGCGGCGGCGGGTTGCCGTAGCCCGTCATGAACTTCTGGCCCGGCTGGGGATCCGCGTCGACGAACAGCGGCAGGCACATGTCGGGATCGATGGCCTCGAGGTCGATCTCGCCGTCCAGGAACGCACTCGGCGGCACGAGGGCGGCCAGGCGGAACACGGCGGCGCACGTCTTCAGGTAGCGGTCGTAGTCGGCGTCGCTGTCGCCCTGCGCCTCGCTCATGCCCATGCGCATCATCCGGCGCACGATCTGGGTGATGGGCTGGGGCAGCGTGTCCGTGGCGAGCAGGTCGACCGGGTCGAGCCGGCGGCACAGGTAGAACGCGCCGGCCGGGGTCGCAACCTCCATGACGCGCGGGTTCGCGCCGCCCGTGATCGGCGCATACCGTTCGCGCCGCTCGCGTGCGAGGCGGGTGCGCTCGGCGTTGAAGTCCGTCGTCGGCGCCGGGGTGCGCCGGGTTCGCCTTGTCGTCATGCTTCGCGATCTCCTGTAGTGAGACTCGGGGTGGATGTGCGAGGGACGGTAGATGCGGATGAGTGCGGGCCGGCGGGGCCGGGCGGGGGAGCACGATCACTCCCCCGCCCGACTGGCCGCTACGGAACGTGGACCGGGTTCGACAGGAACGTCGTCGAGATCGCGGCGGCCGTGGTGCGGTGCACGACGCGGACCAGCGTGTCGCTGTCGTAGTCGCACGGCACGACGGTCACCTCGAAGGACGACGTGAAGAAGTCGCCCTTCTTCAGCGTGCCGCCGCCGCCACCCATCATCTTCGACTTGTAGCCGACGAGGAGGGTGTCGCCGCCCGCGCTGCCGTACGACTGCGCGATGAACGCGAAGTACGGCCGCACGTCCGCCACCGCGATGTCCAGCAGCGTGATCGCCCCCGAGCCGGTGCCGCTGTCCGTGAGCGTCGACCCCATGAGCAGGTCGTAGACGTCGATCGGCAGGCCGCCGTGCTTGAAGGACACCTTCACGCTCTCGGGGATCGAGTGGGTCGAGCACTTGACGTCGTCGCCCTCGAGGACGGCGTTCGTCACCTCGACGTCGAACTGCACCTCGTTCACGCACGGCACGTCCACACCGGTGCCGTACGTCGGGGTCGCCGCCGTGCGCTCGTAGACCTTGAGGTCGCGCAGGCCGAACGGCCGATTGTCATTGACCGACATAGGAAGCCTCCTTTGCCTGAGCGGCGCTTCGGCGCATCGCCAGTGCCCGCTTCAGGATTGATGGGTCTTGTGGCTCCCCACCGCGGTCAGCGCCGCGGTTGCCGGGCTCGAAGTCCAGGATCACCTGGGTTGCGGCCTCGTCCACCTTGCAGGTGGCCAGGTCGTATGTCTGCATGACGAGCACCCTCCCCGTCTTCACCGTGCGATCGAGTGCGAACCGGACCACGAGGTCACGGCACTGCTCGCACGGCTGCGTGATCCGGGGCGCGCACGCGCAGCGATCGGACGCCGTGACCTCGGTCACCGTCCGGCCGCACATGCACACCACCAGCGCCACGCCCGCGGGCGTCGTCATGGAATCCCCCTACCGTCGTCCGGCCGGGCCGCCCGGGCGGTTGCGAGGCGGGATCCTCACCCGCACCCCACCCCACGCGGCCGCGTCCTCATCCGTCACCGCCGACGTCGCCTCGCCCGCCCCCGCCGTCTCGACCACCGTCACCGCGTCGTCCTCGACCACGGCGACGACGTCGACCTCGGCCGCGGGGTCGTCGCAGCACTTGCCCGGCGACTTCCACCCGCCCAGCGCCGCGCGCGACTCGGCCTCGGCGAGCACCGCGGCCGCCTCGTCCGTGTCGGTCGCCACGAACACGTGGTCGCCGGTCTTGCCCGGATCGAGCAAGATCGCCGCATCCTCGTCGCTCACGGCCACGATCTCGCCGCCGATGAACGTGAACGAGCGCGACAGCCCGATCTCGCCGCCGATCATCCAGCGGCGCCGGCCCTCCATCACGAGCGTCTTCAACGGCCACCTCCAAGGGGTATCTGTGCGATCTCGTCCATGATGTCCGCGCCGAGCTGCGTGGACGTGCGGGCCGTCACGATGCCGGCGGCCTTCGCGCCGAGCGCCCGGGCGGCGGTGCGGTTGTCCACCATCCAGCGCATCGCCTCGGCGAGCGCGTCGACATCGGGCCGGGGGAACGTGCCGCACTGGCCGCCCCAGTGGCGGAACAGCGCGGGCACGGCGTCGTTCTTGTGCGGGATCACCTTCGCCCAGGCCTCGGCGTCCTCCATGCCCGTGTGGGCGCACGTGATGACCGGCAGGCCCGTCGCGGCCGCCTCGCGCGGCGGATAGCCCCAGCCCTCGCCGAGGCTTGGCCACACGAAGCAGTCCGCGTGGTGGTACAGCTCGCGCAGGCCCGCGCGGGTCCAGTCGCCGCGCAGGATCCGCACGTTGGCGTCGCCGCTGACGAGGTGATACCGAACCGGCTCGCGGCGCCACTCGGTCCCGCGCACGTTGGGCTCGCGGGCGAGGTCCGTGAACTCCGACGCGCCGCGGCTCTTGAACACGAGCAGCACGTCCGAGCGATCGCCGAACGCCTTGCGGAACGCCTGGTACAGGAGGATCGGGCCCTTGCGAAGGCTCAGGTCTCCGACCGTCAGGAATACGAACGGGCGATCCGCCGGACGGTCGCCGCGCTCGATCACCGGCCAGTCGGCGGCGTCCAGCGCGAGCGGCACCACGCGCACGCGCGCGTCTGGCACCTGGTCCAGGATCACGCGGCGCGAGTGGCGCGCGGGCACGAGGATCAGGTTCGCCCGGCGCAGGTGCGGCGCCCACGGGCGGAACTTCGTTGGGATCTCGGTCGACTCCCACATCGTGTAGAGCACGCGTCGGTTCGCCTCGGCGTAGTCGCAGGACTCGGGCAGCCCAACGTTCAGCCGGACCGCGTCCCGCGTCCCGGGCTCGGTCAGGCGCAGCGTGTTCTCGTAGGTGCGGAACGGATGACCGAGCACCCACCGGCGCGCCTTCGTGCCGAACTTCGGCGGCACCATGCCCTCGGCGTAGTAGCCGTGCTCGCGCACAAAGTCGACATGGTCCTCGTACGCCCAGCGCGGGCCGCGCTTCGTCTGCACGAGGACGGGCGTGCGCTCCTGCGGGTAGTAGCTCTCCAGCGCGCTGAAGCTCTTGTGGTCCGTCACGTCCACGCCGTTGGCCACGAGTGCGAGGCGGACCTGGCGCACCAGAGCGCCGTACCCGCTGACATCATCCGTGCGGCTCGTGAGCTCGACGGCGTCCGGCCAGTCGGCGCGGACGTCCGGCGCCGGCTCGGGCCGGGGGAGCGGCGCGGGCACACGCGGCATTCGCTCACGCCTCATCGGGCGCGTCTGGATCATATCGCCTTGCCTCCATACGTCGTGCACAGGTAGCGCGCCGCCTCCAGGGCGACGTACTCGCCTCCCCGCGGCTGGATCGTGTCGTCGATCTGGTTCGTCCATGGCGTGTCGACGTGCGTCAGGTCGACCTGGCGTCCGTCCGTGAGGGTCATGATCTCCTCGTGGGCGATCGTGTGGACGCGGTCCAGGATCGTCCTCGTCTCGGCGTAGGTGAGCGCGTACACCGCCACGCGCAGCCACTCGGTGACGCCCATGTTCGCCGGCCCCACGACGCCGCCGGTCGTTGTCGACACGACCACGACGGGCCGCGTGAACGTCGTCACCCCCGAGGTCGCGTCCGTCACGAACGCGGACGGCGCCGTCGTCGTCGTGATCGGCGCGACGCCGCTGGCGTACAGGCCGACGATGCCGCCCGTCGCAAGGGTGGCCACGCCGCCGCCGCCGGTGTCGGCCTGCAGCAGCGCGAGGAACGTCGCGGGGATCGTCGCGGCCACGCTAGACGAACCGCCCGGTGCCGCGATGGCGGAACTTCGAGCCCTGACCGCGCAGCTCCAGCTCGACCTCGCCCATGACGAGCTCGCCGCCCTTGGGGAGAATCGCCTGCTGCGCCTTGTCCAGCACGGACCAGCGCGGGTTGCGCTCCAGGTAGAAGCCGTACTCGACCCCGTGAGCAAGGCCGGCGATGTAGCCGCCGTTCGTCTCCTCGACGAAGCCCGACAGCCGTAGCTCGGCCTCGCCGGTGCGGTTCGTCCACGGGTGGTTGACCTTCGCCCACTCCTCGAGCGCCGCGGCAACGCGGTTCGCGCCGCTCTCCAGCCCGCCCGGGATTGCCACGTCGCGCTCGTACTCCAGGTTCGCCGCGATGGCGACGTTGCCGTTCATCGCGGCGCCCGTCGTCTTGGCGTACCGGCGCTCCGTCTCGAACGCCCAGCCGAGCGAGCCGCGCACCGTCATGGGTGCACCTCCAACAGAGGTGGCGTGGTATAATTGCAGGCAACAAGAGAGGACCGCGACGCTGGCAGGCGCCCGGTCCCGTGACACCGGGAAAGGAGGCCCTTCCCACGATGCACCAAGATTCTACGCGCCGCGCGAGCACCCGCGGCATGCCGGCAGAGGCCCGCTTCTGGGCCAAGGTTCACAAAGGCGGCGACGGCGAGTGCTGGAACTGGACGGCCGGAACGTACACCGACGGCTACGGCTGCTTCTCCCCCACCCACCGTGGCTCGATGATGGCTCATCGATTCGCTTGGCGGCTGCTGCGCGGTGAGATTCCCGACGACCTCACGCTCGATCACCTCTGTCGCAATCGAGCGTGCGTCAACCCGGCGCACCTTGAGCCAGTCACGCCTGGCGAGAACGTCCTCCGGGGCGAGGGGCTCGCCGCGCAGAACGCCCGGAAGACGCACTGTAAGCACGGCCACCCTTTCGACGACGTGAACGGCTACGCGCGCAAGTCGGGCGGCCGCGGTTGTCGCGAATGCGACCGCGTCAAGGCGCGCGCCGCGTACCATCGGGCTAGGCATCGGGCGCATCCAACTTGACCATCGTGAATTGCAGGTCCCCATGATCCGGCCATCGGTGATCTGGATTCACCCTGTCCACTCCGTCGATGCGCCAATGCGTCGGGAGCCGGCCGAGAGAATCGGCGGGATGGAAACTGGAATAGTGACCGCCGAGGCGGGTTGATCTGTCGTAGAAGTCAAAGGCTTCCTCTGACGCTCTGTGGCGATGCGTGAGGTCCGCGAACGTCGCCGGGTTGTCGAATGCGCTCATGCGGATGATCAGCACGCCGCCGGGTCGCAGCAGCGGCCAGCACTCGTTCACGGCGCCGTACGGGTCGACCAGGTGCTCGAAGATGTCGCGGGCGATGATCGCGTCGAAGGGCTCACGCGTGGACGCTGCCGGGAGCACAGGCCCGCCCTTGCCGCCCTCGGCGAACCGCCACGGCATGTCGTCCAGGTTGCACCACACGTCCACGAAGTCCGCATGCCGCACGCGATCGTGGTTCACGGCGCGCAGGATGGGCCGAGCGCCGCAGGCCAGCTGCAGGACGCGCTGTCCGCGGAACGGGTTCGGTTGCCACTGTGGCTCGATCGCCATGCTCATCGCCGCGTTTCCTCCGCGATCACTGGTTCTTCTCGCACCAAGCGACCTTCAGCACGGCCCCGCCGGTGACGTGCCGCGCGTTGCCGCTCACGTACTCCACGCGGAACTGCGAACCGTCCAGGGCGAACAGGTCGTTCCTGGCCACGTCCGCGCCTGCCTTCCACCACACCGCCACGCCCTCGGCGCGCCCGCCCTTGCCCGCATCCGCCGGGAGCGACACGGCGGCGAGCGCGGCGTCGCGGCCCTTCTCCGACCAGTCGACGTAGCAGCTCTGCGCCGACAGGTTCGAGCCGCTGCGCCGAAGCACGATGCTGTCCGTCAGCATGAGCTCGAACGCGGCCGCCTGGGTGGATGCACGGGGCATTACCAGCGCCGTTCCTTGATCACGTCGGGCTGGATCAGATCCTCCCACGCCGCCGGCGTCATGTGCTCGCTGGCTTCGCTGCGCGCCTGCGTCGGCCCCGTACGCGAAGCCAGCGTGATCACCGGCACCTCGTTATTCCAGTCGGTGACGCGCGCCAGCTCGGCGGCGGCATCCGAGGCCAGGCGTGCGGCCACGTCCATCCAGTCGGCCGGGTCGCGCCACTCGACGGACTGTGGGCCTAGCGTCGCCTTCTTGACCTCCTCGCCCGCACGGCGCGCGAAGTACAGCGCCGCCAGCCGGGAGGCGATCCACAGCACCACGCCGTCCATCAGCGCGGCCTCGCGGTCCGCGTCGTAGTCGGCGTCGCTGTTGTCGATCACCGTCGCCCACGTCGTCACCACGCGCTGCACCTGCCGCTCGACCCACGGGCCGAACAGGCGCGACGCGATCGTCGCATCGGGCAGCGTCGTCGTGTCCGTCGTGGCCAGGCCGAGCGCGAGGCGCACGGACGTGTACTCCGAGGACGTGATGATCGCGGGGTAGGACATCGGTTACGCTGCCTCGGGCGCAGCTGCGCGCCACCGGAGGGCCACCGTGTCGAGGATCGCCTGGTCGCGCGGATCACGGGACGAGGCGTCGAACACCTGGCGCGCTCGCACGTACGCATCGTTCGGGCTGTCGCCGGCCCTCAGTCGCCGCACGAACAGCCGCCCCAGACGGTTGCTGCCCAGCGGCAGCCACGTCCCCGCCCACGTCAGGTCGCGATCGCCAACGATGCACGAGGCTCCCGCGTCCAGGAACGCGTCGGCCACGGGGCCATCGCCAAAGCAGCCGGCCATGTAGACCACGGCGCCGCCGAGGTTCACGGCGCGGATCTGCTCGGCGGAGAGTGCCGTCTCGAACTTGTCGCCGTACAGGTAGGGCTGGTTCGGCAGACCGTGCAGGCACGCGTAGATGAGGTCGCGGCCCTCGAGAGTGCGCGCTTCAAACGTGTCCGCTCGCCCGGGCGGGAACGAGACAGGCCAGGCGCCGGCCGCGAGGG
>ERZ761584.235-NODE-235-length-20105-cov-7.267431_pt1 | contig 20105 bp, 31 predicted proteins | sample MGYA00512168_ERZ761584 | MGnify/ENA primary metagenome ERZ761584 (study PRJEB28899, sample SAMN03785564) | bioreactor sludge metagenome | biome: EBPR Sludge; feature: EBPR Bioreactor; material: 0.22µm filtered reactor supernatant | place: Saint Lucia: Queensland...
TCCCTCAAGGCGACTACCGGGTGCTGTTCATGCTCCGCGACCCCCGCGAAATCTCCGCCTCAATGGAGAAGTTCATGGCGGGGTTCGGGCCGGAACAGGTACTGGCGGAGACGTGCTACCTCGGCGCGGTGAACACCCTGATAGCTCAACTGACGGCACGGGGGATGCAGGTTTCGACGCTGCACTATGCCGACGTGGTGAAGGATGCGGAAAAGCAGTTCGCGTCGCTGGGCTGGCCGATTGACGCGAACAAGGCGGCGAGTGTGGTGGACGCGACGCTCCATCGCTTCCGGCTGGAGGCAGTATGAGCAGCAGCGGGCCGAACTCCCCGGGGACGATTGCGGCCGATACGTCGGTGGGCACCCGCGTGTGGTCGACGATCACGAACGCGGGGGCTTCTGATAACAGCTATGCAACCGCTAGCTACTCAATTGCGGGCACCGCTTCGACCCAGTACATCAAGGCAACGAATTTCGGGTTTAGCGTGGCGGGGACTATTGACGGAATCCTGGTAGAGATCGAGCGCAAGGCAAGTTCCAACTCAGCGTCCCTCTACGCGAAGGACAACATCGTGAAGCTGGTTGTGGGCGGGACGATTAGCGGTTCAGACCTTGCCGATACGGCGACGAAATACCCAACCGCGGATGCCTACGCGAGTTATGGCGGGGCAAGTTCACTGTGGGGACTGACGCCTGCTGACACCGACATCAACGCATCTAACTTCGGCGTGGTCATTAGCTCGAACATTACCTCTCCCGGCAAATCAAGCTGCACCGTCTCCGTCGATCACATCCGCATCACGGTCTACTACACGGGCGCGGCCCCTTCCGGCCAGCCCACTTCCAAGCGGTTCGGCGGCGTCCCCTTTATGGGCGCTCACGGCGCTGGCATCCCCTCAGCGATGCGCCAGTGGATGCGCCGCGACTCCGGCCTCATCGCCCCACAAGTAGCAACAGGAATCTGGAGGCCAGCACATGGCTAGTACCGACGCACGTCCAATCCCGATCAAGAACACGGCGTTCCGCGCTGTCTTCCCGATCCTCGACGCGGACGGCGACCTCGTCACCGGGGCAACCGGCCTCGACTCCGAAGTGTCGCAGGACCAGGGCACGTTCGCGGACTGCACGAACGAAGCCACGGAGATCGCCACATCCTCGGGGATGTACTACCTCGACCTCACCTCCACGGAGATGAACGCGGACTGCGTAGCCATCATCGTGAAGACGACCTCCAGCGGCGCGAAAACCACCGTGCTGGTGTTCTATCCGGTCGAAGCCGGGGACATCGACGTGGACGTGACGGCGTGGAACGGCACGGCTGTTTCCTCACCCGCAACGGCCGGTATCCCTGAAGTGAACGTCAAGAACATCAACAACGTCTCCGCTTCGTCGGTGACGACGGTGAACGCCAACCAGGGCACGACGCAGCCGATCAACTTCACCGGGACCGGCGCATCGGCACTGGCGAAGGGCGACATGGTGGACGTGGCTGGCGCGGCGGTCTCGACTTCCACGGCGCAACTCGGTGTGAACGTGGTGCAGGCTGGAGGCACGGCGTGGGGTTCGGGTGCGATCACCGCGGCCGCCATCGCCTCGAACGCGATTACTTCGGCCAAGATTGCTTCCGGGGCCATCACCTCCACGGGCATCGCGGCCAGCGCCATCGGCGCCTCGCAGCTCGCCACGGGCGCGATCACGAATGCGAAGTTCGCTGCCGGAGCCATCGATGCGGCGGCCATCGCGGCTGACGCCATTGGGGCGAGTGAACTGGCCGCCGACGCGGTGGCGGAAATCGCGGACGCCATCTGGGATGAGGCGACGAGCGGGCACGTTACGGCGGGATCGTATGGCCTGGCGGCGAGCGACATCCTGGCGGACACGGCGGACATGCAGCCGAAGCTGGGAACGCCGGCGGGCGCGAGCGTGAGCGCGGACATCGCGGCGATGCAGGTTTCAGCCGACAGCCTCAGCGACGATGTGGGGCTGGTCCGCGACCGATTAAACGCGCTGGCCACCCCACCGCAGACCATCGGTAGCACAGGAAACGACACCACACACATCCATGTGCCAGGGTGGACGTACGGGGATGATGAGATCCTCGACCAGATGCTCGTCATCTATGACGACTCGTCTAGCGAGTACCACGCCAGATGGATTGCGGATTGGGTGAACGCGACCAAACTTGCAACGGTCGCCACACTCCCGTTTACGCCCGAGGGCGCAACGGACCTCGTATGGGTCCTCTCCATCCGCCGGGACTCCGGCCTTACCGCTGCCGAAACCCGGACGGCCGTCGGCCTGGCATCGGCCAATCTCGACACGCAGCTCACGGCGATCGACGACTACATCGACACCGAAGTCGCTGCGATCAAGGCGAAAACGGACCTGATCCCGGCCTCGCCGGCTGCGACCAGCGACATTCCGAGCGCGGCGACGATTGCCGACGCGGTGTGGGATGAGGCCCTGAGCGGCCACACGACGGCTGGGAGCGGCGGAAAGGCGCTCGCGGACATCGATACGCACACCGATACCGAAGTGGCGTCTATCCTCGCCGCTGTCGATACCGAAGTGGCAGCGATCAAAGCCAAGACCGACCAACTCACTTTCACCACGGCAAACCAGGTGGACGCCACGACGATGAGCATGGCGGCGAACGCGCTCACCGCAGCGGCGACCGCTTCGGACTTCGGGACGGAAGTGGCAACGGCGGTCTGGGCCAGCGCAACGCGCACCCTCTCGGCGCTCGGGTTCACCCTCTCCGCGAGTGACCTCGCAGCCGACACCATCGGCGCTTCGGAACTGGCGGCGGATGCGGTCACGGAGATCGTCAACGCCGTGCTGACCACGGCGATGACCGAGAGCTACAACGCCGACGGGGCCGCACCGACGCTTGCACAGGCGATGTTCCTCTGTATGCAGCGGCTCACCGAGTTCGCCATCAGCGGGACGACGGTGACCGTCAAGAAGCTCGACGGTTCCACCACGGCATACACGCTCACCCTAGACGACGCCACCTCACCAACCAGCACCACGAGGGCTACCTAAATGGCAACGACCGGAAAGATCCCGATGCTCGGTTTCAAGGCGGCGGCGATCAAGTTCGTCACGCTCTTCGGGTATTCACCTCGCGTGGACACCTCGGGGTATCGCCCGATCGCCATGACGGGTTCCCTGGGCGGTGTAGTACTCACGGGGCACGAGACCGTGGCCCTGACCGGCCACATTCCGCAACAGGCGTTTACGGGGGTCTACCAGGATGGTTGATTCGCAAGTGCTCGAACTCTACATCGGCGCGGACCAGGCTCCCTATTGGGACATCTACACGACGCCCGCCCACACCGCCGATCAGACCATGACCGGCTGGTCTACCCAACTCGAAATCCGACGCGTCACCGATGACTCGATCGTCCTCGCGAAGACGGGGACGGTGGGCAACGGGAACAGCACGGACACGCGGGTCACGATTGCGATAGCAGCGGCTGACATTACCTTCCCTGAAGGACGCGGCTACTACGGGAGTCTGTGGCGCACGGGAAGCGGGACAAAGTACCCGCTGTGGTCCGGGCCGGTACGGCTGATCAAGCCGGCGGCTACATCGTGAAAGCTCCCGCCCTTCGGGGCGTGTGCCTGCGGGAGCGTCGAGGGGATGATAGTGCCACCGACATCATACCCCTCGGCGGTCTCGTTCATTCACTTATACTAGGGCCGGGGGAAGGCTCATCTTCTCCCGGCCCTCTGGTAGAACTGATCACCCCACATTGCACCACGAACACAGGAGGTTCGCGATGCGAGGCCGAATGATACCCGGAGCGGGCTTATGAGCGCCCAGGCCTTAGATGACAGCAGGTTTTCCGATCGTGAGCTTATTGGCGTTCTGGCCGAGCGGGTTGGTGGCATGAAAGAGACGTTTGACGACTTCCGGGCCGAGACCCGCGGGAACTTCGATGCTGCAAAGGCGGCGGTGGCCGACCTCAAAGCCGAGTTGAAAACCGACACGGCGGCGATTCGCACGGAGATGACGCAGCGGTTCGCCATGCACGACACGCGGATCAAAGCCCTGGAGGACACGAAGTCCGAGAACAAGGGTGCCTACCTCTCCGTGAAATTCATCATCGCGCTGGTGGCCCTGGGGCCGGTGAGCGCGGCGATCATCTGGTTGGCCGAGAAATGAAGACGTGGATCGTTACCTGGAAGAAGAAGGGGTATGCCCTGCCGTTCCTCATTGACTTCGATGACGAGACGGCGGCGATCAAGTGTGGCGTGGCCCTGAATGAGGTGGGGCGGTACGACGTGTCGATCACCGCTTCGGAGTGGGAGCCGGACCAGGAAGCGATGAAGCGGATCAGGGAGCGGGTGTTCGCTCGGACGAAAGAGATCCCGGCGGTGTTCGCATGAACCCGTGGTGGGGGTTGTGGGCTTTCCTTTTGGGCGGTGCCGTGACTGCAATTGCCATGACGCTCTGGGCATGGGGAGGGAAGCCGTGACGCGATTCGGAGTTGACTTCGCCTTCGGGCGTCCGGGTGGCGCGGCGCTCGCCGCCGAAGGTGTGACCTCAGTTGGCCGCTACGTCCCATATCAGGGCGACGGCGGCAAGGGGCTGACCATCGAAGAGGTGATCGACTACCACGCCAACGGGCTGGAGGTGTTCCTGTTCTGGGAGCAGGAGGCGGCGATGCACCGTGGCGGGTTCTCTCGGGGCAAGCGCGACGCGGAGATTGCCATAGCGAACCTTCGGGCGCTCGGAGCGCCGGATACCGTCGCCATCTACCCGGCGGTGGACTTCAATCCGCTGGCTTCCGACTGGCCGTTGATTCGTGATTACCAGCGCGGGTTCATCTCCGTGGCCGGGATCGAACGCACGGGGATTTACGGCAACTACGACGTGGTCGAGTACGCCAAGCAGATGGGGCTTGCGGCCTACTTCTGCCAGTGCGTGGCGTGGTCGGACGGGGAACTGAACCCGTGGCGGCACATCTTCCAGGACGTGGGGCCAGATGTCGCGGGCATCCACGTAGACCACCTGACGATCTACGGCGACGAATACGGCCAGTGGAAAGGAGACACCGTGAGCCAAGACGACTTCAACGATCTAGTCCTGGCCTGTTTCAGTGGGAGTGAGGACCGGGACGCCAATGGCAAGACGCTTCCGAAAGAGGAGCGGCTACCGATTGCGTTGACGCGCATGCGGAACCGGGCAGACGGCGGCTTTGGGAGCATCGCTGACCGTGCCGAGTCCGCGTACGTCATCGCACAGCAAGGCGGGGCCGGCGGCGGCATCGCACCACACACTCATGTTCCAGGGGGAGTCCAGTAGACACATGGAAGGTGTAGCAGTCGGAAGAATCGTCCACTATCGAGGCACGGACTTACGCAAAGGCGGATGTGTTGCCGCGATGATCGTTCAGGAGTGGGGCGAGGCTGGCGGAGAAAAGGGCAACGTCAACCTGACAGTGTTTCCGGACTGGTCGAACGACCGGACGCCGGGCCCGAACGGGGAAGCGCAGGGCGGCATCGCTTGGCGCACGTCCATTCCATACAGCGAAACAGGCCGTGAGGACGGCGGACCGTCCTGGCACTGGCCAGAGAGGGCTTAACCGACATGAAACTCAGCAACCTTACGCCATCGCTCGCCATCATCATCACGGCGGGCGCACTCGTTGGCATCGGCATCCTCAAGACAGCGGGGCTGCTCGACGGCGACTTCGCCAACACGGTCGTTGCCTTCCTGCTCGGCGGCGGTAGCGGTGCGGCGCTGACCGGCGGCTTCAGCAAGGGCGGGTCTGTCTGATCTGGCATGCCGCCCGCGCCTCCGCGATAGCGATGGTGGTGATGGCGGCGGTGTACGCGCAGTGGTACTCGGTGTCTGGTGGTTTGGGAGGCCAACAGACGTATACTGAGGCACAGCTGGGGTCTGAGTCGTGGGAGGCTCGTAGCGCGCTGAGTCCGTTCGAATCGGACGCCCGAGCACAAAAGGGGTTTGGTGTAAGCATTGAGCACACCGGCAGCGTGCCGGAAGCGCGGGCGGAAACCCCGCAGCCCCTACCAATCTACTTTCCTCCTACCCTGTACCCGATGAAGGAAAACCTTCAAGTCGAGGCACAGGATGAAAGCAAAACGCCCAAACCTTTAATCGCTGGGCAGCTCACCGAAGCCGAGATGCGGGCGTTGCTGGCGGAAGCGGGCGCACCTGCGGAGTGGGTTCCCGACATGCTCACCATCGCTTGGTGCGAGAGCCACTACAGCCCTGGCGCGGTGGGGGACAGTGGGAACAGCCTTGGGCTATTCCAGTTGTGGTCAGGGTGGGCAAGGCCGGGAGAGGACTTGTTCGACCCGCTGACGAACGCGCGGGTGGCTGTGCGGGTGCGGGAGATACGCGGTCGGTTTGGTTCTACAGGAGGTTGGACCTGCGCCACGAACAACGGAATCGAGTAAAATAGAAAGCGGCAGCGGTGTTGAAGCACCCTGCCGCATGACACCGGAGGTAACCCGATGCAAGACCATCCTAACTGTGAACATTGCGGCGGAAAACTTCGCCACGGTAAGCGATGGTGTAGCCGCGAGTGCTACGACATCGCCCGCATTCTTTCCATCTCTAGGGATACCATAGGGTGGAAGGGGCTTCGTCCTTCGGCTGGGCGGCGGGGATACGACTCGAACACCTCACCCCGCCGCCACTCATTCAAAACGGGTAACCAAGATGAACCGACTACTCCTAGAGATCCGCGCCGCTGAGGGCGGCGAAGATGCAAAGCTCCTCGTTGAGGACATGCTGACGGTGTACGCGACCCGCGCCACCCGGAGGGGTCTTTGACCTCGAAATCCTAGAGCGGCGCCCCGGCTTTCTCGCGATGGAACTCGCCGGGGCGAATGTCGGGGACTTCCGCAACGAGGGTGGCGGCCACCGATGGCAGCGCATCCCACCGACCGAGAAGCGTGGGCGCGTCCAGACTTCCACCGTGACCGTGGCAGTGCTGAGCATCCCCGAAACCCCGGAAGGGCTGAACCTTAATGACGTGGAGATAACCACCACAAAGGGAGATGGCCCAGGAGGGCAGCACCGAAACAAGACGGAATCAGCCGTGATCGCCATTCATCGCCCGACCGGGATAAAGGTGCGAATCGAGTCCGACCGTAGCCAACACAAGAACAAGGCGACGGCGCTGGCTGTGCTGGCCGCCAAGGTTGCAGAGGTAGGGGCTATGAAAGGCCGGAACGAAGTCAACCAATCGCGACGCCAGCAGGTAGGAAGCGGCGAACGTGGTGACAAGGTACGCACCTACCGACAGCGGGACAATCAAGTCAATGACCACCGCACGGGGCAACACTGGCAACTAAATCGCTGGATGGCTGGCGAGTGGTAGTCCGTTAGACCACCCACGCCACCAGTTGCACCACGTAGTAGCCCACGACGAGCAGGGCCAGCCCTCCAAGGAAGGCCAGCCCCAGCAGCGCCCGAAAGTCGTTGTAGTCCCTCAGGCCCGCAGCCTCACGCGCTATCCGTATCAGTTCACCCCAACCAGAACCCCTTGACTTCCCGTGCACGGTAGTCCACTATTCGTGCACATGAGGAAATCAGACGTACTTGAAGCGCACGGCATCCGGCTTCGCCCGGCCTCTTGGAGGAAGATCGAACGCATCGCTCAGCGTGAGGAAGTGGACCGCACGACCTGGCTGCGCGAACAGATCGAGTCGCTGCTTGCCCGTGTCCCGGAAGTGCATGAGACGCACGAAAACGGGATCTATACGAAAGGTGGGTTATTCGACCAATGACGACGGCGACCGTGACGCCAAGTCCATCGAAGTCCGCCGCGAAGCGCCTCCTCCTCAAGGAATTTGAGCGGGTAGGCGAACGGTGGAACCGGATGGGCGATGACCAGCTCGACCTCCTGCGGCAACGCAAGGAACTGGAAGAGCTGTGGGAAATGGCGGATTTCGGGGAGGAACCCCCGGAGTTCGCGCCAACGATGCCGCTGGCAAGGCGGCTCGCATGAAACGTCCCGTAGGCCGGCCGAAGCGCGTCCGGTTCCCGGAGATCCCGGAGTACTACCGAGACCCCCGGAACCTGCGCGATCCGCAATCCCGGCTGGAGTACGAGGCGATCAGAAACGGACTCATGGAGGTGGAACGGCAAAAAGAAGAAGCGAAGTGACGCAATGGCCCCGGAAAGCACGGCAATGCTCCGGGGCCACCACACAGACCAAAACGACGATCCAAGAAGAGGTTATCACAATGGCGCAATCCAACATCCTCCAGGCGATCCGCCTCGCCTGCGACCTCGAAACGCTCCGGGCGCCCTACCTCGCCGCGGCAGAAGAAGCGAAGGCCGACCTCTGCATCCGCATCCGGGACTTCGCTGAGAAGTACGGCCCGCTGCACTACGCCGAACTGGTGGTGCTGAGCGACCGGCTGGTCGCGGAGGACCGCGCGGCGATGCGCGATGAGCACGAAGGCATCGAGCCGGAGCGGGAATGGGCACGGGGGCGGGATTGTGACTGAGTACACACCTGGCCCGTGGGGAGTCGATGACGCTGGCGGCGAGGCCCCCTTCGGGGTGTTTGCCGAGGATGGGGACGCGGTGTGCTACCTCACCGAGAACCCAATGGGCGGCCTAGGACTTCGGGAGTATGCCGAGGATCAAGCCAACGCCCGTCTCATTGCAGCGGCCCCGGACCTCCTGGAAGCGGCGAAGGCGTTTGTCGCCATCAACGAGTGCGCCTGCCCGACGCCGCAGGACATGCCCTTCGATGAGGAACTCCCGGCGTTCCCCGAGTGGATCAAAACCAACCGCTGCTACTGGCACAAAGCCCGTGCCGCCATTGCTGCTGCCGAAGGGGTGGAGTGATGAGCCTCTCCGCCCTCGAAGCCCGCTACCTCGACTACGAGGCCAACCGCTGCCATTGCCCTGAGGACTGCCGCGACTGTCTCCCTATCGACGATGAGAACTGGACGTGCTGCGGCTACTGCCAGGGCTACGACGAACCCGACGACAGCCTCGACGAATGGCTCGCTGACCTGAGGAGTGACCGATGAGCCAGATCATCTTGGAAGGCATCCTCGTGGATGAGGATACCGGCGAGATTTTGGGCGACATGCCCGGCTTCGACCGGGCGGCATGGGCGGCCACTCGCCTCTCGGAATACAAGGCCCAGATCAAGGCCTACGAACAGGCCGCAGCGATCGCCGAGCAGGTGCTCCTCCGCTACCAGGGCACCAAGACGGCGGACTACGGGAACCTCCGGGCAAGTGTCCGGCAGAACGCCCGCAACACGCAGGACGTGAACGCGATCCGGGAGTGGATTCGCGAGACGGAACTGACCCGCGACGACCTCGTGAAGTTCGCAACGTCGGCCAAGGGCTGGGATGTCACCAAGCTTCCCGAGCCGCTGGCGGACGTGGTGAACGACCACACGGCGCATGGAATGACCCGGCCCTTCGTGGTGCTGGAAACGGTGCGGAGGCAGGCCCCGAAGGTCGAGCGCCCGGACACCTTGCTGGCCGATTTGGAAGCGAGCGTGGAGGCGCTGTCGTGAGCACCTGGATTGCCGATGCGCTGCTCTGGGGCGCCGTCCTGACCATCGGGTTGATGGTCGCCTGCGGATGGGGGTACGGGGGGAAATGACCACGTTCTCACCCTTCTCCGACGAAACCCTGCACGAACTCAACCTCCCCCTGAACCCTGATCGCGTGTCGGTGCTCCGGGATGGCCCGTCCGCCGGCACTCCCTACCTCGAAGGCGAGGATGTGACTCGGCGCGCGAACGAAGTCTTTGGCCTCGGCAATTGGGGCTTCGAGCTCCTCGGGCATCCGACGTGTGTCGAGACGGTGAAGAAGGCAGACGGCTCGCCGCAGTACGAAGTCTGGACAGCCTGGGGGCGTCTGCACATTCGCAACGCCATGCCCATCGCCGACCTCGGGACGTGCGTCCGCTTCGGCGGCGGCAACGGCGGGTTGGAGATGGCTATCAAGGGCTGCGTCACCGACGCCATGAAGCGGTGCCTCAAGCAACTCGGGGACCAGTTCGGCCTCGTTCTCTACGACAAGACGGTCGATAGCCGGGAACTCCGCAAGCAGTGGGCCGACGCTCTGGGCTCCGAACCTTCGGGCGATGGCGCGACCGACGCCCGCAACCACGAACAGCGCGACCTCGCCTCCGAAGCCGACGGGATTGTCTGGGAGGAGTTCTACGGGCAGTGCAAGGCGCTCGCCGTCGGCCTGAAGTCGATTTGCGCATCGTTGGGGCACAACGCCACGTCTCCCACCGAAGGGGCCGAGTGGTTGAACAGCCACGGCCCCCAAGCCCTCAAGGAATGGCTTGAGGCGAATCCTGACCTGAACTGGTCGAACCTTGTTTCCCGGCTCGCGGACCAGAAAGCAGCGAGCCAGCGATAGAGGCCATGCCTGCGCCGGGGGCTGAGGGCATGAGCTTTTCAAAGGCAGCCGTGAACTGCCGGAAGGGGAGTCCTCGGTTCGAGGTTGATTCAAGGGCAAGCGAAGCCCCCGGCGCACAACAACAGGTGAGGGAGAACAGTGACGACAGAAGTAGCAACCGGACTCGATACCACCGTAATCGCATCGAACCTTTCCCGCGTCGTGGGCATCGTCTCACGCGCGGTTCCCGCCCGAAGCACCTTGCCAATCGTGACCAACCTGTTGCTCGGCACCGACCGCGGCCGGCTAAAACTCGCCGCGACCGACCTGGACATGAGCATCGAAGCGTGGTGTGGCGCGATGATCCACGAGGAAGGCGCAACCACCGTTCCGGCCAGGTTGTTCACCGACCTTCTCTCCACGTTCCCCGAGGCCCCGGTTCATCTCTCGCTGGCCAATCGGTTGCAGTGGGAATGTGCCCGGGGCAAGGGCGACCTTCCAGTGATGAACGCAGAGGACTATCCCCTGCTCACCGAGGTGGAGGGGGAGCCGTTCGAGGTTCCGGCCAAGACGCTGCACCGGGCGTTGGAACTGGTCACCTTCGCCGCGGCGACGGATGACTCCCGGCCCGTGCTCGCGGGAGTCCTGGTCGAAGCGAAGGAGGGGAGGCTCACCTTCGCCGCTGCGGACGGATACCGGCTGTCGGTCTACTCCATGCCCTCTGAGCAGACGTTCTCGGTGATCCTCCCGAGGAGGGCCCTGCGGGAAGTCCAGCGCATCTGCGACGGCAGCACTGAAAACGTGAGGGTCACCATCGACGCGAAGCGCGCGTGTTTCGAGTTCACGGATGTTCGCCTGACCTGCCAGTTAGTACAGGGAACCTTCCCCAACTATCGCCAGCTGATCCCCTCGGAATTCAAGACCACGGCGACGGTGGAGACCAAGCCGCTTGCGAACGCCGTCCGGCGGGCGGGGGTGTACATGGCCTCGACGAACCTTTCCAGCCCTGCGGTGCGGATGGGCTTCAACGGCCCGGAACTGCGCGTGTGGGCGGAGACGGATGACGGCGAAGGGGACGCGCTGCTCGACATCGAAGGCGAGGGCGAGGCGATGAAATGGGCCTGTTCGCCCAGATACCTCGGAGACCTGCTCGCAGTGGTCGGTGAGAAGGTCACCGTCCAGCTTTCCTCCTCAACGACGCAGGGGGTGTTCCGCAACGATGAGGACTTCGTCCACGTCCTCATGCCGATGTTCCTCAACGGGTTCTCGCAATGAGCGAGACGGCCAAGAGCTATCAGGCCCAGGACGCCCATCTGATTCTCCGGCGCGTCCTCGACTTCGAGGAGAAGAAGGCAAAGGGGGAGTGCGTCTCGGCGCTCGAGGAGCGCCTGCTGCGGATGGACCTGCGCGAGTGCATTGGCGTCACGGGCGAGGGCATCCCGTGGAAACGGTAATCACCTGTCCCTGTGGCTTCGAAGTCCGGGCTGGCCCCGGAGATGAAGGGCCGATCGCCCAGATGCTCCGGCACCGGGAGGAAGCGCATGCCCGCCACGTGCCAGTAGAGAACGCCCCGAGACGGCGAAGGGGTTGCCCCAACTGTCACGGTCCGATCACGCGCGACCGCTTCGGCGCGTGGTGCAACAAGTGCAACTGCGACCCAATTCCTCCCCCTCGCCCCGTAGAGCGCGAGCTTGTGCCGATAGGGAGGCCGCTGCGATGACGACGATCGCATCCTTCGACGTGCTGGGTGTCCCCAAGCCGCAGGGTTCGATGCGGGCCTTCAACAACCGGGTTGTCCATGCCAAGCCGAAAGCCCTGATGGACTGGCGCGGAGACATCGCCAAGGCCGCGGCTGACTTCGTGACGGAGAAGGCCGAACGCGGGACGCCGGTCTGGATTCACGCGACCTTCCGCCTCGAACGCCCGAAGGCGGCGCCCAAGAGGGTAATCCGCCCAACCACGAAGCCTGACCTGGACAAGCTCGTCCGCAGCCTGCTGGATGCGCTCACGGGTATCTGTTTCGCGGACGACTCGCAGGTTGTCTCCCTGAATGTGGGCAAGCGGTTCGCCGCTGCTGAGGAGCCGTGCGGCGTGTTTGTGGAGGTGCTGCGGTGAACGACGTGGCTGTGGTTCTGGAAATGGAGTGCCTGAGTTGTGGCCTCGAGCTGGAGTCCGTGAGTTTCTACGGGCCGATTCCCTGCCCCATCTCGACCATCGATTTGATGCAAATCCTCAGCGACCCGTACCCGGAGGATTGCTGCCCGCGCTGTGGCCTGGGCCGATTCCGGGTGCGCTGCGAGGGCGACGAATGACGCTCTTTCAGCTACGGCCCATGACGGCGGGGGACGAAGCCATCCCGCTTTACGACTTCCAGCGTGAAGCCCTGGACGCCATCTACAAGCGCCGCGCCGAAGGGATCACCCGGCCGATGATCGTCATCCCCACGGGTGGCGGAAAGACGCTGACGGCTGTCCACCTGATCGCCGAAGTGGGGCTTCCGGCGGTGTTCATCTGCCATCGCGAGGAGTTGGTGGACCAGACGCGGAAGAAGCTCCGGGAATTCGACCCGGGCGTCTCCGTGGCGACGTGCAAAGCGGAACAGGGGCGCGAAGTCCACGAACTCACGGGGCGCCATGTGGTCATTGCCTCCGCTCAGACCCTCGCCCATGAGAACCGCCTTCGGACGCTCGTGTCAGCGGTGGGCACGGGCGGGCTGACGGTTGTCGATGAAGCTCATCATTCGGCCGCTGGAAGCTGGTCCCGCTCGATACAGGCACTTGCTCCGTCTTTGCTGGTTGGTCTCACGGCTACGCCGAAGCGCGGGGATGGGCAGGGGCTGGACGCACTGTTTCAAGAGATCGTCTACAGCGTCCCCATGAAGAAGCTGGTGGACCGCGGCCTATTGGCGCGGCCGGTGGGCATCGCGATCGGCACGAACGTCGAGCTGGATTCGGTGCATTCAGCGACTGGCGACTTCAAGAAGAACGAGTTGGAAATCGCGGTCAACACCGACGCGCGGAACAACCTTGTCGTTGACGCCTACGAGAAGTACGCGAGCGATCGGAAGCGAGCGGTTGCGTTCTGTGTGGACAGGGCGCACGTCCGGGCGCTCACTGACGTTTTCCTCTCTCGTGGGCACAAGGCTGCCTATGTCCTGGGCGACACGCCGAAAGACGAACGCCAGAACCTTTACGCGCGATTCAGCGACGGCGCTCTCAACGTCCTGGTCAACTGCGAAGTCCTCACCGAGGGATGGGATGAGCCACAGGCCGATTGCGCGTTGATGTGCCGGCCGACGCAAAGCTCCTCGCTCTATCAGCAAATGGCGGGGAGGGTCCTGCGGAAGGCGAAGGGGAAGAGCAACGCGCTGATCCTCGATTTCGTGGACATGACCCGAAAGCACGAGCTCCAGACCATCCTCACGTTGGCGGGCGCCGAGGGCCGGGAGTTGAGTCCGCCGAAGTCGGGCGAAGTCCTTGACCTATTCGGTGACCTGGGGAACGTCCAACAGCGCAAGGCCAGGGTTCTCGCGGCGAGTGAGCGGTTGGGAGACCTCCTCGGGGCATCGCCGTTCGTGTGGCAAGCGACAGAACGCGGGACGTTCGTGTCCTGCGGGAACGATCAGTGGTTGACCATCGTCCCCAAGGGCGAGGGGTTCATCCCCTTGCGAGTGATGGCCCCGCGGGATGGGGAGCCGCGGTACGAAGTCCTGTTCAAGCGGCCGGTCGATGCGGATACGGCCATGAACATCGCTCAGAACCTTGTCCCCATGAACAAGCTCACGGACCGCAATGCGGAGTGGCGAAGCGTGGATGTCCCGGCGACGGAGGGGCAGCACCGGGCGGCGCGATTCTTCCGCGTCTCGGTGACGGGCCTCACGAAGGGGCAGGCATCGGAAGTCCTTGACCGGGCTGCATTCGACCGGGCGCTGAGGCGCTCAAAGGCAATGGAGGTATCAGCGTGAAATACGATCCCAGGGCCCACGGGCGCACATCGCGAGACAACCCGGCCACCGATGCTCTGCGCCAGGAATGGGAGATGGTCTCCCAGCTTCCTCAAGGCGATGGCGAGTGGGTGCCGCGTTCGGCGGTGTTCGTTGACGATTCGATTTCTCCGCGTGAGAACGCGAATGTCGACCGCGAGAAGGTGCGTGAGTACGCCGGGGTGTTCCGGCAACTTCCGCCGATCGTGGTGCAAAAGGACACCTTCGTCCTCATTGACGGCAACCACCGCCTCAATGCGGCCTTCGAATCAGACGCCTCGACACTGCACATCCGGGTGAAGGAACTGGACATCCCGGACAGCGAGCTGCGCGAGGCGGCCTTTCACGCGAATAGTGGCCACGGTCGGCAACTCACGACCAGGGACCGCGTCGCCTTTCTGAAGTACCTGATCCTCGAAAAGAAAGACTCGCGGGCATACCCGGAACTCGCTAGAGCATGTGGCTTGAATCGCGCTACGGTCATGGATTACGTCACCAAATGGACCGGGCCTCGCAATAATCGGTCAACTCCGGAACCTGAAAAGTCAGTTTCCGACTTTCGTCAACATAAAACTCTGCCCCCTCCCGCGAAACCCTCTGGTGGCGCGGTTACGCGGACGCGCGACCCGCAGGCAGAGCCGGAGTGGGACGAGCCGGTCAGGGACGCGGAGGAGGCTTACGAAGAGCCGTACCGCGAAGTTGAGGAGGAGGTTGAGCACGGTACTACCTCTCCCGTCGCTCCCTCCGTCGAAACAGGTGCCGGGGAGACGCGCCACTCTCCGGCACCTGACCCCTGGGCACGATTCAAGAAAGCCGATTCCCCCGAGGAGGCGTGGCTGACCGACTTCGCACTGTGCATGGAGCGATGCCCGTTCATTGGGGGGAGAGACCTGGATGAGGCCGTGGCGAAGCACCCTGAGACCAAGCGGGTGAAGGGCGCGCTGGAGATCGTACGGATGCTGGCGGAGGTGCCGGCGTGAACTGTCGGCACCACTGGATTTGCGAGAGTCCGGGCCTGGGGCACGAAGTCCCGGCCCGCTGCAAGTTGTGCGGTTTGGAGCGGACGTTCTACCCGGAGCGGGGGTTGGACATGTTCAAGGAGCAGCGCAGCTCGCAGGCGAAGATGGCGAACAAGAAGGGCCAGCCTCAGCGCCACCCGAAAAAGGTGGTGGCGGCATGACGTGGCTCACACCTTGTCAGTTAGACCGGGAGCACTGGCGGTGGCTCCGCATGAAGCCTCAGCGCGGCGGATGGGTGCAATCCCTGTGGATCGTCCTTCAAGAGCAATGGCGGCAGGCGGTGACGTGTTCACGTTGCAACGGCGAGAAGCGTGTCCCCTCGTTCGCGGGCTCGATGGACTGCCCGGTGTGTCAGCCGCGGTATCCCCTCTGCCCCGTCTGTCTCTCACGTCACGGTGGGAAGCGGTGCGAGCCAGAAGGAGTGGCCGGATGAAACGTTCAGCCTTGAAGCGCCACACCTACCTCCAGCACGGGAAACCGCTGAAGCAGACCTCCGACCATCGCAGGCGCGAGGACAGGGAGCGCGCACCAATCCTCAAGGCACTGAGAGAGGGCCCATGCCAGGCTCGCCTCGAGGGTTGCACCGGAAGGGCGACCGACGGCCACGAGATTCTCTCTCGCGCGCGAGGTGGGTCAATCACTGACCCCAGGAACGTGATCGGGGTCTGCCGCCCCTGTCATTCATGGATAACCACGCATCCGAAGCAGGCGACGGAGTTGGGGTTCCTGCGGCATTCGTGGGACTGGCCGCTCTGCGCTGCTTGTGAAGTTCCGCACGACCCCGAGAAGGGGTGCCTACCGGGGATGTCGAGATGAGCTACACCGACTTTCTGTCGGCCAAGCGGCCAGTTGTCAAGGCAGCCGGCATCGAGGTTTCCCCCGAAGCGATCCATCCGGCGCTGTTCCCGCATCAGAGGGACCTCGTGCGGTGGGCGCTGCGGAAGGGCCGATGTGCGTTGTTCGCGGACACCGGCCTCGGGAAGACGTTCATGCAGCTCGAATGGGCGCGACTGACGGGCCAGCGGACCCTCATCCTCGCGCCACTGAGCATCGCGCGGCAGACGGTCCGTGAGGCGGCGAAGCTCGGGATCGACGTCACGTTCGCCCGCTCTCAGGCATCCGCCGGCGAAATCACCGTGACCAACTACGAGATGCTTCACCACTTCGATCCGCAGGCCTTCGGCGCCGTCGTCCTGGACGAGTCGAGCATTCTGAAGGCCACAGAAGGGGTCTACCGGAACCGGCTGATTGACGACTTCGCCAAGACGCCGTTTCGGCTGTGCTGCACCGCCACACCCGCGCCGAATGACATCGCGGAGATCACGAACCATTCCGCGTTCCTCGGCATCATGCCGCGCCGCGACGTGCTGGCCACGTTCTTTCTCCACGAAGCCGACGATGCGCGGGCTACGGGCTGGCGGCTGAAGAATCACGCCCGTGAGGCATTCTGGCGCTGGCTCGCTTCGTGGGGAATGTCGCTCAAGCGGCCGTCTGACATCGGCTACTCGGACGAAGCCTACCTGTTGCCGCCGCTTGAAATCCTCCCGGTTATCACGGGCGGCGAGGTGAAGGTCCCGGGGCGGTTGTTCGTGGAGAAGCTTCGCGGCGTTGGCGACCGTGCGGCGGTGCGGCGCCAGACCATCGAAGCCCGCGTGACGGCCGCCGTCGACCTCATCAAAGCCGACTCGCAGCCGTGGATCGCTTGGTGCGGCCTGAACGACGAATCGACGGCCGTCGCGAACGCGCTTGGCGATGAGGCGATCGAAGTCACCGGTGCGATGTCTCCCGAGGAGAAGGCCGAGCGCATCGAAGCGTTTATCGACGGCCGCTACCGCGTGCTGGTTTCGAAGGTGGCCATCGCCGGGTTCGGCATGAACTTCCAGCACTGCGCCCGGATGGTGTTCGTCGGCATCGGCGATAGCTACGAGCAGTACTACCAGGCGGTCCGTCGCTGCTGGCGCTTCGGCCAACAGAACGAAGTGAAAGCCTACGTAGTCCTGAGCGAGCCTGAACGCGCGGTGTTCGACAACGTGCTGAGGAAAGAAGCGGAAGCGGAAGAGATGGCGCGCGAGCTGGTGAAGCACGTCGCGGCCTACGAACGGGCAGAGATTGAGGGTGCCTCGCTGGGCAACTTCAACGATGGCCACAACACGGAGATGGAGGTGCCGGCATGGTTGCAATCGGCGTAATCGATCAGGCCATCGGGCCGGACTACGCGCTCTATCAGGGCGACAGCGCGGAGGTGCTCCGCGGCCTACCGAGCGAGTCAGTGGACTTCTCGGTGTTCAGCCCGCCGTTCCAGGCGCTCTACGTGTACAGCGCGACCGAGCGCGACCTGGGGAATTGCGCCACGCCAGAGGAGTTTTTCGAGCACCTCTCGTTCATCACGGCGGAGCTCTACCGCGTGTTGAAACCCGGCCGGCTGATGGCCGTCCATTGCGCCCAGATCACGGCGCAGAAAGTACTCGACGGGTGGATTGGGCTGAAGGACTTCCGCGGCCAACTCATCGAGCACTACGGCAAGCACGGGTTCTACTTCCACCGGGAAGTCTGCATCGATAAGGACCCGCAGGCGCAGGCGATTCGGACGCACTCGAAGGCGCTGCTGTTCGTCCAGATGCGGAAGGACCGGAGCTGGATCGGCCCGGCTATCGCGGACTTCATTCTCGTGTTCCGCAAGGGCACCGAGGACCCAGAAGTGCGCATCGACAAGGACCCTATTACCGAGGACCAGTGGATCGAGTGGGCGCGCCCCATCTGGTACGGCATCCGCGAGACGGACACCCTTCAGGCGCCGCCAAAGGCCAACGACGAGCGCCACGTCGCCCCGCTTCAGTTGGGTGTAATCGAGCGGTGCGTCCGGCTGTGGAGCAACCCCGGCGAGACAGTGCTGACGCCGTTCATGGGCATCGGCTCCGAGGCATACGTCGCTTTGCAGCACGGCCGCAAGGCTATCGGGATTGAACTCAAGCCGGAGTACTTCGCGACGGCCGTCCGCAACATCAAGGCCGCACGTTCCCAACCTTCGATGTTCGACGGTGAGCCATGAGCATCGCTGTCATGTCTGCGGTCTGGAATCACTCACCCCGGAAGGGCGGGGAGTTGCTGGTCCTGCTGGCCCTGGCCGATTTCGCCACGGACTCCGGGATGTGCTACCCGTCCATCGGCCGGTTGGCTACGAAGACACGCCTCTCCGAGCGACAGGTGCGCTCCATCCTCCGAACCCTCGAAGAATCGGGGGAGATCGCCACCGAGCAACAGGAAGGCCCGAAGGGGTGCAACGTCTACCGCATTCTCCCCCAGAAAAAACTTCCCCCGGAAGAAACTTCCCCCGGAAATTTGGAACAAGGGGGGCGGAAGCCCACTTCCCCCGAACCGTCATTAGATCCGTCAGTAGGGATTTCTACGAAATCCCCCCCAACGCGCACGCGCGAGGACGCCATTCCCCAGGCTGACCGAGACCGTTGGCAGGCGGAGAACCCGGAACTGGACATCCCGGCCTTCGTGGCGGACTACCTGAACTGGTCGGGGTCCTCCAAGCATCGGGACAAAGTGCGCGGGTTTGAGAACCAGCTCCGCATTCGCTGGAAACGCGAGCAGTTCACGAGACCCGAATTCGCAGAAAGGAGGAACGGCAATGGAAGACCGAGGCACACCAACCAGCATGGCAACCCTGATGACGAGGACCCTATCGCAAAACGGATACGCCTCGACCGCGAACGTGCGGGACAACCTGGGTTGCTCCCTCTGCGGGAGTGAAGCCGGTCTGAACCTCCCGGCCACGGCTCACGATTGCTGCCACTGCGCCGACCTGGGGAGAGTCCGCACCGGGAACGCCACTCGCGGGCAGTGGGGGCCGCACTACGAGACCATCCCCTGCCCGGAGTGCGGGAGTCGTTCGATCGCCAGCATGAAGGCGCCGGCGGCCGTCATGCTCATCCCTCCGCTGTTTCGAGGCGCGGAGTTTGCGAAGTGGTTGCCGGACAACGGTTCGCCGCGGTTGCGCTGCCAGGACTACGTAGCGCAGTGGCCCCCGAGCCCGTCGATGCTGTTCCTCAGCGGGGCGAAGGGCACGGGCAAGACGACGCTGGCATGCTGCATCCTCAAGGCCGCACACGAGCGCCACGGCGTCACGGGGAGGTTCTGGCCGGTGATAGACCTGCTGGACCGCTACCGTCGTGCGATGCGTGACACAGCGACGGAGACCACCGAAGCGATTGACGACGAGTTGCGGCGGATTCGGTTGCTGGTGCTGGACGATTGGGGAGCGCACAACGAGACGGACTACGCGGCGGAGCGGTTGTTCGCCATCGTGGACTTTCGCTACCGGGAGATGTTGCCCCTTGTGGTGACGACGAACGTACCGACGAACCGGCTGGACGCGCGGGTTGCCGACCGGATGGCGTCAGGCAGCGTGGTGCCGTTCGAGGGCCCGAGCCGGAGGGTTTCGTGACTGAGCATCCAATCGAGGCCGAGAAGCTGGGCCTCAGCAAACGAAAGGAGAACTGAGATGAGCAGTGTGGAGCCGAAACGAGGTGATACCGTGCGGCACATTCCGAGCGGCGAAGAGTGGCTGCTGGTGCGAGTCCAAGGCGATTACGTGTACCCCGGAGGCTGGCCGCCATCACGGGCGCTCAAGGCGGATTGCGTCGTCACTGAACCCGCCGACGCGGAATCGCTCGCCTTTCTCGACAAATACGCCCCGGTGGAGGCCCGTAATGAGCAGGGGAGGAAGGA
>ERZ761584.236-NODE-236-length-20088-cov-3.581940_pt1 | contig 20088 bp, 27 predicted proteins | sample MGYA00512168_ERZ761584 | MGnify/ENA primary metagenome ERZ761584 (study PRJEB28899, sample SAMN03785564) | bioreactor sludge metagenome | biome: EBPR Sludge; feature: EBPR Bioreactor; material: 0.22µm filtered reactor supernatant | place: Saint Lucia: Queensland...
TCCCACCCGCGCGGTCCCGGCGAGGAGCGGCGCGGCCACGCTGCCCCGGATCTGCGCGATCTGCCAGCCGCGCCCGACAAGGAAATTCCGCAGGCGGGTGTAACCACTCACCAGCTTGCTCGTCGGTTTCACGCCCGTCACCACGCCTTCAATACACAGCGTCAAGCCCGTGCGGTCATCGTTCACGAGGAACTTGACCGTATCGCCCGGCTTCGCCCACAGCGCAGTCGGCGTCGGAATGAAGCCGCTCGGGTGCGGCGCGTTGATCAGCTCGTCGGAGCGCGTCTTCTTCGGCGTCGGCGCTTTCGCGGTCGGTTCGCTGTCCGCAGGCCATGTCTTCATCCGGCAGGTGTTGCAGGTATCGCCGCGGATGGTCTTCGCCGCGTCTGCCCACGCGAACAGCGCGACCTTGCGCGTCCGCTTGCACACCGCGCAGACCTGCGTCTTCGGCGCGGCGGGTGCGTCGAACAGACCGAATTGGAGCGAGGGCGCGGCGGTCATGCCTGCACCAGCGGCAGACGGGCGAAGTCCAGTTCGCCCACAAACTCGAATTCAACATTGGAGGACGTGCCGTTTTCGTCCTTGTGCGTCGTCTCCGTCACGGCATAGACCGCGTAGAAGCTGACCTGATTCGCGTTCGGTCGTTCGACCATGCGGCGCTGAAGGATCGGCCACCAGCGCTCATGCGCGTCCACTTCGAACAGGTCGATGTCGGACGCTTCGCTTTGCAGCAGGTCGATGAAGCCCACGCCCTCCGGGTAGACATACGCCGGATTGGGCAGCGGCTTGATGGTGAAGCAGAGCGCGGGCGTCTTGAAGCGCGACTCGTCGTTGGTGACTTCTTCCGTCGCGTCGGTTACGTCACTCAGGTCAGGCCGTCCCGGAAACACCCACAGATCATCCGACCAGTCGAGAAGCGCGTCGGTGAATTCCGTGTCGCCGGAGCGGTAGACTTCAACGTCCACGTAGACGAGTTCGCTCATCGTGCTCACGACTGCACCGCCCACTGCAAGAGTTCAGGCGGCAGCACCGCCGAACGCGGCTGGCGGCGGCGCTGAGTCATCCGGGCGATCAGCTTCTGCGCACGGGAGCGACGATCTTCAGCGAGCGCCGCGTCGCGCAGCATCTGGAGCACGGACGGCGGGCGCACGCCGATTTGCAGCATGTGCGCGGCTTCGGCGCTGTCCGCGCCGTACCACTTGACCGCGCGCTGGTAGGCGACATGCGCGGCGGCGTTTACCCAACGGCGATGCGGGGTCGAGCCCTGCATCTGCCGCTTCGCTTTGGTGGTCACGCTATTCCGCTTCGCCACGGTTCGCCTCCAGCCACGTCTTTGCGGCGGTTTCCGCGTCCGTCTTGTTCCCGCGGAAGCCCTCGCCGATCTTCCCGTTCGGTAAGGCGGCTTCCCACCGCCACAGCCCGCCGAAGAACCGCGTGGTGAAGCTGCCCGCCGGTTCGCCCGATGGCGTCCCCATCTTTGTCTTGTCATGCGCCTTGTGGCTCACGCTGTCACCCCTTTCACCTGTACGGTCTGCTGTTCGAGAACGATCTTGATGTCGATCCACGCGAGGCGTTCATTCAACGCCCCGCCCTCGGTGATGAACTCTCCGCTCCGCACACGCCAGCACACAAACGGTGCTTGGATAGCGTGAGGAACGGCATAGATCACGATGTCGTAGCCGTGCGATCCGATCCATGTGAACGCCCACCGCGCGTCCGCATCTTGGTACGATCCGGCGATGAGTTTCCCGAACGGTGTCAGACGGTAGGTCGCGCCTTCCTTCTGCGCGATGCGTTCCACCAGCCCGTCCGCGACGAGCAGATTCAACATCTCGGTCAACGTCGAAACGGTGATCGCGTCGAAGGCCATCAGGAGATCGACCACGCGCGCGGAACCGGAGAAGACGGGGATGAAGCGGAGCAGGTCGTAGTGCTGTTCGCTGTAGGTCGTTTCGTTCACGCGAGCACCGCCTGCTTCGCATCGAACATCGCCCGGATGACCGCTTCGAGCGCGTCCACTTCGACCGCCGTGTCGCCCTGCACGAGATACAGCACGGGTTCGACCACGCCGCTGATCTTGAGCGCGTAGATGCCGCGTTCCTGCCATTCCACGACGGAGCGCGTCACGCTGCCTTTGGTGACGATGTTGAACGTCTTCACGCGCCACAGCGCGACCGGCTGGGCATTCCGAAGCACGGCGGCGGACGACACGGGCTTGCCGATCCGGACGATCCGATCCAGCACGAGGTGTTTCCCTGTGCGTTCGGCTTCGCGGATCTGCACCACCACCGCATCCGGCGTCCGGCCTGTCACCTCGATAAACGACTGCTTGCTCATCGCTGCCCCTTTCCCCGCATCGCTGCGGCGCATAATTGGATCACGCGGTCACTGTCGCGTGTGGTTTGGAGGGCGACCCGGAGGCGGTTGGCCTCCGAGCCGGAAAGCTTTTGAAGCGCGGCGGCGACGGCCTGCCGCGCATACCAGTCACGCATGGTCACGGGATTAGGCGCGGTCGACGAGGCCGCGGACCCACTGGACGGGCAGCACGCCGATTTCGACCAATTCCTTGTCGTTTTCCGCATAGTGGTACGACTTCACGCGGCGCACGTCGTCGTAGCCCCATTCGATTTCGGCGGTCACGCCGGGCAAGGTCGCGTATTCCTTGCGCGTCAACGCCTGCGGAATGCCTTCAATCGACGAGGCGGTCAGGCGCTGCCACACGGGCTTGTGCGCGATCATGTCCAGTTTGATCGTGCGTTCTTCGCCGCGTTCGTTGATGACGGTGATGTAACCGTGTTCGTCCAGTTCATCCACGAGCGTGTATTCCGCGTCGTAGTCGGCAGAGATTTCGCCGCCTTCGCCCGCAACCGCGCCGGTTGCCCACGACATGACGTAGAACGTGATCGTCGCGCCCGGTTTCCACGCCCACGAGAGCGGCGTCGTGGCCTTGAGTTCGGCAAGCTTGGCGCGGATCTCCTGATCGACCTGCTGCGCCGCCGCGATCTGTTCAGCGCGGTACTGCTTTTCTGCTGCTTCGCGGGCACGGGTCTGTTCGAGAGTTTGGCGACGGTTGGCAACGCGCTCGCGGAGGGTCGCCATCATGCGCAGGATTTCTACGGTGGCCTGCCCCGGCACAACCACCACTTGCGGGGCGTTGTCGTTCGTCAGGAGAGAGTGCTTGCCTGTGATCGTGTAGCGCGGCACGCCGTAGCCGGACGCGACGCTGAAGGTGAACGTGACACCCGATTCGCTATCGGTCCAGGCCGCTTTTGGGTTCCAGCGTTCGTACCAGTAGTCGGCATCGACCTGCATGTCGAGCGCGGCGCGAAATTCGGAGGTGAATTCGGCATTGAGAATGATTTCGAAGTCCGCCAGCGCCTGATCGCGCGCTGCCGCTTTTTCCTGCTCCGCTGCGGCCTTCTTCCGGCGTTCGCGTTCGGCGTCTTCGGCCTGCACAGTTTGGATCATCTCATTCAGGTTCAACACGGTGCACCTCCTCTAATACACGCGAGCGGCTTCAACCGCCCGCATCTTCGCGATCACGTTCAACAGAAAATGGGTAATGCCGAAGGTCGCCGCGTCGATGTCGGCGTGTTCCAGTTTCAGCGCGGCAATCAGGTCGCGCTCAGCGACAAATTCGTCGACGCGCGCCTGTGCATCGCTGAGCGCAGCGGCGAGTGTGTGGACGGCATCAATCGCGGGCGTGAGATCCGGCAGCGCGCTCACGACCGCTTCGGCCTGCGCCTGCACGTCGCCGAGGGGCGCGGCAGTCTTCGGACGGAGGGTCACGATGTGGCCACTGGTCTGTTCAATGTCGTAGTCCGCTTCGAGCGCTTCCACGATGTACGGCTTGACGGGATGGATGAAGAACACGTCGAACCACTGTCCCGGCGCTTCGTGCCGATCCAGTTGGCGCACGATACCGAGTCGCCCCAACCGCAGCGTGCCGTGAATGTGCAGGCGGATCTTCGCCGCGTTCAATTCCGGCGTCATCTCGAGCTTGGACGGCGCGGCGCTGGGCGCGACCGCTTCCGGTTCGGTAACGGGTTCAAAGTAGCTCTGGATGAGCGCACTCACGAAGTTGTCCGGCTGCGCCTCCTCGTCCGCTTCCGTCTCCCAGTCGGTCGGCGGTTCCTCCTTGCCGACGTACTGCACGGGTTCGCCGGGACGGTGGATTTCCGTCACCTCGCGCACAGGGAGCGTGTTCGGTTCGTCGCGGACAATCGACGCGAGCGCGACGGTCAAGCCGCCCTCGTTCGCGAGGGTCACAAGTTCGTCCAGCACGCCCGCCGGAATAACCAGCTTGTCCCACTGTTCGCCCGCTTGGTTGATGGTCTGCGCGGTGAAGCGGCATAAGGGAGCGTAACGGCGAAGCAGCATCGCGTCCATCTGGAACGCCAGCCATTCGTCACCGTTCAGTTGGATAAGGAGTTGGGTCGCCGCAGGGAGCGTGTCGTGCAGTGCATCGTACTGCGCGTGGATGCTGTTCGGATCGGCGGCGGGCTTCGTCTGGCGCTTCGAGGGGTACGGCTCATAATCCGGGTTGATGTTCACTTCCAGCTTGAACAGCGCGACGCAGTACGGTTCGTCGCCATTCCAGTCCTGTTCGAGCCTGCCGACCAGTTCCCCGCCGATCTTGTCGAGCGTCCGCTGCATCGTCTTGACCTTCCATGCATCTTCCATGCGCCACACATCGGGCGTCGTGGACGGTTCACAGATTTGCGGGTAGACGTGCTTGCGGGCGAGGAGCGCCTCGAGCGCGCCGCGCTTCGCGGGTGTCGCCCAGGCATACGGATCGACCTTCTCAGCGCGTTCGATGTCACTCTGCACGAGCGCTTCAAGTGCGGCGTCTGCCAGTCCGCCGTTGTAGGCGTCGTAGTTGATCGGATCGTCTTTCGGTGTGGGCGGGTCGATTTTCCTGAGGGTATGCGTCAGATAGTCGTGAATATCGGTTGAAGCGTCGAATGACTTGGACTCGAACATCAGCGCGACCGCAGCCATGTGTTCCCGCGTGAACCCGGCGATTGAACCTTTCAATCCGGCGGGGGTCTGAACCCAATCGTTCGCGCGGATCGGAACGCCAATGTAATCCTGATAGATGGGGTCGGCGGACTGCTCCGGCGCGGGCGGTTCGTCCTGTCCGTCGCCGTCATTCAATCCGCAGGTGCAGAGGTATTCAGGATAGCCGCACGGCGCGGGGTGAAGGCGAACGCCTTCCTTGCCCGTCGCTTCGATAGTGACGGTCATCACTGGCGCAGTCCGCTCAATCGCAGTCGCCAGCTTGATTTCGGGAATGTACTGCTGAACATCGCCACATTCATGACGCAGGTGATAGCGCCCGTCGTCGCGCCCGGTGACTTCGTACACATCATCGTTTTCAAGCCACAATACGCGCTGCCCAACTGTGAACTCATAGGCGTTATAGCTGTACGGTCGAAGTTCGTAGCGTTCCAATTCGGCGCGTCCGAGCTTACGACTGTACACGGCGCATTCCGCACCACTCCAAACGGGATGACGCGCCTCGAATGAACGAACGAAACCTTCACTGGGTACGGTTTCGCCGCACCACACAGGGCGGGCAAGTGAGATGTAGACGTATTCTTCGGAGAGCGGTTCGGAAGCGTTCACAATCGCTGCATCCGGCAGAGTCAACGGCGCTTCGTCACTGACGAGCGTGCCGATGTCCGCGTGTGGTTCGTCCAGATTTTCCAGTTCGTTCGCGGGGATCGGCGTGGTGGGGTCGGCAATCGGGCGGTTGATCGCGGCGCGTCCATCGTCGTTGATGACATAGCGTTCGGTGCTGCCGAGTTTCGTCACCATGCCGCGCTTGATCAGCCCGGTCAGGCTGTTCGCAGCAAAGCCGTAGGTCTGGTCGCCGTTCACAGCTTCCCATCGTCCGTAGATCGCAACCGCTCCATCAGCGAGGACGTTCAGCAGGTCTTTCATGAGCGGTGTCAATTCAGCGGTCACGTTCGCCTCCCCTTCTCCGGCTTCCCGGTCTGCTTTCCGCCAACTGGCGGGGACGTTCAGATAAATCGCGCCGTCCGGCGAACGGAAGGTCGCAGACCAATTCACGGTGAGCGGCGCGAAACGGGTGTCCGTTGCGCTGGTCGTGATCGGCTCGGCGAAATGCACGACGATGCTGCCCCTGCCCGTCCAGAGGACAGACCGGGCGAGCGTCCCGAATTGACTGAGGTGCGCGGTCACGCGCTGTTGGAGGGCATCACTGATGATGTGGAGAGTCATCGCATCATCCCGATCTCGCCGCGCTGATGCACAGTCAGCCCGGTCGTGTGTGTGGAGCGTTGGTTCATCTCGCAGGTACTCCCAAAAAACTCAATACTTGACCTTATCTTACATGCTTTCAGCATGTTAGGCAAGTTAGAAAACGTGAGGTTTTCAAACGAACCCCCAACTTTGAGGAGGGGGGTTCGCGAGGCATATTGGTGTAGGAGATTTCTGGATTTAATGGATCGTTTGTGCTAAAATAAGAGAACATCAGCAGGTAGCGAGACGGCTACCAACGGGCGGGAACCCGCGCTGATGTTCTCACAAGTAGTATAGCACAGGAGACGATGTGCATGAACCTCACCTATAGATTTAGGTTATACCCAAACAAAACCCAAGCTGCCGCGCTGGAACATGTGCTATCTGTCGGTTGGCGCATCTACAATGACGTACATCACTTACGACGGTCTGACTATCTTGAAAGCGGCAAAAACTGGAAGTGGCAGGAGCTTGATAAGCTTTTCGGGGAAGAACGTCGAAAATATTCTTACCTACAGGTTATCCCTTACGATACCGTCACTCAACTGATCAAGCGCCATGAAAAAGCGATGAAAGCATTTTTCGAGCGGCGCGATCAAGGCGTTGGGTATCCGAAGGAAAAGTTGCGCCGCGACTTTCTAAGTATCCCTTATCGATATGGTAGCGGGATTAAATGGATGCCCGTTCGTCCCGGCCTAGCCCGGCTGCGTATCTTCGAGGTCGGTAGTGTCCGTATGCGCCAGCACCGTCCCCTGCCCTGCGGTTGCCAGATCAAACAGATCGTCGTCGGTAAGTCAAAACAAGGCAAGTGGTACGCTTCGTTTCAACTTGAACTTCCTGACTTAGAACCGCCGATTCATGACGGAAGCGCCGTGGGCATCGACCTCGGCATTCACTACTTACTGGCGCTCTCCGATGGACAGGTGATCGAAAACCCGCGCTGGTATCGTGAAGCACAGGCGAAGCGGCGCGTGCTTGCCCGCAAGATTGAACGCCAGCGTCGTGCGAATAACCCCGACAATTACAATCCTGACGGAACAGTCAAGGATAGTGTGATCATCTGGCGCAAATCGAACCGTCAGCGCGATACCGAACGCCAGTATGCGAAGCACGAGGAACATGTTGCTGAGCAGCGTAAATACTTCTGGAATCAGGTGACGGACTGGCTCACCAAAACCTACAGTGTGATCGCGCTCGAAAACCTGACGCTCGATTTCATGATTGAAAACCGAAAACTAGCCATGTCCGTACATGACGCGGCCTTCGGTATATTCTGGCAAATGCTCAAATACAAAGCGGAGATGCGCGGTGTTCGCCTGATCTGGATACCGCCGCAGTACACCAGTCAGCGGTGTTCCGTTTGTGGCCATGTCGATAAAGAGAACCGGAAAACACAGGCAAATTTCACCTGTGTTTCGTGCGGTCATTCAGAAAACGCCGATGTCAATGCGGCGAAGAATCTGCTAGATTTAGCTACAAAAGCGCCCGTACAGGGCGTGCAGGGCGTAACGCAGACCACTGGGTCATACGTGCCCTGCGAAGTCTGAAATGGATACAGGGTTGCATGCAGCGCGTATCCGTTGAGGATACTGTAACTACAGCAGCTCGACTCGGAAATCAGCGCACTCGAGTTGCATGCAGCGCGTATCCGTCGAGGATACTGTAACGCTTGTGCAGAGCGGATAGGACGTAACGTAGGTCAAGAGATCAAGCGTGTCCTGTAAATCCTTAAACAAAGGTATTGCAACTCTAGTCTGAGAGCATCTTACATGTTAAAAGCATGTTTACCGAGAGTAAATTAAGGGAAAAGTGCTGCGATTTTAGGGGGCGTGGTGCGGCGCGACAGCCCGCGCGTAGCGCTCGACCGCGAGGTAGATGATGAGTCGGCGGTTGGGGGTTTTGTGCCGGTTGTTGGTCAGATACGGCGCGAGCTGCGCCTTGTCGTTCAGGTGCTTGTAGATCGCATCCGGCAAGTCCGTCAGTTCGCCCGCCGCGACTCCGATCTGCTTGGAAACGATGTTCGTCGCCGCGTAGCGCTCTTCGATGTCCGCCCGCACCTGGCGCACGTCCACCTTTTCTTTCGCGTCCAGCGCGTCCACCCACGAGCGCAGGGCGAGCCGCGCGATCATGGCGAACGTCGCTTCCTTCGCGCTGATGCCGGACAAGCGCAGATGCGCGCGGATCGCGTTCAGCGAATCCGGATTAAAATCCGCCGCCTGTTTGGTTGGATGTTTCATGAGTTCCCTAGCGCGCCGCGCCAGCCGTTGGAGCATCTCGCAAGTCCTTATTCTAGCCGATTCGCGTCAATATAGCACAGAAGCGGAATTCATGACGGATTGCGCGAAACGACCGCTTATGCTATCTTAATCGCGGAGAACATCTCGCAAGATACCCTCCTCGTAAAGGCGGACGCGCACAGGCGTCCGCTTTTTCATTGAGAAACCCTTGACGGAGTGTTGAGGCCGTGCTACGTTAGGCGCGGGTTGAGAAAGCATGATCGTTTTGAAGTCACGGTTCAGATGACGAGCAAGCGGCACTGACGGAAGATGTACCGGGAGGTTCGACCCCTCCACCGTGACCTCGCCCATCCAGGCGACGGAAACGCCTCACATCCGTACAAACGAGGCGACTCTCAGGATCGGCGGTCGGTGAGCGCGGAGTTCGCCGCATCAGGTATCCTTCAAGGAAGACGGTCAGGCTGGCAAGCGCGCGGCTTTCAAGCCGAAAGAGAGGGGCGGTTCCTCTCCGGTCTACAACTCTTTTGAACCGGCGGACATATGGGCCGCCAAAACCACCAGAGGTCGGAGGCACGCGCTGATCCTAGGTACTCAGCGCGACTACGGTGCAAGTCCGTAGGGGTGGTCATTCTTCTTGGGAGAAGATTTAGCGGAGAACGCTTCTGTCATCAGCGCCGCCGAATGTCGATGCAGCCCACTCCACAGGGTAAGGGTGGAAACGAGCGACCGTTGATCCCCGGAGTCGTCGTGAGCAAGTGACTTCGTTACGACTAAGCAGTTGACAGCCGGAAAGACGGCGAGCGCGGAACCGCCCCTCAGTCGTGAGGGGCGGTTTTGTTATTCTGGATCTTCTTCGTTCCACCACGCATTGACCTCGTCCGCTTTGGCGGGGTCGTGGATATCCCACACCATGCGCTTTTCGGCTTCGGTGGGGCGGACGAACTTCATTGGGTGATCCGGGATCGGCACGCCCGTCCAATTCCATTGTTTGGCGAGCTTCGGAGAAACACCCTGCCTCCACAGGCTGACCGCGTAGCCATGTCCAAAGCCCATGTGCGTCAGCGCGACACGTTCCTGATCATCGACGGTGACGAGGTGCAGGGCGATCATCGGTTGCAGATCAGCGCGGAATGCCTCGACGGCTGCCGCCCGCTCGGCGTCGCTGGCGTTCCAGTCGGTGTGGACTTCGCCGAGCCGCTGAATCGTCTGCGGCTCGTCCACGCTCAAATGCCAGATAATCAGGAGCATGCGTTGCTGGCGTTCGGTCAGTTCAATCAGTTGCCCACGGTCGTCCATCTTACTCTCCATCGATTGTCATGGTGGCGCGGTTCTGGTCGCCGCCGCGCACTTCGAGCATACCTGGCCCCAGCGTCGGATCAAAGCGAAGAAGAAACTTACCGTACATCGTGCCAAAGGGCTGACCCGTTTCGAGGGCGTGTTGCATCTGGCTGAAGAAAGTATCGGTCAAGTATCTGAACGATGGTTCGGGCAGGAACACCGTCGCGGTCTGGATGTCGCCGACGTAGATACCGATCTCGTTTTCGCGAACCCCTTGCTCAGCAAATTCGCGAATGGTATTGATGATGCGCTCAGGCAGCGGTTGGTATTCTGGCTTCTTACTCATACCACACCTTCCATCAAAGCGTCCTGTACATCTCGGATTAGAAGTTCATCGATGCGCTCGTAAGCAAAGATCGGCCATAAGCGAGCGATGAGGTTTGCCTCATAGGTGATATAGAAGAGCGCGAGGCGATGCGCTTCAAGGCTCTCGGTCAGCGCGCGGTAGCTGCGGGTCCTGATGTCATAATCGATGATCACCAATGACCGGTTGTCCACTTCGATGATGTCGCCGATGCCCGGCCGGTTGTCAAAGAGGCGATCCTTCATGACGCTATCGTGAATCACGGCAAACCCGCGCCCGTCCCATTCGGTCGCCGTGTTCAGATCGGGAAACCTGAAGCCGCTGTACTTCTCCGGTTTGCAGTAGACAATGCGTCCGGTACGCCAGTCGCGGGCAATGATGATCGGTTCGTCGCTCATAGCCGTCGCGCCCGCTGCATCTGCGCCGCGAAATTGTCCAGTATCTGGTCGTCCGAGATCGCGCCGACATCCGCGATCAGCGGCGGCTTCACTTCAGCGCTGCCGTTTTCGAGCACGACCGAAGCGACGCAGGTCGTGTCTTCATAATCGCCGCCGCAGTGAACGATCACGGTGAGCGATGGCGCGATCGCGCCCAGCTTGACGAGCTGCCGCTGCACATCCTCCGGATCGTAGCCGCGTTCGGCGAGATTGCCCGTCGCGTCGATCTGCTCATCTGCCCAATTCGGCAAGCCGAACAAGCCAACACCGCCGAGCAGGCAGTGAAAGTTGCTGTAATCCGGTGCCGGTGTAAGCGCGGCTTGTAACCGCGGTACGTCGTCCGCGTGGCACGTGCCGATGATGTGTACGGTACGCCAGTTTCCCATGCTCTTTGACCTCCCCTTTCTAGAGGGTTAGACCGTTGTCTAAACCGTTGGTGCTACTGCCACTTCTGCGCTCAAATTCGCGAATATCTGTTCTCATCGACCACTGTTCAGGTCAGGGGTCTAAAAACGCCTACAATCGGCCTTTTTGGAGGTTTTAGACGCCTGTACTCCCAAAGCCATTTTGAGCGCGGGTGGTCACGGTCAGATCACCAAGCCCACCCACGACTTCCAGCGCGGGAGTGAGGATCGGCAGAATGACCAGCTGCGCGATCCGGTCGCCGATGTTGATCTCGTACGGGCGGTCGCTCGTATTGTAGAGGACAACCGAGACGAGGCCACGGTAGCTCTGATCAATCACACCGCCGATGACGATGACGCCATGAAACGTCGCGACGCTGGATCGGTCGCGAATCAGCCCCACCGTGCAGGGCGGCAGTTCGATATGCGCGCCGATGCTGATGCGCCAGCGTTCGCCGGGACGCAGCACGACTTTCTCAGCGGCGTGCAGGTCATAGCCCGCGTCACCCGCATACGGCGCGGTGATGGTCGGCTGGTCGGTCGTGAAAACGACTTTCATAGCCGCCGTCCTTTCGGCGGAATGCGGCTCCCCGCATCGCGCAGCTTGAACACGTTCGCCATGGGCAGCCACAGCCGATCCCCCTGTCGGATGACGCGTACCTGAAGGCGCGTGTCGTCTTTATCCCGCACAATGCGGAAGGCATCGAACGCGCCGTAGTATTCGCCGTCTAAGTCGAAGCCCGAAGGTGAATCGGCGGACGGATAGAACGCGACGGACTCGCCGTAGGTCAGGTTCAGCCCATCGTCCGGCGTGTAGGTGAGCGGGAGGAGGCGCGTATTCGGCGCGACCTGCGGTTCGTCAGTCTGGTCAACAGGCGGCAGCGCGACGGTCACGACGTCACCTCGTCCGGCGTCAAGACTTCAATCGCGGTGGCGGTGCGGATCGCACCGCGCACCAAGGCCGCGGCCTTTTCAGCAGACGCGGTGTGCACCCGCGCGTAGCAGGTCTCGCCGTCCGCAGTCACGTAGCGGACACGGTATTCGCGGTCGCTCTCTACCCACTGCCCGGCAGCGCGTAAATAGCCTTCAATGTCCCGATTGGCAATCGCGATCCGTTGGTCGTGCGTCATCTCAGTCGCGCCGACGGCGATCTCCGCAATCCCCCCTGCCCCGCCCTGCGCAGTCGTCGCGCGGGTGCGTCCCACGGCGTTCGGATGCACTTCGGCGGCGCGGGTGAAGTCTTCGAACAACAGAATCACCTCGCGTCCCTCGCGGTCGTAGGCGATGGTGAACACGGCGTTCGCTGGATAGCGCAGCTTCAAACGCCCGTAGGCGGCGAAGGGTTCGAGCGCGGCTTCCAGTTGTTCCGTTCGCTGCTGGTAGTAGACCGCTTCCGGGCTGAAGTGCGTGGTCGGGCGCGGATCTACGGGCTGACGAGGCGTTTGCTCCCGTGTCTGCCAAGTGCAGATAGCCTCGGTGTAATCGGCATTCCACCCGCGCGTATAGTCGAGAATTTCCGACAGCACGTTCTGGTGAGCGCAAACAACGCGCATCTCGTCGTACATCAGCCCGTTCTCGATCTCCGCTTTCGCTTCGTCCACGGTTTCGAAGGCTTTCCAGTATTCCAACCCGCCCGGTTCGTAGGCGTCTTTGCGGTAGACGTAGAAGCGGTCGGGATCAGCGCCCGCCTGCGCTTCCCGGTACAGCCGCAGCGCAGTCGCTGTGTCGCCGAGCGCGAGCGCGGCTTCGAAGGCGTAGCCGTCGATGGGCATAACCAGCGTTCGGTCAACCAGCCCGCCGCCGTTCCGCCCTTCGAACCACTTGACGATCAGTCCATCAGCGCCGTCGAGCGTGACCACGCCGATCCAGTTCGTTTCGGTGTGCTGCACCACCTGTCCGCGTTTAAACATCGCTGCCCTCCTTGTCTTCTGGTGTGTGCTTTGATACCGAGCCGCGTCCGAACAGGGACGCCGGGATTGCCCGGTCGTCGTGATGGGTTAGGAGCGCGGCATCCAGTCCGTCACGGTACTGGATGGCGGTGCGCTGGACCGCGCTCCCAGGCGGCGCGGTTCGGGCAATGTGGCGGGCGATTGCCCGCCATTTGAACAGACGCATGCGGGTGTTCATTCAGCTTGCTCCCACAACACCGCCTTTGCCATCGTGTCCGCAATCGCCGCCCACCGCTGCCAGTGCGCGTCCAGATTGGTCACGGGCTGCATGACCACGTTGTAAAACTGCCCCGCCCAGCGGACCGCTATCGTAAAGGTCATCCGGTCGCCGTCCGCGACGATGGCAAGTTCGGCGGTCGCGTCCACGAGCGTCCCGTTCTGCAACCGGAGGCTCACGGGTTGTTCGCGGTAGCGGAGCAGCCGCGCTTCGGCGGACACGTTCATCGGCAGGTAAATGTTGATGATGCCGCTCATTCGGTGATCGCCTCGCTCATGCGCGCCGCGTTCTGGTCTGACGTGATGGGCACGTAGACGGTGTTCGTTTCTGGCACGTAGGCCACGCGGAACAGTTCACCCGCTGAGGAGCGCCATTCTTCGAAACGAAGCACGACTTCGCCGACGCCCGGTTCAATATGTCGCCATGAGGGCGGCGTCGGCTTCGGCAGACGGATATCCGTCACCTTCGTCTCGCGGTTCATCTGCGGATACTTCTTCCGCATCTCGTCATGAAACATGCGTCCGAACCGCGCGAGCACGTGCAGTGCCGCGTTCTCCTCGAGGAGGCGATAGGCGAGATAGCCTTGATTCGTGATCGCGGCATAGGCGGGGCCAAAGCCGAACGAGTTGATTTCGATCAGGTTCATGCGCTGCAGACGGGCGTAAGGCAGGAACGGATGGAGGAACGGCGCGAAACTCGCACGCTGCTCCACTTCATCCAGAAAGCTGCTAATCCCCTTGGGGTTAATGAGATCGCCGTTTGGAATTTCCAGACGCCCGCGTGCCTTAACCACCGCGACAAGCGTTTCCCTGTCCTCGTCGGTTGTGACCACCAATGACCGGATAACTTTCTCCTGGTCTTCCTCGTGCTGAAATCGCCCCGCAAGTTCCCTCGCGAGTATCGCAACGCGCTCCTCATAATCGCGCCGTGATGCTTCAACCTCGGCATAGGTGGGGCCGCGCGTGACGGCGTTGTAGATTTGCGCCCGCGCAAGTTCGTCATGGTCATAGCTGTCCATCGAATCGCCGAATGGGTTTTCGGGGAACGCGATCGGTGGGTCGATCATTGTGTCCAGTACGGTGAGGTGGATGCGGTGAGGATTACCGCCAAACGTCTGAAGTTCGAACGCGCAATGGACTGCGCCCATCCAGTGCCGATAGGACGGAAGCGTCACTGTAATCCCCTGCTCCGCAAGCATCGACTTGATCGTTTCAAGCAGCTTCTCAGTCGCCGTGTTGTTACTCACTCCGCACCCCCTTCGCTCATCCGCTTCACCACCGTCCACGTCGCGAGCGCATCCGCCCCGGCGTGATGGGCCGCGAATTCCGTCAACCCGAACCGCTCGACGGCTTCGGCGAGCTTCCAGTATTTGTACCCGCCTTTGCCTTCGTCCCACTGCCCGACGAAATCCGCGACAAACGGGGTCGCGTCGTGCTGTCCGACGCTCAAAAGCGGCGCGAGGTCGTAGCGCAGGCACGTCGCGTCCAGCATCTTGGCGTCAAAGCCGATGTTGTAGCCGAGCCAGAAGCGCCCGTCGAGGAACGCCTTGAGTTCGCCGTAGATCTCGGGGAAGGTCGGCGCGCCTTCCAGCATGTCCGCCGTGATGCCGTGCACGTCCGAGGCGTTCGTCGCGGTCAAGACTGCCATGTTCGACGGGCGGATCAGCGTATCGAGCAAGACCTGCCCGTCGCTGTCGACGATGCCGACGCTGATCACTTCGTCCATCGTCGCATCCAGCCCGGTCGTTTCCGTGTCCCACGTCACGATATTCAACTTTGGGTTGGTGACGAATTTCGCCCACCGGATCGCGCGGTCGTAGCTGAGCTTGGGATCGGGCGTGAGGGGTTGGTCAGGATACGCATCTTCCGGTCGCGCATCCACGCCGATCAGGTTCTGGTAACCGTTCCGTTCATTCGTCTGGATGCGGATGGGGAAACTGCGCCAGTGCAGCACCGCGCCCGGCTGCATCGCGCCGATCTCCGGATAGGCGTGCAGGCGGTCGAGCTGGTTGTCGAAGATGTTCACCGTCTGGTTGTCGGCGGTCTTGCAGCGCCACATGGACGGTTTGTTGAGGTCGCGTTCAATGCGGATGACGGCGTTATTCACGGCAGCGCCTCGCCATCGACCACGACGGACCAGTCCGGCAGCACGTCAATCGACGTGACGCCCGCGAGGCGGATCTGGTCTCCCTCACCGCTTACGATCTGCACCCGAATGTCTTCCAGCGTGAAATAGGCGAACCGCCGCTCCCCCTTGAACTGGACGGGTTCAAACCGCGCGCCGAAATTCAGACCGTCGATGTTTTCAACCAGGCGGCGAAAGCCCGCGACGGTCATTTCCCACTGATAGGCGTTCGTCCAGAAGGCCGAGGCTGCGCGGCGGATAGCGGCAGCGGCGCGCTGGTCGCTCGTGAGCAGCACGAGGCGCGGGTCAGACTGCGGCACAAGAGCCGTGATCGCGATATCTTCCGCGTCCTTGAAGTAGCGTGCGATGGCCGATTCAGGGAACAGCACGCGCGGCAGCCACACGGCGGCTTTCTCCGACCCATCCGTATCCGTGAACAAACGCGCGATGCCGTTCACCTGCCCCTCGTCAAAGGCCAGCGTGCAGGCGCGTGCCTGCGGGCGCGATTCAGTCGTCAAATCAGCCTCCCTTCCCATAGCGCCGGATTTCACCCGCGCGGAACGCCAGCGCGACATTCGCCCCAGCGCAAAAAATCAACAGATCCCGCACAAACAAGATCGGCATGATAGATGCAAACAGAAGCGCGATCAGGCACGCCGCGATGAAGACGACCGGGCGGAGCATCAAGCGTTCTCCCCCGGCTTCCTCCACGAATCGATCAGCGCCTGGTCCTCCGCCGAACGCAGTTTCGACGCGGGGTCGGAGGCGATGGTGACGATTCGCTCAATGGCTTCCTCAACGCTGTAGAACACAAGCGAGGGGTTCCCCGTCATCGTATTGAGCCGGACACCCCAATGCATCCGATAAGGCGACGGCGGCGCATAGGCGCTGACCAGAATATTGTTCACCCCGCCAATATCAATCGTGCGATGTTGACCATTCCCGTCTTCGACGATGCAGTCCCGCAGCATGTCCGCGAGCAGGTTGCGCAGCGCCAGCCGATCCTGTGTGTACACGAAATCCGGTTGCTTCACGTCCCCTTCCCTTCTGCGGACACCGCGTCCGCCATCGTGCGCAGCGCCACGTAGTACACGGCGCGCTGATTCGCCCCGCCGTGGTGATTGTGCAAAAGCAGCCATTCCCGCGTGCCCAAACCCAATTGCACGATCAGGACGTCGTGCAGCGCGCGCATGGTCGCCGTCAGCGCAGCATTCGTCAGGAACGAGCCGCCCCGGTTGTGCGCGACATCGGCCCGATCCTCCGCGAACTGTTCCAGATACCCGGCGAGCTGCTCAGGGGTCGGCGGGTTGGCGAGCGTATAGGCGAGCGCTTCGGCCACCAGCGCCGGACGCGGCACGCGGGTCTTGCCCGCAAAGGCCGGGTACTGCGCCCGCACCCACGCGCTGATCGCCGCTTCCGCCTGTTTCACCCGCTCGCTCATGACCAGATCCTGCTGCATGATCCTCGCCCTTTCCTGTGTGTCCGTTTCCACTAACGTAGCACAGAAACGCTGTGATGGAAGTCTAAAGTTCACTGAGGTCAATGCGTGTGGTCTTCGCATCGGCGAAGCGCGGCACGCTCTTTTCAAAGTGCAGCATGACCGATCCGGTGGGCCCGTGACGGTTGAGCGCGACGTTCCACTCCGCGCCGCTCGGAAACTCGGTCGCATCGTTGTACACCACATCCCGGTACAAAAACGTCGCCATGTCCGCGTACTGTTCGAGCGCGCCGGAGTCGCGCATATCGGATGGGATGGGGCGCTTGTCCTGCCGGTCTTCCAGCTTGCGGCTGAGCTGCACCGCGGCGAGCACGGGCGCGATATCCATCGCCATGAGTTTCGCCTGTTCCGCGAGGTAGCTCACTTCCTGTTCGCGCGTCGGTTTCTTCACGCCCGGGGCCATGAGCTGCAAGTAGTCCACGACGATGAGCCCGATGCCGCCCGGATAGGACGATTTCACGTAGTTGATATCCGCTTCGAGTTCGCGCGGCGTGATGCCCGCCTGATCGTTGATGAAGATCGGGAGGTTACCGAGATCGCCAATCGCCTTCACGAACTGCTGCCATTCGCGGCTGCCCGCTTTCATCCCGCCCTTGCGCAGGCCGCGCCGGAGCATGTGTGTGCCGACGGGCGTCACCCGCAGGTCGTTACGCGGATCGCTCGCTTCCGACGCGAGCAGGCGCTCGATCACCTGCTGGATCGGCATCTCCCCCGTCCAGATGTACACAGCGGGCGGCGGACCGTCCTTCGGTTTCCGCTTCGCGACGTTGATCGCAATCTGCCCCATAAGCGCGGTCTTGCCCATCTTCGGACGCGCGCCGAGGAAATTCAGGCTGCCCGCCTGAAAGCCGTCGATGGCGTTGTCGAAGTCGGCAAACCCGGTGGGCAAGCCGGTCGGCGTATCCTCGTCCATGTTCTGCGTCGCTTCGACCTGTTCGAAGTACGCGCCGCCCGCTTCGCCGATATGCACCGCCCCCTTCCGGTGCAGCGGCGCAAACACCCGATCCATCCGCTCCTGTACCACGCCTTCCATGCGGTCAATCGCTTCGGTTTCGTCATACGCGAGCGTCTTGATTTCATCCGCCAGAGTCAGCATTCGCCGGCGCACGGCGAGGCGTTCGACCACCCGCGCGTAGGTCGCGCCGTGGACGTGCGTCGGCGCGCGGTTGATGAGGTTGACGAGGAAGCCGCGCGCCTTGCCTTCGAACTGCTCGGCCTTGCCCATCGCGCGGAGTTCTTCGGCGACGGTCAGAATATCGACTGCTTCAGCGCGGTTCAAGAGGCGGAGCATCGCGTCCCACACCAGCGCCAGGCGGTTGATGTGAAAGGCGTCGGCCTTGAGAAAGGCGGCGATTTCAGGCAGCAAGTCCGGATCGGTGAGCACGCTGCCGATCACGGCTTCTTCGGCCTCCGGGCTGTGCGGGGCGAGACGGAGAATGCCGGGGTTGGTCGTCATCGGAGCACCCCGCGCAGTTGCTGGCGCGCAGCGGCGAGCGCGGCGGCTTTGGCTTCGGGCGTGTCGGTTTCGTCGGCGGCATGGGTGGGCGCAGTGAGAATCGGGCGCTTGGGTGGTGCGGGCCGCTTGATCTTCCGCGCACTGACAATCGCGACGATATCGGTCGCCGCATAGTCAAAGCGGTAGTCGTAGCGTTCCTCGTTGATTTTCGCATCCACGAGCGCGCGGACATCGGCCTCAATCGCGCCGAGCTGCTTAAGCGCTTCGCTCGTCTCACGGTACCGCTTGATCAAGTAGACGGATGTCGGTTCAGGCAGATCGGCGGTCGTGAGTTCTTTCCAGCGGGCTTTGAAGGCGTCCCAGTACGGCGAGGTGAACGGCGCGGCGGTCGCTGCCTGCCGCTGCTTGCGTTTCATGATCGTGTCGAGATACTTCCAAGCAACATAGCCATCCGGTTTGCTGAGCTTCGCCTCTGCCATCGCTTCCCGGATGATGGGCGCGCCGAATTCTTTGAGCGCATCCTTGACCTGATCGAGCAGCGTCGGTGTGGGCATCACGCCGAACGTCTCAGTGTAGAAGGTGATGATTTCAGCAGCCACCTGATTGTCTGACGACGGAACGATTAGCGGAATAGAGGGCAGTAGTGGGTTTGACTTGGGCGCTTGAACGACTTCCAAGAACACAGGATGGAAAAAGGCGTCGCGTGCTACTACTACTACTTTTTGCTTTTGATCTTTTACTGACGGATCAATAGGATCGGGTGGCGTTTCAACCACCCCTTGAGGGAACACAGGTGGTGACACTTTTGTCACCACTTTTCTGCGGATGACAAACGTGCGCGGATTAGTGGTGACACTTTTACCACCTCTCTGCGGAACAGGAATTGTCAGAGCGGCTTCAATAGTGGTGAGCACGATCCGGTACAGGTTCGTTTTCTGACCCGTATGCCCTGGCATCCCCTGCTTTTCGAAGACGATCAGTTCGCCGTCTTCGATGAGTCGCTTGATAGTGCGCTGGGCGCTGCGCACATCAACCCGTGCCTTCTTTGCGAGGCGTTCGGTGCTTGGGTAGCAATCACCGTTCTCGTCCGCCATATCCGCCAGCGCCAGCAGCAGCAGCAGCGCCGCGCCCTTCTGTTTTGAGTTGTCCCAAACATGCGACATGACCTTGATGCTCATTGGTTCGCCTCCGCAAAGGCGATTGCACGCTGAACATCGTCCTCAGAGAGCGCAAACCACTCACCCGCTATGCGGTAGCGGGCAAACTGCGAATGAAGCTTCGCTTCAAGTGTTTCTGGCTGATTGGTCGTAATCGCATAGACGGCGGTGACATTGCCGGCGATCTGTTGGCGGCGATTTGCCAACTCGATTTGATGACGCCGTTCTTCAACCGTTGCCCGTGTGAATCCGATCTTGTGCAAATCCCCGTGACGGAAGATATAGACAGTTCCAGGGCGCTCATCCACGCGCATGAATTCTCGTGGTCGCTTGTCTTCATTCAAGCGGTCAATTTCTTCTGGGGTAATGCGTGTGTAAAACGCCCGAACACGTTCGATAAACCACTCTACTTCTTCATGCGTCAGAACAACACCGCCTCGATCAGCGATGTAGTAAAAGTCGTTTGGTAGCCAGTTGACAACATGCGGCGAACCATTCATGAGCTTGAGGCTTAGGTGCGGATCGTCAGGGAGTTCGCCGACGATGTTTAAAAACAACTCACCCCGTTCTTGGTTGTTCATTAAGATTTCCTCACTTGCATCCCCCGCCGAAAGCGTGGTATGCTGTTTCAAGTTGAATACGCGAAAACGAAATCAACCGGGGCGGCTTTGGCGGGCACAGCCCCGGTTTGATTCTGGGC
>ERZ761584.237-NODE-237-length-20082-cov-15.316223_pt1 | contig 20082 bp, 23 predicted proteins | sample MGYA00512168_ERZ761584 | MGnify/ENA primary metagenome ERZ761584 (study PRJEB28899, sample SAMN03785564) | bioreactor sludge metagenome | biome: EBPR Sludge; feature: EBPR Bioreactor; material: 0.22µm filtered reactor supernatant | place: Saint Lucia: Queensland...
AGATTCGGCGCAGGAACTTTGCGACCTAATCAACCTGACAGTTAACATTAAGTACCAATTTGAACACAGATGAATTTAGAGGTCAAATTGATTGCGGGATTTATCCTTCATTTTGTCGGCGATTATCTTTTGCAAAACGACTGGATGGCTGCCGAAAAAACAAAAAACAGTGGCGTTGCGCTGGCTCATGCAGGCATCTATTCGATGCCGTTTTTTCTGCTTGCCCCGTCGTTTTGGTGGTTGCTTATTTTCGGGACTCATTTTTTTATCGACCGTTACCGGCTTGCACAATACTGGATTCGTCTCGTCAACTTGAAATGGGACGGCGATAATTTTGGCTTTTCCGAAGAAAAGCCAAAATGGATGTCGGTTTGGCTGTTGATTATCGTGGATAATACCTTTCACATTATTTTCAATTCGACGGCTATTTATCTTCACAACTTAAAATATCTGTGATGAAGGCCATTGATTTCGAAAAATCCGCACTGGAACATGGCTTGGCGATCGGTTCGAAAAAAGACTTTTTTTGGGTTGAAAGTCTTGACGACCGTATCTGGTGTTTGCTTTTGTCCAAATCTGCAATAGATTTTGCAGACAGCCTTAATCTTGAAAAAGAGGCTGTTGAGGGCGGCGCGTATTTAATTTATTTTAGCGGCTAACGTTCCGCACCGACGACGTGACCGCGTGGGGTGGCTTTTGAGTTAAGCCTTCGCGGCCATGTTCGGCGGTGCATTGTTCTCAACTTTTATAAAATTTTCAACATGAATAAATTACAAATTAATTTCACGGACGGGTTGAGACTTCTCAATAAAATACCCGTTGGAACTGATAAAAACGGTTCAACAATTTCTATCTGCGATACCGTCGTAAGGGATGACGGCGAAAAATTTGTCATTGGGTATCGCTATGGGTCAATTTCGCTAATTCCATTTTTTGGGATGCACACGCTTGGATTTCACGAAGACACTAAAAGCCTTGACCGCTACACAAAATGCGAAAATGAAGTCTCCGTTGTTCAGGGCAAGTTTTTAATAATCGGATATGACAACGAGGCGTTTTTTAAGGAAAATGCCGCTCACTTGGACTGCGTAGAAATCAGTAACATTATTCCTCAATAGTATATTTATTTTATTTCTCGTTGTTGAGAACTCCCAGCCTTTCGCCGTCGCGCATTTAGCGCGATTGTCGAAAGGCAGCAGTTTGCCGAAAATTTCATAGTAGCGACCGGGTGACTTCGAGTCACCCGGTCGCTTTTTTTGCAGTCCTACCCGGTGCGGCGTTGGGCGTTCACTTTTTTTTATAAAAAAGTGTGCAAAATACTTGCACAGAATAAAAGCACCCCTTATCTTTGTTTCATCAAACAACAACGGGGCGACAGCCGGTCTGAAGATAAAAACTTTGCATTATGGAATCCATCATTTTAGCATCCCACGGAGAAACCATCATTTTCGAGCAGAACCACAGCCAAGCCGATGAGTGGCGGGTTAGAAGTTCCAGAAACAATGGCGGGAGAACAAACCTGACAACCGAAGAGGTTGAAGAACAGGTTAAGTATCTTAAAGAAAAGGGATTTGAGCAAAAATAACCCGCAGACTTAACCGTACCATGCCGCAAGGCCCCCGGCCTTAAAACCGGGGTTGGAATCTTTTAACAATAAAAACTTTGCACGATGACACGCAAGCAACTCCTTATCAAAGTTAAAAAATGCTCTTCCATCCAACAAGTGCAAACCGTTGTAGATAAATACAATAAAACCCATAAAAGTGGATATTCTGTATTTTCTCGCAACGGCGGCAATACTGCCGAGGTGCGATTTGATTCTCTTACTGGTTCAGAACCAGCCGGAAGCGGAACGGCCGTAAATTTTTAACCCGTAGTTTCCCGCAAAGTTCTGCGGGTTGCCCGGCTCACTGGAATTGTAAAAACGTAAGTTTTAACCGTACCGGAGCCGGGCATTTTTTTACTAAAAACTTTGCAGCCATGCTTTTCAAAATAACTCGCGCTGAAGGCGAAGAAACCACCGAAGAAACCCGCCCCGCCGAAAACCGGCAGGAAATCGAACAGCAAATGGCCGACGAAAACCCCGGCCTTTCCTGGACTTCCAGCGATTCGGAAGACCATTTGATCGGCCGCAAACCGGGTTCTATTATTATAATAAAACCCGAATAAATTCAGACCGGAATGTCAAAGAACAAACTGCAACCCGACAACAACAAAGCCGCTATTGGCCGCGAAATCTTTAAACAGATAAAGCGCCATCTGGAAACAAACGGCCAAAGTATGGCCGTAGATAAATTCCCATCGGATTTTCCCATTTCCCGCCGATCCTGCTACCATATTGCATGCGGCGGATGGACGCCTGAAATTCTCGCCAAACTCCCGTTTCAGATAAAAATCGGATACACCGTAGAGTTTCCATAGTAGCGACCGGGTTACCCCAATGCCGCCAACTTCCCCCGTCCTTTCTCCACCCCGCGCGTGTGGGCATTTTTGCCTTCTGAAAACGCTTCATCAACAACACGCGACAATGAAAAATCTGTTCTTACTTATCCTTTTCGCCATCGTTGCCACGGCAGCGCAGGCACAAACGATTGCCATCACGCCGAGCAGCCTCGAAGTGATCACCACCGGCGCCGCCACGCGCGCATTCTACGACCTCGACGACGTGTACATTCGCTACAAAACCGGCGACGTGACCGTGTATGACGCTGCTACCAGCCGCCAACTCTTCACCGGCGACACCTCGGAAGTATCCGTAACCGGCGCCACGCACTGGGGTGCGAAAGCCGCAAAACTTACCACCTGGTATCAGCACTGCACGAAAACCGACGGATACCGATACTGGCTGCCGAAACGCAACTCGAACATCGTGTACAAGACGTCAGGAACGACGCTGAAACTGGTACACGCCGTTACGAAAAACGTGATGCTCGAAACCGCCATCGACTCGGTGAAAATCACCGGCGTAACTACGGCAAGCAACATCCTGACCTATTTCCGCGGGCAATTCTTCCTGGAAGGCCAGCGCGACCGCCTGGCACTGCCGAGCACCCCGACCATCGCGGCAGGCGCTGCGGCTGGCAGTTCGCCCACCATCGCCGTAGCCGGGACCGGTACGGACTTCAAGATCACGCTCACCACGGGCACCACGGCTACAAACTCCGGAGTGCTGGCTACGGTGACGCTGCCTGTAACGTACCCGACCGGCGTGATCGCCACGATCACCAACGGCGATAGCGACAGTGCCGCCCACGCGGTAAGGGTGTTCACCACCACCACAGCCGGCACTGTTGTCCTGAATGCCACAGCCACCGCGCTGAGCGATGCGACGCAGTACGTGTGGTTTGTACACGTGTCGGGATATTAGACTACGGTGTTTGATTTGAAATTTTGTATATCGATTTTGTAAGGCGACGGCGAAAGGCCGCCGCCTTTTTTTTGTGCCGCGCGCGGCCCTGACTGCTGCCGAGCCTCCCCCCGTCCTTTCCGATTCATCAACCGCCGCGCACCTTCGCTGCGTGAATTTCATCAAGGAAGTCATCGACTATTTCCGCTACCTGAGCACCCAACACCCCCTGCTGCTGCACGACGATGCGGCGGGCAGTCGCGTGTTTGAAGTGCGCGATCTGGAAAACACGTTCGGCGCCCTGCGCTCGGGCGCGAAGGAGAAGGACTTCCTGGTGCGCTTCGTGTTGCCGACCCTGACGATGAAACGCTACGACAACAACGCCTGGAAGGTGTATCAGACCGGCCTGCTGGTGCTGAAATACCACGGCAAGCGGGATATAGAAGACGCGGACGTGATTACGGCGATGAAAGCGGCCGAGCAGGTGGCCGACGAGTTCGTGGAGCGCATGGTAAGCGACAGCCGCAACGGATACGCGCTGTTCGGCAACGCGCTGGACAACGTGGACAACCTGCACCTGACCGGCGAATTCGTGACTTTCCAACTCGACAGCACCTACAGCGGCGTACTCATTATGTTCGACCTGCCGGTATTCCGGAAGATCATCAGCACGGACACGGTGGACTGCGACGCGGTGGCCTGGGCGGATGGAGGATTGACGACGTGATGGTTATTGGTTATTGGTTACTGGTTATTGGTGACCGGCTATCCGTAGCGACCCAATAACCAGTAACCAATAACCAGTAACCAATAACCAGTAACCAGTAACAAAAATGCCTCTAACACTTCTCGCACAACCCACAAGCATCTGTTTCGCCCGCAACCAGGCGATACTGAAACTGCGCGCGGATGCCGACGGCAGCGGTACGCTGTACGACGCGAGAGGAGTGTACAGCACCCTCACGGCTGCCCTGAGCGACCGATTCGCCAACGGCGACACGCTTACGGTGGAATACACGGAGCCGGACGGCACGTCGGAGGTGGTGGGATTCGAGGCAGTGGCTTCGCCCGACGCGATAGACGAACTGCCGGACAATTCCTCCGTGCTTTCTAATGCCGATTACTGGAACCTGGTGGTGGCCAGCATAGGCGCTCACCCTCGCCTGGCGCCGTTTTTCACGGTGACCCTTACGGGCAACGTGGAAATAACGATACAAGCCCGCAGCACCGAAACGGGGTGGGACGTGGAAACGACCACAGACTCAGGCTTCACGGTGGCCGATTTCACGGCTACCGCTTCCACTTTGCCCGACAATTACCGGGTGCTGGTGGAGGTCTATTTCGAAGACACATACCGGGGCGGCAACTACCGCATGGCCGCACAGATGGACGGCACCCCGGAAGCGGGCACCGGCTACGTGTATTTCGACGTGTCGTCGGTGCTGTCGGCAGAGTGCAGGGGCGCCCGGTCGGAGCCGCTGGTGCCAGTGTGGAGCACCGATGCGCCGGCACTGGCCGATAATATGCGCCGATTCTACCTCCGGTACACGGAGGAATACGGCACTCCGCCGGCGGCGCAGGACTGGCAATATACCGGCTACAATGTGGCCATCGATGGCGGCATCGGGCAGTCGGTGTTTGCAGAAGGCGATTTCCTCGGCGCCCTGGACGAAACGGACTCACTGCTCACCTGGATGCCCGACGGACGGCGGCTGAGCCTCGCCCAGCCGGAGTTCCTGGCATGGTACAACCACTCGGGCAGCACAAAATCTGTGTATGTCGAATTCCAATGGTACGACGTGACCGACAACACGCTTTCCACGGCCGCTTTCCTGTTCGACGGCGCGCCGCTGGACGTACGCGCGGGCGAAGTGGCACTGCTGCCGGTAAACCCGACCCTGCTGGGCCTCGATGCCGAACCGACTGCATACAAGTATCGGGTGCGGGTGACCAACGGCGCTGCGGCGTGGTCGCAGTGGCGCACCTACTACATCGACCGGGAATACTACGAATCGGAGCGATACGTGCAGTATCTGAACGGATTCGGAGTGCCGGAATGCCAGCGCTGCACCGGCGACTGGAGCAAGAAACTGAAGGTAGACCGGCAGGTAGCGCAAAAGCCGCTGGCCGCCGGCTACAACGAACGCGCCAGCGACCGATACCAGTACGCCCGAACCTGGGACAACGAACTGACTTACCGGACGGGATTTCTGAACGCCGGCGAAGCCGAAACGCTGCAGGAGATGCTGCTCGCCGGAGAGGTATACGACGTGAGCAGCGAAGGCTACATCCCGCTGCTGATTACTTCCAACGATTTCGCCGTGATCAGCACCCGCGCAACACTTCGCTCCTACGAAGTGCAGGCGTTGCCGAGGATGGATTCGCGCAATTATTCGAAGAAAAAAACAGGCTCGCTCATAGCCGGGGCATGGCTGGAACCGGGCGGAGAGCCGTGGTTCGACGACTTCCTGGTGGCATGGGAGGAGCCGTAACGACCCCACCCCCGGCCCCTCCCCCGAAGGGAGGGGTGACGCGGATCACTCTACGACTCCCCTCCCTTCGGGGGAGGGGCCGGGGGTGGGGTAAAACAAAAGAACATGAGTAAAGTACACACATTTCCGACCGTATCAGAACTGTCTCCGGGCTTCCGGATACCTTTCCAATACATCGGAACAGGAGAGACCCCCGCAGCACGTGCAATACCCGACTCGCTGCTGCTGGCGTGGATTGAAGCGAATATAACGCTGCCGACCAGCCCGTTTTCGGTGCAGTCGGTAAGTGTTACCACAGGCGCTCCGAACATATCCATATCGGCCGGGCGGCTGGTGCTGGGGTTCGCCATCACGGGCGGCGGCAGCGGCACTTTCAATGTCGGCACCGCGCCGGGCGGCTCGGACATACTGGCCGGAGAAGCATACGACAGCACCGGGCTTTTCTACTTCGTGCCGCGATTCTACCCGAGCAGCGGCTCTCTCTGCTTCGACGACTTCAGCGGCACGTTAAGCGTGAAACTCATCCTGATTAACCTATCCTAAGCCAGAAACATGACCAACGTAGATCGGACAGATGCTTACAGCATGACAATCAGGGCGCTGACAATCGCGTGTACGATTTTTTTCTGCACCGTACACGGAAATACGCAAACCACAGGCACTTTCTCGAAAGTGCGGGTGCAGGATACGCTTACGCTGGCCGGAAAATCGCTGGCGCAGGTGGTGTATACCATCAGCGCGGCCTCGAAAAACAACGAAAGCCCCACCGCGAAAGCGGTGTACGCCTACATACAATCGCTCGGGTACCTCGCCACGGTAAGCACCACGGCGCGCCTGAGCGGCAACGGCACCAGCGGCAGCCCGCTGGAATTGGCCCAAAACTCCGCCACCACCGGCCAGGTGCTCCGCTGGAGCGGCTCGGCATGGGTACCCAACGGCCTCAACCTATACGACATCGTGACCACCTCGCAGACCGTCACGGCGGTGAATAACGAGGTATGGATCAACACCATCAGCGCCGACATCACCCTGAACCTGCCGACCTGCAACGCCGTGAATAACGGCGTAAAAATTCTTTTCGGAAAGGTGGGCACCGATTCGCACGGTGTCACCCTGGAGCCTGCGGGATCAGAAGAATTCATCGACGGAGAAACGGCAAAGACGCTCTACTCGCGCGGCACAGGACTTTCCTGCACATGCAGGTATTCCGGAGGCGTGGGGAAGTGGCTGTATATCAATATGTAATCGAAGTGACCGGGTGACTCGAAGTCACCCGGTCACTCAAAACACGCTTTAAAAATGAAAAATTTACAAAAAATCCTGCTCGCCGTAGTATTTGCGGCAATGACCACCATGACGGCCTTCGCCCAGGTACCAACGATCACCACATCCTCGAAAATCAAATTCATCGAAGGTAACAACACGTGGCTTGCCACGGTATCCGACCTTCAGACCGCTATGGGCGCGGGCGCGGGGTCGGTTACCTCGGTAGACGTGAGCGGCACCGGCACAGGCCTCACCACCTCCGGCGGCCCGATCACCACCTCCGGCACGATCACGCTCTCCGGCACACTCGATGCCGACAACGGCGGCACGGGGCAATCCTCGTATGCCGTGGGCGACTTGCTCTACGCATCCACCACATCGGCCCTCTCGAAACTCGCAGACGTTGCCACGGGAAACGCGCTTATCTCTGGCGGTGTAACCACCGCGCCCTCCTGGGGAAAGATAGGCCTGACCACGCACGTATCGGGCACACTGGCGGTCGGTAACGGCGGCACGGGCCTGACGGCAGTGGGCGGCGACGGCACCATTTTGGGAAGCGACGGCTCGGCGAACGCTTATCTGAACCCGACGATCACGACCAGCGCGGCAGCCATCGCATTCGCGCGCTCCGGCTCCAACCTGAACCTGAACATCCCGAACGCCGATGCCAGCAACCGGGGCACGGTGAGCACCGGCAGCCAGACATTTGCGGGTGCAAAAACCTTTAACGGCCAGATCATAGGCGGCGCGGGTGTGACCAGTACGGCAGCCTCGGCCGCTGCGGCGCTGTATGCCACGGGTGTAGAAGGCGGAAGTTTCACAACCGAAACCGCTACTACGACGCTGGACGAAACGGATAACCACGTACGCGTCGGTACCCTGTCGGCAGACATTACGATCTCGCTACCCGCCTGCAACGCTACCCGCAGCGGTTGGGAATACAACTTCCTGAAGGTCGGAACCGACACCCATGCCGTCATCATAGACCCGAACGGATCGGAAACCTTCTACGACAGCGCCAGCACAAAAAGCGTGTACAGCCAGGGTAGCAAGGCTACCTGCAAGTGCATCTGGAACGGCTCCAGCGGCTCGTGGGATTACGAAACCAACTAAGCGCCGCGCACATGAAAAAACTACTGTTTTTCATCGCGCTGCTATTCACCGCCGGCGCGATCACGGCTCAGCCCACCGTCACCGGCAACACGAGGGTTTCCCTGATAGAGGGAAACAACACGTGGAAGGCTACCCTCAACACGATACTGAGCGGGCGGGTGGGGCCGGACTCGACGTTTTCTACCATCGCGGGGGCGTATGCGAACCGCAGAACAACCGACGCAATCACCCGGACGGGCCCCATGTCGATCCGGACGACCGACACGCTGGGCATAGTTACCACCCGCGAAAACCCGGCGCAGCCGCTGAAGGCGCACTACTTCATGGAGGGCCGGAGCAATACCGGAAGTGACAGTAGCGACGTATTTGTTATAATGCGGCCGAGCAACTCGACGCACCCGCCGCTTATCATCGGTGCTACCAATACGGCGAACATTTCCAATGCCGGAAAAGATGTAGCCTGGTCGATAGGCCCGAACTACATGCCGGGCGGTTCCAGATACGACAACAACTGGTCAGCCTGGGCGCTGGCATTCGAAGACCACTTCGTTAATTCCCTGCCCCGCCTGGGGCTCACGTTTTCTTCGGAATTCCATGCACCGATCTGGACGCCTCGATGGAAGGGCTCTACCCTGAACACAGGCAACGACCAGATGCGCCTGATTTCGTTCGTAATGGACGACAGCGCCCGGGTCGGCAACCTGAGTATCGGTACCGACATCCTGTATATAAACAGGATCGGCGGGTCGGCAGGTTTTTCCAGTTACCAGTCTTCGAAAGTTGCCTCCTGGATAATTGCCGACTTCTACGGCAAAACCTGGGATTTCGGGGACACCATCACCACGCGGTACGACCTGCCGCAGGTGGGCATCCCGATCATCCAGTTTCGCAACGCAGCCAACAGCGCCTACGTGACTGCGCTCCAGGCCGACGCGAGCAACCGCCTGGTGCTGGCCCCCGGTGGAGCCGGGCTGTACACGTACGGCGACCTGATATTCAGTACCAAGAAAACCATCACTACCGACGACGGTAGCGAGGTGGAGATCGGTAACTCTTCTAAAAAGAGTTACCTTTCGATATACGCCCCCAGCACTCAGGTGCTGCAATTACGCAGCAACACAGGCGGCTCCAACCTTTGGAATACGTTCGTGAACAGCGACAACATCGCCTGGGCGCGGCCGGACGGATCGAGTTATTTCCAGATGTACACCTCGGCACCGCATGTGATCGGGGCGAACGACCGGATCGGCATCGGAGGCTCGCCGGCCAACACGCTGGACGTGTACGGCACCGCGAGAATCCGGACGATGACCGGCACGGCCACTACACTGGCAGGTCTGAACGGAAACAACGAGGTGAGCAGCATAACCGTGTCGTCGCCGCTGTCGCTGTCCGGCAACGTGCTTTCGGTCACCTCCGGATCATATACCGGATCGGGCGCGGCCAACCAGGTAACGTACTGGACGGGCACTTCGGCATTTGCCGGATCGGCCAATTACCTGTTCGACGGCACAAGCAAGGTGTCGCTCATCGCGGCGGCAGCCAGCACCAGCACAGACCCGGCCAGCAAGTACATAATTACCAGCGGCTCGTCGTGGCTTGCAGGCGTCGATAACAGCGCCGCCGACCGGTACAAGATCAGCCTGGGCTCGGTATTGGGCACCAACGACCGGTTCTACATGGACACGACCGGCAAGGCGACCTTCTACCACAACGTAATAGCGAATAACCAGAACGCCAACGTGGTGACCATCGGCAGCGTTACCAGTTCGGAAAGTTATCCGGGCATATGGTTCGGCTCTGCCACACCCACGCTGAGCAACTACGCATTCCTCGCCGATGTGGGCGCGAATAAGACCATCCTGAATGCCCCTTCGGGTGGCCTGGTCAGTTTCGGACTGAACAACTCCGAAAAAATGCGCCTGACATCGACCGGCCTGAGTATTCAGGCAGCGGCCAACGCTGTGAACCCGCTCGACGTGGAAGGCGCTGTGGCCATCGGAGCCGCTTACTCCGGCACCAGCACCGGGCCGACAAACGGCGCAATTATAGAAGGCGCCGTTGGTATAGGCAACAACAGCCCCGGCGTAAAACTGCACGTGACTACCACTGCGGAAGCAGGAACGGCCATACAACGATGGGAAAACGCCAGTGCCGACGTAAATCTGTTTGTAGCGGCGGCCAGCCCTGAAGGTTCCATTACCGGCAACCCTGGCGACATGGTGTTGCGCACGGATGCGGGCAATGGCAAACTGTACATTAAGGAAACAGGCACCGGCAACACCGGCTGGCTGGACCAGAGCGGCGGGGGCGGCGGTAGTTCGTATTACCAGACCCTGCGCGACGACGGAACCGGCCAGACGCAACGCGGGAAGGTGAATTTCGTAGGCACCAGCACGGTGGCCACTACCCTGACCGACGACTCCGGTAACGACGAAACCGAAGTAGCCCTGAGCGTACCGACCGACGGGATCACCGCCACGCAGATCGCGGCGGATGCGGTGGGCAGTAGCGAAATTGCTACGGACGCCGTGGGCGCTGCGGAGATCGCCGCAGATGCGGTGGGAAGCAGCGAGATCGCAGCCGGCGCGGTCGACGCCAGTGAACTGGCCGCAACGACCGTATCAGCCGGCGACTACACCGGCGGGGTATTTACATTCGATGCCGACGGCCGCTGCACAGCCGCTGCAAACGGCGCGATAATTAGCCCTTCCCAGATCACCAGCGACCAGAACAATTATACGCCGACCGGCTGGAGTACCAGCACGGTGGCATTCGTAACCGGCGACGCCACCATTCGGGCGATCACCGGGTTCGGATCGTTGGCTACCGGCACGGTGCGCACCATCGTAAACACCGGAACGTCGCCACTCTACATCCCGGGCGAGCACCCGAGCAGTACGGCCGGAAACCGGGTGACCACGCCCGTAGACCAGATACTCGCGCCTAACGGCGGGAGCATCACCATCGTTTACAACGGCACCACGAGCCGCTGGTTTGTAGTGAACAATAACTTCAACCCGGCCGTGATGGCATCCAACGGGGTGAATGGGCACTACTACAACTGCACGGTGGGAGCAACCACCGGCGCGGACTGGGGTACCATCGGCTTCGCTTCTGCCAGCGGCGGCAACAGCACTTCGCTGGCCACGTCAACGCTGCCCGCAGGATGGGATATAAACACAGCATCGAGCGCCACGGGCGCTTCGAGCCTGTACCTTTCGAAAACCGTGGTGAACCCTACGGAATTCGGAAGCAGCCACATGGTAGCGAGTGTATCGGTGAATTTCCCGACACTCAGTGACGGCTCTCAGACGTATACGTTCCAGTTCGGAATGGTCGCAACGTCGAGCAGTACGACGCTGGCTGTCAATAACTCGGTGGCGATCCGGTACAGTAGCGGCATCAACTCGGGGAAATTCGAGGGGTTCAGCCGCAATAACTCCGGCACGGAGTCGACAGTAGACCTCGGCGTGACCGTGGCAGCGACGACGAATTACTTGTTAACTGTTTGCTACGACAAAGCCAGGAGCGAGGCCCGGTTTTACATCAACGGCGCCTACGCAGGCCGCGTGACGGGCTCGATGCCGAACTCTAATATAGACTGCGGTGCCCGTGCGATTATAGTAAAATCGGCCGGTACAACCAGCCGGAGCGCGGTTATCCCCACGTTCACCTTTTTCACCGTGTACGGGTCGTGATGGGATATTATCGTCATTATCGTCATTGGGTCATTAAGGGCATTGCTGCAATGAGCCTGATGACGATAATGACGATCTCCTGCGCGCCAAAGCAGCGCGTGGAGGTGGTGAACCCGTCGGGGAATGTGGACACGATGATGGTGAGGCGGGTGATCCGGACTGAATAAAAAATGAAATCAAATTTTCGAAACATGGAAAAATACAAACCGGGTCGGATTCTGACCTACATGCCGAAAAACGTCCGCTGCACGGTGGTGGACAACAGCCTGACGAACAACGACGCGAACGCCGTGGGCGCTTACGTGACGGTGGTGACCGATGCAGGCGATATGTATAATGTGCCGACGCGGGTGCAGGACGATTTTCTCACCACAGCGCCGCCGAAGGCTATGCCGATCACAGGCAACACGATTAAGCCGAAGGCCGGACTGTTGGAGCGGGTTTTCGGGCCGGCGCAGCGGGACGTGAAGAAGTAAACCCCCCCCCCGTCCCCTCCCCCAAAGGGAGGGGGGCGTAGAGTGATCCGCGACATCCATCCCTTTGGGGGAGGGGACGGGGTGGGGTAAATAATGCAAGATGCTATCCATCCGACTGAACGATACACTTCTTGACCTCGATACCGACGCCGGTATGGAGGTGGTGTTGTCGTGCCCGCTGTTCGATAAGGACCGGCTGGCGCGCACATTTTCGTACCCGTTCAGGTTGCCGCTATCGAACCGGAACATGAAGGCGATGCAGCACGTACACAGGTTCGACGCGACGAATCCGTGGGAAACGTCGGGCTGCACGCTGGAGGTGGCGGGCGCGCAACTGGAGGCAGGAGAAATGGTGACGCTGGGCAGCGACCCGGAGCGGGTGGAGGTGCAGTTTCGGAATCTGCCGGTAACGGTGGTGGATGCGCTGGGGAAGATTAATGTACACGAAATACTGGAAACGCTGACGATACCGGACACCACGGACGACGCGGCCATCATCCTGACGGTGACGGCGCCGCCGTTCGCTTACCAGATACGGGTAGGAGGAATTGACTACACGCTGGGCCTGGGCGCGTCGGCGGGGATGACGTTGCCGGAGGTATGCACGTATTTTAAGGACGCGATTAATGCGGATTATCCGGGCATGGCCACGTCGAACACGACGCAGGTGATACTGTCGAGTGCGCAGGTGAACGATCACCCGGCGGTATGGTCGACCATGACTGGCTTTGCCATCGCTTCTTATATCAGCGTGGGTCAGAAATCGCAAAACGACTTCCTTGCGTACGTGGCCGCAGTGGTGGCTACGCCGGTGGACGAGATCGTGTGGCCGGTGTACGAATGGTCGGGGCTGTATGCCGGGAAAAACGCGCTGTACGAAGGCACGGTGAACCCGGTATTCGACGGCGTGGGACTGGAGAATGTGCCGAACGAGGAGGAATCGCGATTTCAGTACACCTACGCACCAGGCGTGCGGCTTCCGTACATCCTGGAGCGGATCAGGGCGGCGGCAGGTATCGGTTACCTGGCGGGGTATGTGACGGACAATGCCGATTTTCTGAAGGCATTCGAGGTAAGCAACCTGACGTGCGACGAGTCGTACAAAGACTACTACGACGACGAGACGTACAAGTACCTGAACGGGTTCGGCGCGTCTATCGACCTGAACCGGCACGTGCCGAAGATGACGGCGCTCGATTTCCTGAAAAAACTCAGCGCGGGGCTGAACCTGATAATGGAATACAAACAGGGCGGTCTGCACTTCACGAAGGTGCTCGACCTGTTGAAGGATGCGCCGGCGGACTGGAGCGAGTTCGTGGCGCTGAAAGAATATAACTACACCCTGAAAACGCCCGACGGTGTGACGATGGCTTTCCCGGACAACGACAAGGAAGGCTACAGCACGCCGGGGCAACTGGAAGACTACGTGGTGGCGCCGGGAAAAACTCGGATCACGCTGCCATTCGGTACGTTTGCATCGAACAACGGTTTTCTGCTCGATCACGGTACCTACCGTTGCCCGCAGACGAATCAGCCGGGGCAATCGCCGATCTTTGGGGGGCATAATACGGACCTGCCGCTTACGCTGCTGTTTTACCGGGGCATCAAGGAGACGTCGATAACCGAGGAATACGCCTACGCGACGCATGACGAACTGGACACCGACGAAACGACGGTGATCGGGGTGCTTTCGCTGGAATTGGACGGCTCTTACGGGCTGGTGGCGCAGAATTTCGGGTCGTCACTGCTATTCAGCGATCTGCAATCGCTCGACATCCGGGCGGTGTTGCCTGCTTCGGCCCTGCATACGCTTCGCCTATGGAAAAACGCCCGGGTGCGTTTTTTTCACCCGAACGGCGCGGTGGTGATGGTGCTGCGGTCGGTGGAATTCCAGGTGAGCAGCCGGATGGATGGGGGATGGCTGGAGGCGAGGGTGAGAGGGGTGGTGGAATGAAATTTGTAATTGGGTCATTATAGTGGTTTTCGCAAATGAACAGAATCAAAATCAAAGTCGGCAACAGCACCCGCACGGTGCAGGCGCCTGAATCGTGGGACGAACTGGATGCCCGTACGGCGCTATTAGTGTACAATACGCTTTTCTCCGGGTTGGGCGACGACCTGACGAGGGGAGCGTTCACCGCCGTGAAACTGATAAGCCTGACGCAACATCTGCTGGCCATGCCGCCTGACTTTATGGCGAAGTGGGAAGCGGACTGTATACGGGAGGATGCGGAGAACGGCGACCTGGTGTTCCTGGAAGAACTGAAACAGGTAATGGTGGCTACGCTGACTGGTCTGTTCGATGTGGTGACGGATGCGGAGAGTGGAGCGACGGGGTACGCGGTGAAGTTCAACCGGACGAAGAATCCGTGGCCGGCGCTGACGACCTCTCCCCCGGCCTCTTCCCCGAAGGGAGGGGGGAAGCGCGCGAACAAAGCGCCGAAGTGGTACTACGGCCCGAAAGATGGGCTGGCGAATCTGACGCTGTACGAATTGGGTATAACCTTCGGTCTATACGAGGAGTACCTGGAAACGCGGGACGAGCAGACGGCGAACGAACTGATCGCGGTACTGTACCGGCCATCGAGGCCGGAGACGCAGGATGAACGCGACAGCGCCTGGCACGGCGACCGGCGACAGCCTTACCGCCGCTATGAAGACAAGGCGACGGAGCGCATGAAAATGGTGACTACGCTGCCGGCGCTGACGCGTCGTTTCCTGATTTTCTGGTTCGCAGGGTGCAGGGAAGCAATTGTGAGGGATTATCCGAAGGTGTTCAAGAAAGGCAAGGATGCCGGCGGCCCGAATTACGGCTGGGGCGGGCTATTGCTTAGTCTGGCAGAAACGGGTACTTTTGGGGCGCTGGGGGAGACGGCGGATCAGCATTACAGCAACGCGCTGACGTACCTGAGCATTAAGGAAGATGAACGGGTGGGCATGGAGAGGAAAATGGAAGAAATCAAACAAAGGAGGTAAATATGGCGTGTACAATAGGAATTCCAACAAAGCCCGCAGTTGCATGCGGAGAACAAACACCAGAAAAACACAGCATTATTATTCCCGCCGGCGCTCGCTTTAAAGGGGGTAATTTATTCTGGGAGTACCCGAATGGGCAAAAAGGAGCACTTGTGTTTCGAAATTTATACCAAATTCCGGATCAGATGCGTCAGGCGCTGGAAAATGGGCCGGTGGAGGTAATTTTAAAATGAAGACAAAAATAAAATGCCCTGAATGTAGGGAAGAAATAACCGCCCCGGAGCCCATCGGCGATACTTGCAACGTGCGGATTTGTCTTGTGTGTTACCATACGTTTCGGGTTGAAAGGATTACCCCGACTATTATCGGTGTGTATAAAAGCCCGAACAAAACCGTCGTAAAGCAGTTTTTGACATGAGAATACCCCGCGCTATTCTATTCCCGATGATTACCACGTTTTTTTTCATGGTTTTCATCACCTGCCGCGACCAATACGAGCGGCTTCCGCTATCCATCGATGGACATTGGCGCACACTGGTGCCGGGGCATCCGCCCACGGATCGGGATTTCCGTAATGGCATTTTGACCAAGACAGTCACGTTCGCCGGGCAGCCGGTGGCGAGTATCCAGCGCACGTATGCGGTGCATGGTGATACGCTGTTCGTGGGTGGCGATGTGGGTGATCCGCAGCGAGCATACTTGCTGCGTTTTGTGGGGGATGGTGCGGTGGAGGTGAAGTCGGTGCCGGGCGATACGCTGGCGCTGGGGAGTTTGGAGTATTGGGAGCGGATGTGATATATTTGTGTTGAAAATTAAATTTTTTATGAAAAAAATCGATATTTTAGACACTGTTTCTGCCTTTCAAAGGCGTTTATTATTGTTAACGCCGAGAAATGAATTCCAAGAAGTAAACGAGATTTTAGGCTATTTAGAGGGGCAGCGAAAGTTTTACCTGCAACAGTTAATTGGCGAGGCGATGAAAACGCCGATAGAAGGCACCATTGAGCAGGTCGAGCAGATTAAAAGTTTGTATGACTGCTTAGTTGTATCGGTTAATAAAAATATTCCCCTGAAAAGTGCGAACTTAATCATTGAATTAAGTTCGCACTTTGCCAACATCCTAATTAGTGATGGCCGGCGTTTTTCTGGATTTAAGTACGCCATTGCAGATCGCCCGATGTCCGATTCCTTTGAGCATTACTTGTTTTTTAAGCCGCAGGGAATGCAGCCCATAAATAGCGTAGATATCGCAACATCCTCTCCCGCAGCATGCTGACCTGAAGTCGCCAGGGCGCTTGCTTTTGCCCCCGTCCTTTCCTGCCATCTGCCCAGGCCGCACCTTCGCGGCATGATTACCATCGGAAAATGCCTCGAATGGATGCACTCCGGCAAGCCTTTCAGCCTGACAGCAGTCTCCTACGACGAACGTCGACCTGCCAAGTGCGGGCGTGTGCTCGTGTATCCGGAGGCTGTGCTGGTATGGGGCGACGGCGGATCGGATCGCACCAACGGCACAGCCGCTGAGCGCCCGATGACTGCGCTGGAGGCAAAATTGTCGATGCCCGCAGCATCTGACAAGGCTTCGGCTGGAAAGCGTAACCCGGGCCACTCCGAATGGTATACCCGCAACATCCGGGAACTTCAAGACGGGGCGCCTACGGCGATCATCCGCAAGATACACCCCCCGCTTATCATCGAATTCAACGGAGAAACGACATGCCCGTAGCATCTGCGCCCGACAATGGTATTCAATTGCAAGTCGTCCAGGTGGGAGACCAACTGGTGGTGGATCACGACGATTTCTACACGTTCGGGCAGAAAATAGGGCGTGGCGGGGCTTCCGGCGCCCGTAAGGCCGATATGTCGACCCCGCCGATACCGTCCTGGACGGATAACGGGTACCAATGGGCGTATTGGGGCGACAACGACCGCCTGCCGACCACCATGCGCGAGAAGATAGAAGCATCGCCCATCGGCGGCGCTACTGTGGCCAAAAAGATCAGCCTCCTGGAAGGAAACGGGCTCGTATATTTTAAGACATCGGAACTGGCCAAGGGCAGTAAGGTGGAACGCGCCTACCTGCCGGAAGTGGAAGACTGGATGGAGGAGAACCGGATACAGACGGAGTGGTTTCCGGCACAATGTGCCGACTATTGCCTTCCTTTCAATGCCTTCAGTGAACTCATCCTGTCGAACGACCGGAAGCGAATAACGGGTCTCTACCACATCTGCGCCGAGCACGCGCGCCTGTCGAAAGCGAATGCGGCCAACCAGGTGAACTGGTTGTTGTATTCGTATCATTTTCCCTACGGCACGGCGCAGGCTGATCCGAACCGGGTGGCCATACCGCTGTATAAGTGGTATGACCGGGAACGGTTCATGAACGGTCTGGTCGGTCGGAAATTCGCGTGGCATACACGCTTCCCGACGCCTGGCATGATCTATTACGCCCGGCCGTTCTGGCTGGGGCTATTCAAGGAGGGAGGCTGGTTGGATATTTCGGGCAACGTGCCCAAGATCGTGGACGCAATGCAGAAGAACCAAGTGGCCCTGAAGTATGTGATCAACATACCAGAGACGTTTTTCGAGATCAGGCACCCGGACTGGAGCAACTATGCCTTCGAAAAGCGGAAGGCGATTATAGAGAAGAAGGTGGAGGATATAAATAAATACCTCGCCGGTGTAGATAATACAGGAAAATCGCTGGTAACTCTGGTAAAGGAAAACTTTCAGAATGGCGTACAGAGCGGGAAAATAGAGGTCGTGGCTGTGGACGACAAGTTGAAAACCGGCGCATGGGTGCCGGACAGTACCGCAGCAGATGCACAGATCGTGCAAGGGTTCGGCATCGATCCGTCGCAGATCGGACTCACACAGGAAGGCGGAAAAATGGGTGCAGGATCGGGCTCTGACAAGCGCGAAGCCTACAACCTCATGATCACCCTGAACACACCGGATCAGCGGCGCATCCTGGAACCGATGAACTGGATAAGCAAGTACAACGGCTGGGGCGTCACTTTCATGGTCGATCACACGCATCACACCACCACGAACGACCAGGAAACCGGCATCAAGCCCGGAAACCAGACCACACAAGTGAAACCGAAATCAGATAACCCTAATCCCCCCGCACAATGAAGAATGGAATGGCTAATCGAAATCCTGAAAATGATCGCTTCGGCGCTTGCAGGCGGCGGTGTGATGTGGGCGTTCAACTTCCGCCGGCGGATACGTCGGCAGGGAAATGAACTCGAAGGCGCCGACTTCGACCTGGTGTCGAAAACGGTGAAACAGGCGATGAAAGACCTCGCCGAACTATCCGAGCGAATCGGCGAACTGGAAAAGGAGAAAGTGGCAATCATGGAGGAATTGAGTACCCTCCGAAAACAAAACAAACACCTGGAGGGCGTCCTCCGGGATTACATACGCGAGAAAAACCCGCACATAGCAACAAAATGAACGATGTGGCACAAAAAGCGAAGGAATTACAGGAACGGGCCGCGCTTCTGCGGCTCCGGGCTGAATTACTTCACCGCGATTTTGTGCGTATCGTCACCATAATTCAACTCACCACAAAAGATGGCCGAACTCTTCACCTCGCTCACTGACTTCAAGAGTCAGGTGGGCGGCGCTATATCCACCACGCTCGAACTAACGAGCATCGAGCCGGTTATTTACGACGCAGCTCGCCGGCATCTTATCCCGTACCTGGGCGTTGATTTCTACGAAGACATGGTGGCTGCTCATGCCGGCAGTACCCTCAATGCCGCGCAGACAGCGCTCCTGCCGAAGGTGCGCAAGCCGCTGGCCTTGCTGACCATGTATGAATATGCGAAGGTGGGAGCAATTGAGTTCAGTGAGGGCGGTATACACCGCAATGAATCGGAGTCGAAAAAGTCCGCTTTCCGATACCAGGAGAAAGAATACTCCAGGTACATGATCGAGAAGGGCTACGAGGCCCTTGAATTGCTATTGAAATTTCTTACCGATAATACATCTACTTACACCGATTGGGCAGATAGTGAGGAGGCCACAATGCACCTGAATCCACTACTGAACTATGCAGCTGACTTCCGCCGGCTGCTCAATGTGCAGATAGACAGGTGGACATTCGAGTGCATACGCCCATTGATTGCAGAAGTAGAGACTGCAGCAGTGCAGGCCATGCTCCCTGATGCTTTCTACACACAATTTAAAGAGAGGCATGTGGATGGCACGCTTACTGTTGCGGAAAAGGAACTACGAACACGCATACGCAAGGCTGTAGGGCACTTCGCGTTGGCGGAAGCAACGCTCCAACAGTGGGTGCAGCACTCTCATGGCCGGGTGATGGTGATGGAGGAGTTTGGGGAGCAGAGCCAGATCAATCGCACTATGCCTGCCGGCAATGCTGGCTTTCATCTGGATAAGCAGCAATTGTGGGGGGATCGAAACACTGCCTATTGGAAACAGTACATCTGCGACAATCCCACAGATTTCGAGACAGTATTCGATGAAGCCAGTGGTGGCACCAACACAGCCTCTGATGCCTGGCACATTGATACCGATGAAGAAGCGATAATAAACGCAGCCGCAGAGATCACGCGCAAGGAACAGCCAGTCATCTGGCTTTAATCTTTGCCACTCTAACTTAGAAAGGGGAATGACGGTAACCGTCGTTCCCCTTTCGCTTTCTGCATATATCCCTGTTCTTAGGGCGATTCATCAACCGT
>ERZ761584.238-NODE-238-length-20078-cov-50.979873_pt1 | contig 20078 bp, 40 predicted proteins | sample MGYA00512168_ERZ761584 | MGnify/ENA primary metagenome ERZ761584 (study PRJEB28899, sample SAMN03785564) | bioreactor sludge metagenome | biome: EBPR Sludge; feature: EBPR Bioreactor; material: 0.22µm filtered reactor supernatant | place: Saint Lucia: Queensland...
CGGTCTGCGGCTCGCAGCCCAGCGCGGTCGCGGCAAGCGTGATCAGCCCGCGCGCCTTGCGCAGCGCGTCAATGACTTGCTCGGTTGTGTAGCGGTCGTTTACTGCCATCTTTTTAGGTAGCTAAAGTGCAAAGTATGCGGGTGGTCAAGGGTCGGTGCGCTCCACCGTCAAGCCTTCGGCTTCGGCGCGGCGTAGGATCACATCGGCGTAGCGCGGCGAAAGCTCGCACCCATAACAGCGGCGGCCGGTGCGATGCGCGGCGATCAGGGTTGTGCCGGAGCCAAGGAACCAATCAATAACAAGATCGTTCGGGTTGCTGCTGTTTCGCAGCGCGCGCTCTACCAGTTCAACCGGCTTCATAGTTGGGTGTTCTTCACTCGCCTTTGGGCGCGGTATCTCCCAGATATTATCTTGCGTGCGGTCGGTCACTGCATGATGTGCCGCGCCCGGCTTCCAGCCGTATAGAATAGGCTCAGAGCGTGAATGATAGTCGCCGCGACCCATTACAAATGAGTCTTTTACCCACTGCACGACCGCCGGTCGTGCAGCCTTCCATTCGACGTCGCGAGTAGCGCCGATAAACTCATAAGCGAACACGTCAGGATGAGCAAGATAGTACACTGCGCCAGGCTTCATTGCTGAGTCGGCGGTTTTAAACGCAGATGCAAGAAAAGACCGAAAAGCAATCGGCGACATTGCATCGTTTTCAATCTTTAATACGTCACTTGTCTTGCCTTCATAATCCACATTGTAGGGCGCGTCCGTCCATAAAATATCCGCCCGCTCCCCACCCATCAACCGCGCCACGTTCGCCGCGTCGGTGCAATCGCCGACCAGCAGCCGATGCACCCCGCCGATGATCCACAGATCGCCTAACTGCGCCCGCGTCGGGCCGTCGTCAGGCGTCGTGTCGAACTCGTCGCCGCCCGCGCCCGGCTCGGGTAGGCTTGGCTGGGCATACTCCGCCAGCTCATCCGGCCGGAACAGCCCGCCCAAGTCCATCTCTTCCGCCAGCGCCGCGAGCACGTCCGGCTCCCACTCAAGGTTGACTTGGCCTACGCGGTTCGCGGCAATGCCTAAGCGCTTGGCGCGCGGATCGTCGGCGTTTGGAATGTCAACGCGGCGTACCACGATCGGGCGCGTGCCGTCGCTGTCAATCACGATCGGATCGTCAAGCATCTCCATGCGCGCGGTGACTTCGACGCGGGCCGAGCCGTCGAACGTTTCGCCGTCGGCCGTCGTGGTGATCGCGCCGATCCATCCGTCGCGCTCGATACTGCCTTCGAGCATGCCCATACCGCGCTGAGTATGGCGATTTGCGTTTCGGCGTTGGGGTCGGATCACGACAGACTCCAGATCAGCCACGGAACAAACGCAAGGATGAGCGCACACACAATGGCAAGCGCCACATAGCAGATCTTAACGAGCATCCCACCACTCCCACAGCCGATACAGCAGCAACCCCGCGCCCCAAAAGCCCAGGCCCGCAAGGAAGCCGCCGACTAGCAGCGCCGCGATTAGGAACGATACGTCACTCATACTGCACCCGCACGAGCATACTCAGCACGACAAACAGCCCCAGCGCCGACGCCAGCCCGGCGACGAAGCCGAGCAAGAACCACCCGCCGAACAGCAGCCACAGCGCCAGCCACAGCAGTACGTTGGCGGCAAGGACGGCGGCGATTGTCCACCCGGCGGGCAGTGGGGTCATTTAGAGCCTCCCTACCGTAGCACCAGATATGCTACACCGGCGGCGATCACCGCCAGCGCGAAGATCACCCCGCCGGCAACCGTGACAGCTTTCAACTCAAGTGAGTGCTGCCGTTCGGTGATCTTCTCCATCTTGGCGTCAACCTCCCGCTGCCGGGCCGGGCGGGCGTTCTGTTCTTCCTTGATCGCGTCCTTGATGTCAAGGATCTGCCCCATGAGATAGGCGTTTGTCTCGTGGATGCTCTTGCGAAAACCCGCAACGATCTCCACAAGTTCATGGTTTGCTTTTTCGTTGCCCTGCTCAATATCGGCGCGCATCGCGCGGACTTCTTCAAGCGCAGTCGTCACGAGCCGGCCTAGTGCGACCTCTTGCGCGGCGTCAATGATGCGCCGGGCTTCGTCGCTGCTCACGGGGTTGCCCCGCCGGCCTTGACCATCCGGTGCAAGTCCTCAACCATCTGCCCCATGCGCGCAACGCTGATCTGCAATTGCTCAATCGCCGCAGTATTGCGCCGGGTGACATCCCACAGTTCGGGGATCGTTTCGCTATTCTCAGCAATTTCCAGCCGCTTTTCGCGCGGGTACTTGTCCGCAAGCGTCTGGTTATACAAGTCGGCGAACTGCGTTTCCAGCCGGTGTACTGCCTCACGCAAGGCGTTGAAAGCTTGCTCCTGGTTGCTGAGCTTATCATTATGCGCGTCAAGCCGCGCATAGATCTGCGCCGTGCGTTCGGCGGCCTGGGCGCGCACTTCCACGATAGAGGCAACGATCCCATCAAGTTGTGACGCTAATCCGTCAACGGTTTCGCCGACCGTTTGAAACTCCGCCTGAAGCGTGGCAATGCCCGCTTGCAGCCCCTTTGTATGCTCAGTCAGTCGATCAAGCTCAGTGCCGTAGTTGTCAAAACGGCTGTCCAGGTGCAGCCGCAGATCGGTGCGGTGGTCAAGCGACGCACGATCCGAGCGGTCAAGCCGCGCCTCGAGGCTGCCAAAGCCTTGCTTCATCACGCCCTGCAACACGGTTTGCAGCGTCGGGATCACCGTCGTCATGCTTTGGTTGGCGAGCGCTGCTGCCACGTCAAGCACGGCATCACGCGCCGCCTCGTTGCCGACGGCGGCGGCGAGGTTCTTTGCCGCGCGTTGTAACTCCCAGCCCGTGCCACCTTCGGCGGGCGCGTCATTGTCTGGTATCATATCCCTAGCCCTACCCGTGCTCGCGGGTGGTTGGTCAGCCGAGCGGCAGTGTTTGCGCGCGCAATACTGTGCTGGCGGGCCGTAGTCCATTACAAGCGCTCCAGCCGCTTCATATCCACAAACCCCGCCCCGTCTTTCAGATGCCCGGCCCCGTTCGGGTACGTCTTGTCAATGTCAACCAGCGTGCCGCTCGGCAGCTCCAGCGCGATCGGGCCGGTCAAGTCTTGTCGCTGATACACCAGCAGCCCGGCGACGCGGTAGCGCCCGCCTGAGCTATTCGCGGCGGCGGCAATCGCATCAAAGTCGAAGTAGGGGCCGGGGCAATTCGCGCGGTCGATCGTGTCAAGATCGCGGTGGCCGATCAGCGTTGCGCCGGGCTGATACGGGAGCAGCGTCGGGTACTGCGAGCCAAGCCAGCGCAAGAGTGCGATGCTTGCTTCGAGCTGCACACGCGGGCGGGGCTTGTTGAAGTAGCCGGCATGTTCAATGCTGATAATCGTGCGGTTCGTGTTCATGCCGGGCCGGAGCAGCCCCCACGTGGGGCGTACCAGCTTGCCACGCGGGCTATACCAGCCTGCGCCCATCCATGCCCAGCCGGTGCCTGCGAGGTCGGCGATGGCGTTGACGTGGCGCAGCCCTTGCGCTTGCGCGCTGTCGTTCGTGTTCACCATCTGCGCGACGCTGCCGCCCTCGGAAATGATGAAGTGCGCGGATAGCCCGATGCTACGGAGATACGACACGGAGCCTTGGTAGCCGCCTTGCGCGATATGAAGCGCGACCGCAAGCCGGCCATCGTTACCGGGGAGGAAATGCACGCCCGCTTTGAAGCCGGGTTGCTGTTGTGCGACCGGGTACAGCCCGGTGGGGGTTGGTGCCATCCGCGCCTCGTGTGTGGCGGCGGACATGCAAGGAGAAAGAGAGAAGCCGCGCACGCCCGCCGCTTCTTCAGTATACGCGGGCGCACGGCATATGTCAACCAGTGGCAACAAAAACTACGAATGGCAACAGTAGACAACCATGCTACAATTATCGGATTACCGCACGTATACACAAAACATTGCATGACTCGCAGTTTGGTTAAGGTTTCACAACGCGCGTATCCTCCTTGTGTCTCATGACGTTTTGTTTATACGTTGCCCCACACGTCGCGTGCGCCTCGTCTGCGTGCCTGCTCCGCTCCATGTCTGAGATTGCCTACCGGAGGTCAATAAAGCGACGTGTTAAGCCAGCGCCGGTCTGATCGGGCACCGGCACATGTACTCGGAGTGCATACATGTACCGCGTCTTTGCGACACACGAAGGGGACGACGAGGGGGATGATGACCCGTGGGGGTCGATCATCGATGTACTACTGGGGAAGCGCTAGCGCTTGCCCCGATCGCGTTCGACCCGGCGGTGAACCTCTAAGACGGTTGCTGCCCGGTCGATCTCGGCTTTGTCGCCGCGCTTATTGAGCGCGGCGATTGCCTTTTTCAGTTCAGGGTACGCATCGAGCTGCGCAGCCAGCCGCCGGTTCGCCATGTCGGCGGTGTCGCTCTCGGTAATCATATACCCGGCTAAAACCCGCAGCTCATCAAAAGGCACGCCTAACGCAACAGCAAGCCGTTGTAAAACTTCTTCGCGGGTTTTCACGGTCTGATCGTTGAGTTCAATATTTCGTAGCGTGGTATACGGGATGTCGGCCTTGGCCGCAAGTTGCCGACGATCCCAGCCCAGCCGTTCGCGGGCACGCACGATATAACTGCCGAGTGGAGACATGGTACAGGTTCCTTCCTTGCCATCGTGTGTAGGATCACTATTCATTGTTACGTAAAGGATACCGCAAAAGCCGCAAAAGTTATATTGACTTTCGTTACCAGTTGTTGTACAATTGCCGTAGATAGTTATGACACATGAGGCATGCCTGTGAGTGAATCCCGCCGAAAGTTCGTCCCCAAGCTGTTCCTGCTGACCGAGGATCAAGCCGCGTTTATTGTCGCTGAAGCCGAGCGGCGCGACGCGGCGCGCTATGGCGTGCGGCGTGTGACCCGACTTCAAAACAGCGTTGCTCGTGATGTTGTTGAGTTTGCCCGTAAGAATTATCCTCTTTTTTTAACCTTTGTTGCCACGGATAGTCACAGCGCGACGGCTGGCAACACTGAGCAAACCGAGGCAATCTAGCGCCGTTTTCACGAAAGAGAGACACCCCATGATCCTATCCGCCCACCAGCGCGACACCATGCCGAGCCTGAAGCGCACCCGGCGGCTCGCTGCCAGCCTCCACCGCATCACCGGCGAACCGATCGCCATTCTCAAGTGCGGCGCACTCTACTGGACTGCCTGCCCCGCCGACCGCGCAACCTATTGGCAGCCGCAGATCGAACGCGGCGACGTGCGGATTGTGGAGGTGGTCGGATGAACGAAACACTGATCGGCACGCAACGCCTTGGCAACGGCAAGGCGGCGCACGTGTACCAAGAAACACGCTGCGGGCAAACCATTGGGCACATGAGCGCGATCACCGCCGCCGCCGCCGAGGGCTACAAGCTGGCTATTTATAACCAGCAATTTGCCCGCAAGAAGTTTGAAGAAATCCAGCAGATTGTTGCGGATCTGCGCGAACAAATCCGTGATGAAATCGAACCCTACTTGGAACGACAAGCCCCCGACTATGAAAAACGGCTCGCGCGGCTTGAAGCGATTATCGAAGAGCTGAGCATGCCGAGCATGACCGAACGAGTGATGCACGAATGAGCCACATCATTAACCAAGCCTTTAGCCACTTGAAAGCCGGTCACATCGACACGGCGGAATACCGGCGCATCTACCAGGCAACCGAGCCGCTTGCGCCGACGTGCGCCGAATGCGGGCGGCAGCCATACCGCGTTGTGGCCGGCGTGGTGCTCTGCGCCGCGTGCGTGCTGCGCACCACAAGGAAGCAGGTGACGCTATGACAAAGCCCTACATCATCCAAGACGAATACGGGCTGCGCTGCTGGTGTGCGATCAAGCGTGTCTGGTACAGCCCCCGATCGTGGCGGTATCAAGGAACGCGCGTCGTGCAATGCGACGCCGAATGCACCGCATGCAACACACACGGCGGCACGCTGCAAGCGGGCGAGAAGCCGCAGCCACACACGTACCTGGTGCGATCGTGATGCCCGAAGCTGCCGCCCTCTGGCGCGGCCCCGACACGCTGGGCTATATCCGCGTCTACTGGCGCACACGCAATGTGCAAAACCCGCTGTACCGCAAGGCCAATCGGGCCATGCTGCGGTACTGGATACGGCAGGAACGGATGCGCCGCCAGGCAGGCACGCCATGAGCGGCGCAGGCGCAGCGGCGCGGGCGCGGGCCGATGAACACCGCGCGTACATTGCACGCACGTGGGGGCGGCTGAGTGTTGCCCAGCAGGCGGCTGCGCGCGGGATCTCGCCGGGGCAGGTGCGCAAGCTCCGCATGGGCTTGCAGCGCGCCGGGCGCGTCTCGCCGACCACGCGCCGGCATAGCCCGCACTGGCCGCCGCGCGCGGCTGAGCAGATCCGCCGCTGGCGCGCAGCCGGCGCGAGCGCAGCCGACATTGCGGCGGCGCTAGGGCGCAGCCTGGAAGCGCTGCACAGTTATTGCCGCACGCGCGGGATCGATATGACGACGCGCGCGGCGTGGGGGGCGCGGGAGATCGCGCGGCTGTTTGACGTGGACAAGGATGTGATCCCGGCGTGGCGGGACGTGCTCCAGCCGGGGCTGCCGCCGCACCGCCGATGGTCAGTCAACCGGGCGCAACTGATCGCCTTCGTCGGCGAGCGCGCGTATTGGCCGCAGTACAACCCCGAGCGGATCGGCGATCCCGAGATCGCCGCCGCCGCCCGCTACGCCCGCCGCATGGCCGACGGTGCGTGGGTCTATAGCGCAGCATGGGCGGCGCAGCATGGATGCGCCGCAACAACCGCACGCCGCTGGTGTCAGCAGGGACGGCTTGAGGCCGTCAAGGCCGGGCGTGCGTGGTATGTGTGGGTAAGGAGGTGATGCAAGTCCCGGCTTGGTCGTCGGCAGGCACGCGGTTTCTGTAATCTGAGGGGTTACCGATGAATCACCCGCGCGCTTGCCCAGGAAGCCGCCGCGCCGGGCGGGGATGATACAACGCATGACGCCGCGATGGCCTGCCGTGCGGTTGTTTCAGTTGAGACCCCGCCCGGGTGCGGCGAACTACGAAGGAAGTACACCGCATGCGAAACGTCCAAGGCGAAGAAACCCGCCGCCGTATTCTTATCACCTTTGCGCAGCAGCCCGCGCCGACGCTTGACGAACTGAGCGCCGCGATAGGCAAGAGCAAGAGCAACCTGAACCACCACATGAGACGCCTCGTGCAACAAGGTCAGATCGTTGTCATCGGCGGCCCACGCGCCGCACGGCGTTGGCGGCTGGCCTCCGACCCGCTGCACACGGCGGCGCGGCTGCTCGTGGAACGGGCCGAGCGGCGCGGCGGGTACGCGGTGGTTCCGTGGGCGGCGATACAAAATATCAAAGAACTCCTTTAGCTCACAAACTCTGTACGCACTGTAATACCCGGCTGTTGCCGGCGTCTCGCATCTTAACAATTTGCTTTCTTCTCTTGACACCCGCGCGGCGAGCGGATGTGGTGTGCGTAGCTACTCATGCGGTTTTTTGCCTTATACTACACCCCGCCGTGCTGCCCAGCTCCACCCGGCGCAGCGCGGCAGGCCCGGCGCTACGACAGTAACGGCAGCCACACGAACTCAAACACAAACGCCGCAAACTTCATAACCTCATCCCGCTCGCGCCCGGTCGCTTCATCGATCATGCGATCGATTGGCGCGCGCGTTCCAATGGTTGCGAGATGCGTACCGCATAGGCGGTCAAACTCGCGCACAAGCTCGGGTGTTTCTGCGGTGACGTTCAAAACCTGACCAAAGGTCATTCCTTCTTGGGTCATTGCCCGGCCTCTTCCAGTGTTAGCAACTCCCCGATCTCACACGGGAAATAGCTACACAGTTTTTCGAGTACATCCTTCGGGTACTCGTTCAGCTTGTTGTCGGCGAACTTATACAGCGTGTACGTGCTGATGTCCAGCTCTTTCGCCAGCGCCCGCAAGCTGAGGCGGATGTTTTCGCGCTGGGCCTTCTGTGCAATAAGCACTTTGATGTTACTTCGCAATTGTTTCATACCTCCATTGTAAATGCTGTATCTCTTACTAGCAAGTATATTATAGACGCGATACTTTGTCAAGTCTTGCTTGACACTTGATACAGTCTATGCTATACTTCGTCTTGTAAGACACGACACAATAACAGCAACACACAACGGAGCACCGCAATGGCCCACCAACTCACCACTCGCACACTCGCCAACATCGCCGCCGACCTGCGCCGCAACCGCGCAGTGGGCAGCCTGAGCCGCATTGAGATGATCGATGTGTTGCTCGACGGCGTGCGCAGCAGCTACGAGGTGGCAAAGGCGACGGGCAACGCGGCGTGGAAGGCGGAACTGATCGAGCAAGCCGGCGCACTGCGCGCCGAGCGTGAGACGCTGATCGCGCTGGCCGATGAAGCCGGCGGGGTGTATGAAGGGGAGTAAGGCGATGAGCAAGCGACTTATTTGGAAAACTTTTTCCGTTTCGCTTGACGATGTACGGCACCTGCGAAGCGCATGGGCCTCGTCATCACCGCAACGCACCGGGCTGGCCCCGGCGGCGGGATACAACGAATGAAACGCGGCAACTGTGCCGCTTTCAGATACAACACGAAGGACAAGGAACACATCATGAGCTACTTGGACGACACCGCAACAATGGACTTCGGCACCTATGCCGACGAAGAGGCACAAGGCGACGGTTTGACGCGGGTGCAGTGGCGCAACGGCGATCCGAAGACCCGCACGGGCGGCTACTTCTTCATTGACGGCGAGAAGCTCGGCGACGTTGTGCCCGGCGCGCCGTGGGTCGCGCACGAAGAGTATTTCGAGAGCAGCGGCAAGCACGCAAAGGGCTATAAGGCCGAAGCCCTGCCGATCATGGTGATCTGCGCACGCTCGCAGCCACTCCGATACGACGCCAACAAGATGAAGACCTGGCTTGAGAAGTGGGAAACCGGCGCGGCGATGCACGCCGACGTACTGCTGATTGCCAAGGGGCTTGAAGCGCTCGGCCCGGTAGTGTGGAGCACCAACAGCACGAAGACCGCGTTTGCCATTATCGGCCGGGCAAACCCCAAGCGCGGCGACGCCGACGGCATTCTGGCGAGCATCAAAAACAAGTTGCTCAAACCGGCCAGCAGTAAGCGCGATCTCACAAAGCAGCCGTGGCTCTTTTGGGCAACCGTCGCAACCGAGCGCGACGCCAAAGGGATCGTGTACACCGCCACGCCGGGGCCGAAGGTGACACGGCCGGTTGCCGACATCCCGGCAACGGTTGACCGCGCGTACCTGGAAAGCATCTACGTGGGCAAAGAGCTTGCCGAATACGGCGAGCAGATGCGGCGCTTCTATGACGAATGGAAGCAAGCCAAGATGGCGAACGTAGCGCCCGCCACGAGCCAGCCCGGCGGCAAGAACGCGCCGCAGCCGGTCGAAGAGGATGAACTATTCTGATCCCTTACGCCCCGCCGCAGGCGTTGTATGCGGCCCATTAACTCTTTTTACTAGCAGGGAGATACCGCAATGCTGAAAGCAATTGAGACACGTTATCGCGGATACCGCTTTCGCTCTCGCCTTGAAGCCCGCTGGGCCGTGTTCTTTGACGCGCTAGGCGTGACATGGGAATACGAGAAAGAAGGCTTCGATCTCGGTGCAGCAGGGCGGTATCTCCCTGACTTTTGGTTGCCGGATCACGATCTATGGATTGAGATTAAGGGCGCGGAATGTTCCGATGACGATCGTGCAAAGGTCGTTGCGCTTCGGGCACAATCAGGAAAGCCCGTGTGTATCGCACAAGGCGCGATCGGCGAGCATCATTGGATTGGCGGCGCAGAAAACCCGCAGCCGTGGAAACTGCCAATGAATGTCGGAACTGCCGACATACAGCAGATGTTCTCGTTTCCAAAGACCGGCTTTGAAGATCCAAGCTTACCAATGAACGCGATCTGGAGCCAGCAACTTCAATGCCCGTTCTGTGGCGACACCTATGTTCACATGGGCGATGCCGATAACGCACCCGATCGCGATGATTACTCAGCATGGGAAGGCAAGGGCGGCGCGTGCCGTATTCCTATGCTGTGCGAAAGCGGACACCTATGGGTTTTGCTCTTTGGGTTTCACAAAGGGTCAACCTATGTTGGTATTGAAAGCGCCTCGCAGATTACGTATGACCCGTGCCGATGGATCGCCGGCGATCCGACACGTTACAGCATTGCGCTTGCAAAAGCTCGCAGCGCACGTTTTGAACACGGAGAGAGCGGCACATGACAGATCCCGCAACCGCCGCGACGCTGAAAGAGCTATGGCGGCTCCTTGGCGAGCGCAAGGCACCGAACGGTACGCCGCCGGAGGACTTTGGGCCATACCGCGAGATGATTGAAAGCCTGCGGCTTGCTTACACGAGCACCGCCGAATCAAATGCCGTGTTCGCCACGCTTAAGCCCGAGCTGATCAAAGACCCAACCGAGGATGTGATCCGCTCGTGGGGTGATTGGTCACGCAACTACCCCGATCTTGCCGCGCTGTATCAGCAGAGTGTCACGGCGCACCCTGAGCATCAGCCCGATGCAACTGATCTTCGCTGGCTCACTGCGCAACTTGAAGCGTTGCCGCCGAACAAAGACGGCGTAGAGCTGCGCAACCTGCTGAAGCCAACGCTTGATCAGATCATCAAGATCCCTGATGACGTAGCGATGGTTGCGTGCCTTGAGTCAATGCGCGTGTTCTTTAAGTGGAAGCGCGATACGTTCACCGCGTACCGCGATCTAGTGATGCGCGCCCGCCGCCGTAAGGCGGCTGAGCAACGGGCCGATGAGGCCGACGTACCCGCCGAAGCGGATGAGATGGGCGAAACCGTGCCGCCGCCGATCTTTCTGTCGCCCGCGCTCGCCATCCATGACGGCGCGGTGTATGTGTCGCAGAAAATGGCGTTCAAAGTCACCACGCATAAGCCGCGTAAGCAGGCAGTCACGACAACGGTGTGGAAGCCCGTAATCATCACGTCCGATCGGCGGCGCATTATTCCCCAGCGCCCGCCGGATGGGGCCGATCCTGATTCAGTCTGGTGGCTTGACGAAGGGCAACGGCTTGCGTTGGCCGGCGGCTTTATGGATGCGCCCGATCGGCGTTGGTCGTATGACGGGATCGTGGGCTTCCTGAATGGCGCAGATACCCGCCCAAAGCCACACGAAGTCTACGATGCGCTCATGGCGTCGCTGAAGCGCTACGTATATCACGCCGACGAATACAGCTATACCGTTGACGTACTGTGGGCGCTCGGCACGTATTTCTACCGGCTTTGGAATGCTTATCCCTACCTCGCGTTGCATGGCGAGCGCGGCGCGGGCAAGACAACGCTGCTGACTTGGCTCCATGCGGTGTGTTTCAATGCTGAGTTCATGGTGAACACCAGCGAGGCGAGCTTGTATCGCTCCATTCAGGCCAAAGCGCCTACGCTGTTAATTGACGAACAGGAAGGCTTGAATAGCTCAAAAGCGGCTAAGGAAACCAAAGCCGACCTCATGGGCATTCTCAAGTCAGGCTATAAGACCGGCGCAAAGGTTGCACGGCAGCGGATTGATCGGCCTGAGATCACGGAGTATTTCGATGTGTACAGCCCGAAAGCGCTCGCCGCGATCGAACTGTTCGAGGATGTGTTAGAGAACCGCGCCATCCTGACCTTCATGACATCCAAGCCGCGCGCGGTGCAAACCGACGATGACGGCGCGATTGTACGGCGCGACAAGGAAGAGTTCCAGCCACTCCGCGATCAACTCTATGCGCTGCTGATGTATGAAACAACGACCTTACAGCGCATCTCCGACCGTGTAAAGTTCGAGGCCCACAACCGTTTTCGTGAGCTGTTCTATCCGCTCTATGCGATTGCCGCGTTTGCCGATGCCAGCCGGGGTGATGGGCGGCGCGTGCTTGATGTGCTCGACCAAGCCGCCGACGCCAAAGCCCGCGTGCGCGTAGAGCGCGATCAGCTCACACCTGAAGCCACGCTCCGCGAAGCGCTGCGCGTGCTCTGCGCAACGGCGAATGATGATCCGCTCGACATGGATCGCGGCACGTATCGCAATGACGGCATGGTGTTGGTTGATACCGTGCAAATCAAGGCCACGTTTGAATCGCTGTTTTCCAGCCGCGACCAATCGTTTTTTAACGATACCTGGCTGGGTAAGCAAGTGATGAAGATCGAAGGGATTACGCCGGCTATGCCACGCCGCCGGCATCGGGAGTTCAAAGAGCGCAACTTTGACACCTACGAAGATACCACGATCAGGAAGTTCGTAACGTGCTACATCCTGAACCCGACATATTTTTCCGAATGAACAGGGTTACAGGGTTTGAACAGGGTTCAAATAACCCTGTTCAGCGCGATACCGCACTAGGATGCGCTCGATCAGGGTCGTGAACAGGGTTACAGGGTTATTCGGGGGGAGAGCCATGATCAGGGTTCACACATTATTTCCTAATAGGCGGCGTAGATTTCCACCACCGTGGAAAAATTGTGTGAAACATGTTTTTGGCACCCCCTCTCACAACCCTGTAACCCTGTTCAAATCGACCATTTTCGCACGCTCGATCGCGTCTCAATGCCGTAAAACCCGTGAACAGGGTTGGCACCAACCCTGTTCACACCCTGTTCAAATCGGCGCTTTTCGTCCAACCCTGTTCACAACCCTGTTCAACGGAGATTGCCATGATCGATGACACCGTTATTGATACCCTGTTCAGTCCACAAAAACCCGACACCCTGCGCATCATCTGCAAAGCCTGTCAGATGCGCCGCAGTGTGCCGACCGAATGGCCCGCGCTGCTGTGCCAAGAGTGCATCGCCAATCTCGACACCACGGCAGCAACCATCGCCGCGTGCATTGACCTGCTGTGCAACCGCCTCGACGCCGCGCGCGACGCCTGGGCCTCGACACTCGCCACAAGCCCCGCAGCCGACCGCTGGCCGCGCGTTGTGGCCGCGATGGGGAAGCCGGGCTTTGCCGACGCCTGGGCGAAGCGCAAGGCCGAAGGCGGGGCTTTTGCCGCGCTTCAGGCGGCATGGGAAGCGCACGAGGCGGAGTGTAACCAGATTCAAGCTGAGCTGAACCGCTACGATGCCGCTGTGACGGAGATTAATAAAGCCGTGCTGGATATGCCGTTTAACATCGTGGAGAAAGCCGCATGACAAGCTACGACGACGAATACCGCCGCACACGCGACGCCTACGTCAAGCCGGCGCGGGCGCGCAAGGGGCCGACGCCGGAAGCGAAGATCGCGCAAAAGATTGACGCCTATCTGAAGAAGCTGACGCCGCGCCCGATCGTCACCCGCGCCAACGCCGGCTCGTGGAATGACGACGCCGGCCGCGTGATCATGGGTGCCAAGGCAGGCACATCCGACAAGATCTGCTTGTTTCCCGGCGGCGTGTGGGTTGGGATTGAGACAAAGGCAACGACCAACCAAAGCGAGCCGCAAGAGCGCTTTCAGGCGCGCGTGGAAGCGCTGGGCGGGCTGTATGTGCTGGCGCGCAGTGTCGCCGATGTGCGCGCCGCGCTGGTGGGCCGCTTTGGCGAAACGGAGGTACGGCGATGGGAGACACGGTAAAGCAACCCGACTACCGCGCCTATTGGGCCGCGCTGCTGAAGCGCCACAAGGCGCTCATTGCCGCCGGGTGCATTAGCCCGGTGGGGTGCCTGCGGGTCGGCGGCGGGGCGAAGAAGGACGAAGAGGCGGCGGATGACAATGCGTAAAGGAAATAACCATGCATTACATTGTAAGTTTATCAGGCGGCGTCGCGTCGGCGGTCGCCGCGATGCGCGCCGAGCGTCAGCGGCTAGCGGCGCAGGCGAACCTGTACATCACTGGCTTTCTCGCGGCCAAAGTGCCGATGCGACGGCGCGGATGACGATCGGAGTATGGCTGTGACTGCTGACACGCTCAAAGCACCGTTTCCGTATTTTGGCGGCAAGAGCCGCATCGCCGCCGCTGTGTGGGAGCGATTTGGCACTGTACAGAACTACGTCGAGCCGTTCTTTGGCTCGGGCGCGGTATTACTCGGCTGCCCCTGGCCGGGCCATACCGAGACGGTCAACGACGCCGATGGGCTACTCGCAAACTTCTGGCGTGCGACAGCGGCCGACGGCGCGGCGGTGGCACATTACGCCGACTGGCCGGTGAACGAGGCTGATTTGCACGCACGCCACCGCTGGCTTGTCGATCGTGCGCCGCTCGTCGAGCAGCTGCTTAACGATCCTGAGTGGTATGACGCCCGCGCGGCCGGCTGGTGGGTCTGGGGTATCTCGCAGTGGATCGGTACGGGCTGGTGTCCGCAGTCCCCTGCCGGCATCGCCGACGTGGGGGAGCTTCCTCGTCAGCTCCCCCACGTCGGCGATGCCGGCAGGGGCGTTCATCGTTCGATGAACGCCCATGAGGGCGGGGCGCTTGTGCGGGAGCACAAGCGCCCGATCGTCGCCGGCACTGGCGGGCGCACACATCGTGGACTCGGCGTTCATCGCGCATCGCTTAGTCGGCAGCTGCCACATCTTCAGGGCGATAGCGGAGCGACTGGCCAGGGCATCTTGAAAGAGAGCATACAGAAAACGCCCGGCGCGTTGTATGTCTACTTCGAGAAGCTGCAGGCCCGACTGCGCCGGGTGCGCGTCTGCTGTGGCGATTTCGCGCGGGTGCTCGGCCCAAGCGTGACCTTCCGGCACGGCATGACGGCTGTACTGCTCGACCCGCCCTACGCCGACGGCGAACACGCCGTGTCCTACAGTGGTGGCAATGGCGCATGGGTGCGGGCGTGTTGCTGGTGTGAGGAAAACGGCGACAATCCGCTGCTGCGCATCGCACTGTGCGGCTATGCGGACACCTGGCAAGCTCCGGCCGGCTGGGTTGCGGTGCCATGGAAAGCACATGGCGGCTACGGCTCGCAGGGCGAGGGGCGTGGACGAGAGAACGCTCGGCGCGAGGTTGTGTGGTTCTCACCGCACTGCCTGAACCCGGCTGAGCTGGCGCGCGATGCGATGTTGCGACCGCTGCCGGCGCGTGGATCGGATTTCACCGGCACCTTATTTGACGAAAGCGAGACCGCCTAATGTACCACGTTCTTGATCTCACCAGTCTGCGCACCCGCGCCAGCGGCTTGGCTGCGAAGGCGTGGCGGCGCGACACACCGGAAGGGACGCGGCCACTCATCGTGCCGCAGTGGTTGCGAGCGATGTAATGGAGCTTGTGTACTGCGCTGGGGGGAATCCGCTATTCGCGGAGATTGCTATTGGGTATGGGTTTCGCTACGGGGCGCAACTGCCAAACTACAAAATCTACGGTGATTTGTGGTTTGCCGATCAGGATTGGAAGCACCCCGACCGGCCTTCGTATATTGCGGCCCTTGCTCGATACAAGCCGTATATGGCAACTGTGCTGGATTGGGAATACGACCAGCAGATCACCGAAGTATTGGAATGGGCCGAGGAAGCAGCGCAATACGTAGAGAGAGTTCTCATCATTCCAAAGGTCATCGGTGGTATTGACCGTCTGCCGCGAGTTATCGGTGGAAAAACCGTGGTACTGGCATTTTCGGTTCCGACGACGCACGGTGGAACGCAGGTGCCAATCTGGGAGTTTGCAGGCTGGCCTATTCACCTCCTGGGCGGCAGCCCACAAGCACAGATGCACTATGCCAGCCACCTGAACGCGCTCGCTGAGGTCGTCAGCACTGACGGAAATATGGCAAACAAGATGGCGCACTTCTGTCGCTTTTGGCGGGCAAAGCCAGGTCCTAAGGGCCATTGGGTGCAACTCGCCGAGGTGGGCAATGCGAATTGGGGAAAGGGTGCCAATGCAGAGGCATTCCGCCGCTCCTGTGAAAACATTGCAGCAGCTTGGAGAAAGCAATGACCGCAACGTGTTTCGACTTTGACCTGGGCCAACGCTATGCGCTGTATCACGGCGATAGCATTGAAGTAATGCCGGGCTTGCCCGACAACAGCGTGGGCCTGAGTGTGTCGAGCTGGCCGTTCTCGGATCAGTATGCCTACAGCGACTCGATCGCGGATCTGGGCAACTGCGACGGCGACGAGCAGTTCTTCACGCAGAGTGGCCATCGGCGTAAGCGGCGGCAAAGACAGCGATGCCGCCGACCAGGTGCTCGGCCCGATGCGCGACATCCTGCGCCGAGCGGAGGCAACGAGCGATGAAGCTCCCTCGCGCCCAGACCTTTAAGGCAAACCCTAGATCGATCTAATGCAACGAAGGAGCACCTCGTGCAAAACACGACCAGCCCAGCTGCCTTGATTGCACTGGCAATCAAAGCGCACCCCGAGATGACCGAGGCCGAGATCGCCGCCGCAATCGATGCACGTCTTACGATTGCTCGGCAGATCGCAGACGCCAAATGTACGGTGTACGAATACATGATCGCCTCACTCATCGCAACCCAAAAGGAAACAAGATCCCGACTGCGCCAGGTCGAGGCCGAGCGCGATGCGCTGGCCAGCTGGCAGTGCCAAACCTGCGGCGCGCGATTGTCGCGCCGATGCTCGCGCGGGTGTGGGTTGAGGAAGGGAAGTTGGTGGCGATTACGCCAACAGCGGCCTTTCGGCCGCTGTTTGTCGCACTCTGGAAGGCATACGAGGTTACTATGGGGTGCCCGACGGGTTTCGAACCCCCGCTATTAACCCCGCTATGGGATGACGCGCGCACGCGACTGGCGGCATGAGCCGTCTGACTTCGGGCCGGGCCTGGATAGCGCTCATCCTGCTTCCTCCATGACGAGCAGCTCGGCCAGATCGCACGCGAGATAGGCGCATAGCTTCAATAAGTCTTCGCGCGGAAATGCGGTAATGGTGTTATCAGCCATGCCGTAGCCGATCCGCCAGGTAATCCCCGCTTCGCTACAGGCCTTGCGCACACTGATCGACCGCCCCTCGCGCGCGGCCTTTGCAGCGAGTAGTTCTCGGAATCGACTGCGCACAACTTTCATGCCCCTCATGTACACGGTTTCACCACTGGTGTCAATTATAGCGGCTTGCCCATCCTTTTGTCAACGTATCGTTGACAAAGCGGCATGAGTAGAGTATTATTTTGTCAACGATACGTTGACAGTCAGCGTTGAAAGGACTACCGCATATGAGCAAGAGCACAACACCGCCACCGAGTGGCAGTTGGGAAGCTCAGAAGGCTGAGACGGCGAAGTATATCGAAGAGAACAAGGGCTGGTACGAGAGGAACCTGACGCCGCAGCAGCTGGCCAACCTCCAGCACGCCACCGCGCCGGCCAAAGGCGGTGCGAAGTGATTCAAGAGTACACCGATCCACAGCACGCCACCACCGGCGACACACGCAAGCTCGGCAACGATCCGCTCGACGTGTGGAACCTGCTGCCCGCCGAGATCGATTTTGCCACGCGCCTGCGCATCGAGCGCCGGGCCTGGCAGTTGCTGGCCGCGCCGCACGTACGCGCGATGCGCGTCGCGATCTGCGGTGTGGCGCTGCTCGTCGGCGGCGCGCTGACGCTCGCGGGCGCGCTGAGTGACGTGCTGCCGCTGTTCGGCCTGGCGGCCGCCGCGCATCTCGCGGCGCTGGTGGGCTGGGCGGTGTGGTTTGCGAGGTGGCGGTGATGCGAACACTACGCGCGCCCGAATCAACGCTCGCACCTGCCGCGCTCGAACGCTGGGAAAGCTGGCCACTGTGGGCGATCGGCCTCTCGAACGGTCTGAATATCGCGCTGTGGTTTGTGCTCAGCATGGTGCGCGTCAAGGCGGCCGAGCTGAACATTACGGCGCCGCCGCTCTTGAATAGCGTACTGCCCTGGCTGATCGTGGCTGGCGCGGTCGCTGCCGCGCTCTCGCTCGATGGCGTGCTGATTGCCGCGATTGCCGGCGCGCGGCATGGGCGCGTGGGCTTGTGGACGTGGGCTACGATTGGTGGCGCGGGCGTGTTTTCGGCCGCGATTGCCTACGCCGTACACGCCGGCCGGCTCGACGACGCGCCGGTGCTGCATATCGCGCAGGCGCTGGTGCTGGTGCTGTATAACATGCACCTGAGCCAGCCGCGAAAAGACTTAACACCGCCAGCCGGCCTTGCGTCGGCGCTGCCTGGCTGGCGGCTGGCGCACACGCCGCACGGCGCCGACGGCGAGCCGCTGGCACTGCCAGAAACACCGTTTCCACTGCTCCAGCTGGAACCGGCCGAGCAACGCGCCGAAATACCGCAGCAGAGCAAGCTCAAGGCCTGCAAGCACTGCGGCGAGATGGTGACGTTTGCAGAGAGCGGCGCGCATGGCCTGTACTTCAAGCGGCACGGCCGCTGCGTGGCCAGCTAACTGTCTTGATTTACGCAAAACCGCCAAGCAGTAAAAACGACACAGTGAGGATGTAAAGCGATATGCCAGCACTAAACTTTAAAGTTGACTGGGCCGATGCGGTTGCGCTCGGTGCGCGCCTCGCAAACTGCGAGATCGCATCGGTCGCTATGGTCGATCTTATTCCGAAGCGGACAACGATCCGCCGACCAGGCCGCGCGCATCCTGGCGATACGCTCTACTTTTACACTGGTCAGCGCACGAAGGAGTGTCGCAAGCTCGGCGAGGCGCTCTGCTTATTCATCACTTCGATACATATCGCGCGCGAACGAAGAACCGGCACGCCATATATTCGGTTAGGTGCCGTGCGGCCAGGTAAGGAGCTACTCAGCGGGCCTGCACTTGAACGCTTTGCGCGCCTCGACACGGCTGGCCGTTGGGACGCGCAGCAATTCATCGCCTTCTTTGAGGATACATACAGCCTGCCGTTCGACGGCGAGCTGATCGGGTGGTGATATATATGTTTTCAGGCCGCACCACCACCAGCGTGAGCGCGCCAGCCGCCGCGCCGGTTGATCTGAACGCGGGCAAGCCGACGTTCGGCGAGCTGGCGCCGTTGTTCGGCTTGGCACTGCTGGCGCTGCTACCTGTCGCATTCGGCGGGGCGCTGCTCAATTGGAGTTTCCCGCGCGAGGGCCGTGAGCTGGGCGGCTGGCAAACGCTCGGCCTACTGCTGGGCGGGCTGCTGATTTTCGCCGGCGGCAGCTTCTTTCGCTCGCTCTCAGGCACCGTGCCGGCCGCCGTGCGTGACTACTACGCGCGGATCAATGACTGGCACTACGCGCAGCTGGCGAAGTACGAGGCCGGCGACGGCCAGATCACGGCGGTGCAGGTGAGCGAGTGGGAGTATTCGCCGGTTGATCCGCGCAAGGTGGCCTTTGCGCTCTTAGCCGTCTATCTCGGCAATCCGCGTTCGCTCAGTATCGACGCGCTCATGAAGCACGGGCTGTGGGTGCGCGTGGGCCAGAAGAGCTTCCCCCTGATCAAGTTCACGCAGGATGGCGCGTCGTCGTTTCTGAGCCTGCTGGCGGCCTCGGGCGGGATCACCGGGCGCGGCCCACGCACGGCTGGCGAGATTACGTTCCACGACTTTCGCAGCGTGGCCATGCTGGCGCTGCGCAAGACACTCGACGATCCGCGCGCGGCGGCCGCCGTCGAAGCGCAGGAGGGATAGCATGCGCCACGTCGTCGCCTACACCGTCGGCCTGATCCTCGTCGTCGCGGCCTGGCCACGTCTCGAGCCGCTGGCCACGCTGATCGCCAGCTGGCCGGGCGCGCCGTCGTTTGGCGCCGCGGCGATCGTCGGGCTGGCGTTCGGGCTGCTCGTGGCGAAGACCGTGATCTGGAATGAGTACGTCGAGAGCGATCGCAAGGCGGCGATCGATAAGATCAATCGTGAGCACGACGCCAAGCGAAAATGAGGTGTTTGATGTCACTCTGGCCAATCATCGCGAGCGTGCTGGCCGCGCTCGCCGCACTGCTACTGATCCGCCGCCAATCGGAGATCGCGCAGCGTGACCGCCCTGCACCGACGCCGGAACGCAGCGACACGCCCGACGCCGATCGGCTCCTGCGCCACTTCTAGTTCCCACGCGCCCAGCTATACTACGCGCAGCGGCTCCACGTCTCCGCCGCGCCCATGCCCTCGCCCCGATTGACCGCGCTCAGCTGTCGATCGGGGC